>Ga0134128_10007746_pt1 | contig 12963 bp, 12 predicted proteins | sample KB31754_FD_96462 | JGI IMG/M metagenome (GOLD analysis project Ga0134128, IMG submission 96462) | Terrestrial soil microbial communities with excess Nitrogen fertilizer from Kellogg Biological Station, Michigan, USA - KB3-175-4 | ecosystem: Environmental > Terrestrial > Soil > Unclassified ...
TCGACCCTTCTAGTAATTCCGGCCAGGCCGCGCCCGACCGCGCGAGGTTGAGCCTGGATCCCGCGACCGTGCGGTCAGCCGGCATCAGCGGCGGGTGGTGGCCGCGCTCCAGGGACGCCCTCACCGAGCTGCCCGGGCTTATCGCGGAGCTGAACAAGCTGATCGGCCGCGTCAGGCGAATTGCGCTCCAGGTAGATGCCTTCGATAACATTCCCCATCGGCTCTTCGCCGACGGGCGAAAGGTGCACGTAGCCTGGTTCAGGCATATGAACCCCCAAACCGCCATCTTGACCATGGCCGACCAGGACGACCTGATCCTGCTGGTCATACCACCCGAGGCTAGCCCGGCGGCTGCCGCCGAGGCGCTCAGGCTGGCGGCGTCCGGCCGCCGAGCCCAGCAGCCCGAAAGCATCCTGGCCGCCGGCATCGCCGCCGAAAGCGACCTGCCCAGTAACCCGATTGGCTAACGGAATTGCTCACAGACTCGGCGAGACGAGGCTCTCTCGGAGGCTGGGTATCGACCGGTAACGCCCGAGATCCGGCCGGAAGGCTTGAGGCAGGGGAGACGCCGCAGGCCTGTCGTGAACGTCGGCGACACGTCTGCCACAGTCAGGGCGTACGCAGGAGACGGACTGGGATAGTGGAGACAGGCGTCGTTCGGCGCGACAGCAGCCGGGTATCGGGCCCAACTTAGCCCGGATTGCGGACGTCTTAGCCCTGGGTGCGCGACGTCTTAGCCCGGATTAGGGACAAATTTTGCCGGATTTATCCCCATTCCGGTGGCCGCAACCCGGGCTAAGATCGCATAACTCGGGCTAACACGTCCGCAACCCGGGCTAAGCCACGGGCTAAGACCGCGAAGTCCGGGCCAGGTGGCGCCAGCCGCGGACAGCGACCTGCGCGTTCGGCGCTTGACGAATGTCTGGATGTCTGAAAAATGCCCTCTTAACATGGACGGATCGTCCCGGGGAACCGATCCTGATCGCCTAGGCCTCAGCGGCGCTGAGGGAGCGATAGGCAGGGAGGACAGCGACTTGACAGTGCTCGATTCGACAGTGCTGAGCGCCGGAGAGTGTCGCGCGACATTAGCGGCGAACGAGGCTCTGCCCGAGACTTGGCTCGCGATCTATCTGGCCGGCTCCCTGATACGAGGGTGGGGTAATCCCAAAAGCGACCTAGACGTGTACGTCATCACGGCTGAACCCTGGCAAGGCGGCCGGGTCGCTGACGAAGTGTCGGTGACAGCGGGAATCGTTCCGGTCAAGGCCTTCTACGTTGACGGGCGCCGCTGGGACGTTGAGTTCTGGGCCGACCGGCAGGTCGACCGGATACTGGATTACGCGGCCTGGGACCAATTCGAGAGCGGCGCATCCAAAGGCTCAAGCCTGACCGCAACCGAGGTCGCATTCGCCAATCGCCTGAGCAGATGTCACGTAATCGACGGCGCCGAATGGGTCAGCGATCGCGCCAAGCAGTTCGAGGCCTCCGCGATGAAGAGCATTGTCGTGGCTGAGGTCCTGGATAACGTTGACGGCATGGTCGAGGATGCCGTCGGCATGATCGAGGTCGGCGATTACGTGAGCGCGACCACCTCGGCAAGGCTCGCCTTTGATGCGGCGGTCGATGCCTTGCTCGCAAGCCTTGGCGACTACGAGCGCCAAGTGAAATGGCGCGCTCGCCGCTTGCTCGAAATGCGTCCCTCCCAGCTTTCTTTCGACCAGTACTGGCAGGTGGCGACCATGCGGGACTTTGATCAGGCTGCTCCAGAGAAGTGGATCCGCAGCGTGTTGCAGTCATGCCAGGAGCTGGCCCAGGCCGTGAGCCTGTGACTCCTCACCGGCCAGGCGAAAGCTAAAAGGAAGGAGGTGCAAGATGAAGAAGTACACCAAGCCGACCGTCAAGAAGGTTAGCTTCGGGACCGTCCTCAGTTTGGCGCACTAGCAGTTTCCCGGTGATCGGCTGCGCCTTTGACCGGGCGCAGCCGACCATCTGCGGGAAAAGAAAAGGGATCATGCCTGGGTTAACGCTTCGGCGGCCGCGGCGAACGAACGTGGGCCTGCTCTGGTCGGCCGCTTCGGTCAGTTCGCTTGGCACCGCCGCCACGGCCGTCGTCCTCCCGCTCGTCGCACTGGAGTCGCTGCACGCCTCGGTATTCGAGGTGGGCCTGATAGCCGCGCTCGCTAACGTGTCATGGCTGCTCTTCGGCCTGCCGAGCGGGGTCTGGGCCGACTTGCTGCCTCGCCGGATCATGCTCGTCGGCTGCGACCTGGTACGGGCCGCGGCGCTCGCGTCCATTCCGGTAACGGCGGTCTTGCATTGCCTGACGATCTACCAGCTCGGCGGCGCGGCCTTCGTGGTCGGCACGGCGTCGGTGTTCTTCGATGTCGCTTCCCAGAGCTTCGTGCCCGAAATCGTCGCTGACAGCGAGCTCATGTCGGCTAACAGCAAGATCGCCGGTGGTCAACAGGCCGCTGCGACCGCAGGTCCTGGTATCGGCGGGTGGATAGTCCAGCTCGTTAGTGCTCCCGCTGCCCTGCTGCTCGACGTCGCGAGCTATCTAGTATCCGCGCTTTGCCTGTGGAGTATCCGGGGGGCTGGCCGTGAGCGGCCGGCTCCGCCTCAAGCAGAAGGCGGGCTGGTGGCGCGGGTCCTCGCTGGCCTGCGCTTTGTCTGGCACGACTCGATTCTGCGGCCCCTCATGCTGATGGCCACGAGCTTCAACTTTTTCGGGGCCGCTATCGGCGCCGTGCAGGTGCCGTTCTTGCTGCGCACCTTGCACCTGCGGCCAGGGGTGGTCGGCCTGCTCATGGCAGTCGAGGCTCCGGGTGCGCTGCTCGGCACGGTCGCCGCCCGGCGGCTGACGGACAAGCTCGGCAGCGCGCGTACCGTCGCGGTTTGCGTTATCGCCTCACCGGCGTGCGCGATCTTGATGCCGGCGGCCGGTCGTGGGCTGGGGACCATCTGGTTCGCCGCCGGATTCGCGGGCTGCGCGCTGTTCATGGTCGTGTCCAGCATTGTCACGCGGGTCTACCGGCAGCGGTTCGTACCTAAGGACATGCTTACCAGGGTCACCGCCGTCAATCGGTTCGTTTCCTGGGGCGCCTTGCCGATAGGCGCCGTAGTGGCCGGAGCGATCAGTACGGCTATCGGGATCCGCCCCGCGCTCCTCCTGCTCGCGGTCGCGATGCTGCTCGTCACCCCGCTGCCATTCTTCGCGTCCCGCTTGCGCGTCACTCGTGAGCTCGACTCAGAGCCTGCTGCCGTCGGCGCCTAGAGGGCCGGACTCGTCTGCCCGGGAGGTAACAATGTGCGGCATCGCCGGAATCGCGGCCATCGGCGGAGACCTGGGCCCGGACGCCAGAATGCTGCTGCGGACAATGAGCAGGGCCGTCGCGCACCGAGGTCCTGACGGCGAGCGTATCGAGGTCGACGGTTCGGTCGGCTTCGCGTTCCGGCGGCTGGCGCTGGTGGATCCGGCGCACGGTGACCAGCCGCTGTTCGACACCAGCGGACTGGTCGCGCTCATCGCCAACGGCGAGGTCTACAACGACGCGGAGCTACGAGGCACGATGCCGGATGCGCGTTTTGTGACCAGATCCGACTGCGAGGTACTCGCCCATTTGTACGCGGCGCGGCAGCAGCGCTTCCTTGACGACGTTCGCGGGATGTTCGCGATCGCCCTGCATGACCGGCGCAGGCGCAGGCTTGTCCTGGCGCGCGATCGCTTCGGGATCAAGCCGTTGTATTTCGTGCAGCTCGGACCTGTGATCGCATTTGCCTCGGAGATCAAGGCGCTGCTCAGCTTGCCGGACTGCCCAAGGGAACTCGACTGGAACTCGGCGCTTTCCGATCAATTGGTGCACGGTGCTCCGGTGATGTCCTTCGACGGGCTGAACTGCTGGTTCCGCGGCATCGAATACGTCGCTCCCGGCACGGTTCTTACGATCGACCTCGCTGATGGCTCACGGCAGTGTCATACCTACTGGCAGCTACCGGATTTCACCGGAACGGACGCCGCGTCAGATCGCGAACTCGTCGCATCGTATCGTGACCTCCTCGCCAATTCCGTCGACGAATGCGCTTCCGCCGATGCCGAGGTGGGCCTGTTCCTCAGCGGCGGGATCGATTCGGCCGCCGTGGCGGCGCTAGCTGCCGAAGCCGGGCACCAGGTCCATACGTTCACGGTCCGAAGCGCGAGTACGGCCGTCAACGGCGACGCCGATGCGGCCGGCCTGGTCGCGGCTACCTTGGGGCTCCGCAATGATCAGGTTGTCTTCTCCTCCGATCAGGTCCCGAGCGCGGACGAATGGCGGCGGTTGCTGTGGTTGCTTGAGACGCCGTTGTGCAGCCCGGCGCAGTATTACACCTATCAGCTTCACGCGCATGCGCGCCGCACGCGACCTGACCTGAAAGGCATGATGCTGGGGCAGGCCAGCGACGAGTTCAATGGCGGCTATTCCGGCGTGATGCCCGGAGCGCAGGACTGGCCGGGCTTTGAGGCTGTCCTCGGCCAGTTCGCCAGGACGACCGCGCTCCAGCAGTTTCCGGCGTTGTTCCCCTGGCAGTCGCATGCGGGTGCATCGCCGATTACAGGCGCCGTGGCCGGAGAACGGCGTTTCACATCGGATGCCTATCCGGACTTCATTCGCTGGAAATACCGCGATATTCAGCAGTACAACTGCTGGCACGAGGACAGGACGGCGGCCGGCAACGGAATCGAGGCCAGGGTGCCGTTCCTGGACCACCGGATCATCGAGCTCATGAGCACCATCCCGCGTTCGAGGCGCCCTGGGCTGCTCTGGGACAAGGCAATCTTGCGGGCTGCGGTCGCCGGCATACTGCCTGATGAGATTGCTACGCGCCCGAAGGTGTCGTTCTATCATGGCGACGGCTCCGAGCACACGCACCGGGTCTTTCTGAAGATGCTGATGCAGGACGATTGCGCGCTGGTTGAAGAGGCCCTGGCATCCAAGGGCGGCTCGGACTATCTCAACGGCGACGTCATGCGAGCCTGGCTGGGCGACCTTTACGCCAGCCGCAAGCCAGATGGGATCGAGTATTTTCTCAGATTGATCAACCTCGGGCTCCTTGATGCAATGACCCGCGAGATTCCGCCGACCCTGACCGAGCAGCCGGTCTGTCTCCGCACCTGGGACGTCCGGCGGGGCGAAGAGGCGATCGAGGACACCGCGCTGAGTTGCGGGCTAGCGGGAACTCGCTTCCCGGAAATGACCGATCAGATATCCCTCGCACCGGATGTGGAACTGGTGCAATCGGTGACCGACGAGAGTGTGCTCTATCTGGCTGTCAACGGTCAGTTCGAATTCGTCATAGAGCGCGCTGACGCGCCCGAGTGGTACTCATTTCTGCGCGGGCTTCGCGCAGGAGAAGAACGCCTGGGCGACGTCCTGCGCCGCGCGGCCGTTGAGCTCACTGAGATTGAGCCGTTTCTCCGCGACTGCGTGGTGGCCGGGCTGGTGCTAGTCGAGCCCGGTCAGGCGGCTCGGGGGGTGGAAGCGGCGACGTGACCGTATTGTCGCGCCGCGGCCAGCGTGGCAACCCGAAGAGGACCGACGCGGCTAAAAGCGGTGACCGGCTCGGAGTGACCGTTCGCGCCGTAGGCCTCGCGATCGGCGTAGCTTACGTGATCCGGCTGCTCACCATGGGTGGCTACTACGCGGAGCTTGGTGGTGTCGTTGGCGCCGACTGCCTCGCCGGACTCACGCTCTGGCGACTGGGACGCATCCGTTCGCTGCCCAGAGCCCAGTTGCTGGAGAACATCGGGTATCTCACCGTATTCGCGCTCGCTATCGCTGTCACGGTTCTCGCCCGGCCGAAATGGCTGGCCACCGCAGGAGCCTGGCCCTGGTACGTAGCGGGCCTGGTAGTCGGACTCTGCCTCATCTGGGTCTCTGGACTGCGGCCCGCGGCGATTGCGTCAGGAGAACTAGCCTTCCTGGCCGGATCCAAGCCCGTCGCCGACACCATCGTCGGCTCCGCCATCCTGCTTGCCGCAGGCGCCGCCGAGGAGGTCATGTTCCGCGGCCCGGCCCTGGCCCGGCCTTTGCCCGCGGCAATTCAGGCCGCACTGCTGGGCGCCGTGCTCTTCGTGGCACGCCATCACTTCCCGGGCTGGGCGTCGGTGCGGCGATCCGCTGCCCGTATCTATGCGATTGAGATTGCCTCATCACTTGCATTCGTGATTCTGACGATAATGTCGGGCTCGATCTACCCGGCCGTCGTAGCTCATGTAATTAGCAACTGCCCGGCAGTGATAATTCTTATTCAACGTGGTCGCATGGAAGATTCGAATCATGGAATATAAGTCAGATCCCGGCCCTCGCTCCATTCCTCGCAGGCCGCTGCATGCACGTACTCGCAAGTTTAAAGACAAGGTGTTCATCGCGGTGGACAGCGAGTCCGCAGAACTGAGCGAGACCGGCGCGGTAATCTGGCAGTCCATTGACGGGTCTCGTACCATCCACGATATCGCGGCGATTATTCAAGCTGACTATGACGTTGCCGCGGAGCTGGCCCTCGCTGACGTCCTGGACTTCCTGAGCGAGATGGCCAGCTCCGGTTTCATAGAGTACTGAGCACCGTGGATATTTACGAGAGTAGCTTTCGTCACTGGGACGTCCGTGCCAGCGTGCGTTCCAAGCCCAGGCGCGAACTGACCGGAGAGCCTAGCCAAGGCCGCCTCTTCTTCCCGCCCGAGCAGGTCCCGGTGGCGGCCCATGCCCTGGTCAAGGACCTGCCCGGGGGCGGCGAGTTGCCGGTTCACGCGCTGTACCAGTATCTGCACCTGACGACTGTGCTCGAGCAGACAACCGTCGTGCCGGTTGCGAGCCAGATCGCATCGGATCGGCTGAATATCGAGCTGCCAGCGGCCTTTCGCGCCGACGCATTCAAGATCTGCACGGACGAGGCTTGGCATGCCCAATTCAGTTACGATTTCATGTCGGACGTGGCCGCCGTTACCGGTATCGAGCCGAGGGCGCTAGTAACGCCGGGATATACCAGGAAGGTCAGCCGGGCCCGTGAGATGCTCGACCCCTCGTTGAGACCGCTGCTGGACATCTTCTTCGCTGTAGTCACCGAGACCCTCATCTCAAGATTGCTCTCAGATATCCCTAAGGATCGCCGCCTCGTGCCTGAGGTATGCGAGATCGTGGCGGATCACGCCGAGGACGAGGGTCGCCATCATGCCTATTTCAGGAGCCTGGTGCAGTATCTCTGGACGCGCATCAGCGCCACCGAGCGCCGGCTTATAGGCGTTCAGGTTCCCGTGCTCGTTAGAGCGTTCCTTGAACCGGACGTCGAAGCTGCCGTTCGCATGCTTCAGGCGATTGACACGCCGGCGGGCGACATCAATTCGATCATCTCCGACTGCTATCCAGCGCTCGACGAGCATGGTTTCGGCCGGGCCGCGGTCGGTACGGTGCGAGCCTTCCGAGATGCCGGAGCCTTCGAGGATCCGCAGGTCGCGGAGGCCTTCGCGCGGGCCGGCCTGTATGCGAATCTGGGGGAAGACAGAGCAGGCGTGCGCTATGAGTATTGATGACTGGCTCGGCCCGCTGCGCGGAAGAGGGCTCGTTCCCGCGGATAGTCTTGCCGTGTTCGTCGTCGGCTCGGCGGCACGCTGCTGGGACAACGAGAGAAGTGACTTTGACATCTATGTAGTCACCGCCAGCGAGTGGGCAACCGAGACCAGCAGCATCATGCGAATGCCGCTTAATCCGCCGCGAGTCCGCAATGAGATGTTCTACGACCAGAACCGGCGGTGGCAGGTTACGTACTGGCTGGTCAGCCAGATTGAGCAGATGCTCGCGAAGGTCTCATGGGACGAATATGACCGCGCGGTGTTCGCCGATGACTTCTTGTCGTACAGGGAGGAGCTTGCGCTCGGCCGGCTGGAGAACTGCCGGCCATTGCTGGGCGATGACTGGATACTGAAATACCGGGAACGGCTGCGCGCGACGGCGTTCCGTTCCCTCGTTGTGGCTCGATCGCTCAGCGCGGCCGATAACGCCATCGAAGACGCGTTGGGTCAAATGGAGTCTGGTCATATGGAAAGCGCCACGATCTCCGCGAGATGTGCGCTTGGCCACGTCATCGACACTCTGGTCGAAGCGCGCGGCGAGTATGGCAGCCAGATGCCGAAGTGGCGACCAAATAGACTCCGCGCCGTATCTCCGGCGGCACTCTCCTTTGAGAAGTACTGGGAACTCGAGACCATGCGCGATTATGACCCGCAGGATCCGGGCCGATGGATAAGAGAGGTGCTCGCTATCTGTCAGGACATATCAAGTAAAGTGGGGCTGTCATGGCCTGGCTATGGCCGTCCGCCCAAGTGAAATCGTGATCCGCCTCTATATCGACTCAACGAGCCTGAACTCAGTGCGACTGACTTTCAGCCCATTCTGGGAAGCGATTGCGAGTCTTGCGCTTCTAGCTCGCTATCGCGGGCCTGGGCCTCCGCTTTATGCGCGCTGGGTCGCCGGGGTACGTGCGGACATGCCCGCCGAATTCTCCCTTGACCTGGTGGGCATGATGGGTGTACCAAACTCGCCGATCCTGTCTCTGGCTCAGGCCCACATCCCGGATCCGTCGCGTAACAGCATAACGACCGAATTGCAATATCTCAGAGATAGTAACGCCGAGACGAATGAGCGGACTTTTGACCTGATCGAGCGGTACTGGCAGTGGGCGATCGCCCCGTACTGGTCATCGATACGAGTCAGTCTTGAGGACGAGGTCTTGTTCCGGGGCCGAACCCTGGCGGTGGCGGGGCCCGAGGCGATGCTTGCGGAACTCGGCGGGAGCGTCTCATGGAGCCCGCCTCACATGACCGCGCCCTATCACCGGGACCTGACCCGTGCCCTCGGCAGTACCAAGCTCCTGCTCGTACCCAGCGTGTTCGCCCGAGGAGTGCGAATGTTCGCGGAGCGTGACACCGTGATAGCGATGTCGTACCAAGCCAGGACTGCGGGCTTCGCCGCCGGACTGAACCAGCGCCAGCCGAGCCAGCCTCAGGCCGACCGCCTTACGATCTTGCTCGGCGATGGCCGGGCACGGGTGCTGCGGTCCCTCGAAATGCCGAAGACGACCACGGAAGTCGCGAAGTCCCTAGGCCTAGCCAAGAGCACGGTGTCGCAGCATCTTGCGGTGCTGACGAGCGCCGGAGTCGTGTGGCACCAGCGCATCGGGGGACGGGTGCTGTACCAGCTGGATCGCGCCGGGTTCGCGCTGCTGGAACAGCTGGGCCATTGAGATTACCTATACTGCGTTACGGTCCGCCAAATGGAGACATTCGATGGAATCAGGTGCGACGCCCACTGATGAACTTTCCGGTTACCGGCTGATCGATCAGTTTCCGACCGATCAGGGGCGCAGTGTCCACGTTGCGGAGACGGCGGACGGCGAGCGCGTACTCATAAAGCGGGCATATGACAAGACCTGGGTGCAGGACCTGACCGATCAAACTCGTCATTTTCTCGCTCTGCGGAAGGTGCTCGGCCAGCACGGGCCATATCCGAAAGTGATCAAGTACGGCGCGGGGCTGCTGGTCATGAGCTTCTATCCGTACGGCAGCCTGGACGATCTTTCGCTGGGTGACGACAAGCCACTCGTGGCTAGCCTGACCGCGACTGCCGTCGGCGAGTTGTTCGAGATAGCGAACCAGTGGCCGCCTGAGGCGACGGCGAGCGAGGAAGTCAAGTCGGCTGCGGCTGACTTCCTGACCGCCCAGGCCGGCAAGCGGATGGCGCGCCTGCACCGCGCGCTGGCGACTTCGGCTGGCTTAGCGTGGGCCGCCGAGCGCTATGACAACCACCGGACCAACGCCGAGGCGCTCACGCAGATGTCTGCGTGGATCACCGGCGGCGCACTGGCCGCCTGCGCGCCGAAGCTCGGGCCGTCCCGACTCGGCCTGGCTGCCCACGGCGACTTCGGCCTGAACAACATCATGCTGGCCGGGCCGCCGACGCCGGATGCGGGCCTGATCTTCATCGATACCCGCGGGATCTGGCTGGACGAGCTGCCCTGGTGGGATCCGGTTATGGATCTTGCGACGCTGCTGGCTTTTCACTGCCGGATCGAGCCGGCGTTCGCCGCGGCCGGCGGGCGCACCCCGCCTGAGGTGCTGACCGCGGCCGCGCGCCTGAGCGAATCCGAAATCATGGACATCGCGGAGCGCAGTGAGGCCGTCGCCGCCTGGGTTAGCCAAGATCCGGCCTACCGGGACCGCCTTGAGGTAGAGATCGCGATCCGGCTCCTCGGGAGCGTGAGCGTGCAGATCCTGACCGCTCCCAGCCATGGCGAGGCCAGGGCCTCCGCGGTCCTGCGCCTGTACGCCGATCAGGCGGCCCGGGTCACCAGCGTCTTGTCCAGCTACGTATAGAGGAGGACGAGAAATGGACCGTGACGGCACCAGGGCCGATGTGCTGACCGCGACTGGCCGCAAGCTGGCCTCATCTGACGCCGACGATCGCAGGCGGGCGCTGGCGAAGACCTACGAGAAGCTGCGCTTCGTGCAGTTCGAAGATTTCGTCAACGGCGAAAGGCTAGCCGGAATCGTGCGGGAGCTTATGCCTGAGGTACGGCGCCACACGATCCGCATCGTCCGCCCTCCTGAGGTCAGTACCGGGGTGCTCAGGAACGGTCGCCGGTTCGGCCGGATCGACCCGGCACCGTTCGAAGGCGGCGAGCTCAGCCCGCAGGGGCAGGCCGCTGTGCAGGCGGCATTCGACGCCAGCGGGCTGAGCCGTTTCGTGACCGACCTGCTGGCCGCGAGCCAGCCCATCGTCGAGGACATCACCGGCCGCAAGCTCCGGTATGACCGCACGTTCCTGCTGACCTACGGCGAGGCTGACTTCATCGCGCCGCACGGTGATACGCAAACCAGCCGCCGCATCATGCTCCAGATGCCGGTGAGCACCGAGTGCCGTTCGGCCATGCAGGTCATGCGAGATGGCTGGATGGAGCCTTACTACGACAACCTGGGGGCGCTGCGCATCCACGGGCCCGGCATCTGGCACGAGGTGCTGCCGGTACTGCGACTCGACAATGGCGGTGAGCCAGAACGCGTGCTGATCACGGCCCGGCTCCCTTACGCCGACGATGAATGAGGCTCGCCAGCGGGTAATCGTCATTCCCGCGCACGGAAAAGGAACCCGGCTGCGTGAAGTGACCGCGGGCCGGGCCAAGACGCTCATGGAGGTGGCGGGTGAGCCCATCTTGGCCAGGCTGCTGCGAGCGGCGCAGGCCGGCGGCGCGCACGTGGTGGCGTACGCGCGGCCATCTGACGCCGACGTGCCCGCTTGCGTAGCCGCGTACGGCCGCGGAGTGCATTTGGGCAGGCACGAGCCCCTGGGTTACCTCAACGATCTGATGGACATCGCCCGTGAGGTCGGCGACGAGTTCACGGTGCTCGACTGCGACCTGGTCGCACCGCACCCTGAGGTCGTCGGCTTCATAGCCGGCACTGCGGAGCATGAGCGGGCGAGCATGCGGTTCGCGGTTTCCGCGAGCCCGCCATCGGCCGATCCGCGCTCGATCAGGGTGATCGCCGGCCCAGAAGGCGGCCTGGAGCTGGGTGATGGGGCCGACAGCCGGCTGCCGCGGGCGGTAGGCGCGTATCACTGGCGGCCGGCCGCCGTCGCGTCGGGCCGCCAGTTCGCCGGCGAGGGACGTGGCACTTTCCACGGCTACCTGGAATTCCTCGCGGCCCGGCGCGAGCCGGTCGCGGTCGTCCCGTTCACTTCCGCGCTTAACGTCAATACCCCGGCCGAGCTCGACCTGGCCAGGAGGCTGGTGCGCGAATGGCGAGCCGAGGGCCTGGAATAGCGGATATGGCTAAACCTCCGGGCGCTTCCTACCCGGTCCCGCTGCCGTCTGAGGCCGTCCCGATCCAGCGGGTGCGTCACACGCTGGGCTGCCTTGGCCAGGCGGCCGGCAGCACCGCTCGCTTGGCCGGCCGATCATTTCGCGGCCACCGCGCGGCCCGCACCCCGCAGGCTTCGCTCGGGGAGTACGAGAGGCGCTGGGCTGGAGTGGAGAGCCAGGAGCGCTGGCTGGCCACCACCGACCTGGCGCAGGCCACGGGACTGTCCTCCTACGGCATGAGCCAACTGCACGCGCTGCTTGACTTCGCCCCCTTCCGCGTGCCCGCCCCGGCGTTTTTCCGGTGGCGGGCGCGCAAGCTCGCGGCCATCGTCGGCACCCATCACGGAGCCTGCGCTCAGATCGCCGAGATCGGCTGCGGGGCCGGGAAGAACTTGCTGGCGCTGGCGGCGGCCGGCTACGAGCATCTCGCGGGCTATGACCCGACGGAGTCGGCGATCCGCGCCGTCACGTCACAGGCCCGCCACTTCGGCCTCAGCATCCAGGCCGGCCTGTTCGACCTGCTGCGTCCAGACGCCGAGGGCCTGGCCCGGCTGCCCGGCCAGGTGTTGCTGACCAACCATGTCATCGAGCAGCTGCCCAGGCACGTGCCGGCGGCGGTGGAAACCCTGCTGCGGGCCCAGCCGCTCGAGGTCGTTCACATCGAGCCGTGCCCAGAGTTGCTGCGGCCCTGGCGCAGCGCGCTCGATCTGGCGACGTGGATGCACACCGCTGCCAGTGACTACCAGCGGACGCTGCTTGGCGAACTGGCGCGGCGCCACGAGTGCGGTCAGATCACCGTGCTCGAAGTGACCCCCCTCGGCTATGGCCCGATGCCGCGCAGCCTGCCCACCCTCATTCGCTGGCGGCCGGGCCAGCCCTGAGCCGGGGGCGGCCGGCCGGGCGAGATCGCCCGACGAGGACCGAGTAGTCCAGCGGGCCGAGACCGTCGGCGACGGCCGAATCCGCGAGGGCGAGCGCGGCGGCCGCGATCGGCATCGCCACTCCCGACTCCTGCGCGGACTCCAGCACCAAGCGCATGTCCTTGGCGAATAGAGCCAGCCTGGAATCGGCACCGAA
>Ga0134128_10007747_pt1 | contig 12959 bp, 9 predicted proteins | sample KB31754_FD_96462 | JGI IMG/M metagenome (GOLD analysis project Ga0134128, IMG submission 96462) | Terrestrial soil microbial communities with excess Nitrogen fertilizer from Kellogg Biological Station, Michigan, USA - KB3-175-4 | ecosystem: Environmental > Terrestrial > Soil > Unclassified ...
GAAACGTGTCGTTCAGCATCGCGACGAACGCATCTTCGCTGTCGCGTTCGACGCGGGGCAACCGCGCAAGCATCCGCGACACGATCGGGTAGCCCTGCTTGGCGCTCGCCATCGCCTTGACGACGTTGCCGTAGAACGACGGATGCAGGTCGCCGAAGAAGCTGATCGCGCGTCCGTCGTCGCGGACGTGCGTCAGGACCGCGGCCTCGGCCGGCTTCGCGAGTCCGCGTACGGGCTTCGCGACCGAGCCGTCTTCACGTACGAGGCGGAAATGGCGATCGTCGAGCGTAAAGTGCGCCGCGTCCTCGCGCGCCAGCACGGTATTCGGCTGCGTGCCGGCGGCGACGAGGATCGTGCGCGCGGGGAGCCGGGCGCGCGACGTCTCGTGCCACGTGCCGTCGTCGCCACGCGCCTGCACCGAGACGGCAAGCGCCGCGGCGTTGCCGGCGTCGTCGACTTCGATCGCGAGCGGTGTCAGCCCCTCGGCGAAGCGGATGCCCTCTTCCAGCGCCTTCTCGACTTCCTCGTGATTGAGCGTGTACGACGGGCTGTCGATCAGCCGCTTGCGATACGCGATCGTCACGCCGCCGAACCTTCGCAGCAGCTCGACGATCGCCGGCGCACGGCCTTCGGCCGCTGCTTGCGCGCGCTCCGCGCGAATCGCGCGCGCATGTGCGACGAACTCGTGCGCGATCGCACGCTCGTCGTCGGTCCACGCGCTTTCGGCCGCATTGTGCCCGTTGGCGGCGACGAGCGCGTCGTAACGCGCGAGAAACTTCTCGACCTGGACCGGGTAATACGCGAGCGCTTCGGTCGCCGTGTCGATCGCCGTGAGCCCGCCGCCGATCACGACGACCGGCAGTCGCACCTGCATGTTCGCGATCGAGTCCGCCTTGGCGGCGCCTGTGAGTTGCAGCGCCATCAGGAAATCCGAGGCCGTTCGCACGCCGGGGGCGAGCCCGTGCGGCAGATCCAGCACGGTCGGACGCCCGGCACCGGCCGCGAGCGCCACGTGATCGAAGCCCATCGCGAACGCGTCGTCGGTGGTGACGGCACCGCCGAAACGCACGCCGCCGAAGAGCGCGTAGTGCGCGCGGCGCTCGAGCAGCAAGCGAACGACCTTCAGGAAATTCTTGTCCCAGCGGACGGTGATGCCGTACTCGGCGACGCCGCCGAAGCCCGCCATCACGCGATCGTCGAGCGCGTCGGTCAATGTCGCGACGTCCTCGATCGGCCGGAACGCCACGCGTTCACCATCGGCGCGCACGCCGGACAGTGCCGGATCGAGCGGCTCGATTTTCAAGCCGTCGATCGCAACGACCGTGTGCCCGTCGTTCAGCAGGTGATGCGCGAGCGTGAAGCCGGCCGGTCCCTGGCCGACGACGAGCACGCGTTTGCCGGTCGCCGGCTGCGGGAGCGGGCGTCGCAGATCGAGCGGATTCCAGCGCGTCAGCAGCGAATAGATCTCGAAGCCGAACGGCAGCGCCAGCACGTCCTTCAGCACGCGCGTTTCCGATTGCGGAATGTCGACCGGATCCTGCTTTTGATAAATGCAGGCCTTCATGCAGTCGTTGCAGATCCGATGCCCGGTTGCCGCCACCATCGGATTGTCGACGCAGATCATCGCGAGCGCGCCAAGCGGAACGCCTTCCGCGCGAAGCTTGTGAAACTCGGAGATCCGCTCGTCGAGCGGGCAGCCGGCGAGCGTCACGCCGAAAACCGATTTGCGGAACGGATCGTCGGGCGCGGGCACCTTCGCAAGCAGCCCCTTCGCGCACGAATCCTTGCCCTGCTCGTGGCACCAGATGCAGTAGTGCGCCTGGTCGACGCCGCCGACGAGATCGGTTCCCGGATCGGTCAGCTTGAATCCGTCGCGACGGCGCAAGCCTTCGGCCTGCGGGCGCTGCAGCGCCGTGATGCCGTCCTGCGCGACGGCCTCGACGGGCACGAGGTGCAGCATGTCGAGCTTGCGCGGCGCGCGGAAGAGCACGCCGCCGCGGTGCGCGGCCTTGCCCGCATGCGTGTGCGCGGCCCACGCCGCGTAGCGATGCGCCGTGTCGAGCGCGTGGGCGTGCGCCGCCTCGTCCTGCTGCCATGCGGTGACCGCACGGGCAAAGGCCAGCTCGAACGCGGCGACGTCGTCGTGCGGGCCGAGCAACGCCTCGAGTTCCGCTCGCAGCGACGCCCCGTCGAACGTCGACGCGACGTCGGCCTTGTACGCGTTCATCGCCTTGCGCTGCACGAACTGGCGCTTGACTGCGAAGAGCGGCGCGAGCGCGTGATGACGCGCTTCCAGCGCGCGCACCGCATCCTCGATCCCGAACAGCTCGGCCAGAAAGTCCTCGACGTGCGGCGCAACGTCGATCAGCAGCGTCGCTTCCTCCTTCGCGGAAAGCGATGCGGGCGCCGCGCGGGCGCGCTCGAAGCGCTCGGTGAGCGGCGCGTCGGCGCGCGTCAGGTGCGCGACAAAGCGCGCGTCGATGCGGGCGGCGCCGTCGACGCAGTAAAGGTCCGGGAACTCGAAGCCGTGGGCCAGTCGAAGCATGCTGGTGTACGCTCGCCCGCTTCGCGACGGATTCGGGCAAACCATTGATTTTAACTCGCGAGGCCGCCGCGCCGTTTGCTACCATCGTCCTCCGCCGCCCGCGCGCGGACGGCGGCACCTTCGATCGTCGGGAGCCCGCATGGCAAGCCGCTTCACGATTCTGCTGCTGATCCTGTTCGGGTCCGCGTTCGCTGCGCGAGGCACGCTCGCGCAGGCGATCAGGATCGGCGAGGTCAACGAATACAAGCAGTTCCCGGCGTTCCTCGAGCCCTACCGCAAAGGTATGGAGCTTGCGGTCGACGAAATCAATGGCGCCGGCGGTGTGCTGGGCCGCAGGATCGAGGTCGTTTCCCGCGACGACAACGGCGTGCCGGGCGATGCGGTCCGCGTCGCCGAGGAGCTTCTGACGCGCGAGCAGGTCGGGTTGCTGATGGGCACCTTTGCATCGAACATCGGCCTCGCCGTCGCCGATCTCGCGAAGCGCCGCCACGTGCTGTTCATCGCCGCCGAGCCGTTGACCGACAAGATCGTCTGGGACGACGGCAACAAGTACACGTTCCGGCTCCGTGCATCGACGTACATGCAGACGGCGATGCTCGTCCCCGACGCGGTCAAGCTCGCGAAGAAGCGCTGGGCGATCGTCTACCCGAACTACGAGTACGGACAGGCGGCGACCGCCACGTTCAAGACGCAAATGCAGGCGCAGCAGGGGCCGGGCGTCGAGTTCGTCGAGCAGGCCGTGCCACTCGGCAAGATCGAGCCGGGCCCTGTCGTGCAGGCGCTGATCGACGCGAAGCCCGATGCGATCTTCTCATCGCTGTTCGGCCCCGACCTGGCGCGCTTCGTTCGCGAAGGACAGTTGCGCGGACTCTTCAAGGACCGCCCGGTCTTCAATCTGCTGGGCGGCGAGCCGGAGTACCTCGATCCGCTGAAGGACGAGGCGCCCGTCGGCTGGTACGTGACCGGATACCCGTGGTACGCGATCGAGACGCCCGAGCACAAGCGCTTCCTCGCGGCGTACCAGGCGAAATTCCACGACTATCCGCGCCTCGGCTCGGTCGTCGGCTACAGTGCAGTGAAGTCGGCGGCCGCGGCGCTCGCGCGCGCCGGATCGACCGATACGGAGAAGCTCGTCGCCGCGATGCAGAACCTGGCGTTCGACACGCCGTTCGGCGAGGTCACCTATCGCGCGATCGATCATCAATCGACGATGGGCGCTTACGTCGGCCGCACGGCGGTGCGCGACGGCAAGGGCATCATGGTCGACTGGCACTACGCGAACGGCAAGGACTTCCTGCCGCCCGACGACGTCGTGCGGCGGCTGCGGCCTGCGGACTAAGGCCTGAATGTGGCCGATGCCTTGCGCACCTGACCGGGCGCACGCGTGTCGCTCGCGTCGCTCGCCGTCCAGCTTCTCAACGGCCTCGCCTCCGCCTCGTCGCTGTTCCTGATCAGCGCGGGCCTCACGCTGATCTTCGGCGTGACGCGCATCGTCAACTTCGCGCACGGCTCGTTCTTCATGCTCGGCGCGTACGTCGCGTATTCGGCCGGGAACGCGCTGTCCGCCTTTACCGGTTCGGCACTCGGCTTTTTCGGCGCGGCGCTTCTCGCCGCTCTCGCGGTCGCGCTGCTCGGCGCGCTCGTCGAGGTGTTGCTGCTGAAGCGTCTCTATCCGGCGCCCGAGTTGCTGCAGCTCACGGCGACCTTCGGCGTCGTGCTGATCGTGCGCGACGCGGCGCTCGCGTTGTGGGGCCCCGAAGATCGGCTCGGCCCGCGCGTGCCGGGCCTCGACGGCGTCGTCTCCTGGCTCGGGCGTGCGTTCCCCGAGTACGACCTGTTCCTCCTCGCCGTCGGCCCGCTCGTCCTCGTCGCGCTGACGCTGCTCGTGTCGCGCACCCGCTTCGGGATGCTGGTACGCGCCGCGTCCGAGAATCGCGTGCTCGCCGGCGCGCTCGGCATCGACGAGAAGACACTCTTCACCGCGGTGTTCGCGCTCGGCTCGTTTCTCGCGGGCCTCGCCGGCGCGCTGACGCTGCCGCGCGAGCCGGCGAACCTCGGCATGGACCTCGCGGTCATCGCCGACGCGTTCGTCGTCACCGTGCTGGGCGGCCTCGGTTCGATACCCGGCGCTTTCATTGCGGCGATCGTCATCGGCGTGACGAAGGCGCTCTGCATCGCGGCGGGCACCGTCGACGTTGCCGGCATCGCGATCGCGCTTCCGAAGCTCACGCTCGTCATCGAGTTCGTCGTGATGGCGCTCGTGCTGCTCGTGCGGCCGACCGGTCTGCTCGGCAACGTGCAAGCCCCGCCGGCGACGACGGCGGTAACGGCCGAGCGGGCGCTCGTCCGGCGTCCCGGCACGCGCGGCGCGATCGCCGCCGCCGTGCTCGTCGCGCTCGCGCTGCTGCTGCCGCTCGCCGGCGATTCTTACGCGCTCGTCCTCGCGACCGACATTCTCGTCGCCGCGCTCTTCACCGCGAGCCTGCAGTTGATCGTCGCGACCGGCGGCATGATCTCGTTCGGGCACGCCGCGTATTTCGGCATCGGCGCCTATGCGGCGTCACTCGCCACGGCGCACGGCTGGCCGTTCCCGATTGCACTCGCCCTCGCGCCGCTCGCGGCCGCCGTCGCGGCGGTCGCGTTCGGCGCGCTCGTCGTGCGAACGTCGGGCATCTATCTCGCGATGCTGACGCTCGCGTTCGCGCAAATCCTGTGGTCGGTCGCACTGCAGTGGGACGCCGTCACCGGGGGCTCGAACGGCATCACCGGCGCGTGGCCGCCCGATTGGCTCGGTCAGCGGACTCACTATTACCTCTTCACGCTGGTCGTCGTCGCGGCGAGCCTCGTCGCCCTTGCGGTCGCCGCGTTCACGCCGTTCGGCTACGCGCTGCGCGGCGCACGCGACTCCCCGCTGCGCGCAGCCGCTTCGGGCATCGACGTGCGCGCGCGGCGCATGCAGGCGATGGCGATCGCGGCCGCGTTCGCGGGCATTGCGGGCGCGCTGTTCGCCTATTCGAAAGGCGGCGTCGCGCCGGATGCATTGTCGATTCCGCGCTCCGTCGATGCGCTCGTGATGATGCTGCTCGGCGGCCAGGGCGCGCTGTTCGGTCCGCTGCTGGGCGCGACGGCGTTCACGTGGCTCTCCGACGCGCTTGCGCGCGCGACCGAATACTGGCGCGCGTGCGTCGGCGTCGCGATCCTGCTCATCGTGAGCGCATTTCCGAACGGCATGGCGAGCCGCTACCCGTTGCCCGCCTTCCGCCGTTCGCTTTAGGGCCTGTTCACACTATGTCTGCCGACGCGAACGGGTGGCATGGAGCGCCAATCGAGGCGCTTGACGAAGCGCAGACTGGGCGCCTGCGCGAGAAAAGCAACGAAGAGTGGCGCTCCAGGGCGCCCGTTCCCGTCCGGTTGCGGCCGAAATGGCCCTGCGCGTCGTTGCAAAGCCTCGCCAGGCGCCCGGCCTGCCTTCGGCTTCGCGCCTCGCGCACGGCCATTTCGGCATCGCAACGCGTCAACGGACATAGTGTGAACAGGCCCTATCGATGAAGTCGCCGCTTCTCGAAGTCGCCGCGCTCGCGAGGTCGTTCGACGGCGTCGATGCCGCGCGCGACGTCTCGCTGTCGCTCGACGCCGGCGACGTCGTCGCGGTGATCGGCCCGAACGGCGCCGGCAAGACGACGCTTTTCAACCTGATTCACGGCGAGTTGCTGGCGGACTCGGGCGACGTCTATTTCGACGGCCGCTCGATCGTCGGCATGCCGACGCACGCGATTGCGCGTCGCGGGATGGGCCGCACGTTCCAGGTCCCGGCGACGTTCGCGTCGATGACCGTGCGCGAGAGCATTGCGCTCGTGCTCGCGTCGCGCGCGCGTCGGGATGCCACGGTCCTTTCGTCGATGCTCGCAGTCGATGACCGCTGCGAGCCGTTTCTCGCGCGGCTGCTGATCGCAGACCTCGCGGATGCGCATTGCGCGGCGCTCGCGTACGGCGACGCGAAGCGCGTCGAGGTCGCCCTCGCGCTCGCCGGCGAGCCGCGCCTTTTGCTGATGGACGAGCCGACAGCCGGCATGAGCGCGCGCTCGCGGCGCGAGCTGATGCAGATCGTCGTCGATCTGGCACGCGCCGGCAACGTCGCGCTGCTTTTCACCGAGCACGACATGGACATCGTGTTCGGATTCGCGCGGCGCGTGATCGTGCTCGACAAGGGCAGCGTGATCGCGGACGGACGCCCGGAGGCGGTGCGCAACGACCCGCTCGTGCGCGCCGCGTACCTGGGCGACGTGCCGTGACGTCGACGACGCCTGCCTCCATCCTCGGACAGAGGCAGGCGCTGGTCGCTAGGCCGGCGCCGCGAGCGAGCGCTCGCGCATCCGGTCGTAGTCCTGCTTCGCCACCGGCGTCGCCGACGGCTCGCCGAGATCGTTCAGGTGGATTCGATACGTCTCGCGCGCGCTCCATGCAGCGATCGCGCAGATGATCGTGATCGCGAACGTGATCGCGCCGATCGTGAGCGGAATGTTCGCCGATCCGGGCGGCGCCACGGTCGCGAAGAGCGCCGGCAAGAGCGCCGTGATCGTCGTCCCGATGTTCTGCGCGATCGCCATTGCCGTCACGCGCGTACGCGTCGGAAAGAGCTCCGGATAGAAGCTCGGGAACACGGCGTTGTAACCCTGGTACACCGTGCCCCACATCAGCAGCGACATCACGATCGCGAGCGGCACGCTCTTGATGCTGATCGCATACAGATATGCGAACGACAGCAGCCCGGCGATGAGCGAGCCGACGATCATCGGCGGGCGGCGACCCACCTTGTCCGACAGGTTGCCGACGAACGGAATGACGAGGACGGCCAGGATGTTGCCGAGCACCGGTATCCACAGGTACACGTCCTTGTGGAAGCCGATCCCGTAGGCCGCCTGCACCGCGTAGGCGCCGCCGAAGATCGTCGCGACGACCGGAATCACGTTCATCAGCGCCATGCAGATCACGCGGATGATGTCCTTCCAGCTTTCGCGGAACGCGTCGGCGATCGGCGACTTCGGCACCGCGCGGTGCTCGCTTTCCTCCTTGAAGGCCGGCGTTTCGTCGACGCGGCGGCGGATGATGTAGCCGGCGATGATCACGATGAAGCTCAGGATGAACGGCACGCGCCAGCCCCAGCTGTTGAACGCGGCATCGGGCAGGAAGCGGGCGAGCGGGATGAAGACCGCCGCCGCGAAGATCTGGCCGGCCTGCACGCCCTGCAGCGTGAAGCTCGCGTAATAGCCGCGACGACCGAACGGCGCGTGCTCGAGGATCATCGAGCTCGCGCCGGAGATCTCACCGGCGACTGCAAAGCCCTGGATCAGCCGCAGGACAACGAGCAACACCGGTGCGAGCACGCCGACCTGCTGATAGGTCGGCAGGAATCCGACCGCCATCGTCGAGAAGCCCATCAGGAACATGCAGACGAGCAGCACGGTCTTGCGGCCGTGCGTGTCGCCCCAGTGTCCGAGCACGAAGGCGCCGATCGGCCGGGCGACGTAGCCGACGCCGTATGTCGCGAGCGACGCAACGATGGCGACCGTCGGATTGCCCGAAGGGAAGAAGATCTGCGGGAAGATCAGCGCCGCCGCCTGCGCATAAATGAAGAAGTCGTAGTACTCGAGCGCCGACCCGATCCAGCCGCTCGCCGTCGCCTTTCGGGTCTGATGCATCCCGTGCGGTTCGTGGTCCGTCGTGCTTGCCATGATCCCCTCCTGCTCCGCGTTGGTCGGAATAGCGCTACTTCGTCGCTGCAAGACGCACGAGCGCGTCGATCGCGATCGCGTAGCCCAGCACGCCGAAACCGACGACGATGCCGCGCGCCGCCGGCGAAATGTACGAGTGATGGCGGAACGCCTCGCGCGCGTGCACGTTCGAGATGTGCAACTCGATCAGTGTCGCGTTCGCGCCCTTGATCGCGTCGTGCAGCGCGACCGACGTGTGCGTGAAGGCGCCGGCGTTCAGCACGACGCCCAGCATGTTGCCGGATGCGATCTCGCGCCCCGCTTCCTGGATCCAGTCGATCAGCACGCCTTCGTGGTTCGATTGCCGGCATTCGACGGCGACGCAGAGCTTCTCGCCTTCGTCGCGGCAAAGCCGCTCGACGTCGGCGAGCGTATCCGCGCCGTAAACGCCGGGCTCGCGCGTGCCGAGCAGGTTCAGGTTGGGACCGTTCAGAACGAGCACTTTTTTCATCGCACCCTCAGTACCTGACCTGCGACAGCGCGCGGAGAACCTCGGGCGTCGTGGTCGGAAAGCCGAAGAATTCGAGATAGGCCGGAATCATCTCGTAGAGCATGTCTGTTCCGACCTGCACCGGGCATCCGCGCTCCATCGCCGCGCGCAGGAACGGCGTGAATTCTTCCTTCATCACGACCTCGCCGACGAACGTGCCGGAGGCTAGGCGCGACACGTCGAGCGGCAGCGGATCGCCCGGCTTCATGCCGAGCGGCGTCGCGTTGACGACGACGTCGCAGCCGGACGGGTCGTTCGATCCGGTGCGCACCGAGAGCCGCGAATAGTGCTCGCGCAGGCGGCCGGCCAGCGCGTCGGCCATCGGCGCGTGCGCATCGTAGAGATCGATCTCCGCGACGCCGGCGCCGGCGAGCGACGCCGCGATGGCAGACCCGACGCCACCACAACCGACGACGAGGCAGCGCGCGCCGTCGAGCGCCCTTCCCTTGCGCTGGACGCCGCGAACGAACCCGGCGCCGTCGAACATGTCGCCGAGAAGCGATCCGTCGCCGCGCTTGACGATCGCGTTGCACGATCCGGCGATACGAACGGTCGGCGTCACCTCGTCGAGCATCGTGACCGTCGGTACCTTATGCGGCATCGTGATGAGCGCGCCGCGGATGTTCGTGAGCCGGAACAGCGGGCGAAGCAGCGCGGCGTAGTCCTCCGCGCGCACGCCCATCGGCACGACGACGGCATCGATGCCCGCCTGCTCGAAGTACGGGTTGTAGATCATCGGCGCCTTGAATGACTCGGTCGGGTAGCCGATGTGCGGGATGAGGGTCGTCTTTCCGGTGATCATCGTCGTTTCCCGGCCGTGGATGTCGCGGCGAACTTCACACGCGCCAGGCACGTGCGTCTATGATTTGGGCTCACCGCGGGCACGAGGGAGGAGCTAGGTGGCAACCATCACGACCGCGAGGACCGACGCGGGAAAGGCCGTTCGTCCGCGCAAGGCGGTCCGCGCGCGCAAGTACGATCGCGAACGGACGCGCGAGGACATCCTCTCGGTCGCGCAGCGCGAGTTCGCGAGGAAGGGGTTCAACGGCGCACGGGTCGACGCCATCGCCGCACAGACGTCCACGACCAAGCGGATGATCTACTACTACTTCGGCGGCAAGGAGCAGCTCTACATCGCCGTCCTCGAGCAGGCCTACGAGCGCATCCGCGAAGCCGAGGCGAAGCTCGGCCTCGACGCGATGGACCCCGAGAGCGCGATGCGCCGGCTCACCGAGTTCACGTTCGACTACGATCACGCCCATCCGGATTTCGTTCGTCTCGTCGCGGTCGAGAACATCCATCACGCGCGTCACCTCGCGAAGTCGACGCGCATTCGCGCGATCAACGGCAGCATCGTCGCGACGATCGACCGGATTCTTCGCCGCGGCAGGCGGAGCGGCGCGTTCCGCGCGCGCGTGTCGGCGGTCGACGTGCATATGCTGATGAGCGCGCTCTGCTTCTTCCACGTCTCGAACCTTCACACGTTCGGCGCGATATTCCGGCGCAACTTCGTGTCGCCGCGGCTGCGCGCCTCGCATCGCAGGCTCGCCGCCGACTTCATTCTTCATTTGCTCCGGCGCGGAGACCGCTCTTGACGGCCTCGCCGCCGTTGCGCATGATCGCACAAAATGTACGAAATGGTGAGTACGGGGGAGCCGCGCGCGGCGCGGCCCGCCCAAGGGCTGTGCGTTGCCGACGCCGCGGCAAGCGGCCCGATACCTGAGACAAGCCTGACCATGCGACCCGAGTTCAATTACGAGCCTCTTACGCCGACCGCGTACCTGCACCGTGCCGCGCAGGTGTTCGGCGACCGCGTCGGCGTCGTCGATGGAACGACGCGCTTCACCTACGCCGGGTTCCTCGAACGCTGCCTGCGTTTCGCCGGCGGCTTGCGCGCGGCGGGCATCGGCGCAGGCGATCGCGTCGCCGTGCTGGCCGGCAACACGCACGTGATGCTGGCGGCGCATTACGCCGTGCCGTTCGCAGGCGCCGTGCTCGTCGCGCTGAACACTCGCGTGACCGCCGCCGACATGGCGTTCATTCTCGACCACGCCGGCGCGTCGGTGCTGATCCACGACCGCGATTTCACGGAGATCGCGCAAAGAGCCTCCGCCGGCGGCCGCATGCGGCTCGTGTGCGCCGGCGGCAGCGACGACACGCTCGAGGCGCTGATCGCCGAAGGCAGGCCGTTCGAAGAGCGCGTGTCCGACGAGCGCGGCATGCTCGCGATCAACTACACGAGCGGCACGACGGCGCGACCGAAGGGCGTCATGTATCACCATCGCGGCGCGTACCTGCAGGCGCTCGCAATGGCGGCGCAGATGGGCCTTACCAGCGATTCGGTTTACCTCTGGACGCTGCCGATGTTCCACTGCAACGGCTGGTGCTTCCCGTGGGGCGTGACGGCGATGGGCGGCGTGCACCTGTGCCTGCCGAAGCTCGAGGCGAGCGCGATCTGGCGGCATATGCGCGAGTCGGGCGTCACGCATTTCTGCGCGGCACCGACGGTGTTGACGATGACGATCTGGGATCCCGGCGCGAGCCCGTTGCCGAAGCCCGTGCGCATAGCCACGGGCGGTGCGCCGCCGACGCCCGCACTGCTCGAGCGGCTCGCGGTGCTCGGCATGGAAATCACGCACCTGTATGGGCTCACGGAAACGTACGGCCCTTCGGTGATCTGCGAGTGGCGAAGCGAGTGGAACCGCCTGCCCCTCGCCGAGCAGGCGCAGCGGAAGGCGCGGCAGGGCGTCGCGAACGTGATCGGGCAGCGCGTCCGCATCGTCGACGAGAACGGCGCCGACGTGCCGGCCGATGCGACGACGATGGGCGAGATCGCGATTCGCGGCAACAACGTGATGCTCGGCTACTACCGGGACGAGGCGGCGACGCAGAAAGCGTGTCCCGACGGCTGGTTTCGCACCGGCGATCTCGGCGTGATGCACGCCGACGGATACGTCGAGCTGCGCGACCGCGCGAAGGACATCATCATCTCCGGTGGCGAGAACATCTCGTCGATCGAGATCGAGCAGGCGCTCACCACGCACCCGGCGGTCCTCGAAGTCGCGGTCGTCGCGGGCCCGGACGAGAAATGGGGCGAAGTGCCGGTCGCGTTCGTGGCGCTGAAGGAGGGTGCGAGCGCAACCGACGCCGAGCTGATCGAGCACGTCCGCGGGCAGCTCGCGCGGTTCAAGGCGCCGAAGCGCGTGATCTTCGGGCCCCTGCCGAAGACGTCCACCGGCAAGGTGCAGAAGAAGGAACTGCGCGATCGCCTGCGCACCCGCTGAAGGCGCGCCGATCGCATCTTCGGGAGAGCGACACATGGACACGGAAGTCAAGACGCCGGCCGCGAAGCGCACGGCGAAGATCAAGCCGCGGCTGCCACTCAAGGAGATCGACGAGCGGAACAAGAAGCGCATTCGCGAGCTGAACGGCGAGTTTTTGAACCTCTATCGCGTGCTCGGCCATCACGCGCATCTCCTGTCCGCATGGATCGAGTTCGCCTACACGCTGCGACGCGACTGCACGACGGCGCGGACGCTGCGCGAGTTGATGATCCTGCGCGGCGCGCAACTCGAAGGCTCCGCCTACGAATGGCACCAGCACCGGCGCTGGGCGCGCCAGCAGGGGGTTCCGGCCGAGCAGATCGAGGATCTCTTCTTCTGGCGCCAATCGCCGCGCTTCAGCGACGCCGAATGCGCGGCGCTGGCGTTGACCGAGGCGATGATGGAAGGCGACGTCTCCGACGACGTTTACGCGTCCCTTGAGAAGCACTTCACGCCGAGCGAGATCGTCGAGCTCGCGCTGACGGCCGGCTTTTACGCGATGGTCCCGCGCGTGCTGAACGCGCTCAAGGTGCCGATCGAGGAGGAGACGCTGCTCGCGCCCGTTCCGGGCGAAACGACGCCACGTGCGCCGACGAAATCGCGGGATGGGGCATGATGACGTCTGACGAGACACCGAAGGAATCTTCATGAGCAAACGGCCGCCGGCCTACGAGTTCAACGCGCGCGACCGCTCGGCCCATCCGCCGTCCTACGCGCCGGGGTACAAGACGACCGTGTTGCGCTCGCCGCGCCATGCGCCGATCGCGCTGCAGAACTCGCTGTCCGAGATCACGGCGCCGATCTTTTCGAGCGACGAGCTCGGCGACCTC
>Ga0134128_10007749_pt1 | contig 12958 bp, 12 predicted proteins | sample KB31754_FD_96462 | JGI IMG/M metagenome (GOLD analysis project Ga0134128, IMG submission 96462) | Terrestrial soil microbial communities with excess Nitrogen fertilizer from Kellogg Biological Station, Michigan, USA - KB3-175-4 | ecosystem: Environmental > Terrestrial > Soil > Unclassified ...
CGGTTTGCAGACCTTTTTTCCTGCCGATCACGGGCTTGATCTCTATTCGAACGGTGTCGGGGTGAGCGAGGATTACCTCGCCAAGAATCCCGACGTCGTGAAACGTTTTATGCGCGCGGCGATAAAGGGTTGGAAATTCGCGCTCGACCATCCCGACAAGGCCGTTGCCGACGAGATAAAATTCGTTTCGATTCTGAAACCGGACGTCGTCAAGGCGGACTTTGAGATTGTACGCAATCTCGTCGTTACGCCGGACACACAAAGTCATGGTCTCGGCTGGTTTGATCCCGCTAAAATCAAATCCAATCTGGATTTCGTCGTCAAATACATCGGTATCAGCGGCACGCCGCCTGCCGCAACCGATCTTTATGCGCTCGGATTTTTGCCCGATCCGCCGATCAAGCCTTGACCGTCCAGCAGATAATCCAATCAGTCGCAGAGTGAAGTCATGCCTCACGGCCCGCTAATTGACGTCCACCAGCACCCGATTCCCGACCACTACAAGCGCGCATTGGAACGCGTTGGCATCCACGGCAGCGGCGAGAATCCTTGGGCCGACTGGAGCGTCGAAAGTCAGCTGGATTTGATGGATGAAACCGGTATCGCGGCGGCCGTCAATTCGATCGCGTCGCCGGGCGTGTTTTTCGGCGACAATGAATTCGCGATAAATCTTGCGCGCGAATGCAATGAAGGCTCGGCACGCATGGTTGCGGACCATCCGAACCGTTTCGGTGCATTCGCGATCCTGCCTCTGCCTGATGTCGATGGCGCCATTCGTGCTGCCGAATATGCGCTTGATACGCTCAAGCTGGACGGAATCTGCCTGCTGTCGCATGTCGCCGGCCGGCATCTTGGCCAGCCGGAGGAAGACGAGCTTTACGCCGAGCTTGACCGGCGCAGTGCAGTCGTCTTTATCCATCCGCTGCGTAACCAGGCCACGAATATGCCGGCCTACAACTATCCATCCGGAATGACCGAACTCGTGCTGGATACGACGCGGGCGATTCACAACCTGCTGTGGAACGGTACCTTCCGCAAATTCCCGAACATAAAATGGATCCTGCCGCACGGTGGGGGAACGGTTCCCTATCTCCTCTATCGCATGAGCGCGATGGACGATCGCCCCAACGCCGGGGAGCGGCTGCCGGGGGGCACCGTCGCGAGCACGCTGCGCCGGTTGTATTTCGATGTCGCAGAAGTCTGTTCGCCCGGACCGCTGAAGTGCTTGATGGAATTGGCTGATCCCACCCACGTCCTGTTCGGAACGGATTTTCCGTTTTCACGGCATCGCAGTCCGGCCCAGGATGTCAGAGCAGTCGTCGCTGCTTTCGAGGCCTTTGATGGCTGGGATCGGACCGTCCGCCATGGAATCGAGAGCGGCAATGCCCTGAAATTATTTCCAAGGTTCGCGCAGAGCATGACACGCGCTTCGTGACATCGATCGGTGCTGCTGCCAGGCCGACGGCGAGTAAAAACTATGCGGCGCCTGCGGCCCGACGCGGCCGAAAGGCACCCGGAATTAGCGGGTTGACGCCAGCCGTTTGCAATCCGGCATGCAGTCGGTTGCGGTCGGCCGTCGTGCCAGCGAGGCGCTGGCCGAGGTCGGTATCGGGCAGAGCGACGATGGTTGCTGCCGTATCTTCTTTTGCAATGCAGGTCTCGAGCGCATTCTGCCCGAAAGAATAGCCGCCCACGGTGACGAGACCGGCCGGAGGGGCCGTGATTACAAGGGATTGGGTCCTTCGATCGAGCCGGCACGCGTAGCCCGTATCGCGATAGCCGCCCTTGTCGGCCGCCAGCCGCTGGGCAGGCCCCTCATCGGGCGCCGGAGGGAATGCGTTGGTGGGCACCATCGGCCCCCGCAGCGTCAGTGTACCCGCTCCGCTTCGCGCGGCTTCGATGACCGTCATTGCGCCGATGGCGCCGCGCGGCGCGCACACCACGCCGTTTGGAATAGGCGCGGGCATGCCATACTCGTCGCGTCGCGCAGCGACGATGCCGATGTCGCCAAAAGCCGCAACATCTACAACCGATGCAGCACCCGTCCAAGGCGTCGCCGCGGCCAACCGCTCAGGCGCTCGCCAGAGTGAGATCAGTGTGCGGTCCGCATCGCTGAGGAAGTTCGACTGTTCCAGCGCAATCATCGCGGACGCGGGCACGGCGACAACGCCCCCCTGCAGGGTCCGCAATTGTGCGCCGAATGTGACGGGATCAAACCCGTGGTGGAGATGCAGCGAGCCGCCGGACAGCAGCCACGGCATCAGGGAAACAGCGATACCGGCAAAAGAACTGATCGGGATCGTTGACAGGAAATTTTCGCCGGGCGGGGCACCGCATTCCAGGAACGGCGCCAAGCCGCCGGCGGTGAGCTCTGCATGGCTGCGCGCCATCGGGACGAGGCCCCTGGCATCGACGCCGAATGTAACCGCGGCAAGATGCGCGGCGGCAGCCCCCGGCCGGACCGATGTCTGCGGAAATTCGCAAGCGTCGGGGTCAAAAATATCATCAAGCCCGACCACCCCATCAGGCAAATGGTCACCGAAGCTGCAGACATGACGAATGGGGAAAACCTCCGCTGCGGCCTCCATCGCGATGGCGGCGTGGGCCACGGCGCCGACACGGGACGTGGTCAGGATGGCCTTCGCGCCGATGCTGGCGAGCGCAGCTGCCAGTTCCCCACGGCGCCAGAGCAAAGGCAGCGGCACCGCAATCATGCCGGCGCGCAGGATGCCCAGGAAGGCAATGATGCTGTCGACGGTATTGGGCAATTGCACCGCGACGAGGGAGTCGGTCGGCAGCAATTTGTACAAACTCGCGCCGAGGGACGAAATCGCGCGGTCCGCCGCCCCATACGTCAGGTTGCGGGCAGGACCGTCAGAGAAGCTCTCTCGATTGGGCGGGTCGACCAGTGCAAGCGCGTCGGGATCGCGAACGCCGGCGCGTCGAAAAAGATCGTCAAGCGTCGCGCGAACACCAATTGTCGTTTGTGCTTCGCCGAGGATCATTGCCAAGGACTCATGGCTTGATATCCGCTTGCCACCAGGTTTCCGGCAGGTAGCCGAAGAGCGAAGTTCGCGTCGGTCGCGCAATACGCGACCACCGCGCGACCCATTGCGCCGGCGGAAAATAAAGAGGCACGACATAAAATCCGGACAGGAGCACGCGATCCAGCGCGCGCGTAGCCGATACAAAATCGGCGCGATTGGTGGCTCCAAGCATCGCAGCGATCATGGCATCGACCGCCTTTGACTTGACGCCCATATAGTTTCGGCTGCCCTGTTGATCGGCCGCCGCTGAACCCCAGTAGAACAATTGCTCGTTACCCGGTGAGAGCGATTGCTCCCAACGGTACTCCATCATGTCGAAATCAAAGCCGATGCGACGTCGCTCGAATTGCGTGGCGTCGACACTGCGCACACGCGCCTCTATGCCTGCACGCTTGAGATTGCGAGTGAAGGCAAGCGCAAGGCGTTCCTGATCGCGTGTTGTGGTGAGGATTTCGAAGGAAAGTGGTCTGCCGGTTGCGACACTCACCAGCTGCGTTCCATTCAACTCATATCCGGCGGATTTAAAGAGGGCGAAGGCCCGTCGCAAGGTGGTGCGATCGTGTCCTGAGCCGTCTGTAACCGGAGGCGACCACGTGCCGTCCATCATATCGGCGCGCACGGCATTCGGAAAAGGCGTGAGCATCCCGCGTTCACGAGCATTAGCGGGCACACCGTGCGCGGACAGGTCGCATCCGTCAAAGTAGCTTGTGGTACGTTTATACAGATTGAAGAAGTATGTGTGGTTTATCCATTCGAAATCGAATAGCTGGAGAATGGCCTCCCGTACGCGAATGTCCGAAAATATTTTTCGGCGCGTATTGAAGACGAGACCCTGCATGCCTTTCGGCAATCCGTATGGTAGATCCTCTTTGATGACGTGGCCTTGGCGAGCCGCGGGAAAATCGTACGCGGTCTGCCAGCGGCCTGGATCGGTTTCGACACGCAAATCATAGAGGCCTTTCTTGAACGCCTCGAAGTGGGTGTTGCCGTCGCGGTAGTAGTCGAACCGAATGACATCAAAATTCCACAAGCCGCGATTGATCGCCAGATTACGTCCCCAATAATTCTTGTCGCGGGTAAAAGCGACGCTTTCGCCGGGCCGCACATTGCTGATCTTGTAAGGTCCGCTGCCAAGCAGTGGTTCGAAGCTCGTGTCCTCGAAAGTGAGGGAATTTACGGCGTGTTTCGCCAGTATGGGCATGAGGCCGATAATCAGCGGCAGTTCACGGTCGTCAGCGCCGGTCAGGTCGAAGCGCACGGTATGCGCGTCAATCGCTTCAGCTTTCACGACCTTTGTGTAGTACGTGCGGAAGTTTGGGCGGCCTTTGTCGCGCAATAGCTCCCAGGAGAAAATCACATCCTGTGGCGTTACCGGCTTGCCGTCGGAAAAGCGAGCTGCCGGATTTAAACCGAAGGTTACGAACGTACGGGCAGTATCCGTCGAAACAGTATCGGCGAGGAGGCCATAGAGCGTGAATGGCTCGTCGTAGCCGCGTGCGAGCAGGCTTTCGACGACGTAGCCGCGAACGTTGGCAGCCGGTAGTCCTTTCACGATGAAAGGGTTGAGGCAGTCGAACGTGCCGAGCACGCCTTGCGTAAGCTGGCCGCCTTTCGGCGCGGTCGGATTGGCGTAGGTCGGATGAGCGAAATTGGGGCCCCATGCAGGTTCGCCGTGCATTGCAATGGCATGGGAGGCGCGTTGTGCGCGCGCCCGGCCGGCGATGGTGCCCGCGACCGTTAGCAGCGCACCAAGCAAGGTGCGGCGTCGTGTTAGACGCAATTGCATCAGCGCAGGGGCGTTAATTGCTGCCACGTGTGCCGTTCGAATGCGATTCGTTCCGATTTCGCCTGAACTTATCATAGGGCGGACGATCGGCTGACCCGCGTTTTCCTGGTATTCGTGGCTTTATTGCAGAAGCGAATTCGGGTATCAGGCAGCAGTTGAACGTCACGCTCCCGCCGTATTTGACCCGGAGAGAGCCGGGCGACCCTAGGCGGCAATTCGGGGAGCCGTTGGCCGCGGACGGGAATAACAAAGGAACATTTATGATGGATCATCGGACCGCATCCGGCCGGCCGTGGGGCCGGGCGTTGACCGCCAGCTTGGCCGCCGCCATTACGGCCGCAGTCTTCGCCGCACCCGCGCTCGCCCAACAGCCGCCCAAGCCGGGCGCTAAGCCGGCGCCGAAGCAGGCTCCCGCGGCGCAGCCGCTTCAGCCGGCGCAGCCGCCGCAACAGCAGGCCGGTGCGGAGCAGCCCCAGCTCATGTATTCGCCATGGATGAAGGTTTGCGGCAAAGGGCAGGACACCAACAACAAGCAGGTCTGTGTCATCACCAAGGATGGCCGCTTGGAAAACGGAATGCCGGTCGCCATCGTTCAGCTGTTTGAGCCGGAAGGGGAACCGAAGGTTCTGCGGGTCACCGTGCCGCTCGGAATGCAGCTCGCGCACGGAACGCGCCTGATCATCGACCAGCAGCAGCCGTCACAGTCGCCCTACAAAATCTGCTTTCCAGTCGGTTGCATGGCCGACTATCCGGTGACCGACGACATGATCACCAAGATGAAAAAGGGCCAGAATATTATTGTGCAGGCGATCAACATGCAGGGCACGCCCATCAGTCTGCCGCTGCCGTTGAACGATTTCGCCAAGGCATACGATGGCCCGCCGACCGATCCAAAGGTGTTCGAGGAGCAGCAGCGGAAACTTCAGGAAGAGCTTCAGAAAAAGGCCGAGGAGGCGCGCAAGAAGCTCGAGGGTCAACAAAGCCAGGCCCCGGCAACTCCACCGCCAAAGAAGTAGCCGGCGGGGTTTGTAGCGCTTGTGCAATTGAAGGCGCGGCCGAGGGCTGCGCCTTTTCTTTTGGTGCTGCCACTCTCAATGCATCTGGCTGCGGCGAGGCCGATACGCTCCGTTGTCGTCTCGCTCGAATACTTCGGCAACATCCGGATGCCGGATCGGCTTGCCGGATGTATCAGGCAAAAGATTTTGTTCGGAGACATACGCGATGTATTCGGTCTCGGCATTTTCGGCGAACAAATGATAGAACGGCTGATCCTTGTGCGGGCGGATTTCGGCCGGAATGGACTGCCACCATTCGTCGGTATTGTTGAACACGGGGTCGATATCAAAAATTACGCCGCGGAACGCATGGACCCGGTGCTTGACCACCTGACCGATCTTGAACTTTGCGTTACGCACTTTTTCCATACTGTATACTCATACTGTATGCTTGGGTGTTACAGCCCGTAGCGTTTGGCCATTTGAGGATCTTTAGCCGCCACTTGCTTAGCGAGGTCAAGGAACACCTTTGCCTGCTTCCAGGTGGCATCATCTTGCATCTTGCCTTCGACCATCGCCGCTCCGGCACCATCCGGCATGGCTGCGATTATTTTCATTGCGAACGCCACTTCGTCCGGATCAGGCGAAAACACGGTCTTTGCGATATCAATTTGGGACGGATGCAACGACCAGGCGCCGGCACACCCCATAAGAAATGCATTTCGGAACTGCGTTTCGCAGCCGAGGGGATCGGAAAAATCTCCAAAAGGACCGTAGAAGGGCTTAATCCCTGCCGCGGCACAGGCGTCGACCATTTTCGCGATGGTGTAGTGCCAGAGATCCTGTTGAGATGCCTGACGCGGGGCATTGCCTTGCGCGTCCGTGATAACTTTATATTCCGGATGGCCGCCGCCGACGCGCGTTGTCTTCATTGCACGTGATGCCGCCAAATCGGCCGGCCCAAGACTGATACCGTGCATGCGCGGTGAGGCGGCAGCGATTGCTTCAACATTGTTGACACCCTGGGCGGTCTCTAGAATCGCGTGAATCAGAATTGGTTTCTGTACTTTGTGGCGCGCTTCAAGTTGCGCCAACAATTGGTCGAGGTAGTGAATATCCCAAGCCCCGTCCACCTTCGGCAGCATGATTACATCGAGTTTGCCGCCTACAGCACTCACAATCTCCGTAATGTCGTCGAGTGCCCAAGGCGAGTTGAGCCCATTGATGCGCGTCCACAAACCCGTCGATCCAAAATCGACTGCCTTCGATAGTTCGATGAACCCTTTGCGTGCGGCAACTTTTGCTTCGGTCGGAACCGCGTCCTCGAGATTACCGAGGATGACGTCGACTTGGCGGGCAATTTCGGGGACTTTAGCGCGCACCTTTTCAATATGCGGCGGGATGAAATGGATCATCCGCTCAAGCCGAACAGGCGGTTCGCGCAGGGGCGCAGGAGCGCCGATGGCGAGAGGAGCAAAGAACTGGCGCGGCAGTTTCATCGGCATCCTTCCAAAAGTACGGCTTGCCGTTTAGAGGAATGTTAGGGCCGCGCCAAGTGGGAGACCATTCGTCGCAACCGGGCGTTCGGCACGGATTTGGCCCGCAATGGTTAAAATTGGTGGCACATGCAGCCTCTCTCCGGTGTTCTTGTCGTTGATTTCACCACATTGCTGCCGGGGCCGCTGGCGACCCTGATGCTCGCTGAAGCGGGCGCGCAAGTGATCAAAATCGAGCCCCCAGGCGGAGAAAATGCGAGACGCTTTCCACCTCTCGTTAACTCGGAGAGCGTGGCGTTTGCCATGCTCAATCGTGGAAAGAAAAGCATGGCGCTGGACCTAAAAAACGACGTCGATCGCGCCAGGCTTGGCTCTCTCATCGAACGTGCCGACATTGTGATCGAGCAATTTCGCCCAGGCGTCATGGACCGCCTTAGTCTTGGCTACAGACAGTTGCAAACAATCAATCCGCGACTGATCTATTGCTCTATCTCCGGCTATGGTCAGAGCGGCCCCCGCGTGCATGAGGCTGGTCACGATATCAATTACATTGGCAATGTCGGCCTGCTTGATCTACAGCCTGGGCCGGTCAAGCAACCTGTGGTGCCGCCCATGCTGGCGGCCGATATCGCTGGCGGCAGCTTTCCCGCCGTGATCAACATCCTGCTTGCACTGCGTGCACGCGATCAGACAGGGCAAGGTTGCCATATCGATATTGCGATGACCGACGCCATGTTTACCTTCACCTGGGCGGCACTCGCGATCGGCGCGGCGACGGGTAAGTTTCCAAAGCCCGGTGAAATGTGGCTGAGTGGAGGCTCTCCGCGCTATCAAATTTATCCCACGAAAGATGGAAAGCTGGTGGCGTGTGGAGCGCTGGAGCCAAAATTCTGGGCAGCGTTTACAGCCGCGATAAATCTTCCGAAAGAACTAATCGACGACGCTCTCGACCCAATAGCCACACGAAACGCTGTGGCAGAGCTGATTGTTGCCAAAACATCTGATGAATGGCGCCCGGTATTCGCTGCTGCCGACTGCTGCACCACAATTGTTGTGCAGCTCGAAGATGCAATAAAGGATCGGCACTTCGTAAATCGCGGACTTTTTGCACATCAGGTTGCGATGGCGTCGGGGAGGTGCGTAATGGCATTGCCGCTCCCCATTGCGCCAGATTTTCGCGACGTACCTTCCGCGAAGAAAGCGCCGAATCCTGGCTAGAGGCGCTCACCACGCATCAAACGCGGTTGACCCGACGAAGGCGCCAGCCCTTCTCGCATTACCGCGCGGCGCAGCGGCCCAATGCGATCAAGCATGTAAAGGCCGACGCCACGCACGCCCTGCACTGGGAGAAAATCGGTCAACAAGCTGCGATTAAGCAGGTCGACGGCAAGTGTGCGGCTATCGATGTCGGAGCGTCGCAACTGATCGTATCGCGTCAGCAGGTCCGGTCCGCCGATGTCGCGGCCATTGCGCCGGGCAGCGACGGCAAGCTCGCCGATCGTAGCGGCATCACGCAGGCCGAGATTGAGCCCCTGCGCGCCGATGGGCGGGATCACATGCGCGGCCTCGCCGACGAGCGCAATTCTTTTGTCGGCAAAGCGCCGTGCGGTCGCAACGCGTAATGGAAAAAGACCGCATGCGCTCTCCAGCTCGACCTTTCCGAGGATCGAGTGCGACGCGCGTTCAATTTCCGCGGCCAGCGCGCCATCGGGAAGAACGGCCAATTCCTCAGCGCGTGCCGACTCGAGTACCCAGACCAGGCTTGACCGATTATTAGGTAGCGGCACCAGCGTGAATGGTCCGCTCGGCGTATGAAATTCGGTCGAAATGTCACCGTGCGGCCGCGAGTGGCGCAAGCTGACGGTCAACGCAACTTGAGGATAGGTGTGTTCGTCGATGCTTATACCGGCGGCCGCTCGGCAAATCGAGCTGCGCCCATCTGCGCCGATCGCCAGTAAAGCGCTAAGAGTTCGGCCGTCGTTAAATTTGATCGTCACGGTGTCCGGCCGCGAGGCGACGTCGGATACGTTTTCATCAATTAGTTGCAGCAGCGGCAAGTCACTTGCTTTCTGCGCAAGCGCCCTGACAAGGTGTCGGTTCTCGATATTATAACCAAATGCATCCAAGCCAATTTCGTTGGCAGAAAATTTAACTTCCGGAGCTCGCCAGAGACGGCCGGTGTCATCAACTAGACGCATTGATCTTAGGGGAGCGGCCTGATCGGCGCATAATTCCCAGACGCCAAGCGTCGCAAGCGCAGTCACGGATCCAGCGAGCAGGGCGGTGGTGCGGTTGTCATTCCTGGGTGATTGTTTACCTGCGAGAGCCGTGACGATGCCACTTTCGGCGAGTGAGATCGCCGCGGTCAATCCGGCAGGCCCGCCACCAATAACGATTGCCGTCGGACTTTGGTTATATTTGTTGATCATACAGGCATTTGCCGGGGTCCAAGGTTAACCGCACTACCACGCAAAGGCCTTCTTCGGAAACGGGGCCCCCGACTTGCGGTACCGCCACTATCTACAATGCGCTATGCAGAAGTCCGACATGACCCAGACCGCAGGCCACAATTTTGATCATCTGCCGTTCGCCGCAGCAGGTCTTGCCCAGGTATTAGCGCGTCCAAAGGCGGTGGCAGCTGCCTGCGTCATCGCACTTGCGGGCCTCGGCTGGTCCTACCTTGCGTTACTAGTGGCATATTCGGACGAACCCTTCGGTTTTGGGGGAAGCCTTGTACGAACCTTGTGCCGTCCGCTGCCGGAGGGGTCATGGAACGCGGGTGGTGTAACTCTTGTCGCCTCAATGTGGTCGGCCATGACACTTGCGATGATGCTGCCCAGCGCGGCGCCAATGATCCTGACCTATGCCGGCATTGCCGACACCGCCGCGCGAAAGGGCGAACGGATTATTTCGCCGGTGGTCCTGACCTTTGGATATGTCGGCGTGTGGCTTGGGTTTGCCCTGCTGGCGACCGTCGTCCAAATGACAATCACACAAGAAGCACTGCTCGATTCCGGAGTGACATCATCGAGCAGCCTTTTCGCAGGCGCGGTTTTTATCGGTGCGGGTTTTTATCAGTTTTCTGCGCTCAAGCATGCGTGCCTTACACGATGCCGGCAGCCATTCTCATTCTTTTTTTCAAATTGGGCCACAACTTTGCACGGCGTATTCCGCCTTGGCATCAAACAAGGTCTCTATTGTATCGGCTGCTGTTGGGCGATGATGCTGGTGATGTTAGCCGTCGGCGTGATGAACGCGGTCTGGATGGCGGCGCTCGGCGTGGTAATGACCGTCGAGAAGATGTTGACAGGCCGGCGTTTCACCAATGCCATCGGCATTGCGCTGATTGTTGGTGGAGCGGGCATTATACTGGCCGCGTTCGCGGGACATTGGCCTGCCCAAGCGCGGTGAGATAGGAAGAAGAAAACGGGAGCGAAGGTTTGTCGGAAAGCTGGACCTTAAAAGGCGAAATGGCGCTCTCGTGCAGTTGCACGGTTTTCTGCCCGTGCGTGTTGTCACTTGGAGAGCATCCTCCGACTGAAGATCGGTGCCAGACCTGGGCCGGCATCCGCATTGATGATGGTCATTTTGATACGGTCGACCTTTCCGGCATCAAGGTTGGTTTGATGATGGACCTGCCTGGAATTATGTCACGCGGCAACTGGACTGCCGCACTATTCGTTGACGACAACGCGTCGGTTCATGCGGTCAAAGGGTTGACGCGCATTTTTACCGGACGGGTCGGCGGCACTACACATTTGCTCTCGATCCTGGTCGGACAGTTCCTCGGTGTTCGACAGGTGCCGATCTCCTATGAAACGAAAGGCGAAACCAGAATCATACACATAGAGAAATACGTCGACGGAGCGATCACTCCGGTGCGCGGCAAGGAGGCGGGCCAGAACGTGGTCATACGCAATAGCGAATACTGGATCGGACCGGACGTCATTGTTTCGCGCGCGGAGAAATCACGCTTTCGCGGATTTGGCCGGAACTGGAATTTGGCTGGCCGGTCTGCCGAGATCGTTAAACTCAACTGGGGCAATAGCTAAGTGGCTGGGATTGAGCGCGTCCGCGCTTTCACGATTCATGTCTTTACCGCAACCGGTGCCGCGCTGGGCCTGCTGGCGCTGATTCTGGCAACTGGCGGACATTGGGCAGCCATGTTCCTTTGTCTGGGCTTGGCGCTGATCGTCGACGGCGCTGACGGGCCGATTGCCCGCGCCTTCAATGTCAGAGAAGTGTTGCCGCGTTGGTCCGGTGAAACTCTCGATCTCGTGGTTGACTTCACTACCTATGTGTTTGTTCCGGCCTATGCGATTGCCGCAAGCGGATTGCTGCCGCAGTTTTTGGCGATACCGGTCGGTATGGTCGTGGTTATTAGCGGGGCACTTTATTTCTCGGACCGGGAGATGAAGACGAAAGACAATTATTTTCGCGGATTCCCCGCCGTATGGAATTTAGCGGCATTCTATCTTTACCTCCTTGAGCCGCCGGAATGGGCAGCCGCCGCCGGCATCGCGATCCTGGCCGGCTTGAGTTTTGTCTCGATCAAGTTTCTCCATCCACTGCGCGTACAGCATTGGCGTAAATTTAATATTGGGCTTTTAATTCTTTGGGGAGTGCTCGCTTTTATTGCAGTGATTCAGGATCTTTCCCCCGAGATTTACATCACCGTGTCGCTCTCCCTGATCGCGGTCTATTTTTTCGTGGTCGGATTGTTGCGGACTCCCGCCTGATCGTGTTCGATCGACGCCTAATTATCAGGAGTAAATAATGTCTCGACCAGTCCTATTGATTGCCGGCGGCAGCCGCGGCATTGGTGCGGCCACCGCGAAACTGGCGGGAGCGCGGGGTTATGACGTAGCGGTGAATTACAAGACAAACGCGAATGCGGCGGCCGGCATCGTCAAGGCCGTCGAAAAGAGCGGTGGCAAGGCCATAGCCATTCAAGGCGATATGGCCATCGAAAATGATATTGAGCGCGTATTCGATACCGCCAGCGATACATTCGGCTCGATCACTCACTTTGTGCATAGTTCGGGTATTATTGGCGACAATTCGCGTTTGGATGACGCAAGCGCCGCGACGATGCGCGAAGTGCTGGATGTCGATACCTTTGGTGCACTTTTGTGCTTACGTACTTGCGTGCGGCGGATGTCGACGAGGCACGGAGGCAAGGGCGGCGCGGTTGTGATGCTTTCGTCGATGGCGGCCCCGCTCGGCGGCGCAAATGAATGTGTCTGGTATGCGGCTGCTAAAGCGGGCGTCGATTCGATGGTCATCGGAGTGTCGCGGGAGATCGCCAAAGAGGGAATGCGCGTCAATGCGGTAACACCGGGCGTCATCGACACCGATATTCAGCCTCCCGGACGCGTGGAGCGAGTGACCCCTATGCTGCCGATGGGCAGAGCGGGGCAGGCGGATGAGGTGGCTGAAGCTGTCCTGTTCCTGCTCTCGAATGCGGCCTCTTACATCAACGGCGCTAACCTGCGCGTGTCGGGCGCGCGCTGACCCGCCTTGCGCTCGGCGTTTTGCCGCCTATTATCGCGGCCGAAGTCTATCCCACACAACCAGAGTAATTGAGGAGTGAAACATGGTCGCGGCAGTGCGCGTTCACAAACCCGGCGGTCC
>Ga0134128_10007750_pt1 | contig 12958 bp, 11 predicted proteins | sample KB31754_FD_96462 | JGI IMG/M metagenome (GOLD analysis project Ga0134128, IMG submission 96462) | Terrestrial soil microbial communities with excess Nitrogen fertilizer from Kellogg Biological Station, Michigan, USA - KB3-175-4 | ecosystem: Environmental > Terrestrial > Soil > Unclassified ...
CTCGCCGCCGCGGAAGCCCGACTGGTCGAGCCGGACTATCCAGCGGCGTTCCGCTATCTGGCGATCCGCAACCGACGCCGGGCGCTCACCGTCTTCTTCACCGACGTGATCGATCGTACCGCGAGCGAGTCGGTGGTTGGGCAGGTCGCAACGCTGCGAGGCCGTCATGTCCCGCTGGCTGTGACGCTGCGGGATCCCGCGCTCGAGCGACTGGCCTCGGAGCGACCGGTGAACGAGCAACGAGCGTTCGAGCGTGCGGCCGCGGAGGAGTTGCTTCTGGCCCGGGAGGAGGCGCTGGGCGAGATGCGTCGCCGGGGGATTCTGGTGCTGGACGTGCTGCCTCGTGCTGCGGCCGACGCAGTGGTTGAGCGTTATCACCAACTCAAGCGGCGGGGCGTGCTGTAGTCGGGTGCTACGGATTGGTGGGCCGTGATCCCAGATCGCGGAATGCCGCGCTGAAGGCTTCGACCGCATCCGGATCGAGCTGGCTGCCCGCGACCCGCTGGAGCTCTCGCAGCGCTTCGTCAGGCGCGCGGGGATCGCGGTAGGGCCGCTCGGAGGTCATCGCGTCGAATGAATCGGCCACCGCGACGATGCGGGCCTCAAGCGGGATATCGTTCCCGCGAAGTCCATCGGGGAATCCGCTTCCGTCCAGCCGCTCGTGATGGGAGCGGATGATGCGCAGAACCACCGGCGACTCCCGGGCGAGCGGAGCCAGCATCCGTTCGCCCAGTTCCGGGTGCTCGCTGATCTGGTGCCGCTCCTCGTCGGTGAGCGATCCGGGTTTCTGCAGCAGCGCCTCACGCGTGCCGATCTTGCCGATGTCGTGGAGCTCTCCACCGATCCGGATCTGATCGAGCTCGGTCTCGTGCAGGCCGAGCAGCCTCCCGGTCTCGACCGCATATCGGCTGACCCGGACCGAATGCCCTCGCAGGTAGGCGTCCTTGGCCTCCATGGCCCGCGCGAGCATCTGGACACCTTCCAGGAAGAGTTCCCGGATGCGCTGGGCCTGTTCCTGGATCCGTCGCTCCAGGTGCGCCTGGTAGTAACGATTCTGCATGACCAACGACCGCTTTTCGAGCGCGCGGGCGACGCGGGCATGCATCTCGCTCACCGAGACCGGCTTGACCAGGAAATCCGCCGCGCCCAAGTGGAGGCACTCGACAGCGACGTTGGTCTCGGCCATGCCGCTCAGCATGAGGACCGCGGTATCAGGGAACCGGCGGCGCACTTCGGTGAGAAAGGCCATGCCATCGAGCTCGGGCATCCGCAAGTCGCAGATGACCAGCGGTAGCTCGCCGTCGCTGGCGAGCAGCTCCAGGCCCTCGCGTCCGCTGGCGGCCTCCAGGCAGGTGAAGCCCTGGGCCTCGAGCATGCGCACGACAGATCGGCGGACGATCGCTTCGTCGTCCACCACCAGACAGCGCATCACGAGGCGGCTACCGGTTCGCTGCGCCGCGCGCGCGCTGCGTCGAGCACCTCGCGAACTTTGGTAGCCAGGTCCTCCGGCGAAAACGGCTTCTGCAGGAAGGGGACACCGGGACTCACTAGGCCCCGGCGAATGATTTCGTCGTTGGTGTAGCCGGACATGAACAGCACCGGCAGCCCGGGCCGGATTCGTGCTATCTCGTCCGCCAGCTCCCGTCCACCCATGCGTGGCATCACTGCGTCAGTGATGACCAGATCGACCGCATTGGCCTCCGACGCGAGCAACTCCAAAGCCCGGTGACCGTCGGTGCTCTCACGGGTGACGTACCCTTCGTTCCTGAGATAGCGGCAGGCGAAGCCACGGACCAGGTCTTCGTCCTCGACCACCAGGATGGTTTCCCCGGTGCCCCGGGGCGGCGCCTTCGCGGGCTCCCAGACGGCCGGCTGGCCACTCTCTGCCACCTGCGGCAAGTAGATCTTGAACACGGTGCCTTCGCCCGGCTCGCTGTACACCCAGATGTAGCCCCCGCTCTGCTTCACGATTCCGTATGCCATCGAAAGGCCTAACCCCGTGCCGTGGCCCACCGGCTTGGTGGTGAAAAACGGATCGAACACCTGGGCCTGCGTGTCCAGATCCATACCGCGGCCCGTGTCGCTCACGGTCAGCCTGACATACGGCCCCGCGCGGACGAGGGTGGCCGGGTGGCGATGGGCATACTCGTTGTCGAGCATGACGGAGCTCGTCTCCATCGCTAGGCGGCCTCCCTGTGGCATCGCGTCGCGCGCATTGAGGGCCAGGTTCAGAATCACCTGCTCGAGCTGTGTCCGATCAGTCTTGATCCAGTTTCGATCGACGCCAAGACGCAACACCACTTCCCGGTCTTCGCCCATCAGGCGGCGCAGCACCGATTCCATGTCCCCCAGCACGGCGTTGAGGTCGAGCACCCGCGGCTGGAGCAGCTGCCGCCGACTGTAGGCGAGCAGCTGCCGGCTGACCTCGGCAGACCGCTCGGCCGCGCGGGCGATCTGGCCGACGTCCTGCTGTCGCTGGTCGCTTTCGTCGAGGCCCTTGGTGAGGAAGGTGCAGAATCCGAGGATCACCGTCATCATGTTGTTGACTTCGTGCGCCACCCCACCCGCCAGTCGCCCGATAGCTTCCATACGTTGCGCTTGCCGCAGATGTTCCTCGACCCGCTTTCGCTCGGTGAGGTCTCGCAAAACAAACGCCCCAGCGAGCAGGCGCCCGGTTTGAGCATCCCGGATCCCGAACGCATTGCACTCGACCTCGATCGGCTCTCCGGTCTCGACATGCCGGACTCGGCCGCCGAAGTCCCACGGCTCACCCTGCCACAGGCGAGGCAGGACCTCTCGCGTGATGGTGGCGCGCGAGTCCTCGTGCCACAGGCTCATCAGCGAGATCCCCGCGGCAAGGGACTCCTCCGTTATACCGATGAGATCGCGCCCCGCCTTGTTGAGGTAGAGCACCCGCCAGTCGGGAGCGACCATCGCGATGAAGTCGCCCGCATTCTCGACCAACGACACGAAGCGCTGAACGTCCTCCTGCATGCGGACACGGCCGGTCACGTCGGTAGCGAGCACCAGCCGGGATCGCATCCCGCCGTAGAGCACTTCCTGACTGGAGATCTCGACCTCGATCCGGCTGCCGTCCTTGCGCACGTGGCGATAGCGGCCGCCGACGGTGATGCCCGGCCCCCGGCGGCGAAGCCGCTCCTCGAATCCGGGGAGGTCCTCCGGAGGTCGAATCTCGCGAATCGTCATCCGCAGAAACTCCTCCCGGGTCCAGCCATACTGATCGATTGCAGCCTGATTGACGTCGAGAAAGCGCAATGACTCGAAATCATAGACCCACATCGCCGCCGGGATCCGCTCGAACAGGCTCCGGTATCGGGTCTCGCTCGCCAGGATCTCGGCCTCGGCCCGCTTGCGCTCGCTGGCGTCGAGAATGAAGGACGTCCACTCCAGCGGCTGGTGTCCGGTGACCGCCCCGCCGACGACCACCGGGACTCGGGTACCGTCCTTCCGGAACAGTTCCTTCTCGAAGGGCCGCACGACGCCGGTATGGGCCAGCTCACGAAGCGCGCGCTCGTCGACCTCGGTATGCTCGGGAGGATTGATTACGCTCCAACGCAGGCGACCATCGAGCATTTCGCTGCGGGAATAGCCGACGAGGTCGAGGAACGCCTCGTTGGCTTCCAGCACGCGATCCTGATTGGCGACCAGCACACCCATTACGCCCGATTCGAACAGCGCGCGAAAGCGGGCCTCGCTCTCTCGGAGTGCGGCGAGCAACCGTTCCCGCTCCTCTTCGTTTCGGACCCGCGCCGTAACGTCGAGCACGGTCGCGCCGACCCACACCACGCGGCCCCAGGGCCCTCGGACCGGGAAGATGTTTCCGTAGAAATCCCGGACCGGCTCACTGATGCCGGGCTCGCCGAGCCGCACGTGGACGCCGAGCACCGGCTCGCCGGTCTCGAGCACACGCCGAAGCAGCGGCTCGCCGATTTCCCACGCCCGCGCCGGGAGCAGCTCGCGAACGGGGCGGCCGACATGCGCTTCGGGAGGTATTCCGTTGAATTGGGCGAACGCCTGGTTCACTCGAACGCAGCGGAGGTCACGATCGGCGTAGCCGATGCCGATCGGCGTAGCGCCGAGCGCGGCCTCTAGCATATCGGCAATGGGAATCCCATTGCTTCCCGACGCCTTGCTGCGCCGAAACCGGAGCACCAGCTCCCGTGCGAGCCACCCGACAAAGGCGGCGCCAATCACGATCAGGACCGTCAGCGGCCAAGTCATAGCGGGCGCTCCCGTCCTGCGTCAATCGGGTCCATGTGAGCGGACTCGGGTCACTGGCTCTTGAGCGCGCGCAGCTTTCCTGCCTGCACCTGCGGAAGCTCGGCGCGGCAGCGCGGAACATCCTTGGAGTTCTCGGCGAGCACCCATCCTTCGCTTGCGAGCCGCGCGTAAGTACAAAACTGCACAAGCATGGGATTGCCGTTTGCCACGCATTCCGGCCAGGGCTGTGTCGTGCTGCTGTCGCGCCAGGGGCCCCGACTGTCGATCGCGTTGCGGCAGGCCGACGTCATGACGGCGAGCGTGGGCTGGGTCGGAGTGGTGAGCAGTTGTTGCACGTCGCCCGCTCCGACAGCGGGCCCCGGCTGCGTAGCCATCGTGTCGGTTTTCCGCGGCGTTGGCTTGGGCCGTGCAACTTTGGGCGCCACGGCCTTGGGCCGCGGCGCGGGCTTGGGCGGCGCGACGGGTGAAGAGTCCACGGGAGCGGGCTTGGGAGGAGCCGGGAGCGAGTCGGCGCGCTGATTGGTGGCCGCCAGCGGGTTCGGCAGAAGCTCCGACTCGGGGGGCTCGCCCCCAACCCACCGCTGCCGCTTCCCGCCACTGAGCCAAAGCGCGACGCCGACGCCGACCAGGGTGAGGATAAAGAGCGCCACCCAGAGCAGCCGATCCGCCCGCTTGCTCTTGAGCACGCGGCGCAACATACGATAGATCTTAGGGGTATCGTGTTCAGCGCGCCACGGTAACTTATACGATCTGTGCCACCACGACTCATGGATCTGCCCGACACACTGCTCGAGCGGCCCGCCGACGAGGCCGCGAGACTGATTACGCTCCGGTTGCTCTCCGATGTGGCCACGGCGCGCCTGCGTCTCGGGCACGCTGAAGATCCTGAAGCACTCCACGATTTCCGGGTGGCTCTACGGAGGCTCCGGAGTTCGCTGCGGGCGTGGCGTCCGCATCTGGTCAGTACGGTGAGCAGGCGCTCGCGCCGCCGCTTACGTGCCCTCGCCCGGGCAACCGGGCGCAGCCGCGACCTCGAGGTCCATCTTGCCTGGGTGCGCACACGGGCCGAGAGTCTCAAGGAGTACCAGCGGCCCGGCGCCGACTGGCTACTGGCTCGGATGGAAACCCGGAAAGTCCGGGCGGACCGCCGGCTGGAGACTCGCCTGAAAGGCGACTTCGAGCGCACGGAGCTCAGGCTCCGGGCCGGGTTGTCGAGCGTGCGGGTGGTGGTGGTGCCGCCGCTCCCCGTGGCACATGCGGTGACCGGGGCGGGCGTGCTCGGCCGGCTGGTCGGCGATCTCGGCATCGAGCTGGGCAACCGGCTGATCGCCGTGCGCACCATCGCCGACCAGGTCGAGGCGCATCAAGCGCGCATTGCGGGCAAGCGGCTTCGATACGTCCTAGAGCCCTTGGCTCCCCGCATCGAAACCGCCCCCGCGATCATCGTTCAGCTCAAGGCGCTGCAGGACGGACTCGGACGGCTACACGACGCTCATGTGTTCGCCGGCTATCTGGCCCGAGCGTTGCAGACGGCCGCGGCCGAACAGGCCCGCCGGGTTTCCCGCGAATTGCTTGCCTGGGCCGCGCCTGACGCGTACGCCCGCGAGGCAGCGCCCGGCGACGACGATCCCCGTCTGGGGCTGGTGGCCCTGGCGCAGCGGCTTCGCGAGGAGGCCGAGGTTGCTTACGCGGAACTCAAGACCAGCTGGCTGGACGGGGGTTCGGCCCCCCTCATGGCCGATGTGGCAAGCTTGGCGCATCGGCTGGTCACCCAGCCGGCCGTCAGCGTGGGCGTGGAATCGCCCGCTGCCTTCTAGTCCCCCAACAGTCTCGCGCAACCAAGTACGCCGGCGTACCATATAGGTTCGACGCCTACTAGAGATATCACATGAATGGAAGGTGGCTGGTCCTTGGACCGGTCGCGTCCTGCATTGTCGTAACCGCAGGAATTGCCCAGAACGGCGGCGGGAAGGCCGAGGCACGCCGGCTCTTCCGCGACGACGCCCCCCTCGCGATCACGCTGGGTGCGGACTTCCGGGAAATCTTCGCAAGCCGGGACACGGTCAATCCACAGAAACATGCCGCCACCCTCACCTTTCCCGGCGACTCAGGTCCGGTGACGGTCCCGGTCCAGCTCACTACCCGGGGGCATTTTCGGCTGCGCACCTCGACCTGCGGCTTTCCTCCGCTCAAGGTCTACTTCCCCAAGGATCAGCTCAAAGGAACGCTCTTCGGCGGCAATGGCTCGCTCAAACTGGTCACCCATTGCGACAAGAACTCGCGCTACGAGCAAAATCTGCTGGTCGAGTACGGGATCTACCGTGCGTTCAATCGGCTCACCGACTGGAGCCACCGGGCACGCCTCACCCACGTGACCTACGCCGACGTGCGCGACTCGACCCGGAATCTGACCCGTTGGGGATTCTTTCTGGAGGACGACAAGGACATGGCCGCCCGAAACGGCGGCCAGGTGTTCGAAAGTTTCGGCACCTACTCCGAGATGGACTCGGCCCAGATGGATCTGGTCGGCGTGTTCGAGTACCTGATCGGCAACACGGACTGGTCCGTGATCATGCGGCATAACATCCGGCTGGTTCAGATCACAGGGCGCCCCGTGCTCTACCCCGTGCCGTACGATTTCGATTTCTCGGGACTGGTAGACGCATCATACGCAAGGCCCGACCCGCGAATGCCGATCAAGAGCGTACGGCAACGGCTCTACCGGGGCATGTGCCGGACGCCGGATCAGATCTCACCCACACTCGCGCGGGTGATGGCTGCGCGAGACTCGATCAACCAGGCTTTTGCGACTCTGCCGGACGTCGACCCCAAGCGGCTGAAGGACGTGCAGAAGTATCTCGACGAGGGCTTCAAGGCGCTGTCAACCGCGAAAGACTTCATGGCGGAGCAGCAGTACGTGTGTTCAAAGACTCGGGAATGAGCAGCGCGCCCCCCTCCTCGAGCCTAATCCGGCGCTGACCTCCCTCCACTCTCTCATTCTCGTGGGCCTCGGCAACGTGGGCCGTGCCTTCCTTCGGATACTCACGTCGCAGGCGGAGCTTCTGCGCGATCGCCACGGCATTGCCTTTCGCGTTGTTGGGGCCGCCGACTCTAGTGGTGCAGCCTTTCGCCCCGACGGTTTCGATCCGGGCGAGCTGTTGTCTGCGAAGCGCGAGGGTGGCGTCGCTGAGCTATCTGGCGTCGGCCGACCTGGTATGTCGGCGCTCGAGCTCGTGGCACAGGTTCGAGCCGCTGCGCTCCTGGAGGCGACGCCAGTCGATCTGCGGACGGGCCAACCTGGACTCGATGTGGTCCGGGCCGCGCTTCGCCGCGGCATGGCGGTGGTGCTCGCCAACAAGGGACCCCTCGCGCTCGCATACGGTGAGCTGGCGGAGCTCAGCGATCTTGGCGATGTAGGTGCTCCTGCTCTTCGCTTCAGCGCCTGCGTCGGCGGGGCGCTCCCGACGGTCAATCTGGGCCGGCGGATTTTGGCCGGCGCCCGCGTGATCCGGGTCGAGGCCGTGCTCAACGGAACGACGCAGTTCATCCTGCGAGAAATGGAAGCGGGGCGCCCGTTCGAGGACGCGCTGGCGGAGGCGCAACAGCGGGGCCTGGCCGAGACCGATCCAGCACTCGACGTGGACGGATGGGATGCGGCGGCAAAATTGGTGATCGTGGCGAACGCAGTCCTGCGTCAGCCGACGACGATCCGAGACGTCCGGGTGGAGGGCATCAGGCGCCTGACGCAGGACTTGCTCACGGCCGCAGCGGCGCGGAAAGAGCGCGTGGTCCTGCTCTGCCTGGCGGAACGCGCGGCGGACGGCGTCGCGGATTTCCAGTTGCGAGTCGGGCCGATGTCACTGCCGATGACCCATCCTCTGGCCCGGATGGATGCCGACGAGATGGGGGTTGTGTATCACACGGATGTAGCGGGTCGAGCGACTGCCACGACTCTCGAACGCGACCCGGTTCCCACCGCGAGCGCCATGCTCCGCGATCTGCTGGAGGTCGTAGGTGCAAGGTGATGCGTTCCGAGTCGTGAGTACGGTCACCGCAGGGGCTGCGGCCGCCGGCCTACCCTGTATATTGTCGTTGGGCGCTCGAGCAGGGCCCTTCCTAAGAGGTGCGCGGCGGTAGATCGAGGTGCCGATGCGATTCACCCTGCTACGGTCGGCGAGTTGCACCCTGATGCTGCTGAATGGCCTGATTGCGTCCAGCGGATGCGGCGGGCGCCACGCGGCGGACAACGATCCGGCACCAGACCCCGAGGCGCCGACGTCCCTCACCATCAACAATGACAACTTGCTGGACGCCATCGTGTACGTCTACCACGATGGCCAGGCGTCGCGGGTTGGAACCGTCACCGCGTCGTCGAGCGCCAACTTCATGCTCGCTCGATGGCTCTTGGGCCCAACCCGGAACATTCGTTTGGCTGCCCATCCAATAGGATCTACCCAATCCGTAAACAGCGACTTGATTCACGTCCAACCGGGGCAGTTCATCGAGTGGCGGCTCTCGACCGAGTTGGCCGCTTCCACGGTCTCGGTCTACTGACTCTGGCCCTTTCAATTGAACGCTGGTGCGCGCCTGGCCATGCCCTGGATCGGGTGGCTAGGTTCCTGCTATGCCGAGCCGTCTCCGCTCCATGCGTCCGATGATGCGTTGCGCACGCGCACTCCTAGTGCTTCTCGCGCTTGCCGTAGGTCTGACCGCCCAGGGCTGGGCCGATACCGGCTTACACTGCCGGCAGCATCAGGCCCACAGAGACGCTCACAAGCACTCCCATACCGCGGCCGTCGCACCGAGCTCCTCATGCGACCATTGTCCCGGCGAGCAGTGCGGCACCACGGTTCCCTGCTCGGGAACATCGAGTGCTAGCCTCGTAGCGCCCGGTCTCACGACTGCCTGGGCTCCGGTCGGGGCAATGCTCGACTTTACGGTTCCTCTCCTAGCCGGCACGACGGCTCACCAGCCCCCAACCCCGCCCCCTCAAGCGATCGCGTAGTCGCCGCCGCGCACTGCTGCGTGGCGGGTCCGGTTTCTACTACGAGGATCGCATCATGCGCAGCACGATCCCGGTCGCCCTCGCGGCCGGCGCTCTTCTGGTCTTAGCGCCACCAGCGCACGGCCAGATCGACTATCGCAATCTGGACGAGGGGCGGCCGGTCGCGACGGAGGACGCCTACCCAATCGAGCGTTTCGCGTTCGAGTTGCTCGTGCCCTATCGCTTCGAGTCCGAACACAGCGGCGCCGATTTTCACTTGATCGGACCGGAGGTCGAATTCGGCGCACTGCGGAATACCCAGATCGGCGTCAAGACGCTACTCGCCGCAGTCAGGGAGACCGGCGAAACGGATTGGGGCCTGGCCGGTATTCGAGTGTTCGGGCTCTACAACTTCAACACGGAGAGCGGTGGAATTCCCGCTCTCGCCGTACGGGCCGAAACGGCGCTTCCGGTGGGGAGCCTGGGCGGCGATGCTTTTGCGCTGACCCTAGAGGGGATCGGTACCCATTCCTGGGGAGCCACCCGGGCGCATCTGAACGCTGGGCTCAGGTTGGGTTCAGACAGCGGACTCGGCTCGGTCGATCCGCTGCCCCGCTGGGTATTGAGCGGGGCGGTGGATCACTCGTTTCTGCGGCACAGCTTGCTCGCAATCGCGGAAATTTTGGCCGAGCGGCCGACCGATGACTCACCGGTCGAGGTGATCCTTTCCGCCGGGCTTCGATGGCAGTGGCAACCCACTCTCGTGCTCGACGCCGGCCTCACCCGCCGGCTCAGCTCCAGCGGGCCCGACATTGGACTCACGATCGGGCTCTCTCACGCGTTTGCACTGTCGGGGCTCATGCCCGGAGGTCCGCGATGATCCAATTCCTTCGCGGCCCCGCGCGCTGGTTGGCCAACGCATTGGTTCTCGTCGCGGGGCTGGGCGCTGGCCAGCCTGCGTCCGCACAGGACCGGCGGGACGAGCAGTTCTACTACCCGGGCTCGTTCAACTGGCAATTTCTGAAGCGCTATCCCGACGCCGCCCGACTGTTCAATGCCTTCGACTATGGGCACGCAGTCCTTTACGAGATTCTCTACACCCGGCGGGGTGACGACGCGCAACGCCGGCTGGCCGATGAATTTCAGTACTTGACGACGGACCTGCTGGTGCATCCCCCGCGCTTCGCGATCGCGGAGGAGGCGGTGATGCCCAGTTACGCGAAGCTCGCCTGGCGGGCGAAGGAAATGTTTGACTGGGCCCACATGCTCCACCGGCAGATCTACGATGCGTACGCCGAACCACGGCTCACGCCGGCGGCCAGGGATTCGCTCATCGAGCGGCTCACCGACTACTACCTGAGCCGACGCGGCTACGCCTTTGCGGCAAAGCCAAAATCGATGTCGTTGATGGACGACCAGTACTTCAGCCAGGCGTTCCGGCGGTTCGAGCCCCGATTCAACGGACTGATCTGGGCGTACCACTGGCTACAGGTCGGACTGTACGAACCGTTCGCCGCATACCGGACACCAGCTGAACAGACGAAGGCAGTGCAGGAAACCGTGGCCCGGTTCTGGGCGATGCTACACAGCTCTCCTTCCCGCATGCCACGGGTGATGCCCATGACGGCCACGATCGCGCCGGTGTTTGCGCGCCGTCACCCGCGTGCAGCCGCCATTTTTGACAACCTTCACATGACGCACGACATCATCTCGGACATTCTGGTTTCGGACTCCGTGCCGAGTGGCCGCAAACGCGATGTGATCTACGCTCAGCTGCGGGAAATGGCGGATTCGACCGGCCAGGTAATGACCTGGGAGGACTGGTGGGAGATGGGCGAGATGATGGGAGGCGTCGAGGCCATGGGTGGGCCGCCGAATTGATCAGGGGCCGCCGTCTCCGGCGGCCCCCATCGTCAACGAGGTCGTTCTCCGCGAGACAGCCGATCCACTTCCGGCTCGCTCATCTTGTCGGCATCGAGCGCGTGATGGCCGGTGACCCGGTCCCACGCATCTCGGACGGCATCCTTGAAGTCTTCCCACATTGATTCACCGGGACCCTTGCCCTCGAAACGGTCCCAACCGGTCCGCAAATCTTCCTCAGCCTCCTCCCATCGGCGGCCCATGTGGTGAAGGCCAGATTGGTAGCCGTAGCGGTATGCCGAACGGAACTCGTCGTAGCTACGGCCCGCTGCATAGGGTCTGGAGGGGAACTCCTGCTCCCACCAGAGATCCTCTTCCATCCAGGTTCGATCTTCCGCCATGACTTCCTCCTGACAACTGGTGAGTTGCTCAAATTCTCGGGGCCACATGTTAGTCAGGGCCAGCGTTGCTTGGGGTGACTGCAGTCACGCGGGCGGACATTGAGTGACAGTGATCACGGCGGAGGTTCTCGCGGCGGCGTACATCATCGCCGCCGGTCTTTGAAGGGACCTTCTCGCGTGCGCGTCTTTGTAACCGGAGCAACTGGCGTCATCGGTCGGCGTGCCGTTCCCCTGATGCTTGCCGGGGGTCACCAGGTAACTGCAATCGGCCGCTCCGAAAGCCGTAGGGCCGCCCTGGAACGAGGCGGCGCGTCCACGATTGGCCTCGATTTGTTCGACCGAAGTGCGGTGCGGCGAGCGTTAGCGGGCCACGATGCCGTCGTCAATCTGGCCACCCACATCCCCGTGGGCTATGTGGCACTGTGGCCCGCCGCCTGGCGAGACAACAACCGGATCCGCTCGGCGGGCTCCGCTCTGCTGGCTGACGAGGCAATCGCCGCCGGCGTCCGGCGCTTCGTGCAGGAGTCCTTCGTTACCTATCCGGATTCCAATGCTTGCTGGATTACCGAGCAGGTCGCTGCTCAACCGGCGCACTACAACCGAAGCGTGCTGGATGCGGAGGTCTCGGCGGAACGATTCGGCCGCTCGGGCGGGCAGTGGGTGGTACTGCGGTTCGCCTACTTCTACGGCGCAGGTGACGGCTTTACTGAGAACCTGCTGAGCGGCGTGCGTCGTGGTTGGCTACCGGTTCCAGGCCGATCCGCCGCCTACTTGCCGATGCTGAGTCACGAGGATGCGGCGAGGGCGGTCGTGGCAGCGCTCGACGCTCCGTCCGGGGTGTACAACGCGGCCGATGATGAGCCCCTGACTCGGCGTGCTCTCGGTGATACGGCGGCAGGCTTGCTTCACGTGGCGCCACCGAAGGTCGCCCCCTCATGGCTGACGATGCTGGGTGGTAGCGTGGCGAAGATGCTAGGCCGGTCACTCAGGGTCTCCAACGCAAAGCTGCGTAACGCCACCAGCTGGGCGCCGAGGGATCACAGCGCGCGGGAAGGGCTTGCCCGTATCGTCAACGGTGGCGCGCCAACCACGGCCTGAATCGCGCGAGGTTGCCGGGGACAGGCTCGATGTTTCAACCTCAGGTTGACCGGGTGGGTACCTCTCGCCCAATGCGCGCCGCTGCAAGCTCGGCCGAGATCAACACCATCGGCAGGCCACACCCCGGGTGGGTGCTCTGGCCCACAAAATAGAGATTGCGATATCGTGCGTGGCGATTGTGGGGTCGGAAATAGCCGATCTGACGAAATCCGTGCGCGAGCCCGAACGCCTCGCCCCGCAGGTTTCCGAATTCGCTGGTGAAGTCCGATGGCGTAATCAGCCGCGTGGTGACGATGTGGCGGCGGAGGCCCCGGCAGCCCAGTGGTTCGAGCCGCCGGAGGGTGCGGCGCTCGACTCTGGGGGCCTGGACTGA
>Ga0134128_10007752_pt1 | contig 12954 bp, 19 predicted proteins | sample KB31754_FD_96462 | JGI IMG/M metagenome (GOLD analysis project Ga0134128, IMG submission 96462) | Terrestrial soil microbial communities with excess Nitrogen fertilizer from Kellogg Biological Station, Michigan, USA - KB3-175-4 | ecosystem: Environmental > Terrestrial > Soil > Unclassified ...
CACACGGAAACCGTTGCGGTCCAGGGTGAGCGCGCATGCGCGGCCAATGCCTGTGGAGGATCCGGTGATGACGACAGACTTCATGATGTGCTCGCTGGTTGATGGGTTGTGGTGGCCACCGCGCCGCAGAACGCGGACGTCATGGCCGCGATGACTGTGTGCCGGTCCGGCACGTCCTGGCCCGCCGCGATCAGCCGAGGACGCGCCAGCACGTGAACGCTGATCGGGGCGATCAGAAGTGGGATCATCAGTGACAAAGGCAGGTCGGCGCAACGACCGGCACGTATCTGCTCGTTGAGCCATGCGCCGACCGTCGACGTGATGCGGGGCAGGATCCGCTCGCGGAAGAACTGAGTGCCAATGCCGTTCGGCTTGGCGAGGATCTCGGCGAACAGGGCCTGTAGGACCGCGGTGTCGTCGGCGACGCTGTCGAACACCGCGGTGTAGATCGCGCGCACGCCGGATTCGAAGTCGGCGAACGTCCGCGGATCGGCGACAAGCAGCTCCTCGACAACGGGCAGGGGAGCGTGCCTGTCGAAAACCGCGGCGAGCAGGCCTTCGCGGTCGCCGAACGCGGCGTAGACGGACGTTGCCGCGCAGCCGACGCGACGGGTCACCGCCTCCACCGTCAACGCGGCGACGCCGTCGGCGACGATCAGTTCGGTCGCAGCAGCGATCGCGCGCTCGCGGACCCCGACACGGCTTCCGGGGTCGCCGCCCGCCTCGCGCACGGCGTCGTCGAGAGCGCGGCGGGTACGCATCCGTCGGTACACCGTCGACCGGGACATCCCCGCCCGGCGGGCGATTCGATCCAGCGACAGCTCGGCGACCGGTGTGCCCGTCGCCGCGGCCTCCGCCATCGCGGCCTGGACGATCATCGTGTCCATACCTGTGATACTAGACACTAGAGACAATAGTCTCAAGTATCAGATCGTGTGTAGATTTGGTTCGAGGCCTCGATGAAGAGCGGAAACGGCTTGAGCCGTTCGCAGCGATATGTGGTGCTGGTCCTGGCAGCACTCGTGACGGTGCTTGCCGTGGCCGCGGGCGTGTTGTGGCTCAGCGATCGAGGCGCCGACGAGGTGCGACTGCAGGGTGAGCCGATGACCGATGCGCAGGCCGCCGGGCAGGTGCTGGCCTCGGCCAAGCAGATCGTCAGCGTCGCGCAGTTGCGCGACGCGTCGGGCGGCTACGCCTTCGTCTCGTGCAGGAATGTGAACGAGCCACCGTATCAGGTCGCGGTTTACATGAATTTCCGCTTACCGCAGGATAATTCGGTCAAGTATCTGCGTGACGTCGGCGCTGCGATGGTCGCGCACGGCTGGACCCCCGCGCCGGTCACGGGTGAGCACTTCGGCCAGAAGCTGACCAAGGACGGCGTCACGGCGATCGTCTACCGCGGCGGTGACAACACGGACTTCGCCACCCTGCGGCTCTATGGTGAGTGCCGCAACACCGCCGACCACCGCAACGACAATCCCGTCTGGCGGGAAGTCACCGACCAACTCGGCTGATGCTGATCAGCGCAGACTTCGCTGCAGGAGCATGGTGTCCAGCCATCGGCCGTGTTTGAAGCCAACCGCGGTGAGCCGTCCGGCGTCGACGAATCCACGGTTACGGTGCAATGCCAGGGAAGCGGCCCCGTCGGCGTCGACGATCACGGCGATGACTTCGCGGACACCCGCGCGCGTGCATTCGGTGAGCAGCTCGTCCAGGAGCCGCCCGCCGATCCCGCAGCCGACCGCATCGGGTGCGACGTAGATCGAGTCCTCCACGGTGTGGCGATAGGCGGGTCGGGTTTTCCACGGTGCGCAGTAGGCATATCCGGCGACCCGGCCGCCCAGCGTTGCGGTCAGGAACGGCAGTCCGCCATCCGTGGCGGACCGCAGCCTGCGCAGCCATTCCACCTCATCGGGCGCGGTGAGCTCGAACGTCGCGACGCCGGCTTGCACGTGCTGGGCGTAGATCCTGCCGATGTCATCGACGTCGTCCGCAACGGTACGCCGGATCGTGATATCGCTCTGGCGCACAACGCATTCCGCGCGATCAGCAGGCGACAGGGTGTGACTCGCAGTACGGAGTCGCGCCGGGGAAGCGGTAGCGGTGGTTGGCGACCCAGCGGTACACGGTGTTCTGAATGAGCCGGATGCCGGGAATGCGGTAGATCAGCAGAGGTAGCCGGCTGCCAAGGGCTGTCGACAGCGCCGCGTTCAGCGCTTCCGCGCCGCCGTAGACGGCGCTGGATTCGTCCAGCCACCACGCCATGTCGGATAGGTGGGCCTCCGCGACGCCGAGGCGGTCAGCGGCGCCGGGCGCCTGGATGGGCTCCGTGCGCAGGCTCCCCGTCCTGTCCCGCCGCACGAGGAAATACACCGAACGTGTGCACATCCCGCAGGCCCCGTCGAAAAACAGAACACCGTCCATACCTTCATTGTTCACTTCGGCGACAGATCAGTCACGGCCTGGCGTGCCGGTATGACCGATGTCATCCTCAGCAGAGTCCGATCCATGCAGAAGGCGATGACGGACTAACGGCATCAACAGGTTGACCGCCACAAAGCGGTGGGGGGCGGCGGCCAACTCTGGGCCCGCCGGCCCGCCGCCCATGCCGGCCTCTGCGGCCGGAAGACGGTAGCAGGACCGCCGTTCGGTCTAGCCGTACAGCTTGACGAAGATCTGCCCTGCTTCGTCGTCTTCCAGCACCGGTGTAGCCGTGATCTGGAGGAACTCCTGCCACTCCGAAACCAGCGAGAAGACACCCGTGGGATCGGCCGCCTCCACAACCGAGCACCCCGTGCCGTTCAGCCCGAACCACCGACCGAGCTGTGTCACGCCGTCCGGCGGCTTGCCGCCGGTCTGCAGGAAGTGTTCCACCGCCGCCCGCGCCGATTCTTGGGTCACGGTCCACTGAACGAGATACTTCATCTCCATTACCCCCTATGGCGGCGATGCATTGTGCAGCCGCCACGAGCAGTATGCGGCCGCCGCCGGCGAATATCGGCCGATTGGCGTCCGCTGCGGCGGGGTGGTTTCGGTTGCAACCGTCGGGCAGGCCAACGCGGTCGACGCTGCGACCTCAATTGCACGAATGATATTGAGGGAGGGCTTATCTCGGCGCACTCGATCCGGTCGAAGTGCGGTCTAGCGTGCGGGCGGGCCGGGTTTTGCCTGTGCGGCGTCACGGCGACGCGCGGCCATACCGGCGAGTGCCTCGAACACCACGCGGTGCGCGGCGTTGACGGTCAGTTCGGCATGGTCGTATGCAGGCGCCACCTCGACCACGTCGACGCCGGCGACATCGTGCTCGTAGCAGAGTTGACGCACCAGGCGGAGGAGGTCGGCGCTCGTGATGCCGCCTGGCTCTGGTGTGCCGGTGCCCGGCGCGTGCGCGGGATCGAGCACGTCGATGTCGACCGAGACGTAGAGCTTGTCCGCCTTCGCAAGCGCCTCGCTGACCGCGTCGCGCATCACGTCCTTGAACCCGCGGTCCCAGATCTCCTGCATGGTGTGCCATGTCATGCCCTGTTCGAGCATCCACTCGAATACGTCCTGCGGTGGCCAGTAGCCCCGCAGGCCGACCTGGACGAAGTGGGTGCCGGGCACCGCGCCGGACTCGATGAGCCTGCGCATCGGGGTGCCGTGGCTGGCCAGGTTGCCCTCGATTTCGTCGGCCGTGTCGGCGTGCGCGTCGAAGTGAACGATGCCGACGTTGCCGTACCCGTGGACGTCAGCCACCGCCGTCGCGGCCGGCCACGTGATCGAATGGTCACCGCCGAGGATGACGGGAACGATGCCGCGCGACGCCACCGCGTGCACGCGTTCGCGAATGTTGGTGTGCGACACCTCGGTCTGGCCGTGCGGGCAGTACGCGTCGCCGAAGTCCACGACCTCGAGCCAGTCGAAGATCTCCAGCCCCAGATCGAGGTGATAGGTGCCCGGCTCGTAAGCCGTGGCGCGGATCGCGCGGGGACCGAACCGGGCCCCCGGCCTGTTGGTCGTGGCGATGTCGAACGGGGCACCAACGATCGCGACGTCGGGCCGCCACGACTCGAGTTGTTCGACCTCCGTCAGGAACGGGCGGTGACCGAACGACACGATGCCTGCGTAGGCCAAGTCGAGTTGCTCGGCCATGCCGGGCAGGAGGTCGCGCTGGTGATCATGCTCATGGCCCATGCGTTGACGGTACCGCTCGCCGGGCCAGGATGTAGCAGCGTCGGCCGTCGAAGTCGATGTCGGCGATGGCTCCCCAATCCATCCGCGCCTCGACACGAAATCCGTTGGCGCTCGGTGATGTCAAGAGTGCGCAGTGAGCGCCTCTCGCAGCGGGTCGGGAATCAGCCGCTTGGCCCAGTCGTCGGTGGAGACCACGACGTAGACGTTGTGGCCGCGCACCGCGGCCTGCTCTTCGGTGTCCGGGTTGTGCCGCAGCACAGTGAAGCCCAACGTGAAGCTGGTCGACCCGATGCGCTCGCACTGCACGGCAACGCGCACCGCATCGCGCCATCGAACCGACGCCAGGTAGTCGATCTCGCTGTGCACGACCTGCACGTCGTGGCCGGTGGCGATCAAACCCGGGTACGTCACGCCGAGATGGTCGAGGAATCCGGTGCACGCCTCGTCGAACCAGGTGAGGTAGTGGCCGTTGAACACCACGCCCTGCTGGTCGACCTCCGCGTAGCGCGGCACCACCGGCAACGAAAACACGCTCACCCCCTCACAGTAATGTCCGGCCCATGTCGGACATTGACGTCGAAGCCTTGCGCGCGCTGACGCCCGGATGTGCGAACCGCAACCACCTCAACAATGCGGGCGCCGCGTTGCTGAGCAGTGTGACGATCGCGGCGATGACCGACTATCTGCAGCGCGAGGCGCTGATCGGTGGGTACGAGGCCGAGGCGGAGGCCGCGGATCAGATCGGCGCCACCTACGCCGCACTCGCCGAGCTCGTCGGTGCGCTCCCGTCGCAGATCGCGCTGTTCGACAACTCCACGCATGCATGGAATGCGGCGTGCTACTCGGTACCGTTCCAAGCCGGTGACCGGATCCTGACCGGCCGCAACGAATACGGCAGCGCGGTGCTCGCCTATCTGCATCTCGCGCAGCGGACCGGGGCGGAAGTCGTCGTCGTCCCGGACGACGACGCAGGCCAGATCGACGTCGCCGCGCTCGCCGATCTGATCGACGAGCGAACCAGGCTGATCGGACTGACGTGGGTACCCACCGCGGGCGGCCTGGTGAATCCGGCCGCTGATGTGGGCCGCCTCGCACGCGCCGCGGATGTGCTCTACCTTCTGGACGCCACCCAGGTCGTCGGCCAGTTCCCGATAAACGTCTCAACCGTCGGCTGCGACATGCTCACCGGCACCGGACGCAAATTCCTGCGCGGCCCGCGAGGCACGGGTTTCCTCTATGTCGGGCCGAGGGCGCTCGATCGGCTCGACCCGTTCGTCGCCGAAATCCGTTCCGCCACTTGGGACGGCGCGCGTTCCTTCACCTGGGTGAACGGCGCGCAGCGGCTCGAGACGTGGGAGAACAGCTACGTCAACGTCGTCGGCCTCGGCGCCGCGGTGCGCCAAGCCCTCGACATCGGCCTTGGCCCGATCGGCCGGCGCGCCGCCGAACTCGGTGCACGGCTGCGCACCGGTCTCGTCGAGATCGACGGCGTGAAGGTGCACGATCTGGGCCGTGAGCAGTGTGCGATCGTCACTGCCCGAGTGGCCGGCGTGCAGACAGCCGAGGTCGCGGATGCGTTGGCGCGGCGCGGGATCAATGTCAGCACCACGGTTGCCGAGCACAACCAGTTCGACACCCGCGACGTCCACCCCATGGTGCGGTTGTCGCCGCACTACTACAACACCGAGGCGGAGATCGACCAGGCAATCGACGCGATAGCGACACTTGTCGACAAGATTCGCTAGTTCGCTGTAGGCCGCATCCACGGCGGTCAACCACCATACGATCTTGTTGTTCGGGCGATTCTCACGATCGGCGGTGGTTCAACGTCGTCCCATTCTTCAGCCGCGGCAGCGAATTCCAGGTCCACGCCGATAGATCGGCGTCGGTGCGCGGGGACGACAGCTGGGAACCGCTGCTGAAGTACCAGTATTCGACGGTAACGGATGCCACGTCGGGCAGACTGGAGTCGTGCAGCTGGTAACCATCGACGAGATCCGCTCCGCCGCGGAACTGGTTCGGCCCTACATCCTGCGCACACCCCTAGTCCCGGCCGGCTGGGCGGACGGCGATCGGCCGCTGTGGATCAAGCCGGAGAGTCTCCAGTCGATCGGCGCCTTCAAGGTTCGCGGCGCCTTCAACGCGATCGGCCACCTCGATGAATCCGTCCGTACCCGCGGCGTAGTCGCCTATTCGAGCGGAAACCATGCCCAGGCCGTCGCCTATGCGGCGGCCGTGTACGGCGTTCCCGCACACATCGTCATGCCGGAGGAGACCCCGAATATCAAAGTGGCCGCCACGCGAAGCCACGGCGCAGAGGTGGTGTTGTGCGGTGCGGGCCAACGCGAGAAGGTGGCCGCCGAGGTGGTCGCCGCCACGGGCGGTGTGCTCGTGCCGCCGTTCGACCACCACGACATCATCGCGGGGCAGGGCACCATCGGCCTGGAGATCGCCGAGGATCTGCCCACGGTCCAGAACGTGCTGGTCCCGGTCAGTGGTGGTGGGCTGGCGTCCGGGATCGGCACCGCGATCAAGGCTCTGTGCCCCGACGCCCGCGTCTTCGGCGTCGAACCCGAGCTGGCGGCGGACACCGCCGAGGGCCTTCGCGTGGGACATCGTGTGGACTGGACCATCGAGGACAGAAATCGGACGATCGCCGATGGGCTGCGGTCCCAACCGTCCGAACTGACGTTCGCACATCTGCAAGAGGTCTTGGACGGGCTGATCACGGTGTCGGAGAACGAAATTCGGGCCGCCGTGCGCGAACTCGCCTTCCGCGCGCATCTGGTTGCCGAGCCGAGTGGCGCGGTCGCGTTGGCGGCGTACCGGCAAGGGTCAACGCCGCCGGGCCGCACCGTGATGATCCTGTCCGGCGGCAACATCGAACCGCCGATGCTGCAAGAGATTCTGGCTGGCTGACTCAGACCGGAGTTCGGACGCCGGCGAACGGGATCACCAAGGGGACTGCGATCGCACCGGACATCGAGGTGCCGAGGCAGACCGAGAACAAGTACAACGCCATCATCTGCGCCCGAAACGCTTCGGGTGAGGCTTTGTCGTGACCGACAGGCCGATTGGCGACAGCAGTAACTCGGAGACGGCGAACACCGCCATGATTCCGACGATCAGCAACGCAGGCACCACCTTACCGGTCGTGCCCGACTTCGGCAGAAACAGCAGAAACGCCAGTCCCATCCCGATCACACCATAGGCGAACTTGCGAGGTGTGGTCGGTGCGCGGTTGCCCAGCCTCGTCCACCGCAACGGCTGCTCGCGCTGCCCAGCCAATAGCACTGCGCGGCAATGGGTTCGGCACCGTGCGGCCATGCGTACCCAGGTTGCGGCGGAACGCCACGTACTGGGTGAGGCCCAGTGCCATGCCGACCGCGGCGGCACCGAATCCGTAGTGGAACCCGGCGCGGGTCTGCAGCAGCCCGGTGATCATGAAGGGACCGAGAATGATACCGAGGTAAAACAGGGTGAAGCCACCGTCGCAGCGCGCATCGCCCTTTTCATAAAGGGCGCCCAGCAGTGATGACGCGTTGGCCTTCAGAGCGCGACCTGCACCAGCCCGACGGCGACACCCGCCAGACCCGGCAGGATCGCGAGTGCGATGTGGCCGCACATCACCACCACGCCGCCGTAGAACACGGTGCGTTCCATGCCGAGCAGCCGATCTGCGATCCAGCCGCCGAGCACGGTGGAGAGGTACACCAGCGCGCCGTAGGCGCCGACGATGCCCGTCGCCGTGACCTTGAGCAGCCCGAGGCCGCCTTCGGTGACCGAGTAATAGAGGTAATAGCCGAGGATCGTGAGCATCCAGTAGAACGAGAAGCGCTCCCACAGCTCGACTCCGAAAAGGTTGGTCAAGCCGACCGGATGGCCAAACACGGTGCGTTCGGCGGGCCGGCCCTCCGTCTGTCCTACCGCTGCCATGAGGGCCACCCTGCCTCGCAGGCCGCTGCGCCGTGGCCGACACTGGCGAGCGATCCGTCGGCAAAGGTGATGCCTCTGGATGCGCAGGAGTTTCGTGCGGCACAGCACATTTCGACTACCGACGCTTCCGCAGGCGCGTGGCGCCCGGTGAGCTGTTATCGCGGCGTGCATGTAAGGTCACCCCGATAGGTGGGGGCCCGAAGGGATGTGAGTGGACGCCGTACTCGGCTTATCGGTAACGCCGTCCGCCGTCGGCCTCGTCCTCGTTGAAGGGCAGGACGCCGACGGCGCCACCGTGGACCGCGACACATTCGACGTGGGCTTTCGGGGGCGGGCCAGCGCCGCGCAGACCTCCGAACAGGCGGCCGCAGCGGTGCTGCGCAGTGAGGCGATCGCGGCGACCCGCGGGCACCGTCTCCATTCCATCGGTGTCACCTGGAGCGACGACGCCAACACCGAGGCATCGCTGCTGCTGAAGTCCCTGACCGATTCCGGTTTCGACAATGTGGTACCCGTGCGACTGCCCGAGGCCACCGAGGCATTGGCGCGGGGGATCGCCGAGGTCATCGGCTACGGCACCACCGCGGTGTGCGTGCTGGAGCCCGAAACGGTGATCGCGCTGATCGTGCATCTCCGCGACGGCGCTGTACAAACCTCGATCAACCACCGGATCGTCACCGAGGACGACCTGATTCGGTGGCTGAGCACCGTGTTCACCCGCGCTGACTGGCAGCCAGAGGCCCTCGTCATGGTCGGCTCGGGCGGCGACGAGGAACTCATACCGGTCCTCGAGGACGCCCTGTCCGTGCCGGTGTTCGCGCCGGCCGAAGCGCAGCTGGCCCTTGCGCGGGGCGCGGCACTGGCGTCCGCGCAGAACGTCGAGGGTGCCTTCACCGACGACGCCCATCACTTCGAGGAACACCGGGACCATCGGTTCGAGGAACACCGGGACATCGCGCGCCCCCGTCGGCAGCTCGGCCAGACCGGCCCGTTTGCCCTGCTGGTCGCGGGTGTGCTGACCTTCACGGTCTCGGCGTCCGTCGCGATCAGCCTGCAGTTGGCACCCAAGAAGGAGACGGCGACCCCCGAACCGCGGCCTGCCGCCAAGATCTCTTCGGAGACTCCCGCCGCGGTCAGCGTTGCGCCGCCGGTCTTAAGCCCGCCGGATCCCGTTGTCGAAGCGCTACCGTCGCCGGCCCCCGAGGCCCCGCCGGCGGAGGCTGCACCGTCTCCGGTCTACAGCGAGACGCCGGTCAGCATTCCCGACGCCCCGGTTGCCGTCACCGACGCACCGCCGGTCGAGGGCGTCCCGCCGGAGGCCGCCGTCGCACCTCCGCCGCCCGAGGAGCCGGCATCGCCCGACGCCTCCGCCCCCGTCGAACGCCCGGGTCTCCTCAGTCGGATCGTGGACCGGCTGCACGGCGTGCGGGACGACGAGGTGCAGCCCGCTCCCGAGCTTGCCCCACCGCCACCCGACGCACCGCTGCAGCCGCCAGCCTGACCGACCGGGACCGATACGCATACGCTCGCTGACGTGCGGGTGTTGCAGGTGACGCTGCGGGTGGCGATCGTACTGGCCGTGGTGCTCGCGATGATCGCGGTCGCAACGTCGACACGGTCGGGTCTGCTATGGCGGCTGATCACCTTCACCTATCAGGCCAACGGGCTCGCCGCCGCGTACTACCTGTGGACACTCGCGCGGCCCCGCGCGGATGCGAGGGTCGGTCTCCGGGGCGCGGTGGTGCTGTATGTACTTATCGCCGGGGTGATCTGGAACCTGTTCCTGACGGGTTACAGCAGGGGTTACACGCCCGCCAATCTGCTGCTGCACGTCGTGGTGCCCGTGCTGGCGCTGACCGATTGGCTGCTCGTCGGTCGGGATCAGGCGCAGGTCCGCTGGTGGCAGCCGGTGGCCTGGCTGGCCTATCCGGCGGCTTACCTGGCGCTGGCGCTGGTGGTGCTCAACAACGTGGGCAGGCGTGCCCCGTATTACTTCCTGGATCCCGGCGCGGTCGGGACTGCCTCTGTCGTGGTGAACGTCTGTGTGCTCGCCGGCGGTGCGCTCACGCTGGGCTACACGTTGCTGGTCATCAACCGCGTGGTAGCCACTGTGCGGTAGCGCGACATGCCCACACCCGCTGACGTGCGGTTACCCAGGGAGTCGGACCCGACGAACTAGGATGAAGGTGTGCTGAGCGCCTACCTCGGAGGATTGCAGACTGTGCGAAGAGCCGTTCGTAGTGCGCTTGTCGTTGTGGGCATTGCAGCATTCGCGACCGCGGGATCAGTCGCCACTGGTTTCGCAGGTGTCACGACGCCGACCGACGTCGCCAGCATCCAGCCATCGCCCGGCCAGAAGGTGGGTGTCGCGATGCCGGTGACGGTGACGTTCGCGCAGTCGATCGCCAACCGTGCCGCCGCCGAGCACACCATCACGTTCACGTCGCCCGCGACTCCCGCAGGATCGTTCACGTGGCTCAATGACCGTGTTGTGCAATGGAATCCGAAGGGATACTGGCCGGCTCACTCGAACATCATCGTGACGGCGGGTGGCGCGAAGACGACATTTGAGACGGGGGCGGCCACAATGGGCGTCGCCGACATCGATGCACACACGTTTACCGTCAGCATGGACGGCCAGGTGGTGCGCCAGATGCCGGCATCGATGGGCAAGCCCAAGCACCCGACGCCGATCGGATCATTCGCAGCACTGCAGAAACAGGCCAGCGTGATCATGGATTCGCGGACGATCGGCATTCCACTCAGCGACCCAGAGGGGTACCGGCTCACAGTCGCCGACGCTGTGCGTGTCACGTGGGGCGGCGTCTATGTGCACTCCGCCCCGTGGTCAGTTGCCTCGCAAGGTAACGCAAACGTCAGTCACGGCTGCATCAACCTGAGTCCCGACAACGCGGCCTGGTACTACGACACCGTCAATATCGGCGACCCGATCATCGTTCAGCAATAGCGCGCCACCGGGATTCACGACACGTCAGCGTGCAGGTTCTTCGCCGTCCGTGACGTTGCGACCGTCGCCGGATCGGGGTAGGTGCCGAGCACGCGGTCGGCGGTACCCGAGCTCGTCACCGTGAACCAGTAGTGCTCGTTCTTGTAGTGGTGATTGCGGTGGTTGCGCCAGATCGCACGGTAGACACGGGTTTTCGGCTTGTAGTCGCTGTGGATGAGGTAGTGCGTCCATTCGTAACCCAGACCCAGCGCCGAGATGAACACCAGGCAAGTAAGTCCCATGCCGAGCCGTGGAAATGCCAGCAGCGCAGCAACAGGCACGAGTGGAACCACCCACAACAACGACTTGAACGGGATGAAGATGAGCGGAACGTTGCGGGGCTCCATGTGGTGTGCCCGGTGTTCCCGGGCAAGCAGCGGATCGATGGTCAGCCGACCGAGACGCTTCGGGCGCCAATGCAGGATGAACACGTGGACGATCCACTCGAAGAACGGAAACAGCGCGAGCATCACCAGCGGCACCAGTGCATCGGTGATCCGCCAGTCGGCGACGATGACGCGCGCGATCAGTACGCCGACGAACATCACGCCAATCATCCACGGGGACGGGTGTTTCCAGAATTCTCGACCCGCATCGGCCAGCGTGAATCCCCTTCGCGTAGGGCGCTCGGCCGAAATGGTCATCGTTGTTCCTCCAGGTTGTCGATCGCCGTCAGCAGCCCCGTGGTCGCCGGCTCGAGTAGGTTCTGCGCGGCGCTTCTTGCCCGCTGCGGATTACCCGCGGTGATTGCATCGGCGAGCTCGCGATAGGCGGCGGGCCGGCCGACCTCATCGGCCATCACGGTGGCCAGCGCGTCCAGCGCGGGCTCATAGGTGGCGCGAAGCGTGTTGTACATCAACCGGAACGCGATCGAGTCAGCGCCGTCCACAACGCGATCCCAGAACGTGAGTGCGTGGCGCTGCCGCTCGACGGGGTCGTCCTCGTCGGCCAGCTTCTGCAGCGCCTCATCGAGCCGCGCAGCCAGTTCGGGGCGTCGCCGTTGGGCCGCCAGTTCGGCGACCTTGGGCCCGATGTGAAGACGGGTCTCGAGGATGCTCCGCACGACCGAGACGTCGAGCTCGCCGGCGCGGATGAGCAAGCGGGGGAGTAGATCGAGTCCGGCGTGGCGCCGGAAATCTCGCACGGTCGTGGCGTCGCCCTGACGCACCTCCACAAGACCGGCTGCGGTCAGCCGCTTGAGCGCTTCACGCACCGCGGGGCGGGACACGCCGAGGACCTCGGCGAGGCGGCGCTCGCTGGGCAGGGCTTCACCGGGCTGCATCTCACCACTGAGCACCTCGGCGACGATCTGGTCGAAGATGTCCTCGGGCACCGATCGGCGGTTCACCGGTTGCAAGGCCATGCGGCCCAGCATGTCAGGCCAGAAGGCCAGAGGTCAAGTGGTCTGACCAGTTCCGGCCGAACGTGGCGGCGAGGGGGACCTGGGCTACCTGGGTCAGACGGTGGAGAGCTGCACCTTCATCGCCTCAGCGAGCGCGAGCATGCCCGACATCGGGCGCACCATGACCGTGAACTCACTGATCGCACCGTCCTCGTCGAGCTGGATGAAGTCGCATCCCTCGATCTGCCTGTCGCCGACCCGGGTCTCGAATACGAGCGCGTGGTCGCGGGCCCCCACGCCGATGTCGGCACCGATTTCGCGGACATAGCGGAAGTCTTCGAACACGGCCATCACGGCTGCCAGCAGCCGGCGCACCGCTTCGCGACCGTGATATGGCTTGAACACGGCGGGGCTGCGAAAGACGACGTCCTCGCGCATCAGTGCAACGGCAGCGTCGAGATCACGCGCTTCGATCGCGCGACGGAAGGGGTGCACC
>Ga0134128_10007754_pt1 | contig 12953 bp, 11 predicted proteins | sample KB31754_FD_96462 | JGI IMG/M metagenome (GOLD analysis project Ga0134128, IMG submission 96462) | Terrestrial soil microbial communities with excess Nitrogen fertilizer from Kellogg Biological Station, Michigan, USA - KB3-175-4 | ecosystem: Environmental > Terrestrial > Soil > Unclassified ...
AATTTACAAGCCAGATATCAATGCCACAGATTATGGATTTCCAAAACCTCCCCACATTGAACTCTCGCCATGTTGTGACCTTCCAGGATACATGCCAATGATCTTTGCATTTTTCACAAAACATGTTGGACTGCAAATAATTCCAATAAATCTGCTATTACTTGTCACGGTATCTTTTCTTGTTGGCTTGAACTTTGCAATATCATCTACAGTATTTTCTATTGCAAAGAGTGGCGGAAAACTAGGAGCATTTGGCGCAGTAACAGGGCTCTTTGTTGGATGCCCCACATGTGCAGGAACTATCTTTACCATGCTTTTTGGTTTTGGTGCAGGTGCAACAACATTTACATTATTTCTGACAAGTTTTGAGGCGCAAATCCAGACAATATTTATCGCAATATCAATTCCAGTTCTTCTTGTCACTCCAATCATAATGGCAAAGAAGTTAAAATCTCAAAATGAGAGCTGTGCAGTAAAGCCCTAGGCAGTCTTGATTACGTTCGGTCTTTTCCAGTCCCCGATGTCATAGCCATCTTGTCTGAGATATTTCAGGGTAAGTTTGTACACCAATTCATCGTGTTCAGCAGACTCGAGTATTGTATCCCATCCAACCTGTCCTGTTTGGTTTATTGTTTCTTCTAGTTTGGAAGATATGGTCTTTGCAATCTCTCGGCATTGATCAAATGTCTTTCCGTTTTTGTATGCCCTTGTGCGTGAGTCACATTTTTCCATGATATTCAAATTATTGCATGTCAAATAAAAAGATCAGGTATTTTAAAGCAGGGGATAGGACGCCCACATCTCACAAAACAAATCTTTGTGAGGTTTTGAACTAATGGTATGGGATGGATCGGGCCTGACACGACATACTCTGATACCGGACTACAACCAAATACCACATATTATTACAGAGTCTTTGCATTAAATTCAGTTGGCTCAAGTTACCGTTCCAATGTCACATCTGCTACAACACCTATACTTGACGTAGCTGGAGTTACGGTAGGACCACTGAGTGTGCCAAAGATTCCCTAAGTGACATTCACTATCAATTGTAGATGTGGAAGAATTTCTGTTTAGTTGATTGCCTTTTAGCATATTGCATTTGGATTATGTGATGAAGTATTAGGCGGTATTACCAAAAGTGTAAAATCTTGTTCCACTCCCTGAATTCCCGAATTGGCATCAATTGCAAAACAGTATTTTCCAGGAATTGTATCATTTCTGATTGAGACATATAACAAACTCGTTGCAGGAGTTGTAACTTCCGATGAAGAAAATTTCAGATTTATACCTCTTGGCATTTGATGCCCAATTGAAGGTCCTACAGTAACTGTAAGAGGAAGTTCTTTGGAAAATACAGATGTGAGTTTTACCAGTATCGTTGTATTCTCTCCTGTTCTGAGATCAAACGTTGGGTCTGGGTTTTGTGAAGAGCCAGTCCCATTGAGAAGAATTACTATTCCAGGCAGTTGAAGAGTTCCCGTCTTTACTGTTCGAGTATTTCCCAGGTTTTGTTCAGGCATAACCGGATTGAGAACTATGTAAGTACCTAAACTAACCACTGATGCAATACCAACAGCCAAAATTATTGACAGATATCGAATTTTCATTTTCTAAATTGCGTCCTGTAAAATGCCGTAACTGAAATTACACCAACCAGCAAAACTGGGATTGCAAGCGGAAACTCGGGAATTGCTACAGTATTTTGTTCAGCAAACATCCACTTGTTACCATCATATTGCCATGTGTTGGAGTCACTGTCTGTGTCAGATAATGCCGGAGTTCTATCCCATAGTGGAGGATCTACAACACCTTTTGTACCAGGCGGATACGGGAAAATTGTTATGCTATTATTAACATTTGACCACTTTTGTGATTGAATCGTTACAGTCCCAGAATTTTTTGGCGGTAGTCCGTCCATGCCGCCCAAAATTCCCAATACCTCACCATGAGAGGAATTTATGTACATGGTTGCCAGGCTGATTTCTTTATCTGACGGATTGTATACTTTGATCCACTGTGAACCATTTGTAGAATCTAGTTCCACCTCTGAAATAATTGGGCCATCTTTTTTTGTGGTCATATCAGAAATTGCGGCAGACTGAGCATATGCAACGGTGCCAAGCATAGGAGCAAGGACTAGAATTGAAATTGTTGGGAGATGTAGCGTTTTCATTTTTTACTGATTTTCATTCGAGTTGGTAACCACAAAGTGTTGTATTGCAAAATGGCCCCACTCATCGCCTGCAATTATTGTGTACGCCCCACTTTCGAATTTATGAAAAGAAGTGTTATTCCAAGACCCTGAAAACGAGGTATGAAATTGTATTTGTCCAGTGTTGCTACAACCAACAAACGGTTCACACCTGTCTACAACATTATTACTCATTGGTTCAAATTTGTAACCTTGTGGTGCTATTGATACAGGACAAGAATAAATCCCTGGCTGATATAGTGAAAGTTTGTTACCTTGAGTAAAGTTGTTCTCCCCATAGAAGCCTTCAAGAATGGCTAGGTCAAAAGGCCTGTATGTGCATGGTCCGAGACCTGTTCCTTTAAATGAATAGTTGTATTCGCTTGGAACCAGAATTGTTTGCGGTAGTTTATTGTTAGTTGACATGTCAATACCTATTGCTTGGCCGCTAGATATGACAGAAGCGTTGGTTCCAAGATGAAATTCAAGCAGTGACGCAGGATCATCATATGTGACTGGTGCATCCCAGCCCCTCTTTACCAGATAGAGTGTTTGTCCAAGATAACATGAATCTGAGTGACACCGCCCAACTCCGATTGTTTGATTATAGTCAAAGAAGCTAATCGAGTATTTTGATAATAGATCTGCGGGCATGGTGTTTTCGCTTGTAATCTTCAGGGGATAATTTGTTGGAGGCCAGCATTGATGTGTGTTCATGTCTGATATATTGCCAGGAATCATCTCAAAATCTCTTGCTTCAGTCTGATTGGCAAGATCAGGATAACAATTGTTATTGAGAGGACTAGCTCCATGATATGTAAATTTTACATTATCTAATGATACCGTGTTGCCTGCCATGGTTTGGAATTCAATAGTATCATATGTATCGTTTCCAATTGAGATGACTTGATTATTTGTCTGTGATATTTTTGTTATGAATGTGCTTGAAACAATCTCTTTTACCCATCCTTTCTCCATTAACTTTTGAGCAGTATCAGATTTTACACAAGCCGGAGAACCATCTTCAGATTTTATCACCAACTGTAGATTTTGTTTACAGACTACATTATGTGAATCTATTCCGAACCTTAATTGTTCTAGTGGTGAAGAAACTGTTTGTGATTTTGTAGCATCAAGTATTGATTTGAAACCCATGTCTACATTACCCCTGTTATCTGAGACTTTTGCATCATAATTTGCAATTTGTATTGGCACAAATCTCCACTTTACGGATTCAGGTCCACTGCAAGCCGGCATATGCAAGCTTTGCGTCTGATTGAAAACCTGTTGTCCTGTATCTTGGTCTTGTATTGTCAGAGTTACATTAACATCTCTTGGTTGATTACTTGTGTTCCACACATCATCGTCATGGAATATTGCGGTGTGATCAGTCAATGGAGTATATGGTAAATTTTCATTAGTATCCATTATGTAAATATGCGACGAAGGCCAGCGAGGAGGCAGGGTGATTGTATCACACGTTTGTGATGTGTCAAGTGCAAATGTCGGATAAAATGAACCAGAAATCACAATTAAAAAAGTAAAGAAATACAAAATGTTCAACATATGTCTGTACTGGACTGGTATATCATAAAAAATTGTGGTAGCTTTCTTCTAGTTTAAAAAACATGAATTGGGTCAGATTTGAACAAATTTGACCAAACCCACCAATGGTATCAATCTTGGTTTAAAATCCCCCGCTAGTAATCTTTAAGTTATATGTTGTATTTATACAACATATGTTGGAAGAATACAACATTAACCAAACGACATTAAAAATACTAGGACTATATCTTGACGATTACAAAAAATCGCTACATCTAAGAGAAATATCCAGAGAAACCAAGACAGACGTAAAGGCAATTCAATTACAACTCAAAAAATTGGAAAAAATCAATGTTTTTTCCAGCGTAATCAGAGGTCGTAACAAAGATTATCACCTAAACTTGGACAATGTGACTACAAAATACTACCTAGTCATGGCAGAGATCTTTGTCTCCATCATTTATCTAAAAAGAAACTTTTTGATTAAAAAAATAGTGGAAGAAATTGAGAACAAGATTCATTATCCATTAATTCTGTTTGGCAGTTTTGCAAAAGGAACTTACACAAAAGAGAGTGACGTAGACATATTTGTAATCAGTGATAAAAAGATCAATACTAGCATCATCATTGAAGCAACTAATATGGTCGGAAGAAAAATAAGCTTGAAATCTACTAGCAGACAGCAATTTCTAGGTGGATTGCAAAACAATGATCCGCTCATAAAAGAAATAGTTTCTAACCATGTAATTCTTAAGGGAGCAGATGAATTCTCTGATATCATGTGGTGTCATCATGCAGTCTGATAAAAAATATTTGAAGTGGTGTGAAAAACAAAAAAATGGAATTAAAATTGTTAGTGAATCAATTAATCTACAGAAAGCTTACTTGGCAAAATCAAAAGATGCCATAAAATCAATGGAAGTCAATGCCAAAGCAGGTATCAATGATTGGGCAGTAGCTGCAAGTTATTACGCTAGATATGATGCAGTTTATGCATTGCTTTCACGCATAGGAGTAAAATGTGAAATACATGATTGTACCATAGCACTATTCAAACATCTATTCTCAGGTAAAATCGCACCTGAATTTATCCAAGATTTGGAACAATCCAAAGATGATCGCATAGACGCACAGTATTATACGAAAACCATCAAGATTAATCAGAATAGAGTTATTTCTGATACCAAGAATTTTGTACTAGAGATTGAAAAAATTATTGATAACCTCACCAAATCTGATATTGCTGCTCTTCAGGCAATGTTCAAATCCACACTAAATTAGCAAAGGTTTGCTATTTGACAAATTTCCTCCAAGACTCAAAACCTTCAGTGGGTTTTCAACTAGTATTGCAATACCCATAAAAGGTGTATAACTAGAAGAATCCTACACGAGTTTTTTATGATATATCAGTTCAGCATGTGTAGGAATTGAAAACTCCCATACGAAATCTTTCGTATTTGCATATCTGTTGTCACCACGTTAAACGGCTGCTGCCTCAGGCTACTCTTGATTTGTGCTTTATCCTAATATAATTTTCATTAACTGAAGAAGAAATTGGATTAACAGGCATAGTGTTGGATAGAACAGTAGCTAGTAAAGAGAAATTCCAAGAGATATTTTCAGATTTTGCAGACAAGGTAATAAAATTAACTTCCTGATAATAAATTCAATTCAACCATTTCGAAATAACTTACAATATGTTAAAAATTTAGATGGATTATACGTAGCATTATCAAGCCAGACATATCCAGTATTAGATCTTTCAGATATTTTGAGATCGGAGTTGGTTTTAGCAGTTAGTTCCTTAGATCATTTCATTCATGTTACCATAGAAGAAGGCATTCTTGAAATGTATCAAGGAGTGAGATCATCAACACCATCTTTTGAAGAATTTCATATTACAATGTCGAATGTAAAATATGCATTAAATAATCCATCAGACATATCATGGGTAAGAGATCAAATCAGAAAAAATTTAGGCTATAAAAGTTATCAGAAATCTGAATCAATAGCAGGAGCTTTGAAACTAATTTCATCGAAGAAAATATGGGATGAGGTAGAAATAATCATGGGTTCGGCCAAAGCTCAAATCACATTGGAATTAGATTTAATAATTGAACGTAGAAATAAAATTGCACATGAAGCAGATCTTGATCCTACGTATCCTAATAAAAGATGGCCGATTAACCGTTCAATGGTAAATGACGCAGTTTCACACATAGAAAAAATTTGCGAATCCATATTTCAAGTAGTAACATAAATACTGAGTTGGTTTTGAACTAATGTTACAATATCCATCAAAGGTACATATGGATACATAAGGTCACGATGTTATTGGATCGTAACCAGTTCTAATCCTTCTAATAGTCAACGCAAATACATCAATTTTTCATGGATTGTGCAATCTTTATCAACTCTTCAATAGAATAATTGCCAAATATTTGATATAGTTCCTTGCCCGTATCCCATGAAATTCTTTTCGTATAGAACGTATTGTCCAAAATGACTGTATTTCCATTAATTTTCATGGTGGCGCACAGATTACTGTAATAGCAAGGATGGGAATAGTTAATTTTTGGCAAGTCGTAATTTGAGAATCCATTAAGCAGGTAATTATCCACAGAATAATGAATTTCCACTCCCCCGTTTTCAAAGAAATTATCTCCCAGATTATTACTAATAGGCACAAATTTTGGGTCAATTTCAGTATTTGAAAACTGGTAAATCAGATCGGGGTTAGCATAACGTAGACACTTGTAATTCACCCCATTAGGAAGATATGATGGAAACATGGGTTCGAGGCCCAAAGTAGAATAAATTGATGCATCTTCCATCTCTGACAAACAAGGAGGTAATTGTTTTGACAATATGGTACCGTTCAAGTTGTATTCTTTTACGGAATACGTTACATTATATCCGGAAACAAGCAGCGAATGAAAAGGAAGGGGTTTTCCAGAAGGGATCCTGTGATCAACAGTTACAACATTGTTAGAGCCCCAGAAATTCGGACCTGTGATAGATAGAATTATGTCACTTGCAAGTAGATTATTAAAAATGATAGTGTTGTTAATCCCGTTAATCACAAAAATCCTGGGAGATGTAATTATTTTATTACCTTCATCATCTTTTGTAAAATTCACATTTACAAAACCAGATTGATCTGGAAAGTATGATTTAAAGAAAATTTTAACAAAATACTGATTACCGTTGTAATCAAAATTACATTGAAAATTATAACTATTATCTTCTATATGTTTTTCATTTTTGTTTGAAACTGTTTTGGTCATGTTAAATGAATATTTTTCTATCAGGTGTAAAGCTTCGTCCACATTCATGTTATTTGCCATTGGAAGAATCTGTTGTGAGGATGACAGTTGACTAGACTCTTTTTTAATTTCAAGCAAGTCTTTTTTGAGACTTGGAAAATCATCAATACTACTATCATTTAGATGAAAACATGTTTGAGTTGACATTTGTTCTGGAACAAATCCGATGTTGACATTCAGAGGCCTTGTTATCAAATCTTCTGTATCAACACCATACTTGGAGACTAGAGATTGTGGTTGTTCAACTGTTTTGGATTTTTGTTCTAAAGCTATTGTGAACGATACCATAACAGTGATGATTATAATGGCTGATATTATCATGGATAATTCAAGACTTTTCATAATTTTATCTTATAGATTCAGCTATTTGTTTGAGACTGTTCAGAGACAAATTAGATTGGAGATTATACATTATTCCATTCTTATCATAGAATTGTATTCTGGAAGGCACGTCATACGAATGATGTATTATTGTTCCATCATGGAAATAGGCAGTCTGTTTTCCGCAACCTAGACAAGCCTCATTTGCCCATGCGGTAACACCATTAATTTTTATCAGTTCAGGATGAAGTGATGGGTTTTTTTGAATTATATAATCATATTCGTCTGTGATTCGTTTTGATGTATTACCAACTTCTGTAGTAAAATTTGCATCACCAAGAATTCCTTTTTCATCTATAATTGTTAAATATATTGAACCCTGTTCTGCTTGCGGTCCAAATATAGATTTCAATGATTCGTTAATACCAGGTTGGATAGTTGAAGTCCCATATAACAAGTAAGCTTCATGAAGTCCCGCAATACCACATTGAAATTTATAATCCGAAGGTAGACTATGAGGTTCTTTTACCCCAAATAGAGTTATTGCGCTAACATCTTTTTGTGTCATACAGTAGGGATTCAAATTTGAAACACTTGTGGTAAATGCTGAATTGAGCGTCATACTCAACAATACCAAGGTAAATCCCATAACAATGCCAATCGAAGTTTTAGTATATTTCATATTATTTTCATCTAACCTGGAAGCTGGACTGTTGGTAAGTCATGAGGAGGACTGGTAGAACATCCGGATATTCCGCCGAATGTTATTTCATTAGTGTTTAATATCTCCGCTTCTATTGGAATGCAGTTGTATGTAGCAGGGATTGTATTCAATGGGTGAGACGTCTCAGTGGTATCTACATATTGAGCACTAGTGAAATCTTGTGGATCAGTATTAGCGTTAAAACTGGCAGTTACTGCATAAGTTGGAAAACCCCATATCATATTTGGAATACAAACGGATTGAATGAAATAAAGTGTATGGATATTCCAGCAACTATTCCCTGCATATAGTACTGCATACTCTACGTGACCGCTTGTAATGGGTGTAGAACCAATGTAATAGGTTTGACTTGCTCCAAGTACATCCACTGCATATCCCAAGTCTACCGTTTGTGGAGTTGATTGACCTAATGGTATGTATGTTGTATAACCAGCTCCAACAGTTCCAAAGTCATTATTCGCTGCAATTACCAATGAGTTTTCAAATGCCCTAGCCCAGAACGTATCTTTTCCAAGAGGAGGTGTTGGATGTTCTATTGCCATGATAGCATCAGTCCCATGTCCACCATAATGGAATTCAAATTCTGCAATATAAGCAGGAAATGAGAATAGATTAGTATCAACTTTAAAGCGTACAGTATACGGTGAAGAACTTCCCTCTCTCCAAACTACTGGAACATGATTTCCCCCATAACCATTTTTTTCACCATGTGGAAAAGATGCATTTGTTACATTGGTGAATAGCACAAACTCTGGTCCCCATGAAGTAGCATTACGTGTTATAGCGTAAATATCATTTGATCTAACATAGAATAATCTCATATTCGGCCCTGCCTGAGACATTGAGGGTTCCAAGTTTGTGGTAGTAATTCCAGTTGCCGGGAATGAAATATGTGTTGGATCACAGAATAACATTGTTTTAAGAGGACCACCACTATTGTCTTTAACGTACCCTACCCATGCACATGTTCCATTACTGGCAGCACTCATTGAAGTAGACTTTATGGCATTATTAGTCAGACCTGCACCTGTAGTGTAAACTTGTGTAGACCAACCCGTTCCATTGTATGTACTATATTGAAATTCTCCGCTATCATATCTTGCAACTATTACAACTAAATTTGTATTTCCATATTTTGCCAAGGCGATTGAAGCTGGATTTGTTTGTGTTGCCGAAAATGTAGTATCATAAGACCATGCAGAACCGAGGGTTGTTGAATTGTAAATTCTTTCTGTATCTAATCCGCCAGTTATTACATTAAAGCCAAGGAATAGATTTGAGCCAACTTTTTCAAATCCAGGATAGAAAGCTTGTCCGGAATTAGTACCAGAAACAGAATAGACAGTTACTGGTGATGACCAGCTAATAGAAGTTCCAGTAATGGTTCCTATTTTTGTAAGTACACTACTGCTTGTAGCATAACTGACAACAATCTTGTTTGATTCACCATATACAGTAAAGTAAGAGCTGCTTGCAAGCGACCCACTTGAAATAGAGGAAGAAGTACTCAGTGTGGTTCCACTGTCCGAACTATATCGATATAGAATGTTAGAGCCATCATAATAAAACACCCATTGGGTAGTACCATCAAAGTAACTCGCCCTCTGTATTCCACTGGAATCTAATCTTGTGTCAGAAGATGTTATTGGGCTTGTAGCAGATATTATAATAGATGGATTTCCTGTTCCTGCACCATTAATTGCAGAAATTCTATATCCATAGGTTGTACCCATGCTAAGTCCTGTATTATCATAATGTGTTGTTGAATTACCCGTGTTTGAGACTAGAGTTGAAAATGATCCTCCGCTTGTCTGTCTCTCTATTTTGTATCCAGAGATAGTATCGTTACCCCCAGGTGCCGTCCAGATTATCCTAAATTGTGAAACAGATGTCGGGTTTATGAATAATGAAAATGGCGGATCTGCAAAAGTATGTCCTGTTACATTTGAAGAATATGCACCTAAACCTACACCATTCCAGGCTGCAACATGAAATACATATTTTGTATTGGAAGAAAGACTAGTTGCATTATATTTTGTTAGAGTGCTTCCGGTACTGTTTATTACATCAACCCATGCACTACCTGCGCGCTGAACCTTGTAGCCTGTGATTGTAGAACCGCCGTTATTTGGTGCTGTCCATGATAAATTTATTGCAGAATTTGTTTGGTTTGTCACTGTAAGACCGGTTACTTGAGAAGGTACAGTAGCAGTATAAACAATTTGTAATTCCATGCCACTACTTAGGTAATTTGGAGATTCTGAAATATGAGTTAGGCTATCTCTTGTCATTGAATTAAATCTTAATCCTACTGCAAACCATCCTGCCGACAATTGATTGTGTACGTCAGTATTAGCAGTAGAACCAAGCGTCACGCTAGTAGTGGTGTTAAGTGTACATATAGTATTATTTGAAATGTATGCCGTACCTCCCGTAATATCAGACCATATTTGCGATGCCGTTGCTGTGGTAGGATCATGTGCTATGTTTTGTACAAAATCACAATTTATTGGGTTAGCCTCCCAACCTGCTGAGCTCGTGACAAGTTGTATTGATGCACTACTTACAGTTGAACCAGTCGGTATTGATGAAACATTCCATCTTCCAACAGTGAGATTACAATCACTGTTAATGGTTGATGCTTCTTTAGCTAGGGTCCAGGACCAGTTACTATATACAGTAAGTCCACTTGTTGGGCATAATGAGCCAGTTGAAACTCCATCTCCAATTACTATAATATTGCCAGTGGCATACCCAAATGTAGGATCTATTGTAAACTTTTGATTTGTTGATAGAACTGGAATATTGCTTCCAAAGTCAATAGATAATGAGAAACTTGATGATGTCTTTGTCATGTTCAACTGCTTGAAGTTTGCTAGCGCGTTACGTTCATCAAATACGAATGACTTGATTCCCTTGTGTATTGTAATCATGCTCGATGACTGGTTTATCTGGCTTGACAATGCCACAGTACTATTGAATGGTGTCATCCCCACCACAATGCTATCTGCACTAATTCCAGATATCCTTTCCATTGGTTTTATGGAATAGCTGGATGCCGAAAGTGTATTTGTGGGTGTCAAGATTGTTTCCCATGGTTTTCCAGTTATTTTTTCATATGTTACTTCAAGTGTTCCTACTGGAAAAGTCTTTAGCGTGTCGATAAATATTCCGCTGGAATTTGTTGTAACTGATATTGTACATGCTGTCGAGGATAGATCCATGTTGATGTACAGTGGTGATACAGCAGTATGATAACTGACATCCCACCACTCTTTGTTTATTATAGATGCTGGATCTTGGGAAAATGGGACTGAATTGTCATAGATTGACGTGATGCAGTTATTTTTATTTATGATAAATGGTGCCTCCTTGTTGTCTACTATATAATGAGTTGAATTTTGCGACAGTATGTACGGCACAAAGGTTCCGTTAGATGCTTTCATCCAAGGCTCTAAACCACCAGTCCACAGATGATTGCCATCAGACAATGCAGCATCACTGTATGTATCACCCCTTATTTGAGAAACTATGGTAGGCGAAGTTGCAGATGCAGAGTTTATTCCAGATCTCATATTAGAATTATAGCCCAGTGATAGAACTAGTAAAATCAAGAAAAAATTTAGTGCTAGTGTTTTTCTTTTTAGTGTAAAAAACATTTACACTGCAAAATAATATTTTATATTAGATAAACCACGCTTACATGATTGTTAGTTTCATTAACATACTTGTTAGTTTTATTGATGGATTTGTTAGGTTCAATTATGTATATCTGTCTGTCAATTACAACACAGAGACAAACTATATCATTTGGATTTTCTCTAGAAGATATATCATTAGTAAAAGTAAGAAGGCATCAAATGACCTAAAGAACACATATCTAACATTCCACATAGTATTTGGAAGAATTGTGTCTGAACAAAATGCGTGGGTATTGAACAAATTTGACCAAACCCACCCCCGGTATTCTACTTCACATTTAATTTCAGAACTATCGACTAAATAATTTACTAGGGAGTCTTATTAGACCCGAGTGAACGGAGTATCTCATATTGAACAATCCAAATCCATTTGATGTTATTTTGTGGACACTGCGACGCGGTGAAGGGGATGTTGTTAACCTATACAATTATCTTTCAGGATTGATGCAGGTTTCAACTGGAGGAAATTTTCTCAATTTTGGATACTGGAATAATTCAACAGAAGATCCAGTCGATGCCCAAACAAACCTTTGTAATATAATAAGCGACATGGCAGAGCTCAAAGAAACAAAACATGTTCTTGATGTTGGCAGTGGTTTTTCAGAGCCTGCGTTTCTCTGGAAAAAGTCCCATCCAGATGTAACAATCACGTGTCTGAACATAAACAAGAATCAACTCAAATCAGCAAGTAAGCGTGACACCCATGGAATAAACTTGCTAAATTCAACTGCTGTAAAAATTCCCATAGCAGACGAGTCATGCGACAGAGTGATAGCACTAGAGTCAGCACAGCACTTTAGACCAATCCAGGATTTCATATTAGAAGCAAAGCGAATTCTCAAGAAAAACGGTTCAATCATACTTGCAATACCAGTTCTTTCAAGACCATCCAAGATGAGCATCCTTAAGATAGGCATATTGAAGTTCACATGGTCTTCTGAGCATTATGATATTGAGACAATCAAAAAAACAATCCAAAATGCAGGCCTCAAGATTATAGAAATCAAATCCATTGGATCAAACGTATACCCGCCATTGGCAGAATATTACATCCAGAATCGCCAGGCCCTACGTCAAGAGATCTTAAAGAGGTACCCATCGTACGTAGAAAACATATTGTTCAAGTCAATGCTAAAGATGAA
>Ga0134128_10007756_pt1 | contig 12952 bp, 12 predicted proteins | sample KB31754_FD_96462 | JGI IMG/M metagenome (GOLD analysis project Ga0134128, IMG submission 96462) | Terrestrial soil microbial communities with excess Nitrogen fertilizer from Kellogg Biological Station, Michigan, USA - KB3-175-4 | ecosystem: Environmental > Terrestrial > Soil > Unclassified ...
CAACTGCATCAGGCTAGGGCATTTCAAGTTCCGGTGGACGGCTCGGAAACGCTCTATGCCGCGGCAAGGCTCGGCATTTCGCGCCGCGGTGGCGGCGGGAAGGCGAGGGCCATGAGCGTCGCGGCGAGGCCGATGCCCGCCGAGGCGATATAGAGCCAGTAATAGCTGCCGAAATGATCGAAGAGCCAGCCGCCGCCGACCGGGCCGAAGGCCATGCCGATGCTCGAGGTCATCGTCGCGGCGCCCAGCACCGTGCCCATGACCCGCTGGCTGAAATATTCGCGGGCGAGGATGGCGTAGAGCGGCATCACCCCGCCATAGACCATGCCGAGGACGAGGCTGCGCTCGTAGAAATCGGTGAGCTGGGTCACATAGATATAGCTGTAGATGCCGACCGCCTGCAGCAGCAGGCCGCCGACGATGACGCGCTTGGCACCGATGCGGTCGGCCAGCATCCCGAACAGGACACGGCCGAAAAGCCCGGCGACGCCTTCGACGCTGTAGATGCTGGCGGCGGCGAGCGACGAGGCGCCGCAGATTTCGGCATAGCTGACCGTGTGGAAGATCGGCCCCGAATGGGCGGCGCAGCAAAGGAAGAACGTCGCCGCGAGGACGATGAACTGCGGCGTACGCAGGGCCGCCCAGGCGGAGCCGCGTTGCCCATCGGACGCTGTCGCTCCGGTCGTGGCGGCCCCCTCGGGCTGGGCCGGCGCGTTGCGGATGAGGAAGGCGGTCGGCAGCACGATGGCCATGACGCCGATCGCGATGATCAGCATGGCGCTGCGCCAGCCATAATCGCTGATGAGCACGCTGGCGAGCGGCGTCATCACCATGGGTGCGACGCCGCCACCGATCGAGACCAGCGACACCGCAAGGCTGCGGTGCTTGTCGAACCAGCCGACGGTCGCCGCGATCAGCGGCGCGAAGAAGGCGCCGACCGAGCCGCAGGCGAGCACGCCATAGGCGAACTGGAAGGTGACGAGATTGGAGGCGCGGCTGGCGAGGATCAGGCCGGCGCCGAGCAGCAGGCCCGCCATCAGCACCACCGGTCGGGCGCCGATGCGGTCGCTCAGGGCGCCCCAGCCGAAGCCGCCGATGCCCATCACCACGAAGCCGAGCGTCATGGCTGCCGAAATGCCGGCCCGCGACCAGCCGGTATCGTCCATGGGTTGCAGATAGACAGGCAGCGCGAAGATCGCGCCCATCGCTACGCAGGTCATCACGGCGCCGGCGACGACCAGCACCCAACCGTAACGGCTTTCCATTTCAGCAGCTCCTCCAGAGGCATTCTGCCATCTAGACGAATGAGCCGCCACGGAATCGACAGGGCCGCAAAGTTTTTTGCAAAGCGCCCCATTCGCCCACCCGGGGACCGTCGCGGCGGCTGGTGGAGGCGGACCTTTCGGTTGGCACGCGCCTCACCTTTGCCACGGAGTCACTCCCGCTTTCGCCGGAACGACGCCGTGGATAGCAGCCAATCGGGCTGAATATCGCCTGGTCCTGAGCGCCCCGGCCGGACCAAATTCGTCCCAAAAAAGCCGAGGCCGCAGGAGCAGTCCTGCGGCCTCGTTGAGTGAGAGCTTTCCGCCGATCAGAACGGCGTATTGGCGTAGTCGAACTGCTTGGCGTTGTCCTTGGTGATCAGGGTCGAGTTGATGATCATCGTGCCGTCGACCTGATTGCCGTTGGCGAAGTGCAGCGTCGTCAGGTCGATCGCGGTGGCGATCATGTTCGGGTTGTAGGAAACGTCGACGGGCACCTGGGTCGAACCGTTCTCGACCATCTTGACGATCTGGTTCATGCCGGCGCCGCCAACTGCCCAGATCTTGGTGTTGTTGGCTTCCTTGAGTGCCTTGAGCACGCCGACCAGCGTATCGTCGTCCTGGCACCAGACCGCGTCGATATTGTTGTATTTGGTCAGCATGTCCTGCATGACCTTGTAGCCGTCGTCGCGGTTCCAGTTGGCGAACTGGCTGTCGAGCACCTTGATGTTGGTGCCCTTGATGCCGTCCATGAAGGCATCGACGCGCTGCTTGTCGATCGGGATCGGCAGGCCGCGCAGTACGACGATGTTGCCGCCATTGGGCAGCGCCTTCTTGAAGTAGGCCGCCGTGGTGGCGCCGAGGCCGGGATTGTCGCCGGCAACGTAGAGGTCGGGGATGCCCGGCTGGCTGAGTTGGCGATCGACGATCGTCACCCACTTGCCGGCGTCCTTGACCTTCTTGATCGAGGCGGTCATGGCGTCCGGATCGCCGGGCAGGATCACCAGCGCGTCGATATTGCGGGTGGTCACCATGTCCTCGAGATCGGCGGCCTGCTTGGTGGAATCTGGCGCCTGCGCCACGACGAACTTGATGTTCGGGTAGAGCTTGCTCAGCCGGTCGGTCGCCTGCTGCGCGAAGAAGTCGATGCCGCCGGTCCAGCCATGGTCGGCGGTCGGCACCGAGACGCCGATCGTATAGGTCTTGTCCTGGGCGATCGCCGTGCCGGCGAGCCCGACGCCGGCGACGACCATCGCCGCAAGCGCAGTAGTTCTAAGCATGTTCATTACATTCCTCCCAAAAAATGCCCTTGGCGGGCGATGAAACTCTCTTGGCCGCCGGGCACACCGTCACCCCGGCGAAAGCCGGAGTCTCTGTTTACTCCAGCCTCGGCCAAACGCAGATTCCCGCTTTCGCGGGGATTGACGCGGGTAATCTCGGGACGCGAACCAGCCCACGCTCCTTTCACGCGGTCCGCCGCGAGCGCTGCAACAGGACCGCGACGATGATGATGACGCCCTGGAAGGCCTGGTTGAGATAGGGGCTGATGAGGCTCTGCAGATTGAGGATATTGCCGATCAGCTCGAGAATGATGACGCCGACGACGGTGCCCCAGATGCGCCCGAAGCCGCCCTTGAGCATGGTGCCGCCGATGATCACCGCGGCGATCGCTTCGAGCTCCCAGCCGACGGCAGTGGAACTGTTGGCCGAGCCGAACCGCGGCACATAGAGCAGCGTGCCGGCGCCGACGAGAAAGCCCTGCAAGGTGTAGGTGAGCAGCCGCACACGGTCGACCTTGATGGCCGAATAGCGCGCCACCTGCTCGTTCGAGCCGATGGCCGCGCAGTGCCGCCCGAACGTCGTCCGCCGCATGACGATTTCGGCGATGATGGCGATCACCGCGAAGACGATGATGGGGACCGGCACGCCCGCGATGACGCCGCCATAGACCGGGCTGAAGACGTCCGCGACCTGGAAATTGAGGTTGAGCGTGCCGCCATTGGCGAGGAAGGTAATGAGCGCACGATAGACGCCCAACCCGCCCAGCGTCACGATGAACGGCTCGATCCGCCCCGCCGTCACCAGCACGCCGTTGAGCGCGCCGGCGGCCGAGCCGATCGCGAGGCCCGAGAGCATGCCGACGATCACCACGGTCCAGCCGGTGCCCAGCCACGGCACGACGGCGTTCATGATGATGATCATCATCCCGGCGATGAAGGCCGCCATCGAGCCGACCGAGAGATCGAGCCCGCCGGCGGTGATGACGAAAGTCGCCCCGATCGCGATGATGCCCATGGTCGCGGCGCGCGCCACCACATTGGCGATATTGGCATAGCTCAGGAAATTGCCGTTGAGCATGGCCCCGAGCAGGATCAGCAGGACAAGCGCCAGGAGCGGCCCGAGGGCGCTGAGATTGGGGCGCCAGCGCGCGGCCGGCGCGGCGCCGTGCGAAATGCTGCTCATCAGGCCGCCACCTCCGTCAGCCCCATCTGATAGCGCACGATGGCTTCCTCCGTTATCGCCTCCCCTTCGAGCTCGCCCATGATGCGGCCGAGCCGCATGACGACGACGCGATGGCAAAGTCCGATCACCTCGGCCATCTCGGAAGAGACGACGATGATCGACTTGCCGGCCGCGGCGAGCCGGTCGATGAAGGTATAGATCTGCTGCTTTGTGCCGATGTCGATGCCCCGCGTCGGCTCGTCGATGATGACGATCTTCGGTTCGACCAGCATGGTCTTGGCGAGCAGCAGCTTCTGCTGGTTGCCGCCCGAAAGATTGCCCACCCGCACGTCGCGGTTGGGGGCGCGGATGTCGAATTCGTGGATCGCCTTGTCGAGCGCCGCGTCCTCGGCCTTCTCGTCGATGAGGATATGCGAGAAGCGGGCGAGGTCGAGCAGCGTCAGGTTGGGCCGCATGGTCTGGTTGAGCAGGAGGCCGTGGCCCTTGCGGTCCTCCGTCAGATAGGCGAGGCCGAGGCGCGAAGCCTGTTCGAGCGACCGGATGCGCACCGTCCGGCCCTCGACCGTCACCTCGCCATGCGCCGTCCTGAGGCCCGCTATGCCTTCCATCAGCTCGGTCCGTCCGGCCCCGACGAGGCCCGCAAAGCCGAGGATCTCCCCGCGGCGGAGCTGGAAAGAGGCGTGCTCCACCCTGCCCGGCACCGAAAAATCGCGGACATCGAGGACGATCTCATCGTTCATAAGCGCGCGCTTGGGCGGGAACAGGTCGGAGACATCGCGGCCGACCATCTGCCGCGCCATCTCGTCCACCGACAGCGAGGCGGTCGGCGCGGTGATGACGTGCCGGCCATCGCGCAGCACCGTGACGACGTCCGCGATCGCCTTCACTTCGTCGAGCTTGTGCGACGTGTAGAGGATCGCGACGCCCTGCCCCTTCAGCCGGGCGATCTGCCGGAACAGCACCTCGGACTCGCGCGCCGTCAGCACCGCGGTCGGCTCGTCCATGACGATGACCCGCGCGTCGCGCACCAGCGCCTTGGCGATCTCGATCATCTGCCGTTCCGGCACCGAGAGCGAGGCGACCTTCTGGCTGGGATCGACATGCGTTTCGAGCTCGGCGAGCAGTGCTGCGGCGCGATCGCGCATCGCCCGTACGTCGAGGAACGGCCCGCGGCGGATTTCCCGGCCGAGGAAAATGTTGGCGGCAACGCTCAGATCCTCGGCAAGGTTGAGCTCCTGGTGGATCAGCACGATGCCCCGGGCCTCGGCATCGGCGCTGCCGGCAAAATAGGCGGGCTTGCCCTCGACCAGCACCTCGCCGCTGCTCGGCGGCTGGTAGCCGGTCAGGATTTTCATGAGCGTCGACTTGCCGGCGCCGTTCTCGCCGATCAGCGCATGCACCTCGCCCGGATAGAGCGACAGGTCGACGCCATCGAGCACGCGTACCGCAAAGTCCTTGGAGACCGCCTTGCCGGCGAGCAGCGCCTGCCCTCGATCCACCCGTCTCTCCCTGCGACGACGCCGGCGGCTCTTTTCGGCCGCCATTCACGGCGTCGATGATTACAGGCTTGCCTCGGCCGCGCAATGCATTTGCGTAAGCAGGCACGACATTGAAACGATTGACCTTAACGCGACGGGGCGCCGCGCTGCCGTCCCGTCAGGGGCCGAGATAGGCCAGCAGCAGGACGTAGCTCACCGCCACGGCGATCAGCGTCGCCATGGCAACGAAATCGGTCACGAGAGATATCCGGGTAAGCATCATAGCTATCGCTGGATGGAAATCGGGGTAAATACAAAGCTATCGCTAGCCCGATCGCGGTTAACGCCCTGCTAACGGCAGGCCGTTGCTTCGCTGCCCCGCAAGCCCGCTGCGAACGCCTCAGCGGCCGCCGAAGCTGCCGGCCGTGATGCCCGAAATGAAGGCGCGGTTGCCGAGCGCGAACACCACCAGCATCGGCACGATGGCGATGACGCTGCCGGTCATCAGCAGCGGCCAGTCGGTGTTGAACTGGCCTTGCAGCGTCGCGAGCGCGACGGTTGCGACCTGCATCTCGGGCTTGGTCGTGGTGATCAGCGGCCAGAGGAAATTGTTCCACTGGGCGACGAAGGTGAAGATCGCCAGCGCCCCGAGCGCCGGCCGGGCCAGCGGCAGGATGAGCCGGAGATAGATCTGGAGATGGCCGGCGCCATCGATCCGCGCCGCCTCGATCAGCTCACGGGGAATGGTCTTCATATATTGCCGCAGGAGAAACGTGCCGAAGCTCGAAAAGCCATAGGGCAGGATGAGGCCCTGATAGGAATCGATCCAGCCGAGGTCGCGCACCAGGATGAAGTTCGGGATCAGCGTCACCTGCGAGGGCACCATCAGCGCCGAGAGATAGATCAGGAACAGGATTTCGCGACCCCGGAACCTGAGGCAGGCGAAGGCATAGGCCGCGAGCGAGCAGACGATGAGCTGGATCAGCGTGACGCACCCGGCGACGACGAGGCTGTTGAGCACCGCCCGCCCGAAGGGGATCGTCGTGAAGATGCGGAGATAGTTTTGCGGCTGCGGCGCCGCCGTCAGCAGCACCGGCGGGAACTTGAAGACCTCCGCCGCCGGCTTGATCGAGGTCGAGACCATCCAGAGGAACGGCCCGCACATCAGCAGCGCGCCGGCGAGCAGCAGCGCGAAGACGAGCCAGTCGGCGGCGCTGGGTTTCGGGCGCGGCTCAGCCATAATGCACCCAGCGATCCTGCAGCCGGTACTGGATCAGCGTCAGCACGAGGACGATCAGGAACAGGACCATCGCCGCGGCGCTCGAATAGCCCATCTGATAAAAGACGAAGCCGTTCTGGTAGATGAAATAGACCAGCGTATTGGTAGCGTTGGAGGGCCCCGCCTTGGTCATCACGAACACCAGGTCGAACACCTGGAAGCTCGAAATGATCGAGATGATCAAGACGAAGAAGGTCATCGGCGAGAGCAGCGGCAGGGTGATGTGCCAGAACCGCGACCAGCCGGTCGCGCCATCGAGCGCGGCGGCCTCATAGACATCCGGCCGGATATTCTGCAGCCCGGCGAGGAAGAGCACCATCGCGTAGCCGAGATTCTGCCAGACGAAGACGGTGATCACCGCCGGCATCGCCCAGCGGCTCGAGGCCAGCCATTTCGGCAGGTCGGCGACGCCCAAAAGCGACAGCGCGTCGTTGATCAGACCGAAATTGGAGTTGAAGAGCCACGCCCAGACCAGCGCCGCCGCGACCGTGCTCGTCACCACGGGCAGGAAATAGACGACGCGCAGCGCCGTCTGCCCGCGGATATTGCGATTGAGGCCGAGCGCGCAGACGAGGCCGAGCACCATTTCGAGCGGCACGGCTGCCGCGACGAAGACGCCGGTATTGCCGAGCACCTGCCGGAAGATCGGGTCATTCGCCAGCGCGACGTAGTTATCGAGCCAGGCGAAATGCGGCGCGGTAAACAGGTCCCAATGGGTGAAGGAGATCAGGAACGCCCAGATCACCGGGGCGGCAGTGAAGGCAAGGAACAGCATGAGGCTGGGCAGCAGGAATAGCCATGCGGCGCGCTCCTCGGTGCGGGCGAGCTGGGAAAGCCTTGTCGCCATGCTCGCCCCCTACTGCGCGGTCATTCCCGCGACTGCGGGAATCCATCTCCGAACCGCAGGCGCGGCGTCCGAAGAAAGATGGATTCCCGCTTTCGCGGGAATGACGTCGTGATTGTGGCGGGAGAGGCGTAACGAATGGCTACTTCTCCAGCCCGAAAATCCGCGCCGCGTTGCGATAGAAGATCTGGTCCTGCTCGTCGTCGGTGAGGCCCATTTTGTCGAACGCGGCCTTCCAGCGCTGGATGTCGCCCTTGATGCGGCGGTGGTCGGAATCCGAGCCATAGAGAAGCTTTCGCGGCGAGATTTCCTTGCCGATATAGCCGCCCTCGACGATGTGGTTGTGAACCACGTCGCCGCCCGAGATGTCGAAATAGAGCCGCGGCCGCCAGCGCGCGATGGCGCAGGAGGTGCGGTAATCCGGCCAGCCCATATGGGCGCCGATGATGAACAGCTCGGGGAAATAGAAGCCGATCGTGTCGAGGTAGATCGGCTGCATCCGGGCGCTGGAATAGCCGAATTTCTCCCGCGAAATGTCGCGTTTGAGGCGCTGCACCAAGGCCTCCTCGGCCTCGGTGCCGGCGTCGGGCGGCCGCTTCCAGACGTCTTCCTTGCCGCCCTCGAGATAATCGACCGGGCCGCCGAGAATGCCGGTGTGGAAGAGGATGCGCAGCCCCCGCGCCGCCGCCGCCTCGTAGAACGGGAAATAGGCCGGGTCGTCGTAGTTCTTCGAAACGCCGGTGGTCTTGATGCCGTGGAAACCGCGCTGGTAAAAATCCTCGACCAGCGTGACCGGGTCCTTGTCGAGCTCGATGCGCCCCATGGCGATGACGAAATCCGGGCGCTTTTCCAGCGCTTTGGCGAGGGCGTCATTGCCGCGGCCGGGATTGGCGAGCAGCGCCACCCGTTCGACCCCGGCATCCTGGCAGGTCTCCCACAGGGTTTCGAGAAACCCCTCCTCGGCGCCGGGCGAAAAGAGCTTTTCCCAGAAACCGTAATGGACGTGGGAATCAATGACGCGCATTCATGAACTCCGGCAGTGAACGACGTCGGGGCGCCGGCCGCAACCGGCGCCCCGCCGCCAGGGAGAACTAGTTGGACGAGGCGAGCTGTGCGTTCACCTGGTCCTTGATCGCGCCCAGCGCGTCGGCCGCCGTATCCTCGCCGCTCCAGACCTTGTCCAAAGCCGGCTGGATATAGTTGTTGAGGATGTCGACATATTTCGGGAATTGCGGCAGCACATCGCCGTTCTTGGTTTCCGACAGGAAGACCTCGGCGAAGGGCGCCTTGAACGCCGCGACCACCTTCGGGTTGCCAGTCATTGCCGGTACCGCCGCCGAGGCGCCTGAGGTGAAGGCGATCTGCCCCTCGGGGCCGCACAGATACTGCATAAAGGCCCAGGCGGCGTCCTTCTCCTTGCTGTTGGCGTTCATCGCAAAGCCCGCTCCGCCGAGGAGGTTGGAGTGGATGCCGGTCGGCCCCGCCGGCAGCGGCGCCACCGCCCATTTGAACGGCACGCCGTCGAGCGCCCCGAGCCGGCTCGCATTCGAGATGATCATGGCGGCCTGGTTGGCGGCGAAGAGCCCGCCAGTGCCACCCATCTGGTCCTCCTCGGCGAAGTCCGGCATCACCTTGTCCTTGTTGATGAGGTCGCCGAGGAACTGCACCGCTGCTTCCGCCTGCGGCTCGGCCATCATGAACTTGGTCGGCTGCACCGGGTTGTCGAAGACCTCGCCACCGTTCTGCTGGATGAAGGTCGCCCAGTCATTGTTCTCGGTGGCGAATCCGTAGCGGCTGACGCGCCCGCCGGACGACACCGTAAGCTTCTTGGCGGCCGCCTCGAGATCGGCCCATTTCCAGCTCGCATCCGGATATTTGATCCCGGCCTGGTCAAAATCGTCCTTGTTGTAATAGAGCACCTCGGTGCCGTTATCCCGCGGGATCGAATAGAGCTTGCCGTTGAGCGAATGGATCTTCAGCGAGTTCTGGTTGTATTCGTCGATCGGAAAATCTGTCTTCTTGATCCACGGCCCCAGATCCTCGAGCTGGTTGCGCGCGGCATAGGTCGGCACATTGGTGATGAAGAACACGTCCGGCCCGGCGCCGGCGGCGAGCTGGGCATCGAGCTTGGTGAAATAGGCCGACCAGGGCGAATTCTGCAGCTCGATGTGAACGTCGGGGTGCGCCTTCATATAGGCGGTAGCGATCTGCTGAAACGGCGGCACTTCCGGTAGATCGCCCCAGAAGGCGAAGACCAGGTTGGTGTCGGCCAACGCCGGGCTGACGAAGCCGAAGGCCAGCGCCAGAGCTGTCAACCATTTGGATTTCATCGCGAACCCTCCCCTTGTCCGTATCTTTTCGTTCAGCTCGTCAGGAATGCGAGGCAGCTGACGCTGCCCGGCGGCGGCGTTGCGCCCGGCAGACCGGCCGCATAGGCGGACAGTTCCGCGCCGTCGGGCAGCGCGGCATTGCCAGCGCCCAGCGTCGACAGCGTGCCACAAGCGACGGCCAGACGCACACATTCCTCGAAACCGCTCTCCCAAACCGCTCCGGCGAGGAACCCGGCATTGAAGGCATCGCCGGCACCGACCGTATCGACTACCTCGACCGAGGGCGCCGCGACGTCGAAATGCCGCCCGCGGGCGATCGCACTGGCGCCGAGCGAACCGCATTTGACCAGCACCGCCGGCACGATGGCGGTCAGGTCGTCGAGCGCCTCGTCGACCTCATGCCGGCCGGTGAGGGAAAGCGCCTCCGCCTCGTTGGGCGAGAAGATATCGACCAGCGACAGGAATTCGCGCACGCCGGGCGTTTCCAGGGTGAAATCGCCATGCGCGCAGTCGGCGAAAATGCGGATGTCCCTTGCCCGCGCGGCGCGCAGGAAATCGAGCCAGGGCCGGCTGAAGCGGAAGGTCTGCAGCAGCCATTGCGGCCTGAGCCGGTCGAGCAGCGCCACGGGCGGCGGCAGCACCTCGGTCTGGCTATAGCTGATGAAGCCGCGTTCGCTCGCGTGGGTGAAGGCGGCGGAAACGCGCTGCACGTCATACGCGAGGAGATTGAAGGCAGCCGGATCGAGATGATCGCGCGCCGACTGCTCCAGCACCAGCCGGCTGAACAGATCGGTGCCGAAATCGACTGCCCAGCTCGTGTCGATCCCGAGCCGGGTCAGCGCCAGGGCCATGTTATAGGCGCCGCCCGGCCGCACCGTCAGGCCGCCGGCGAAGAATTCGGCGCCCGGCCGCGGCACATTGCTGAGGCCGGCGAAAATCAGGTCGCAGAAATATTCGCCGACGACCAGAACCTCGCTGCGGCCCGTCCCCTCACGGCTCATTGCCACTCTCCCACATAATCCGCGTGGGCCTTGAGATAGTTATCGACCAAGGGTTCCGCACGGGAATAGGACAGCACCAGGGGATGCGCGACCAGCGCCTCGACGGCAATGTCGCGGCTGCGCCGCCGAACCGCCTCGACAGTCAGCCGCTCGTAATGCTTGACGCTCTCGACCAGATAGCGTTGCCCCTCGGGCATGGCGCCGACGGCATAGGGCCGGATGCCGTCCGAATCGACGCGGCAGCTGACCTCCACCACGTCGCCATCCTGGAAACCCCCGATGGCGCCGCGATTGGGAACATTGAGCGCGGTGCGGATCGGCGGACCGCCGCGTAGCGCCTCCATCAGGCTGAGCGCGACACCGGCATAGCCTTCGCCCTCTTCGGCCGGCGCCGGCTCGGTTGCCGCCAGCGCGGCGCCGCCGGCCGCATGGTGCATGTAGCTCGCGCTGCGGCCGTGCTCATAGGCGAAATAGGCGTCGAGCGCAGGTCCGGGATTGCGCTTGAGATCGACGCGATCGAGCGCCGCCCAGAGCTTCCGGTTCATCACCTGGATTTCCTCGCCGCGCGTCGGTCCGGCGAGCAGGTCGGCCAGCGCCCGGTCGGCATAATAATAGTAATAGAGATATTCGTTGAGCCAGAGGCCGAGCCGCCGGACGATATGCGGTTCGAAGACCCTGAGATTCGTGCCGGCGAGAAAGCTGTCGTCGGCGAGCGCTTCGGGCAGCCTGTCCCTGCCATCGACGATGGCGTGGCGGCTGAACGACAGGTGGTTCAGCCCGAACACATCGGTTTCCACCGCCTGCTCGTCGATTCCGAGCCAGCGGGCAATTGCGGTCTGTGCGCCATTGGCGCTGTCGCAGATGCCGACGCACCGCTCGATGCCGGCGTCGCTCAGCGCCTGCGTGACGAGGCCGGCCGGATTGGTGAAATTGAACAGCCACGCCTTGGGGCTGATCTCCCGCAGCAGCCTGGCGTAGTCGAGAATGGCCGGAATGCTGCGCAGCGCCATCGCGAAGCCGCCTGCCCCGGTCGTCTCCTGCCCCAGGACGTTCTGCGCCAGCGCCACGCGCTCGTCGGCGATGCGTCCCGCAACGCCACCCGGCCGCACGGTCGTCACGACGAAATCGACCCCATCGAAGGCCTCGTAAGCGCTTTCCGTGGCGGTGATCCTGACCGCCGAACCGGCGCGCCGGGCGAGCTCGCGGCAAAGCGGGGCAATTCGCTGCAATTGCTCGCCGGCCGTATCCATCAGGCAGATTTCGGACAGCCCCAGGCGCTGCGTACGCCGCAGCGCCGACTGCACGAAGAGCGGGGCCCGTACACCGCCGCCGCCAATCAGGGCGAGCTTCATATCCATCTCCCGATGGGTTCGGCATACTGGTTATAACCAGTTATGCTAGGCAGGCAAGAGGCAATATGCTATTGCCCCTTTTGCGAGGGCGACCCGCTTGGTTCCAGAAGCCCGAGGAGTTTTGACGGATGCTATGGTCCGCAGCTTAAGCCGCGACGATCCACGGCCCCTCTATAAGCAGCTGAAGCAAAGCCTCCTCGAGGAGCTGGCGGGGAGTGCTGGCCCGCCGGCAAAGCTCGCATCGGAGCGCGAGCTGGTCGCTCAATACGGCGTGAGCCGCATCACGGTGCGGCAGGCGATGAAAGAGCTGGTCCACGAGGGCCATATACGCAGCCATCCCGGCAAGGGGTTTTATGCCACGGGCCGCTCCAATGAGCGGGCGTTCGAGCTCGAGCTGCTGCGCAGCTTTACCGCCACCGCCATCGCCCATGGCCGAAAGCCGGGCGGCCGGATGCTGCATGTCCGCGTCGGGCCTGCCGATGCCCGGGTCGCGACTGCGCTGCAGGTTCCCAAGGGCCACCCGGTGGCTTCGCTGCGGCGGTTGCGGACGCTGGACGATGCGCCGGTGGTTATCGCCGAAGACTGGATCGACGCCGACAAGGTGCCGGACTTCGTCGCGCTCGACTGGGGCGGCGCAGTGCAGTCGCTCTATGAAGAACTGACACGGCGCTACGGGCTGGTGCCGCAAAGGGGGGAAACCGTGCTCTCGGCACGGCTGGCGGATAGCGAAGAGGCGCTGCTTCTCGATATCGAGCCGCCCGGCGCGGTCCTCGTGGTCGAGCAGATTGCCTATGACGCGGCGGCGCGCCCCATCAACCTCACCCTCGCCATCCAGCATCCGGCACGCTACCCGCTCCGCCTCGAACAGGGATCGGCCGACGCCAGCAAGTAATCGCGAAGTATCGTCGCAACCGGTTTAGCAAAAGGCGCGCCCCTGACGCCG
>Ga0134128_10007758_pt1 | contig 12951 bp, 13 predicted proteins | sample KB31754_FD_96462 | JGI IMG/M metagenome (GOLD analysis project Ga0134128, IMG submission 96462) | Terrestrial soil microbial communities with excess Nitrogen fertilizer from Kellogg Biological Station, Michigan, USA - KB3-175-4 | ecosystem: Environmental > Terrestrial > Soil > Unclassified ...
GCGCCGGGCCGACACCAAGGTCGAAATCGCGCCGACGGGCAGTGCCGCGCTGGCCTCGGTCACCGCGGACCCGCCCGACCTCATGATTCTCGACCTGAACCTCCCGGGCCTGGACGGCGCGGAGGTCTGCCGGCTGGTCCGGGCCCGCCCGGCCACGGCGTCGCTCCCGATCATCATGCTCACGGCGCGGACAAGTGAAGACGACCGCGTCGCGGGCCTCGACCTCGGCGCCGACGACTACGTCACCAAACCCTTCAGCCTGCGGGAGCTGGCGGCGCGAGTCCGCGCGGTGCTCCGCCGCAAGGCCGGGTCGAACGCGTCGCCGGTCGCGATCTATCGCGGCACGCACCTGGTCGCCGATTTCGACGCCGTGTCGGTCGCCGTCGACGGCCAGGCGGTCAGGCTCACGCGCCGCGAATTTGAACTCCTCCGCTACCTGGTCGAGAACCGCAATCGCGTGCTCTCGCGCGACCGCCTGCTCGAGCGGGTCTGGGGGTACGACCAGTCGATCGAGACGCGGTCGGTGGATGTACACGTCGGCCGCCTCCGGTCCAAACTTGGAACGGCCGGCGCGCAGATCGAGACGGTGGTCGGCCTCGGCTATCGATTCGTCGAGTGACCCGCGAGGGCGCCCGGCGCGTCGATGGGCAGGCGATTCTCGAGCGCGAACATCTGGCGGGCGCGCTCGACGCGGTGCCAGTCCGAGCAGGTCGTCGTGCGCACGACCTCGCTGTCGTGTTCCTCGCGAATTTCCCACCCCGCTCCGCTCCGCGTAATGGTCAACCGCCGCGTGTGGCCGTCGTGAGTCAACTCGCTGCTGAACATCGATCCGCTCCTCGGCGGCATCATCCCCTTAACCCGGTGCTCCGCTCTGTAAACTCTGCGTAACATTCGCCGTACGAGCCGGATCTCCCGCAGATACAATGAGAAGCGCGCATGGATGACGTCCTCACGATCGTGCTCGGCGGCGGTCGCGGCACCCGCCTCTTCCCGCTCACGCACCACCGATCGAAACCCGCCGTGCCGATCGGCGGCAAATACCGGCTGATCGACATCCCGATCAGCAACTGCCTGCACTCGGGCCTCAAGAAGATCTACGTGCTGACGCAGTTCAACTCGGCGTCGCTCAACCGGCACATCGCGCAGACGTATCAGCTCGATCTGTTTTCCGGCGGATTCGTCGAAGTCCTCGCGGCCGAGCAGACACCGGAAGGCGAACAGTGGTTCCAGGGCACGGCCGACGCCGTGCGGCAGGCGGCGCGCCACTTTCGCGACGTCGAAGCGGAGTATTACCTCATCCTGGCCGGCGACCACGTGTACCGCATGGACCTCGGCGAGCTGGTGGATTCGCACATCGAGACGGGCGCGGACATCACGATCGCCGCGCAGCCGGTGTCGGCCGCCGACGCGCCTGACATGGGCATCCTCAAGTTCCACTCGACCGGCCAGATCGCCGGCTTCGAGGAAAAACCCAAGCCCGAACGGCTCGCGGAAATCGGATCGAGCGCGCCGCCGGGGACGCCCGCCGTTCCGCTCACGCCCGACAAGCCGTTCGTCGCGTCGATGGGCATCTACGTCTTCTCGCGGGACGTGCTGCACGACATCCTCGCGGCCGATCCGGCCGTGGATTTCGGCCGCGAGGTCATCCCGCACGCCCTCTCGGGCCATCGCGTCCACCCGTACCTCTATCGAGGCTTCTGGGCCGACGTCGGCACGGTGCGCTCGTTCTTCGACGTGAACCTGATGCTCACGCGGCGGGGCGGGCCGTTCAATTTCTTCCACCCGCGCCGGCCCATCTACACGCGCCCTCGTTTTCTGCCGGCCGCCCGGCTCCACGAGTGCCGGATCGACGAGGCGCTCATCGCGGAAGGGGCGTACCTCGACAACTGCGAGGTGCGGCAGAGCGTCGTCGGGATCCGCACGACGATCCAGCATGGCGCCCGCATCTCGCGGTCCGTGCTGCTCGGCGCCGACTATTACGAAGAGCCGCGCGGCGACCTGCCGCTCGGCATCGGCCGCAACGCGGTGCTCGACGGCGTCATCGTCGACAAGAACGCGCGAATCGGCGACGACGCGCGGCTCGTCAACGAGCGCGGACTGCAGAACGCCGACGGCGACGGCTACTACATCCGCAGCGGGATCATCGTCGTGCCGAAGAACGGGGTCGTCAAACCCGGCACCGTGGTGTGAAGCCGCTCATCGTCCGACGCGAGCGGATGGTCACGCTGCCCGCCGACGTCGTGTGGCAGTTCGTCGAGCCGGCCGACACCCTCCCCGACTGGCTGTCGTTCGTCGTCCGCGGCGGCCACCCGAGCGGCAAGGGCCTCGGCCGGCGCCAGCGCGCGACGCTCCGCTGGGGCGGCCGCGATGTCGAGATCGAGCAGGAAGTGACGCTCTATGAGCCGGCGAAGGCGATCGCGTGGAAGCACGCCGCCGGCAAGGCGGCGCTGCCTCCCGATCTCGACGGCATCTCGATGAGCGTCACGATCGAGGAGCAGGGCCCGGCGACGCGCATCGTGCTCGCAGCGCGCGTCCTGCCGCCGACCTTCGGCCTGCGACTCAAGCATCGCTTCGTCACGAAGCGACGACTGGGGAAGGCCTTCGACCGCGCGCTGGCGATTCTGGCGTCGGTCGGCGGGTGAACCGCGCGAGGGACTTCTGCCTTCTGCCTTCTGCCTTCGTCCGTCGTTACTCCAGCGCCCTAAGCATCTTCGGCGTCGCAAACCACACGAGCTGTCCCGTCCCGCCCGGCGGCAGCTTCGCGACGTCGATACGGCAGATGCCGCCCTTCTTGAAGGCAAACGGCGTCTTCGCGCCGACCAGCCACGCGGCAAGCTCGCCCAGGCCCGGCTCATGTCCCACGATCGCCAGCGACTCGGCGCCGGCATGACCGCTGAGCGCCTCGGCGATCTGCGCGGGCGCTCCGCCCGGCGCGAGCGCGGGGACGATCGAGAGCCGCGGCGCCGGCTTGAGTCCCTCGAGCAGCACGTCGGCGGTCTGCTTGGCCCTCACGAGCGGGCTCGACAGCACGTCTTCGATCTGCGGCTCGAGCGCGGCGAGGCCCGCGACGACCTCGCGCATCTTCGCGATGCCCTTCGTCGTGAGCGGCCGTTTGCCGTCGTCGGGCCATTCGTCGCTGCGATCCTCGGCGATGGCGTGGCGAATCAGGTACAGCGAACAGACTTTCGACGGCATCAGGCTCTCCTGGAAGTCCGGAGCGCGCGGCGGCTCCGGGGCATACGGCGCGCCGCGGCGCGCGAGGTCGTGGCGGCCCGCATCACCTTCGTCGCGACACCGAGCACCTGCGCGCGGTGCGCGACCTCGGCCAGCATCGGAACGGTCAGCAGAAAGCTCCCATGAATCGACCGGCACTCGGCGGCGACGGCGGCCGACATCGCGGCCAGCGCCCGGCGCGGGCGCGCGCCGCCGGCCTCCGCCGCCACGGCGTCCACCGCCGCCTGCAGGGCCTGCAGGTCGTGCAGCCGCCCGAGCGTATCCTGGCCGGCGCGCAGCGTCTCGAGTTCCGCGTCGACGGCCACGCGCCCGAGATCCCGGACGAGTTCCAGCACGTACCGGAGCTTCTTGGCGGCGATCCGCGCTTCGTGAAACCGCATCGGCGCGTAGAACGGGCCGACGTGACGCAGCGCCTCGAGCAGTCCCCGCGCGCGCACGCGCGTCCGGTGCGTCAACCGCCGCGCGGATCCGCGCAGGTGCGGATCGCGATCGAGCGAGGCCATGACGACGGCGCTTCGCGCGACGAAATCGGTGAGGTCGAGGCGGCCGAGCGCATGCAGCGCGTGGTGGCGCGCCGCGTCGTGGTTCGCTTTCAGCCGGCGCTCGACGAGCGCCGTGGTCGACGCCGCCCATCGGCGCTCGACGGCCTCCTGCGCGAGGAGCGCAAGCAGCACGTCCGCTTCCCGCAGCGGCCCGAGGCCGCCGCGCAGACGCCGCGCGTCGTTTCTGAGGCGATCGGCGTCAGTTTTCGGAGCGCCGACGACCAGCGCGAGGGCCTCGCGCAGCCGCCGCGCGGCCACGCGCGCGTGGTGCACGCCCTCAGCGTCGCCGTCGAGCGCCGCCGAGGCCTCGTGCGTGAGGACATCGCACAACGCGCGAATCACCCCCGCCAAATCGCTCGGAAAGGGCGTGGTAGCATGGCTCACTGGCGCCCACCAGTCCCTGTAACGTCTCGGTAACACATGCGAATCGCGGCCATCGATATCGGGACCAACTCCGTCCACATGATCGTATGCCGCATCCGGCCGGATTTATCCTTCGAGGTCGTGGACCGCGAAAAGGACATGATCCGGCTCGGGGCCGGCAGCCTCGACGGCGGCGCCCTGTCGGTTCCGACCATGGCGACGGCCATGCAGACGCTGGCCAAGTTCCGGCGGCTGGCCGACTCCCACGGCGTCGACGAGATCATCGCGTCGGCGACGAGCGCGGTCCGCGAAGCCGAAAACGGCGGCGATTTCGTCGCCGCGGTCCATCGGGAACTGGGCATCCGCGTCCGCGTGATCTCGGGCACTGAAGAGGCGCGGCTGATCCACCAGGCCGCGGCCTACGCGACGGGCGTCGGCGCCCGGTCGGCGGTGGTCATCGACGTCGGCGGCGGGAGCACCGAGATCACCCTGGGGACGGCGCGCCGCATGGCGCTCGGCCGCAGCTTCAGGCTGGGCGTCATTCGCCTGACCGAACGCTTCGTGAAGAGCGACCCGCTGACGGGGCGCGAGGAGCGGCGGCTCGTCAAGCACATCCGCCGGGAGACGCGGAGCTTCGTCAAGCAGATCGTCAAGCGCGGGTTTCAGCGCGTCGTCGGCACCTCGGGCACGATCCTCACGCTCGGGCCGCTCGCGACCGGCGCGCGTCATGTCCCGGACGAGGTCCGCAACCTGCGCATCGAAGCGAAGCAGTTCCGCCGTCTTCGGAAGCGGCTGACGGGCCTCACGCTGAACGAGCGCCTGAAGCTGCCGGGGCTCGACCCGGCCCGCGCCGACCTGTCCGTGGCCGGTGTCGTGCTCGTCGACACGCTGCTCGCCGAGCTCGGCGCCGAGGACATCGCCCTCAGCGACTTCGCGCTTCGCGAAGGCCTGGTGCTCGACTACATCCAGCGCAATCGGGCGCACATCCACACGGTCGATCGGTATCCTGACGTGCGGCGGCGCAGCGTCATCGAGCTCGGCGAGCGCTGCCGGTATTACCCCGCGCACGCGCAGCAGGTGGCGCGGCTGGCGCTCGCGCTCTTCGACGCGACGAAGCCCGACCACAGGCTGGGCGATCGCGAGCGTGAGTGGCTCGAGTACGCGTCGCTCCTGCACGACATCGGCGCGCACATCAGCTACGAGCGTCATCACAAGCACTCGCACTACCTCATCACCAACGGCGGGCTGCGCGGCTTCGAGCGCGACGAGATCGCGATCATCGCGCTCGTCGCGCGCTATCACCGGCAGGCGACGCCCCGGAAGACGCACGCCGGCTTCTCGACGCTCGACCGCGCGCAGCGGCAGACGGTCCGCGTGCTCGCGGCCCTGCTGCGGCTGGCCGAAGGGCTCGACCGCAGCCACGCGCAGGTGATCGACAGCCTGCGCGTGCGTGAAGACCACGACGACCTCGTCATCCGCGTGCAGTCGGCTGGCGACACGGATCTCGAGTTGTGGGCGGCCGAACGGCACGCCCGCCCGCTCAGCGCGGAGATCGATCGCACCATCCGCTTCGAACTCGCGCCAGCCGCCCGCCGGCGGCTGGCCGCCCCTGTCCCCCATGCTCAACACACTCAACACCCCGCACAACTACCCGGGCCGGCTGTTCGTCGTGGAGGGCATCGACGGCTCCGGCAAGACGACGCAACTCGGCCTGCTCGCGAAGTGGCTCGCGGCCAGCGGGCGGAAAGTGTTCGTCACTGACTGGAATTCATCGGCGCTGGTCAAGGCGGCCACCAAGGCCGGGAAGAAGAAGAACCAGCTCACGCCGATGACCTTCAGCCTGCTCCACGCGACCGACTTCGCGGACCGGCTGCTCTACAAGATCATCCCGCCGCTCAAGGCCGGCATGATCGTGCTCGCCGACCGCTATACCTATACGGCGTTCGCGCGCGACGCGGCGCGGGGCGTCGACCGCAACTGGGTGCGCGACCTCTACAGCTTCGCCGTCCGGCCGGATCTGGCCGTCTACTTTCGCGTGCCGATCGACGTCTCGCTCGACCGGCTGCTGGCCCGGCGCGTGAAGCTCAAATTCTATGAGGCCGGAATGGACATGGGCTGGAGCTCCAACGTCACCGAGAGCTTCCGGCTCTTCCAGTCCAAGGTACTGCAGGAATACGACGCGATCGTCCCCGAATACGGACTCGAGGTCATCGAGGCGTCCGGCAGCATCACCGATCAGCAGCGCGTCTACCGCCGGCTCGTCTCCGAGCGGCTGGAGGCACCGACCACATGAGCGACGAACCGCAGAACGACCACGGGGCGCACGGCGGGGTCACGTCGGGCCACTACTACGGCCATGGGCTGCCTTATCTCCCCATCAACGGCTATCCGGGCCGCATCATCGCGATCGAAGGCACCGACGGCGTCGGCCGATCGACGCAAATCCGGCTGCTCCGGGAATGGCTCGAGGTTCAGGGCTACGGCGTGGTCGAGACGGGGTGGACCCGATCGCCCCTGATGCAGCCGACCATCGAGCTCGCCAAGGCGAGCAACACGCTGAACAAGCTCACGTTCGTGCTGCTCTACGCGTGCGACTTCGCCGATCGCCTGGAAAAGGAAATCATCCCCGCGCTCAAGGCGGGCTTCATCGTGCTCGCCGACCGCTACATCTACACGGCCATCGCGCGGGCGGGCGTCAGGGGCGTCGACAGCGAGTGGATCCGGCGGCTGTACGGCTTCGCGATTGCCCCGCACCTGGTCTTCTACCTCAACATCGATGCCCAGGCGCTCGTCCGCCGCGTGCTCGAAGCCGGCGGCATGGAGTACTGGGAATCGGGCATGGACATGAAGGCGGGCGACGACATCTTCGACAACTTCCGCAATTACCAGCGGCAGCTGCTCAAGGAGTACGCCGCCATGGCCGACGAGTTCGGGTTCCGGGTGCTCGACGGCAAGAAGCCGATCAACTTCATCCAGGAGGACCTGCGGCGGCAGATCGGCGAATTCCTCCAGAGCGGCGGGCCGGAGCGGCTCGAAACCCCAGCGGCGGTTTAGGGCCCACCTGGGCCCAGAACCTGTTGATGCGGCGGAGCCAGGCTTGCCCGCCGTAGCGTCGCCAGGTTCCACCGACGCGAAGGCGGGCGTTACGCGGAATTTACAGGGCGGAAACCGGCGCGAAATCGGCTCCCGATAGACTCGGGCGGTAGGCATGGCCGAGTCCGTCCAGTCCGCGCCGCTCGTCCCCCTGGCCTCGGCGTCCGCCGGGCGCCCCGCGGCGGAACACGACACGCCGATCAAGATTGAGGTCCGGGACCTCAACTTCTACTACGGCGCCAAGCGCGCGCTCATGTCGATCTCGATGACCCTGCACGCGAACGTCGTGACGGCCTTCATCGGTCCTTCGGGCTGCGGCAAGAGCACGTTTCTCCGGACGCTGAACCGGATGAACGACATCGTGCCGGGCGCCCGCGTCGACGGCGAAGTCCGGATCGACGGCCGCGACATCTACGCCGCCGGCACGGACATCGTCGCGCTCCGCCGACAGGTCGGGATGGTGTTCCAGAAGTCCAATCCTTTTCCGAAGTCGATCTTCGAGAATGTCGCGTACGGACTGCGAATCAACGGGCTCTTCCGGAACCGCCGCGATCTCGAGGCGCAGGTCGAGCAGAGCCTGATCGCGGCCGCGCTCTGGGGCGAGGTCAAGGATCGGCTGCACGACTCGGCGCTGGCGCTCTCCGGCGGCCAGCAGCAGCGGCTGTGCATCGCGCGCGCCCTCGCGGTGCGCCCCGAAATTCTCCTGATGGACGAGCCCGCGTCGGCCCTCGACCCGATCGCCACGCAGCGCATCGAGGAGCTGATCTACGCGCTCAAGTCGACGTATACGATCGTCATCGTGACGCACAACATGCAGCAGGCCGCCCGCGTGTCCGACGCGACGGCGTTCTTCTGGCTCGGGCAGCTCGTCGAATTCGGACCGACGGCGACGCTCTTCACCAACCCCCGCGAGACGCTCACGGAGGATTACCTCACGGGCCGCTTCGGCTGACCGGGACTGACTCGCCATGACGACCGACCGCCACGTTCGCCACTTCCAGGAGGAGCTCGACCTCGTCAAGGCCCGTCTGCTCGAAATGGGCGGCCTCGCCGAGGAGCGCGTGCGACTTGCCGTGCGCAGTCTCGTCGACCGCGACCGGACGCTCGTCGAGCGCGTGCTCGGCGGCGACGCCGCCATCAACCAGCTCCACATCGAGATCGACGACCGCTGCTTCAAGCTCCTCGCGCTCCACCAGCCGATGGCCGTGGACCTGCGGGCCATCGTCTCGGCGCTCAAAATCAACAGCGACCTCGAACGGGTCGGCGACCTGGCCGTCAATATCGCGGAGGCCGTCCGCCGATCGCTTCAGCACCCGCCGGTCAAGGAGCTCATCGACATCCCGCGGATGGCGGACATCGCCCAGGCCATGCTCCGCGACTGTCTCGACGCCTACGTCCGGCGCGACACGACCCTCGCCCAGACCGTCCTCGACCGTGACGACGAGCTGGATGCCCTGAAGACGATGGTCTTCCGGGACTTGCTGGACCACATGCTGGCGGACGCCTCGACCATCGAGCCCTCGCTCGACCTGATCCTGATCTCCCGGCACCTGGAGCGCATCGGCGATCACGCGACGAACGTGGCCGAGGACGTGATCTTCATGGTCTCGGCGCGCGACGTGCGGCACCACTCGGACGAAAAAACACCCGGTGTTATTTCCTGACACACCCCGCCGGGTGGTTTGACGGTACTCCCTCCCCGGTCGCCCCACCTGCGAACTTTGAGTAAGATGAGTCGGATGGGCGGCACGCGAATGTGCGCGTATTGCCGTCGGCAACCGGAAGTGCCGGCCTGGCGGCCGTTCTGCAGCGAACGCTGCAAGATGGCGGATCTGGGCCGGTGGCTGGCCGAGGACTACCGGGTGCCGGGGCCGCCTGCCGAGGACGGCGCGGAGCCGTCGCCTCCGCCCCGGGACCGCGGAGCGCACGACGAATCGTAACCGCCATGGCCGACACGCTGACGATCACCGACAACCGCACGGGCAAGACGTACCAGGTGCCGATCGAGAGCGGCTCCATCAAGGCGATGGACCTCCGCCAGATCAAAGCCGGCGCCGATGACTTCGGCCTGATGACGTACGACCCGGCGTTTCAGAACACGGCGGCGTGCCGCAGCAAGATCACCTACATCGACGGCGACAAGGGCATCCTGCTCTACCGCGGGTATCCGATCGACCAGCTGGCCGAGGACAGCACGTTTCTCGAGACGGCGTACCTCATCCTCTTCGGTGAGCTGCCGAAGGCCGGCGAGCTCGACGAGTGGACGCGCAAGATCACGATGCACACGATGCTCCACGAGAACATCAAGAAGTTCATGGAGGGCTTCCAGTACGACGCCCATCCCATGGGCATCTTCCTCTCGACGGTGGGCGCGCTCTCGACGATCTATCCCGACGCCAAGAAGATCCACGACGAGGACGTCCGCCGGCTGCAGATCCTGCGGCTCATCGCGAAGGTGCCGAGCATCGCCGCCTACGCCTACCGGCACAGCATCGGCCGGCCGTACATCTACCCGGACAACGACCTGAGCTTCACCGGCAACTTCCTGAACATGCTGTTCAAGATGACCGAGCTGAAGTACCGGCCGCACCCGGTGCTCGAGCGCGCGCTCGACATCCTCTTCATCCTGCACGCCGACCACGAACAGAACTGCAGCACGAGCGCGATGCGCGGCATCGGCAGCTCGCAGGCGGATCCGTACTCGGCGCTGGCGGGCGCGGCCGCGGCGCTCTACGGGCCGCTCCACGGCGGCGCCAACGAGGCCGTGCTGCGCATGCTGCAGGAGATCGGGTCGGTCCGGAACGTCCCCGCCTTCATTCAGAAGGTCAAGGGCGGCGACGGCCGGCTCATGGGCTTCGGCCATCGGGTCTACAAGTCGTACGACCCGCGCGCGAAGATCATCAAGAAGACGGCCGACCAGGTCTTCAGCATCACCGGTCGCAATCCGCTGCTCGACATCGCGCTCGAGCTCGAGCGCATCGCCCTCGAGGACGACTACTTCGTCAGCCGCAAGCTCTACCCGAACGTGGATTTCTACTCGGGCCTCATCTACCAGGCGATGGGCTTCCCCGTGGACATGTTCGCGGTGCTCTTCGCGATGGCGCGCACGTCCGGGTGGCTCGCGCAGTGGGACGAGATGCTGCGCGACCCGGACCAGAAGATCGCGAGACCAAGGCAGCTGTACATCGGCGCGGCTCGGCGGGATTACACGCCGATGTCAGCGCGGTAGGGCGCTCATAGAAGGCAGAGGGCAGAAGGCAGAAGTAAGGAACGAGCTTCGCGCGTCATTGTTCTTGAAAAAGAGCTGGCCAGCGTCAGCAGGTTCCTTCCCTCTACCCTCTGCCCTCGACCCCCGTCAGCGACTGATGATCCGCCTGATCTCTTCTTCGCTGAGAACCGTGTCGGCGACCTTGGCTGCGCGGAAGATGCGATCCACCCGCTCGTCTGTCGCTTCGAAGCCTCGCTTTTCCAGCCAGTAGATCACGTTCGACTTGCCCGACATCGGGCCGACGTCGATTTCCTGCTCGCGGCCGACGAGGCTCGCCGGAACGCCCGAGTACACGGCGTCCACGAGCGCCGCGTCGTGCTTCTTGAAGGCCTTGATGACGGCCGCGGCATGCACGCCCGTCGCCGTTCGGAACGCGTCGTGGCCGAGCACCGGATAGTTCTGCGGCAGCGGCACGCGGCAGGCTTCCGACACCACGCGCGCGTACTCGGCGAGGCGCGACAAGTCCGCCTGGCGATGGCCCATCAGGACGAGGTTCACGAGCAGCAGATCCATCGGCGTGTTGCCGACGCGCTCGCCGATGCCAATCGCCGCGCCGTGCAGCCGCGTGGCGCCCGCGTCCATCGCCGCCAGGCTGTTGGCGATGGCGAAATCCCGGTCGCGATGGCCGTGCCAGTCGATGCCGATCCCGCCGCCGCACTCGTCCACGATCGACTGAACGAACTTCACGACGGCCGCCGCGCCGGTGGGCGTGGCATGGCCGACGGTATCGGCGATGCAGAGGCGCGTCGCGCCGGCCCGAATCGCCGCCGAATAGAGGCGCCGCAGCGACTCCGGATCGGCGCGCGTCGTGTCCTCGGTGACATAGAGGACCGGCAGGCCCTCGCGCACCGCGAACATCACGGCCTTCTCGGTCAACTGCTGCAGGCGGTCGAGCGACCAGTCCTCGGTGAACTGCCGGATGGGGCTCGACCCGATGAACGTGCAGCATTCGATGGCGATTCCCGTGAGCTGCGCGATCTCGGCGATCGGCGCGATGTCGGCCTCGAGCGTCCGCGCGGCGCAGTTGGGGCGCACGCGAAGCCCGGCGCTCACGATCTCGCGCACGAGCCGCTCGGCATCCTGCGCGACGTGCGCGCCCGCGCCCGGCAGGCCGACGTCCAGCGTGTCGATGCCCAGCGAGTCGATGAGGTGCAGGATCCGGATCTTCTCGTCGATGTCCGGCGTGCGCACGGACGGCGACTGCAACCCGTCGCGCAGCGTCTCGTCGTCCAGCATCACGGACACGACGGAGGCCGGCGCCGGGACGTTGACCGTATTCCAGTCGTAGATCAGCGGATGCACGTAGCTCACGACAGGTGCCGCGCCGCCGGACGCAGTCGCGCCGAAGCCCGCGACGCGGGCGAAGGCGGACGGCCGGCGACCCAGATGGTCACCCAGCCGCACGCGACGATCGCCGCGGCCCAGAGCGAGGCGGCGACGAGCCCATCGTGCGTCGCGCCGGCCATGACGCCGGCCATGGTCACGCGCGGCCCGAGGCCGAGGTCCGCCTCCGCCGCCTGCTGTCCGTACTCGCGCGCGCCGCGAGAGACGTAGAGATCGAAAACGCCGTTCCAGATCGCCACGCCGACCACGAGCCAGAGGGCGACGAGCGTGAGGCGCACGTCAGGCGCCCGGCCCGGCGTACCGAGCGACCATGACGGTGATGTCGTCGCTCTGCGCCGCGCCGTGGGTGAACGCGCGCACCGCGGCCAGCAGGTGCTCGACGACGCCCTGGGCCCGGGCGGCGCCGGCGAGCTGGACGGCTTCGAGCAGCCGCTGGTCGCCGAACTCCTCGCCCGCGCTGTTCAACGCCTCCGACACGCCGTCGCTGAAGATCACGATCGTGTCGCCGGCGTCGAGCTGGATCGTCTCCTGATCGTACGGCGCGAACTCGAGCAGGCCGACGACCGGCCCCCCTGCCTCGAGGCGGCGCACGCCGGACTTGCCGATGACGAACGGCGGATTGTGCCCGGCGTTGCAGTACGTGAGCTGACCCGACGCCGACACCAGGCCGTACATCAGCGTCACGAACCGCGATTCAAGGCCGCGGCGACAGAGCGCTTTGTTCATGTTCGTGATCGCGGGCGCGGGCCCGGCGGTGAAGTGCGCCTGCGCCGCGAACATGCCCTGCATCATCGCGCTCATGAGCGCCGCCGGCGGCCCCTTGCCCGCCACGTCGCCGAGCGCAAAGCCGAACTCGCCGCTCGCCTGGTCGATGTAGTCGAAGAAGTCGCCGCCGATCGATCGGCACGGGATGCTCGCCGCGGCGGCTTCGATGAAGTTCACGCCCGAGGTCGCTTTCGGCAGGAGCGCCTGCTGGATCTCAGCAGCGATCTTCATCTCCTGCTCCATCTTGGCTTTCTCGAGCGTTTCGCGGTACAGCCGGGCATTCTCGCTGGCGACCGACGCCTCGGCCGCCAGCGTCTCGAGCGCCGATCGCGTCGTCTGCGA
>Ga0134128_10007759_pt1 | contig 12950 bp, 13 predicted proteins | sample KB31754_FD_96462 | JGI IMG/M metagenome (GOLD analysis project Ga0134128, IMG submission 96462) | Terrestrial soil microbial communities with excess Nitrogen fertilizer from Kellogg Biological Station, Michigan, USA - KB3-175-4 | ecosystem: Environmental > Terrestrial > Soil > Unclassified ...
AGCCGGTATTCCGACTTCGGGCGCCGGCCGGCGAAAGACTTCGAGCACTCGATGTAGCCTGCCTCCTCGAGCTTGCGCGCATGCGCGCTCAGGTTGCCGTCGCTGACATCGAACAGGGCCTTCAGCTCGTTGAAGGTCAGCTGCGGGTTCACGGCGAGCGCGCTCATGATGCCGAGGCGTACCCGCTCGTAGACCAGCCGGTCGAACTTCGAGTCCTCGCTGCTGATGCGTCTGGGCAGCACCGGCGCCGGCGTTGGCTTGTTCGTCTCGGGCGAGCGCATCACCGTCTCACGCCGCCGCGCAACTGTCTTCATGCTGGCGTGCGCTCCACATCTTCGATGCGTCCGATCAGAAATCCAAACACCAGGTGCAGCAGCCCGAAACCGCCGCCCAGGATCACGTTGTGCCAGCGGGGCGAGACCTCGAACGCCAGTGCTCCGCACAGCACGAAGAGCCCTCCCATGGTGCCGATGAGGCGCAGCATGGCGGGCGCCGTCATCAGCGTCGCGGAAAGCACCGCGCTGCCATAGAGCAGCAGCCATACCCCCGGAAGGAGCCGCGCGTCGCCGGCCTGCCAGAGAACCGCGGTCAACACCCCGCCCGCCAGCAACGCGGGACAGAGGCACAGCACGAATCGCCGCGCTGGCCCGCGGTAAAGCGGCAGGCCCACACCCGAGCGATGGCGCGCGACGAGGACCACGCCGAGTCCCGCGCCGACCGTGGCCGCCGCCAGCCAGATGATCAGCCAATACACGGCCAGCGCCGGAATCGAGGCCACCCCCGCCGCCGCCAGCCCCACCGCTCCCATGGCGATGCCCGCTGTCCCCGGTACCGCGAAGGCGCCCGCCGCGTCGATGGAGGCCCGAATGTAGTTGAGCGTCCCGAGCGCATGGCTGTCGATGGCAACGGTATTGTTCGAACGCATCGCAGGACCCGGGCCGGGTGAGGGGTTACGTGACTCTATGCAGGGGGTCTCATTCCGTCAAGTACTCTGCAGCGCAGAGTGTGGGAGATTTGCGATACCGTTCCGCTCGAGCTGACGTACAGAAGCGGGCGGGAATTCCTTCCCGCCCGCCGGCTCGCAGCAGTCCGGATGGCCCTCGGGCGCCGCCGCCAGTCCCTCAGAACTTCAGGAACAGGCCCGCGTTCAGATTCCAGCTGTTGATCGAGGTGTTGAAGATATTGACCGACGTGGTCCGGGTGAACTCGGTCACCAGCAACAGATTGGCCGTGACGTTGTAGTAATTGCCAATGCTCCACTTCGAGTTTCTTTCCAGGGCGCACGCTGCCGCAGTCGCGGTGCAGGACGAAATGTCGAGTCCCGTCGGGTCGAGCTTGCTCGATCCGTAGTTCAACCCCATCTTCTCCCGCCCTACCGTGTAGGTGATCTGCGCGAGGAAGCCGTCGGAATCGCGTGCATTGCCCGCGCCGTCATAGTTGAACGCGAACAGCCCCGTCGTGCCCACCCCCTTCGCGCGATAGTACCATCCCAACACCTCGAATCCGCCGAAGTCGTACTTGCCGCCGATGTCGAAGGCATTGGCGCCGAACCCATCGTAACTGCCCGACGGCGAGGTCAGCGAGCAGCCGCCAGCCGTCAAGCCGGCGCACGGGATGCGCTGCTGCTGGTACAGGCCACTGGCCGACAGGTACAGCGGGCCCATCGTGTACGCAATCTTCGCCTGGAAACCCGGGGTGCTGTGGTTGATCGGCGTCTGCGTGAGCGAGTTGAGCGGATCGAAAATGCCGAACGTCACCTTCGCGCCGCCGATGCTCGGTGTCGTGTAATTGATCTGCGACAGCCAGTCGGTGTAGATGTAGCCGAGACCGATCGATCCGAGCGAGGTGTTGGCCGGCGCGGCATAGTTGCCGTTGCCTGCGCCGACCCCGAGGAGCGTCATGTCATTCAGAATCGCGTCCGCGGCGAACAGGCCGATGTTGCGGCCGGCCATGATGGTGCCGACATGGTCGTTGCCGACCGTGAGGAATACCTGACGGATGTCCAGGCCGGCGGTCCCCAGGGCTGTGTGGGAGCCCCCGGCCTGTAGGTTCGGGCTGCCACCGTCGTTGGTGCTGATGCCCGGATACAGCCCGAAGGTGAATCCGATACTCAAGCCGTCCTGCACCGTCGCGCCGGACACCGTGAGCGCCGCGGGCAGCAGGCCGTTGCTCACCGATGAGGAGCTGTCCGAGGACGAGGACGTGCAGGCCAATGGCAAGTCCGCAGTACCAGGGACACCTGCGGGGTACTGTGGACAGTGTGAGTAAATATAGTTGGCATTGACGTTGCCGTCGAAGGACAGCGTCCACGCACCCGCAGTGACGTCGATAGCGCGCGCGGCGGGAGCTGCGAGCACTGCCAACACGGTGGCTGCGAGAAGGCTGGTTCGTTGGTTGTTCATGGAAGCCCCTCCTTGAGGCTGAGGGGGTGCAACGCGCGTGCCAGAACGGCGATCACGCGCCGAGCTTATGTTGCGCAGGCGATACAACCTTCTCCGGCCGGCAATCCTGTTCCATTTTGCGGTACGGAACGGCACAGAGCTGTCACGCACATGGAACGCCTCCGTGCCGCGCCGATCACGCACGCGATCAGACGTGTCGGGACCCCCTAAAAACACCGTACTTGAGCCACTGCTGAGCTTGCAGTAGCCAAGCCGGCGTGTTTCCCTATTGTGACACTGTCACGAGGGGGCGTGGCATTCCTGACGCACTCCCCCAACGATGGTTGGGAGAATCGTATGACGAACGCAACGCGTGGCTGGCCGGGTTCTCCGCTCGAGGATTTCCCCGCCCCCGAGGTCGGGGGTCCACTGCCGGCGCGCTCGCTCTCACTGACTCTCGAAGAGCTGGCGGGCGAGGACCCGCAGATGCTGCGCAACGTCCGCTGCGCTCACCGCGTTGCCGACACCAACGTGTCGGTGCTCATCCAGGGCCCGACGGGCTCGGGCAAGGAGGCGTTCGCCCACGCCATGCATCTCGCCAGCCGGCGTGCCGGCCGTCCGTTCATCGCCGTCAACTGCGCGGCCATTCCTGAAACGCTGATCGAGAGCGAGCTCTTCGGCTACAAGTCCGGCGCATTCACCGGCGCACGCCGTGAAGGGCTGCGCGGCAGGATCGTGCAGTCCTCGGGCGGGACGCTCTTCCTGGACGAGATCGGTGACATGCCGCTTGCCTTGCAGAGCCGGCTGTTACGTGTGCTCGAGGAGCGAGAGGTCTTGCCGCTCGGCAGCGAGGGCGCCATCGCCGTGGACCTGCACGTGCTCGCCGCATCCCACCGCAATCTGCGGGACATGATCGCGCGTGGCGCATTCCGCGAGGATCTCTACTACCGACTGAACGGCATCACGCTCGAGCTGCCGGCGCTGTGCGAGCGGATGGATAAGGAGCGACTGATCCAACACGCGCTGGCGGCCGAGACCGGCAATGGCCGGCCCGCGGCCATCGAGCGAGACGCGCTGCAGCGACTGCTCGTCTATCCCTGGCCGGGCAACATCCGTGAGCTGCGCAACGTCATTCGCACGGCTCTCGCGATCTGTGAGGGAGGCGTGGTGCGCGCGATGGACCTGCCGCGGGAGATTCGGGATGACTCGGCACACGGCGATGAGCGTCGGGATCTAATGTCCGGGCCGGCGGCCTCACCGTCGTGGTCGGCAAGTGGTCCGACCGCACGTCCCGTTGACCCATCCGATCCCACCGACGCTACGCAGCATTCCGCGCCGCGGCTCACCCGCCTGCAGGCTGCCGAGCGTGCCGCGCTGCTGCGCGCGATGGAAGAGCTCCACGGCAACATGAGCCGCGTCGCGGCTGAGCTCGGCGTCAGCCGCAACACCCTCTACCGTAAAATCAAACGCCACGGCATCGCGCCTGTCCGGCGCTGACGCGCTGAGGCCCCCCTCGATCCAAGTTGGCCCGCCGTTTGCACCGCGGCAGGGGCCGGCCCGTGCGCGGGCCGGCGACAATGAGGGCAAAAAGCTCAACACGGCGGCCGAAAGTCCGGCTCGCACCGGCGCACCGACTCCTCAGGCCGGCGGGAGGCGGCCCCGTTCTCGCGACTCGATCCGGCCGGGTGCGACTCAACGCGACGGCGGCGGCCATTCTCGCCCTGTGTGACGGCACCTACACACGGGCGGACATCGTCAGTCGCGTCGCCGGTGCTGAAGACCCGTCACTTGCCGCCGACGTGCGGGCGTTTCTCGAAGCGGCACGGCGGAGCGGGTGGGTCGTCGAGCGCTGACGGGAACCGGCCGCGCAGCGCGAGCGTTCCGTTGCGAACCGTCGTAGGATGCGACTGCAACCGTGGAAACCTCCTCCGACCCCGCCCGCCGCACCGAGCGGCCTGATAGCCCCAGTGCGGCCGGCGCGCAGCCAGCGCGGGGTGACGTGCGCGAGCGCGGCAGGCCCCGAGAGCCTGACCGGGCCACCCAGGGCGAGCCCACTCGGAAAGAGGGTCAACCCTGGTTCCGGCGTCGGGGCGTCATCATCGGCGGTGCGCTCGTACTGGCCCTCATCCTCGTGCTTGGCGCTCTCTGGTGGTGGCACGAGAGAGGCGTCGAGACCACGGACGACGCGTTCCTCGAGGCGCACATCGTGGACGTCTCTTCTCAAGTCGCCGGCCAGGTCACGCAGGTTCTGGTGGACGACAACCAGCCGGTGCGCTCGGGCCAGCCGCTGGTCGAGATTGACCCGGCCCAGTACCACCTGGCGCTGCAGCAAGCTCTGGCATCCCAGCAGCAGGCGCAGACCGCTCTCGGACAGGCGAGCGCCGGCGTCGCGGTGGCCCGAGCCAGCCTGGCACAGGCGAATGCCGATGTGGCCAGCGCGACGGCCACCGCCGTTCGCGCGCAGCAGGATCTCAAGCGCTACGAGACCCTGCGGTCGGTCAATCCGCGCGCGGTCGCGCGCAGCACGGTTGATGAGGCCGTCGCCACGGCTCGCAGTGCCGCCGCCCAGCAGCGCGCCGCCCAGCAGCGGGTGCAGAGCGCCGAGGCACAGATCCAATCGGCACAGGCGGCCGTGGCCGGGGCGCGTGCCCGGATCGCCACGGCCGAGGCCGGCGTCGGGCAGGCCCGGCTGAATCTCAGCTACACGACGGTCACCGCCCGCGTCGATGGCCACGTGGCCAACCGCACGGTGGCCGTGGGAACGTACGTCACGCCTGGCCAGCAGATGCTGGCGATCGTGCCGCTGCATCTGTGGGTCCGGGCCAACTTCAAAGAGAACATGCTGGCGAAGCTCAAGCCCGGACAGAGCGTCGATATCCACATAGACGCCTGCCCGCAGGCGAGCGCCAGGGGCCATGTGGTCTCCATCCAGCGAGGGGCGGGACAGGCGTTCGCGCTGCTGCCGCCGGAGAACGCCACCGGCAACTACATCAAGGTAGTGCAGCGGGTTCCGGTGCGGATTGCGCTCGACTCGGTGCCGGCCGGCTGTGTCCTCGGGCCCGGCATGTCGGTCGAGCCTACTGTCAGGGTGCGCTGAGTGGCCGATGCCCCTGCGGCCGGAGCCCGCACTCAGGGGTGGACACCGGCGCGCTCGGCCGCCGGCAACCGCAGCCCGTGGCTCATCGCCAGTGTCATCTCGATCTCCGCCTTCATGGAGGTGTTGGATACCGCGATCGCCAACGTATCCCTTGCCCACATCGCGGGCTCCACGTCCTCGAGCTACGACCAGGCGACCTGGGTCCTGACGAGTTATCTCATAGCCAACGCCGCCATCATCCCGATGAGCGGCTGGCTGTCCGACGTTTTTGGGCGCAAGCGCTACTACATGACCAGCGTCGGGCTCTTCACCTTCGCGTCACTCTGCTGCGGGCTCGCTCCGTCGCTGACGTTCCTCATTCTTGCCCGCATCGTCCAGGGCGTGGGCGGCGGCGGGCTGCAGCCCGTCACCCAGGCGATGCTGATCGACACCTTTCCTCCGGCCTCGCGCGGCAAGGCGATGGCGGTTTATGGCTTTACCGTGATCCTCGCTCCGATGCTCGGGCCGCTGCTCGGTGGCTGGATCACCGATCAGTTCTCCTGGCACTGGATCTTTCTCATCAACGTGCCGGTGGGCCTGCTGTCCCTGTTCCTCGTCCGGACGATGGTGGATGAGCCGCCGCTCATCCTCGAGGAGCGGCGTCGGCGCTGGGAGCGCGGCGTACACTTCGACCTGCCTGGCGCCGCACTCATCGCTCTCGCCCTCGGCGCGCTCGAGGTGATGCTCGATCGCGGCGTCCAGGAGGACTGGTTCGCGAGCCCGCTCATCCGCGGCTCCGCCATCGTTGCCTGCGCCTGCCTGGTCGCCTTCGTGCTCTGGGAGCTCATCGAGCGCGATCCGCTCCTCGACATGACTCTCTTCAGGTATCGCAACTTCGCTTCCGCCACCGTCATCATCATGACCATCGGCGTGGTCCTCTTCGGTACCACGCAGTTCATCCCGCAGATGGTGCAGCAGGTGCTCGGCTACACCGCCGAGCAGGCGGGCCTCGCGCTGACCCTGGGCGGCATGATCACGCTCCTCACCATGCCTCTTGCCGGCATTCTCTCCAGCCACGTGCAGCCGCGCGTCATGATGGGCGTCGCGTTCGCCGTGGAGGCGATCGCCATGTGGAACATGACCCATTTCGACACGACGGTGACGTTCGGCGACATCGCCATCGCGCGGATGTGGCAGGGCGCGCCGATCCCGTTCCTCTTCGTGCCACTCATCAGCGCGGCGTATGTCGGCTTGCCCGGTGAGAAAACCAACAGGGCGTCGGCGATGATCTCCGTCGGCCGCAACATCGGCGGCAGCGTGGGCATCTCGCTGGTGCAGGCTCTCCTTGCGCGGCGGGAGCAGTTCCATCAGGCGCGCCTGGTCGGCGGTCTGCACCCGCTCAATCCCGTGTACGCGCACGGCATCCACTCGCTGGCGCAGATGCTGATGGCCCGTGGCGCGCCGCCGGCGGCGGCCTCGCGCATGGCGATCGGCACGCTCTACCAAATGGTGCAGCGTCAGGCGAACATGATGGCCTTCATCGATGTGTTCTGGGCGCTGGCGGTCTTCATCGTCGTCGTCCTGCCGATCGTTTTTCTGCTCAAGCGCACGCCGCTCGAGCGTGGGCATTCACACCAGGCACAACCCGCCGCCTCGCACGGCGGCTGATACAATCCGCGCATGAGCCACATTACACCCGATGGGGTCACCGAGTACGACCCCGAGGAAGTCCAGGCGCTGCTCGAGCAGGGCCGTGTGCTGCTCGTCGACGTGAGGGAGCCCATGGAATTCGCCGCGGAGCGAATCTCCGGCGCGCTCCTCTATCCCCTCTCGACGTTCGATGCCGCACACCTTCCGCCGGACGGCCCGCGTGCCGTGGTCTTCCACTGTGCGGCGGGCGGCCGCTCGCTCACCGCGGCGCGCATGCGCCAGGCGGCGGGGCAGCCCGCAGCGCACATGGCCGGCGGCATCTCGGAATGGAAAGCCCAGGGCCTGCCGACCGTGCGCATCGGCGCACGTCCGGCTTGAGCGACTCCGACCACCCCCGGGCGATCCGCTCGTTCGTCACCCGCAGCGGCCGCATCACCTTCGCTCAGGAGCGTGCCCTGCAGGAGCTCTGGCCGAGATACGGCGTGGAGTTGGACACGGCGCCGCTCGACCTCGATGGAATCTTCGGCCGCCGTGCCCGACGGGTCGTCGAGATCGGCTTTGGCAACGGCGACAACCTGCTCGCCCTCGCAGCCTCGCGGCCGACGGAGGACTTCCTCGGTATCGAGGTGCATCGGCCGGGCGTCGGACGGCTGCTGCTGCAGCTGCAGGAGCACGCGCTCGGCAACGTCCGCGTGGTCTGCCACGATGCCGTGGAGGTGCTGGAGCGCTACCTCGGCGCCTCCTGTCTCGATGAGATCCTGATCCTCTTCCCCGACCCCTGGCCCAAGAAGCGTCACCACAAGCGCCGGCTCATTCAGCCACCTTTCGTGGCTCTTCTGGTCGAGCGGCTGCAAGAGGGCGGTGTACTGCGCCTGGCCACGGATTGGGAGCCCTATGCCGTGGAAATGCTGGCGACACTGTCGGCGGAACCGAAGCTGCGCAACGTTTCGGCGGACGGAGGTTTCGTACCACGCTCCGCTGAACGATCACCGACGCGGTTCGAACGACGGGGAGAGCGTCTGGGGCACCAGGTATGGGATTTGGAGTTTCGGCGCATCTAGCGCGGCGTGCGGCCTACCCGGGTTTGACCAGGAACGCCGCCCGCAATCCATCGATCACAAACTGCACTGCCAGCGCCCCGAGCACCACGCCCAGCAGCCGTCCGGCGACATTCACGCCCGTTACGCCCATGATCCGCATGAGAGGCTCCGCGAGCAGCATGAGAATCAGGGAGAGGACGAGCACCGCGGCCACGGCCGCGAGCAGGATGAGGAAGATCAGCGGCTGACGTGTGATGTGCACCGGCCCGAACCAGAGGAGCACGGTGGCGAGAGCGCCTGGACCGGCGATGAACGGGAAGGCCACGGGAAACACGGAGATATCCGCGCGCCGGCGGCTCTCCGCCCGCTCGTCGCTCGAGGTGCGGCTGCCTGACTCCCGCGCGAACACCATCTCCAGCGCGAGCAGGAAGAGCAGCACGCCGCCGAAGATGCGGAACGCTCCGAGGCTGATGCCCATCACCGCCAGGAAAGGCGCCCCGCCCAAGGCAAAGAGCACCAGGATGAGGGCGGCGACCCAGACGGCCTTCACGGCCATGCGTCGCCGGTACTCCCGCGTAGCGCCGCGCGTGAGGCCGCTGAAGAGCGGGATCAGCGAAATCGGCTCGACCACCACGAAGAAGACGATGAAGAATTTCAACGGCTGCTCGAGCATGGGCCCTCGCGGAACGTCATTCGCGGCTTGAAAGCGGCATACGCGAGGCGCAACATCGGAAACCGTCCCCCGCGCGGCGGGCGGAGAATAACAGCTCCGGGACCCAGCGCGCGGTGTCATGCGTTCACCACGCACTGCGGTCCGAAACCCCGGATCGGGTTTTCCAGGAGGTACACATGGCGGCTACTCAACCCAGTATCGGTGACTGGTATCGCGTGAGCGGCGGCGAGCTGTTCGAGGTCGTCGCCCTCGACGATGACGAGGGCACGATAGATATCCAGTACTTCGACGGCACCGTCGAGGAAATGGACCGCGAGGACTGGGAAGCGCAGTGGGAAGAGGGTGCGCTCGAGGCCGCGGAAGCTCCGGAGGATTGGAGCGGCTCCGTGGACGTGGAGGCAGGCGACGAGGAGGGCCGCGGCTCCGACAACATCAACGAAGACCCGACGCTGCGCGCGGGCGCGCTCGACGGCATCGATATCTTCGAGTTCGATTAGCTTGACTTCATTCCGCGGCGAGTGCGGCGAAGTCAGCATCCGCGGCAATCAGCACGACATCGCCGATCACGACCAGCGGTATGGGCCGCAGCCGCTGTCCGGCGCACGGGCCTGCCAGGCAGCTGCCGGCGTCTTTCTCGAAGAGCGCGCCATGGGATGAGCAGAGAATCAGCGCCCGATCCGGCGTCAGGAACCGGTGCGGCCGCAGGTCCAGGGGATGTCCCGCGTGCGGGCAGCGATTGACGTAGCCGCGGACGTCGTTCCCGCTGCGCACGACGAAGCCGCGCAACGGCCAGTCGCCACCGCCGACGGTGAATGCTCGCGAGCCATGCTCCTCGAGGTCCGCGAGTCGGCAAACCACCCGCTCGAGGTCGAGCTCAGCTCCCGGCACGGACGGTCTCGGGCCCTCGCATCATCATCAGCGAGGGCAGCCCCCTGCCGCCGGACCCCCGCCTCCACAGCCAGAGAAGAAACAGCAGGCCCGGGATGCTGAGGCTTGCGGTGTACACGAAAAAGAGCGGATAGCCCGTCCAGTGCGACACGATGCCGGAGAAGCCCTCCAGGGTCTTGCCGGGAAGGGCATAGAGCGAGGAGAAGAGCGCGTACTGAGTGGCGGTATATTTCGGGCTCGTGAGACTCGATAGAAACGCCAGGAGCGCTGTGCCCTGGACGGCGAGCGCCAGGTTGTCGAGGGCGTTGGCGAGCCCGAGCCCGAGAAGGGTGGGTGTATGAGTGGTGGCGAGCAGGGAGAACCCCAGGTTCGAGGCCATGACGAGTGCGCTTCCGAGCACGAGCGAGCGCAACAGGCCGATCCTGGCGATCAGCAGCCCCGCGATGAACACGCCGACCACGGCCACGCTCAGTCCGTAGATTTTCACCACCGTGGCGATCTGATCGTTGGTGTAGCCGTGATCCACGTAGAAGGGGCCGATCTGCGAGCCCATCCCGAACTCCGTCAGCCGGTAAGCGCCGACGAAGAGCAGCGTGATGAGCGCAAGCCTCGTCCCATAGCGCGAGAAGAAGTCGACCAACGGACAGACCACCGCGGCGATGAACCACTCGCCCGCATCACGCAGCGACTTGGGCCAGTGGGCGCGCCGCTCCAGCCACTGCACCACCCGCGCCTCGCGCTCCCGCTCTTCGCGCGAGGCGGTCGCCTGCGGCTCCCTCACGCAGAGTGTCGTAACCATTCCGACGCTGGTGAGCAGCGCCATTCCGAGATAGCTCGCGCTCCAGCCGAAAGCCTGCGCGAGAGTCAGCGCGCCGGCGCTGCCCGTGATCAGTGCGACGCGGAAGCCAACCTGATAGGCGGCCAGCATGGCGCCTTGCTTCTCGATGGGCGCCGACTCGATGCGCCAGGCGTCCATGGCGATGTCCTGAGTCGCCGCGAAGAAGGCGGTGAAGAGGGCCCAGAGGGCGATGCGCAGCAGTCCGCCGGCGGGGTGACTCAGGGCGAGCCGCGCGAGGCCCAGGGCAATACAGACCTGCGCGAGAAGCATCCATGAGCGCCTGCGTCCCAACATACGGTCGAGCAACGGCAGCCGCGCGCGATCCACGATCGGTGCCCACAGGAACTTCAGCGAGTAGGGGAGCGTGCCCCACGCCAACATGGCGATCACGGTGCGCGCGATGCCCGCTTCGCGCATCCAGATGGTCAGCGTCTGCAGCACCAGGTAGAACGGCAGGCCGCTCGAGAAGCCGAGGAACAGCATCGCGAGCATGCGCGGCTCGCGGTAGACGCCGAGCGCCTGCAGCCACCCTCGTCCGCCGGGGCGCGGGGCATTGACGCGGTCCACGTGCATCGGGCAATGATAGCGGCATGCAAGACTATCAGCTCACCTTCATCGAACTCGCGCTCTCGCGCCAGGCGCTGCGCTTCGGGCAGTTCACGCTCAAATCCGGCCGCGAGAGCCCGTATTTCTTCAACGCCGGCCTCTTCAGCGACGGCGAGGCCATAGCCGTCCTGGGCCGCTGCTATGCCGCTGCGATCGCACGCTCGGCGCCCGCCTTCGATGTGCTATTCGGGCCGGCCTACAAGGGCATTCCGCTCGCCGCGGCCACGGCGGCCGCGCTCTTCGAGCACCATGGGCGCAACGTGCCTTACGCCTTCAACCGCAAGGAGGCGAAGGACCACGGCGAGGGTGGCAATGTCATCGGCGCGCCGCTTCGCGGGCGGGTACTCGTCATCGACGATGTGGTCACGGCCGGTACAGCCGTGCGGGAATCCCTCACCCTCATTCGCCAGCACGCAGCGCAGCCGGCGGGCGTGGTATTCGCCCTCGACCGCCAGGAAAGGGGCCAGGGGACCCTGAGCGCCACCCAGGAGATCGAGAAGGAGCACGGCATCCCCTGCGTGAGCGTCGTCACACTCGCGGACCTCATCGAGGCCCTGTCGCGCCCGGCGGGGGGGCGGATCGCCATTTCTGACGACCAGCTCACACTGCTGAAGGCCTACCGGCAGCGATACGGGGTCTCCTGAGACTTGCCTCCGCGCGGCGCCAGGTCAGAATATCGTTACATTATGCGGATGACGCTCCGGGCTTTCCCTCTTCTCGTCGCACTTGCCTGCGTCGTCGGATCGGCGTCGGCGCAGAACGACTCGAAGACGGGTGTCGCGTACCGCTGGGTGGATGAGCACGGCGTCGTCCACTACGGCGATACCATCCCGCCGAAGTACGCGCGGAACAGCCGCGAGATCCTCAACAGCCAGGGAGTGGAGGTCGGGCACGTCGATGCGGAAAAAACACCCGGGCAGCTCGCGGCGGAGCGCAAGGCCGAAGAGCGCCGCGTCGCGCAGAAGCAACACGACTACTTCCTTCTCGGCACGTATACCTCGGTGAAGGACATCGAGTCGCTGCGGGACGAGCGGCTGTCGCAGATCCAGGCGCAACAGACTGCCGCGCAGCAATACGTGCAGAGCCTGCAGGCGCGGCTCGATTCGCTAAAGGACCATGCCCGGCAGTTCAAGCCCTACAGCTCACGACCCAACGCGCCGCGCATGCCCGACGATCTGGCGCAGGAGCTGGTCCACACCCTGAACGAGGTCCGTCTGCAGAATCAGGCGATGCAGGCGCGCAGGCAGCAGGAGGCGGATGTCAGGGCGCAATTCCAGTCGGACATCGAGCGCTTCGAGCAGCTGAAGGCAGCACCTCCTTAGTTTGCCCCCTTACAGGATTCGCCTCGCGGGCCAGGGAGCGGCCCTGGCCCGCTTTCTGACTTGCTTTCGAACGGCGCAAGCCCCGAGGCCAGCGGCCGCGCAAAACCCGCTTTGCCGTCTCAACAGATGCCGCCTCCTTCCTCTGCTGGGGCCGCGCTTGCGCGGAAGGCGCGGAAGAGCTCGCGCCCGATCCCGAAGGCGTTGCCTGTCAGGTCCGCGGTGGCGACCGGCCGGCGGCTCCAGGTCTCTGCGGGGACCAGCGCCTCCAGCGTTCCTTTCACGCTGTCGAGCCGGATGAGGTCGCCGTCCCGCAGTTTGCCCAGCGGGCCGCCGCTCGCGACTTCCGGCGTCAGGTGAATCGCAGCGGGTACGGCGCCCGAGGCACCTGACATTCTCCCATCGGTGATCAACGCGACTCGGTGACCCTTGCCTTGCAGTGATGCCAGGGCGGGGGTGAGCCCGTGCAGCTCCGGCAT
>Ga0134128_10007760_pt1 | contig 12950 bp, 9 predicted proteins | sample KB31754_FD_96462 | JGI IMG/M metagenome (GOLD analysis project Ga0134128, IMG submission 96462) | Terrestrial soil microbial communities with excess Nitrogen fertilizer from Kellogg Biological Station, Michigan, USA - KB3-175-4 | ecosystem: Environmental > Terrestrial > Soil > Unclassified ...
CCGCCCCCGCCGAGTCCGGTACCGCCGAGTCCGCCCCCGCCGAGTCCGGTACCGCCGAGTCCGGTACCGCCGAGTCCGGTACCGCCGGTTCCGGTACCGTCGAGTCCCGCGCCGAGCCGCCGCCATAGCGCGCGGAACCGCAGCCGCACGTCTTCAAGCGCCCGCTTGCCGGAACGGATGACGCTGACCGCCTCGCCGTCCCCGGCCGCCGCATAGCCGGCGGCGAGCCAGTCAGCGTCGAGCCTGGCGAGGAAGTCAGCCGAGCTGGCCGGCGGACCGCACGGCGCGTGCACGGCGAGCTCGACGAGCGCCTCCATCACGTCCGTGTAGTAGGCGGCGCCGCCCGTGCCGTGCTCGATCAGGTCGAGCAGCGTGGTGACCAGCCGGTCGGGCGGCAGTGCCCACAGCGAGAGCGCCGCCTCGTCCGGCCAGATCGCGGTGGACCGCGCGCCCGCGTCGCGCAGCACCCGGCGGGTCCTGTCGGCCACCTTGCGCGAGGACGCGCCGCCCTTGCAGTCGAGCACGACGAGCAGCGGCCGCCGCCCGGTCCCCGCGGCGTACCGGCGCAGCCCGGCCGCCATGAACCCGGCCCACAGCCGGAGCAGGAGCGTGGTCTTGCCGGTTCCCGTCGACCCGATGACCACCTGGTGCGCGCGCAGCCGCTCGTACGGGATCGCGGCGGCGCGGCCCGCCCGGTGCCGCATGGTGCGGATGGCCGCCCCCACCACCACGTGCCCGGAACGGGAAAGCAGCGGCAGCGACCCAGGCGCGGCGATGAGCGCCTGGGCGGTGCGCACCTGATGCCGCCACTGCCGCGCGTCGAAGGCGGCCGGGCTCTCCGGCGTGAGGCCGCCCGCGCCGGTGCGCATCCGGAACCTCCGGTATGCCCAGGCGGCCCCGCCGGCCGCGATGCCGAGCGGGACGGCGGGCGCCGCGACAGCGACGGCCGCGGCGACCGGATGCCCGTGCGCCAGGAGCTGCCACATCGCGGCCCAGGCCCGGTACGGCGCGGCCGCCAACCGGAACCACAAGGCGCCGGGCCCGACCCCGGCGGGAACCGGGGAGTGACCCGCGCCGGCGCCGTGGGCCGCGCGCGGCGCGTCCGGCCAGCAGGCGACAGCGCCCAGCCAGGCAGCCGCCATCGGCAGGCAGCACGCCGCGGCGGCGAACAGCCGCCGCGGCGGGTGCCCGCGCCACCACGCGTACCAGAACGCCGCACACGCCGCCAGCGTCACCGGCGCGACCGCCACCGCGGCCGCGCCGCAGAGCGCGGCGCGCACCAGCCACCAGAACCCGCGCCACAGCGCGTCACGCACCGGGCGGTACGGATAGCGGGCACGGCGCCTGTTCATGCGCCCGCTCCACTGCGCGCCATAAGGAAAAGACGCATTTCGCTCCGGGAATTGCCACCGGGAATGGCGAATGCCGCGACCGGGTTTCGCGCCGCCATGGGCCCGCTCAAAGCAGCGCGCCGGCGGGCAGGTCGCGCACCTCGATCCGCGCCGCGAGCGGCCCGAGTGACTCCCGCGCCCGCAGCACGGTGCCGAGCGCGGCGGGTGAGCACAGGTACAGCGCCCGCGCGTGCCGCGGCGGCCGCCCGGGCACCGCGACCTCCGCGGCGGGGCAGCCGTAGTCCCCGGTCCTTGTCAGGATCTCCCGCATGATCGCCGAGGTCCGCGCCACGGTCTTCGCGGACAGCTCCGCCTCCACCGCCCAGCACTCGCCCGCCCAGCCGACCGGCGCGCCGTCCGGCCAGTGCACCTCGGCGTCGGGCAGGTGCTGCCGCATCCCGATCCTGTGCCCTGACCTGATCCGCCGCTCGCAGCGCCAGAACGCGCCGGCGTCGCGGTAGCCGCTTGCCGACTCGAGCGCGATCCGCGCCGCCGCGACCGCGCGGATGTGCGCGAGCCGGGACAGTGCCGGCCTGGCCGGCGGGTACGCACGTCCGCAGGCGGCAAGGCCCGCCTTGGTCACCCAGAGCCAGGCGGCACCGGGACCGAGCCTGGCGGTCTCCGCGTAGCCGAGCGCGCGCCACCGGGCCGCCGCCGCACGCGCCGACCGTGAGTCCCCGGTCAGCGCGCCGAGCTGGTCGAGCTGCACGCCGTACATATCGGCGGCGAAGATCAGCGCGCCGCAATCCCTGACGGCGAGCCCGCGCCCGCCAAGTGCCATTTCCCGGCCGGAAGAAGCTCTCATGTCTCACCCGCAAGCGCATCGGTGATTTCGGCGGCGAAAAGCAAGAGCCGCCAGGGACCTGTCTCCGCCGACTTGTGGACCTTGGTCCTCGTGGGCGGTGCCTTTGCGCCATGCCCGGCCGGGGGGTGCATGGCGGATCCTATTGAACGTAAGGAAATCCAGAAAGGCCAAGCCTAAGCAAGGCGAGGCGGGAATTCAGGGAGATGTTCCAAATGCGCCGCACTTCTTTCGACAAGCTTCTCGGATGGATCGGCACCGGCCTCGGCGTGGTGCTTCTGGCCGCCGGCGGCCTGCTGGTGTGGGGCTCCGCGTACGTGCACAACACCGTTCAGGGCCAGCTGGCCGCCCAGCAGATCACCTTCCCGCCTGCCGCGGCGTTCGCGCACCCCAAGGCGGGCGCCGAGATCACCCCGAGCATGGTCCCGTCGGTCAGCCAGTACGCGGGCCAGCAGCTGCTCACCGGCCAGCAGGCCGAGGCGTACGCCGACCACTTCATCGCGGTGCACATCGCGAACATGGCCGGCGGCCTGACCTACTCGCAGCTGTCGGCCAAGGCGATGGCCCAGCCGAACAACACCCAGCTGGCCGGCCAGGTGGCCACCGTGTTCAAGGGCGAGACCCTGCGGTCGATGCTGCTGAACGCTTACGGCTGGTGGAAGGTCTCGCAGATCACCTACATCATCGCCCTCGCCACCTTCGGCCTCGGCACCGTGTCCTTCCTCGCCGGCGTCTTCGGCTTCGCCAGGATCGGCCGGGACAGGAAGCTCACCGCCGGCCAGGTCGGCCCGGCCATCGAGCAGATCAACCAGGGTCACCACCCCGTGGCCTGAACGACCCGCCCACTGCGGCTAGACAGGAAGAAGCGAAGAAGAACGCGCCAGCCGCCCGCCGGAATCCCGGCGGGCGGTTCGCGTTTCCGCGGTAGGACCCCCAGGCCGGCGGCCGCCGGGTCTGTCGCGGTGTGCGGCAATTGCCCCGCGGAAGTCCGCATGTGACTACCCAAAACCGGCCTGCTACCTCGTGCTACGGCCACAACGGCGGGCGAGTAACGTTGCGTAAACCCAGGCTAGAAGTGCCTTACCCGCTAGGTGTAGGTTCGCGGGGAAGGCCGTACCAGCGGAGGTTTCATGAGCATTCTGGGCACGCGGGTGATCCGTACGGAGGATCCGCGGCTTCTTACTTCGGGCGGCGTCTACGTTGACGACCTGCGCGAACCCGATCTGGCCGGGGCGGTGCGCGCAACCTTCGTGCGGTCGACGGTGGCGCACGCCCTTATCACTGGCATCGACGCGTCGGCGGCACTCGAGGCGCCAGGCGTCGTCGCGGTGCTGACCGTGGCGGACATGACGGACCTGCCCGCGCCTCCGCCGGCCGAGCCGCTGCCCGACGACGCGCCGCCGCAGGAGGGCCCGGCCCCCGTCGGCGGGGTGTGGCAGGAGCCGCTGCTCGCCGTGGACCGGGTGCGGTTCGTCGGCGAGCCGGTCGCGCTCGTGCTCACCGATTCCACCTACGCGGGCGAGGACGTCGCCGAGCTGGTCAGCGTGGACTACGAGCCGCTGCCCGCCGTGCCGTCGATCGCCGCCGCGCTGTCCGAGGAGTCGCTGCTCTTCCCTGATGCCGGCACCAACGTGGTCGTCCGCGGCGCCCGTCCCATCGGCGACGACTCGATCTTCGACGGGTGCGAGGTCATCGTCGAGGGCGACGTCGTCAACCAGCGCGTCGCCTGCCTGCCGATGGAGGGCAGGGCCACCGCCGCGGTGTGGAAGGACGGCAAGCTCACCGTCTGGACCTCCACGCAGAACGCGCAGCTCTCCCGGCTGATCCTGACCGCGGTCGGGCTGCCGCCTGACGCCATCCGGGTGGTCGCGCCCGACGTGGGCGGCGGCTTCGGCGCCAAGATCGGCGTGGACAGGGAGCAGATCATCATCGCCTGGGCCGCCAAGCACACCGGCAGGCCGGTCCGCTGGGTGGAAACCCGCAACGAGAACCTGCTCGCCATGACGCAGGGCCGCGGCCAGCTGCACCACATCAAGATCGGCGGCGACCGCGAGGGCCACATCAAGGCCTACCGGCTCGACGTGGTGCAGGACTCGGGCGCCTACTCGCGCATGGGCGGCTTCCTGCCGATGCTCACCAACCTGATGGCGCCCGGCGTGTACGACATCCCGAAGGTCGAGGCCAACTACAAGGCCGTCGTCACCAACGGCACGCCGATCGCCGCCTACCGCGGCGCCGGCCGGCCGGAGGCCGCGGCGACCATCGAGCGGGCCGTTGACTGGTACGCCGCCGAGGCGGGTGTCGACCCCGCGGTGGTGCGCAAGCGCAACTTCATTAAGAAGGAGCAGTTCCCGTTCGTCACCAAGATGGGCGCTCCCTACGACACAGGCGACTACGAGTCCGCGCTGGACAAGGTGCTCGCCGCCGCAGACTACGAGGTGCTCCGCGCCGAGCAGAAGCGCCGCCGCGAAGCCGGCGAGACCATGCTGCTCGGCATCGGCCTCGCCTCCTACGTGGAGATCACCGCCGCCGACGCCGGGGCGGGCGAGACCGCCAAGGTCGAGGTGCACGACGACGGCACCGCCACCGTGTACACCGGTTCGTCCGCGCACGGCCAGGGCCACCACACCGCGTACGCGATGATCGTGACAGCAGAACTCGGCATCCCGATGGACAAGGTCGAGGTCATCCACGGCGACACCGACCTGATCCCGGACGGCGTGGGCACCTACGCCTCGCGCTCGCTGCAGCTCGGCGGCTCCGCCGTGCAGAAGGCGGCGATCGAGGTCAAGGAGGAGGCGGGCAAGAAGGCCGCCGAGCTCTTCGAGGCCGCGGAGGAAGACGTCGAGCTCGACGCCGAGGCCGGCGTGTGGCGGATCAAGGGCGACCCGGACAAGTCGCTGTCCTGGGCACAGGTGGCCGGGCAGGCCGACAACGGGCTGATCGTGGCCAACGTGCGGTTCACCGCCGACCGGCCGACCTTCCCGTTCGGCACGCACCTGTCGGTGGTCGAGGTGGACGCGGAGACCGGCAAGGTCACCCTGCTGCGCCACGTCACCGCGGACGACGCGGGCCCGGTGCTCAACCCGATCCTGCTCGAGGGCCAGCGGCACGGCGGTATCGCACAGGGCGCCGCGCAGGCGCTTGTCGAGGAGGTCCTCTACGACGAGGACGGCAACCCGCTGACCGCGACGCTGATGGACTACGGCGCGATCACCGCGACCGAGCTGCCAAGCTTCGAGCTGCTCACCAGCGAGACGCCGACCTCGGTGAACCCGCTCGGCGTGAAGGGCATCGGCGAGGCGGGCACGATCGGTGCCACTCCTGCCGTGCACAACGCGGTCATCGACGCGGTGTCGCATCTCGGCGTGCGGCATATCGACATGCCGATGACCCCCGTGCGGGTTTGGACCGCTATCCAGAAGGCGAGCGCCCAGAAAGTGAGTGCGCAGTGAAGGTCTCACTGACCGTCAACGGCAAGGACGTCACCGCGGACGTCGAGGACCGGACCCTGCTCGTGCACTTCCTGCGCGATACCGCCGACCTCACCGCGACCAACATCGGCTGCGAGACGACGTCCTGCGGCGCCTGCACGGTGCTGCTCGACGGCGAGTCGGTCAAGTCGTGCACCGTGCTCGCCGCCCAGGCGGACGGGCATGCGGTGACCACGCTCGAGGGCCTCGCGTCGGAGTCCGGCGAGATGCACCCGGTGCAGCGCGCGTTCCACAACGAGCACGGGCTCCAGTGCGGGTACTGCACGCCTGGCATGGTCATGGCGATCGTGTCCCTGCTCAAGGAGAACCCGTCGCCGACCGAGGCCGAGGTCCGGACGGGCCTCGAGGGCAACATCTGCCGGTGCACCGGCTACCACAACATCGTGAAGGCCGCCCTGGCGGCGGCTAGCACACCGGAGGGCGCCAAGTGATTCCTCCCGCGTTCACCTACGTCAGGGCCAACTCGGTCGACGAGGCCCTCGGCCTCGCGGCCGAGCACGGCGAGGACGCCAAGTACCTGGCGGGCGGCCAGTCGCTGCTGCCGCTGATGAAGCTGCGGTTCGCCGCGCCAGCGGTGCTGATCGACCTCGGCCGGGTCAGCGAGCTCTCCTACATCCGCGACGAGGGCAACCACGTGGCGATCGGCGCGCTCACCAGGCATCACGACGTCGCCACCGCGGCGCTGCTGCGCAGCGACATCCCGTTGCTCGCGCACGCCGCGCAGGCCGTGGGGGACCCGCAGATCAGGCACCGCGGCACCATCGGCGGCTCGGTGGCGCACGCCGACGCGGCAGCCGACCTGCCAGCCACGCTGCTGGCGCTCGACGCCACGTTCGTCATCCGCGGGGCGGGCGGCGAGCGCTCGGTGCCCGCGTCCGAGTTCTTCCGCGGCATCTTCGAGACCGTGATCGAGCAGGGCGAACTGCTCACCGAGATCCAGGTGCCCAAGCCGGCCGCGCCCGCCGCGTGGTCGTTCCAGAAGTTCAACAAGCGGGGGATCGACTACGCGATCGTCGGCGTGGCCGTTCAGGGCACGTCCGTGGCGCTGGTTAACATGGGCTCGACGCCGCTGCGGGCGACCGCGGTGGAGTCCGCGCTCGCCTCCGGCGCCTCCGCGGCCGACGCGGCCGCGCTGGCCGCGCAGGGCACGAACGCGGGCTCCGACATCCACGCGACACGCGAATACCGCGAGCACCTCGCACGCGTCCTGGTCCGCCGCGCCCTGGAGGAAGCCTCCGCGAGGGCGTAACGACCGCATCGTGACGGGGGAACGCCAGGCATGCGGCGCCTGGCGTTCCCCCGTCCGGTGCTTTACCTGGCAGGCGCCACGCCTCCGCACCGCCCGTCTGCCTCCGCCGTACCGTCGGCCTCTGCCGTACCGCCTGCCTCCGCCGCGCGGCCGCGCCCCCGGCCGCCCGCCCCGCGGCCACGCACCCCGCGGGCCAGCGGACAGTTTTACCTTCATTTAACTCTCCGCACTTGCGACGTTCCGCAGCGGAATCTAGCGTGGGGGTTCTGAGCAGAAGTTCCCGACCGCGGCGGGGGGATGCGCACGATGAGGCGGCTGGGGTCTTCGCTGGTGGTTGCGGCGTGCCTGGCGACGGGGATGTCACTCGCGGGCGGCGGCGCCGCGCGGGCCGCGCCGCAGGCCGCGGCGCTCGCCGCGCCCGGCAGGGCGACGGTGAGCGTGGACATCTCCGGCCCGGCGATCGGCAGGGTCGTCCAGCATTTCATCGGCCTGTCCACCGAGTCGAGCGAGCTGCGCATCAGGGCACCGCAGTTCAAGGACACGGGCAACCTCGCGCGGCTGCTCGCCAACCTGGGCGGCGGCGTGCTGCGGTTCGGCGGCGAATCGGCCGACAATCGTCACTTCACCGGCACCGCGACCGCCACGCTCCGTGGCCTGGCCAGCCTGGTGCGCGCGGCAGGCTGGTCGGTCCTGTACACCGAGAACCTCGGCCACTTCAACGCGGCGCGGGTCCGCGCCGACGCCAGGAAGGTGGTCCGCGCCCTCGGCAGCAACCTGTTCGCCTTCGCCTGCGGCAACGAGCCCGACGAGTTCGTGTCGATGCGTCTGCGTCCGCCAGGCTGGACCGCGGGCGATTACCTGTCCGAGGTGCACGCCTGCTACCGGGCCATCCGCTCCGTCGCGCCGCAGGCGCCGCTCGCCGGGCCGGACGGCAACTATCACCGGACCCTGCTCGCCTCCTTCGCCAGGCGGGACGCGAGCACCATCGCCTGGTTCACTGCGCATTTCTACCCGCTCGGCTGCCGCGGGCTGCACGGGACCGCCGCGTCGCTCGCCGCGGACATGCTGTCGGCGAAGACGGCCGCGGCGGAAGCCGTCAGGTTCCGCATCTACGCCGGGGTCGCCGCGATCGCCAGGCGCCCGCTGGTCCTCGCGGAGACGAGCAACTTCTGCCATGGCGGCTTGCCCCGCGTCAGCGACTCGTTCGCCTCGGCGCTGTGGGTCATCGACTACCTGCTCACCGGCGCCGAGCACGGGGTGCACGCGATGAACCTGTCCACCGGGTTCTCCGCGGCCTGCGCCACGTATACGTTGCTCTGCCTCAACGGCGACAACGACTATGACGCCCAGCCGGCCTACTACGGCCTGCTGCTGACCAGGATGCTCGGCACCGGCAGGCTCGTGCCGGTCAGCATCCGCCAGACACCGGGGCAGCACATCACGGCCTTCGCGCTGCGCGGTGACGGCGGCGGCCTGCGGCTGATGGTGGAGAACATGAACCGTGCCGCGGCGGCGGTCAGGCTCGACGTCGGCAGCTACCGCGGCGCCGCCACCGCGGCCAGGCTCAGGGCACCGGCCCTGCTCGCCACGTCGGGGGTGACCATCCAGGGGGCGCGGGTCGCGGCGGACGGTTCCTTCTCGCCCAGACCTCGGGACACTCTGCGCTGTGCCGCCGCGGGCTGCCTGCTCACCATGCCAGGCTACTCGGCGGCCCTGGTCACGGTACCGCTCCGCTAGCCGCCAGCCACTAGCGCGCCCCCTCTGTTGACGTGATGTCCGACAATGGAGGGGTGAGGTTGCGTGGCAGGCTCCTGCGCCCGTTCCGGTACCCGGTGCGATGGCTGGCGTTCCTCGCGGGCGGGGTGCCCGCAGTGCTCGTCTTTCCCTTGCCGTCGCTGTCGTATCTCGCCTGGTTCGCGCTCGTGCCCGCGATGGTGCTGTTCACCAGGGCGGACACGACGCGGGAGGCGATCGCGCGCGGCTGGTGGTTCGGCGCGGGCTACCTGATCGCCATCCTGCAGTGGATGACGCCGGAAATCGGACCCGGGGTGGTGCTGATCGGCGGCGTCTTCGGCTGCATGTGGTCGCCGTTCGCCGTCGCCGTCCGGCGCCTGCTTGGGCCCGCGGTCGGCTGGCTCCGGCTGCTCGCCGCATTGGCGGTCGTCCCGGCCACCTGGCTGGTACCAGAATGGATCAGGTCGTACCAGGGCCTCGGCGGCCCGTGGGGCCTGTACGGCGCGTCGCAGTGGCAGCACCCCGCCGTGCTCGCGCTGGCCGGCGTTGGCGGCGTGTGGCTGGTCAGCGTGGCACTGCTGCTCGCGAACGTCGGCCTGACGCTGGTACTCGGCGCGCTCCGGCCAGGCCTGCTCGCCCCCCCGGCGCCCCAGGCAGGGACATCCCGCCGTGTCGCGGTCGCCGCCGCGGGCGCCGCGGCCTTCGCCGCCGCGGCAGCCTCGGGTCCGCTCGCCTTCGCGCTGACGCCGCCGTTCCCCGCGGTCCGCCAGGTCTCCGTCGCCCTGGTGCAGCCAGGCATCGTGCCCGACCCCGCCGCGCGCGTCGACGCGTCCGAGACGCTCACCAGGCAGTTCGCTGCGGGCAAGGCGCTGGCGAAGGACCACCCTGGCCTGATCGTCTGGGGCGAGTCGAGCGTCGCCTACGACCTGGCGATGAGCCCGGGCCTGCTCGCGGGCATCGAGAACCTGTCACGGCAGGCCGGCGCTGAGATCCTGACCAGCCAGGACTCCACGCTGCCCGGGCCCGGCGGCGGGCAGGAGAAGGTCGCCGTGCTCGTCAGCCCGTCCGGCATCCAGGGCCGCTACGTGAAGACGCGGCTGGTGCCGTTCGGCGAGTACATACCGTTCCGGCAGCAGCTCGGCTGGCTCACCAAGGTCAGCAGGGCCGCGCCGTCGAACATGATCCCTGGCGCGGGCGCGCGCACGCTCACCGTGACGGGCCAGGCGGTCGGCGCGCCGCTTGCCGTCGGCGTGCTTGTCTGCTTCGAGTCCGCCTTCCCCGACATGTCCCGGGTGGAGACAGGGCAGGGCGCGCAGCTCATCGTCTACCAGACGTCGACCTCCACGTTCCAGGGCACCTGGGGGCCCGACCAGCACGCCAGCCTGGCCGCGATCCGCGCGGCGGAGACCGGCCGGCCGGTCGTCCAGGCCGCGCTGACCGGAGACTCGGCGGCCTTCGACGCGCGCGGCAGGCAGCTCGCCTGGCTCGGCCAGGACCGCAGCGGAGTCGTGACCGTCACCGTCGCCCTCCCCGCCACGGGGGCCCGGACCTTCTACGACCAGGCCGGCGACTACGTGATGTGGTCGGGGGTCGCGATCGCCGCGCTCGCCGCGCTGGTCATGCTGCTACGCCGGCGATACTTTCCAGCCGATAGCACTGGTGCCCCCGGCAGTCGTACGGCACAATATGAGGCGGATACCGGAGACCGCCGTGCAATAGTGAGCGCTAGGCGGGCCAACCGGGCGTGATGAGGTCGCAGGGGAAGGCGAACCTCGTCTTACGCAGGGAGGCACCGGTGTCGGTTTACGGCGTTCTGCAGGTTCATTCGGCGCCACCCGCGCTGTGCCCGCACATCGAGTGGGCAGTGGCGGGGACCGTCGGATCGGCCGTCAGCATGCCCTGGGTCAGCCAGCCCGCTGCCCCAGGGTCTCTTCGTGCTGAGCTCACCTGGAGGGGCAGGTCCGGCACGGCCGGCGCCATCACCTCCGCACTGGCCGGCTGGAACAGGCTGCGCTTCGAGCTCACCGAGGAAGCGTCACCCGGCTGTGACGCGATGCGCTACTGCTACACACCCAACCTCGGGCTGTTCTCCGCGACCACCAGCGCCAACGGCGACATCCTCGTCCCTGAGAACAAGCTGCGCGCCGCGCTCGCCCTCGGCGCCGGCGGCACGGCGATCCTGGAGAGGGAACTGGACCGGCTGCTCGGCGGCCCCTGGGACAACGAGCTTGAGCCGTTCCGCCGCGCGGGCGACGGCGCCCCGGTCCGCTGGCTGAACGCCACCGGCTGACCGCCACCGGCTGACCGCCTGATTCACGGTCAGGTCCGTCATCGACGGTTACTGAAGCTGGCTGGCCGTGGCGTGCGGCAGGGGGGCCCGCCCCCGGCCGCGCGCCCGTCATGATCCGAACGTACGGTTGGTCTCAGCGGCCGCCCCACGTACGCTCGTGCGCAGCGGCCAACCGGTACCAACGCCAGGAGTAGCTGCATGACTATCACCGACCTCACCGGCATCGATGTCCCGACGGGGCTGCTCATCGGGGGGGAATGGTGCAAGGGCCGCGGCACGTTCCCGGTTCTTGACCCGGCGACGGAGGAACCGCTCGCGGAGGTCGCCGACGGCTCGGTGAACGACGGGCTCGACGCGGTGACCGCCGCCCAGGCCGCCCTGCCGGGCTGGGCGGCCACGCCGCCGCGGAAGCGGGCGGAGATCCTGCGCAAGGCCTACGAGCTGATGTCGGCGCGCGGCGAGCAGTTCGCCAGGCTGATGTCGGCGGAGAACGGCAAGTCGCTGCGCGACGCGCGCGGCGAGGCGGCCTACGCGGCCGAGTTCTTCCGCTGGTACGCCGAGGAGGCGGTGCGGATCGAGGGCACGCTGATGCGCTCGCCGTCCGGCACCAACCGCATCCTCACGCTGCGCGAGCCGATCGGCGTGTCGCTGCTCATCACGCCGTGGAACTTCCCCGCCGCGATGGCCACCCGCAAGATCGGCCCCGCGCTCGCCGCCGGCTGCACCGTCGTACTCAAGCCGGCCGCGGAGACACCGCTGACCGCGCTCGCGCTCGCCGCCCTGCTCAGCGAGGCGGGGGTGCCGGACGGCGTGGTCAACGTGATGACCACCACCACGTCAGGTCCGGTCTGCGCGGCGATGATCGACGACCCCCGGGTGCGGAAGCTGTCCTTCACCGGGTCCACTGAGGTGGGACGCATCCTGCTCGCCCAGGCCGCCAAGACCGTCGTCAGCTGCTCGATGGAACTCGGCGGCAACGCGCCGTTCATCATCTTCGAGGACGCGGACATCCCGGCCGCCGTCGAGGGCGCCCTGATCGCGAAGATGCGCAACGGCGGCGAGGCGTGCACCGCCGCCAACCGCTTCTATGTGCACGAGGCGGTCGCCGGCGAGTTCACCGCGGCCGTCGCGGCCCGGCTGAAGGCCATGGTGGTCGGCCCGGGTCTCGAGGAGTCGACCGAGGTCGGGCCGCTTGTCAACGAGGATACTAGGTCCAAGGTGGCCGGCCTGGTGGACGGCGCCGCCGGCTCTGGCGCGGCGCTCGTCACCGGCGGCCGCGCGCCGCAGCGGCGCGGCTACTTCTACGAGCCGACCCTGCTCGACGGCGTGCCCGCGGACGCGGCGATCCTGTCCACCGAGATCTTCGGACCGGTCGCGCCCGTGGTGCGGTTCACCGACGAGGCCGACGCGGTCCGCTGGGCCAACGCGACCGAGTTCGGGCTCGTCTCCTACGTCTACACCCAGGACCTGCGGCGCGGGCTGCGGGTGTCCGAGGCACTCGACGCGGGCATGGTTGGGCTGAACAGGGGCCTGGTCTCCGACCCGGCCGCGCCGTTCGGCGGTGTCAAGCAGTCGGGACTCGGCCGCGAGGGCGCCCACGAAGGGCTACTCGAATACACAGAGACCAAGTACATCGCCACCGACTGGTAACGCGGCCCGCGGCGGAGTCCTCATATGACCACGGCGGAGGTGCCCAGGGTCTCCGTGGTCATTCCCGCCTACAACGAGGGACGGCACATCATCCCCGTGCTCGACCGGATCTTCGAATCGGTCCGGCTGCAGTGCGAGGTGCTGGTCGTCGTTGACTCCGAGGATGACACCACGGTCGCCCCGGTGACCGAGTACGCCAATAAAGAGCCGCGGCTGCGCTGTATCGTCAACGCCTACGGCCGCGGCCCGGCCAACGCCATCAGGTACGGCATCGGCACCGCCGCCGCCCCGGTCGCCGTGGTCACCATGGCCGACGGCTGCGACGACCCGCGGCAGATCG
>Ga0134128_10007762_pt1 | contig 12950 bp, 14 predicted proteins | sample KB31754_FD_96462 | JGI IMG/M metagenome (GOLD analysis project Ga0134128, IMG submission 96462) | Terrestrial soil microbial communities with excess Nitrogen fertilizer from Kellogg Biological Station, Michigan, USA - KB3-175-4 | ecosystem: Environmental > Terrestrial > Soil > Unclassified ...
GATGGCGGCGCGGTCGCGGCACGCCTCGATCGCCGCCGAACCGGTGTCGCCGGAGGTCGCGCCGATGATGGTGACACGCTCGCCACGCTGCGCCAGCGCATGCTCGAAAAGCGGCCCGACGAGCTGCAGCGCGTAATCCTTGAACGCGAGCGTCGGGCCGTGAAACAGCTCCTCGAGCCAGAAGCCGTCGCCCAAGGCCTTCAAGGGCGCGATGTCGGGTTCATCGAAATCGGCATAAGCCGCCGCGATCATCTTCTCCCATTGCGGCGGCTCGACGATGCCATCGAGAAACGGCGTCGTGACCCGCAGCGCGATCTCGGCGTAGGACTTGCCGCGCAGCGCGACGAGATCGGCGGCCGAGAGCGTCGGCCAATCCGCCGGCAGATAGAGCCCGCCATCATGCGCGAGCCCGTCGCGCAGCACCGCATCGAACGCGACGCGTTCGGGCGGCTGACGGCGGTCGCGGGTGCTGAGATAGGGCAAGGCGGTATCCAAACGCTACGGGGCTTAAGCGAAAAAGCCTAGTCCGGACAGGTGGATAGCGCAAGATTTGGGCGGCGACGCGAGCGGGCGTATGATGGAGCCGCGCGGAATTGCGCATTTCAGACAATCTGGGAGGTGTATGATGCCAAAATACCTGGCTCAAGCATCTTACAACGCCGAAGGCGTCAAGGGCCTGGCCGCGGACAGCGGCACGACCCGACGAGCCGCCGTTGCCAGAGCCATCGAGTCGCTCGGCGGCAAACTCGAAAGCTTCTATTTCGCTTTTGGCGACAATGACGTGGTGGCGATCCTCGATTTGCCGGACAATGGCGCGGCCGCGCGCTTTGCAATGAAGGTCGCCAGCAGCGGACAGGCGACGATCAAGACGACGCCCCTCCTCGCACCCGAGGAACTCGACAGGGTACTCGACAAGAAAGTCGATTACCGCGCCCCAGGCGAAAGGAAATAGAGAATAAATTTCGAGCGCGCGCCGGCAACGGCGCGCGCGCCTTTTAGAGATCGAGGACGAGCTTGTCGGTCTTCGAGCCGGAGCAGCAGATCATCATCGTCTTGCTCGCCTTGCGCTCGGAATCGGTCAGCACGACGTCGCGGTGATCGGGCACGCCTTCGAGCACGCGCGTCTCGCACGTGCCGCAGACGCCTTCGAGACAGGAGGAAGCGACATTCATACCGGCATCGAGCAAAGTCTCGAGAATCGTCTTGCCCGGTGCGATCTGGAAGCTCTTGCCGCTCTTCGCCAGCACAACCGTGAAACCGCCTTCCGCCGCCGGCGCGTCCTTAGCGGTGAAATATTCGACATGCACGCGCTCGGGCGGCAGATCCTTGGTCGCTGCCTCGAAGGCTTCGAGCATCGGCAGCGGGCCGCAGCAATAGATATGCGTCTCGGGCGGGACGGCTCTCGTCACCGCGGCGAGGTCGAGCATCTTGCCGCCCGGCACGCCGTCGAAATTGAACGTGACCTTGCCGCTCGACTTGCCGTTCGCCGCCTCCATCAACTCGCGAAAGGCCGCGTCCTTCGGGGTGCGCGCGCAATAGATCAGCTCGAAGCTGCGCCCGATCGAGACGAGGCGCTGCATCATGCACCAGAGCGGCGTGACGCCGATCCCGCCCGCGATCAGCAGCGAGTGCTTCGCGTCCTCGGCCAGCGGAAAGTTGTTGCGCGGCGCACTGATGGTGACGATGTCGCCGGTTTTGAGCTTGTCGTGTACCCAGGTCGAGCCGCCGCGGCTGACGCGATCCTTTTGCACCGCGATGACATAGCGATGGCGCTCGTCTTGCGGATTGGTGAGCGAGTAAGAGCGCACCATGCCGGTCGGCAGATTCAGATCGATATGCGCGCCCGCTGTGAAGGGCGGCAGCGGCGCGGCCGAGGGATCGCGCAGCTCGTAGGAGAAAATGCCTTCCGCTTCCCAGGTGACGGAATGGACCCGCACCCGCAGCGGCGCAGCGACATCACTCATGACTGAATCAGCTAAGCCTCAATGCTTGTGGAAACCCGCGAGCCGGGTCAGGCGCTTCGCGCTCCGGCCGACGATCATGTCCTTGGTCTTGGCGAAGAAATCCTGCACATGCGGCGTCTTGCCGTGGAGCTCGAACGCAGCCTGGTCGGCATAGATCTCATATAGGGAGAATTTGGTCGGATCGTCAGTCTGCTGCGTCACGTCGAATTGCATGCAGCCCTTCTCGGTATGCACCGAGGTATTGGCATTGGCCATGATCAGCGGGATGAATTTCTCGACCGTCTCGGGCTTTACCTGCAACTCGGCAATGAGAACGAACAGGGCCATAGGGGAGCCTCCTCTGGGAAGGGGCGAATTTAGAGGGATTTCCGCACCAGTTAAACCCGCGGCGGGCTCATCACCCTTCGATGTACCGCGCCCGGAGATGGCGCTCGAACACCGCGGGATCGAGCGGCTTGTCGGTCGCCTGGGTGATGATCTCCGCCGTCGAGAAGCGCGACGCCTTGCCGTGGACGTTGGCGCGGAGCCACGCCATCAGCGGCGCGAATTCGCCCCGTGCGATCCCGGGCACGATGCCCGGGTCGGCGCGGCGCGCGGCGGCGAAAAGCTGCGCTGCGGTCATCGCGCCGAGCGTATAGGTCGGGAAATAGCCGAAAGCGCCTTCGAACCAATGGATGTCCTGGAGGCAGCCCTGGCGATCGTCGGGCGGCACGATGCCGAGCAGCGCTTTCATGGCGTCATTCCAGGCGCCGGGCAAATCCTTCAGCGCGAGCTCGCCCGACAGCAGCGCCTTCTCGAGGCGATAGCGCAGGATGACATGCGCCGGATAGGTGACCTCGTCGGCATCGACACGGATGAGGCTGCGCGCGACCCGCGTGCCGAGGCGATAGAGATTGTCCGCCTGCCATTCGGGGCCGTCGGCGCCGAACACCGCGCACAGGATGGGCGCGGCGAAGGCCTGGAATTCGCGCGAGCGGCAGACCTGCATCTCGATGAGCAGCGATTGGCTCTCATGCAAACTCATGCCGCGCGCTCGGCCGACCGGCTGGCGGCGCCAGGCTTCGGGCAGGCCGCGCTCATACATGGCATGGCCGGTCTCGTGCAGCACACCCTGCAGCGCGCGATGGAAATCGCTTTCCTCGTAGCGCGTCGTGATGCGCACGTCATCGGGCGTGCCGCCGGAAAACGGATGCGCGCTGACATCGAGTCGGCCGTGATCGAAGTCGAAACCGATATATTCCATCAGCTTCACACCGGCTTCGCGCTGCTTCGCGATCGGGAACGGACCTCGCGGTGCAAGCGGCGCCGGGTGTTTGGCCTGCGCCGCCAGCGCCTCATCGATGAGCGCCGGCAGACGCGCGGCGAAAGGCTCGAAAACGCGATCGATGGCGGCGCTGCTGCCGCCCGGCTCGTATTGATCGAGAAGGGCGTCGTAAGGGCTGACGCCGAGCTTCGCCGCTTTTACCGCCGCGACCTGACGCGTAAGATCGAGCACCTTCTGCAGCGCCGGCAGCACGCGCGCGAAATCATTCGCCGGGCGCGCCTGGCGCCACACCATCTCGCAGGCGGAATCGGCTTTCGAGGAGGCCTCGACGAGATCGGCCGGCACGGCGGTCGCATGCAGCCAGGAGCGCCGCATCTCGCCCAGATTGGCGCGCTGCCACGGATCGAGATCGTTCTGCGCCTCGGCGCCCGCTAAGAGATCGGGCAACGCCGGATCGGCGAGCAGATCGTGGCGGATGAGCTTCAAGGTCGCGAGCTGCTCGGCGCGCGCCTCGGCGCCGCCATCGGGCATCTGCGTCGCCATATCCCAATGGAGCACCGCCTGCGCCTCGCCGAGCGCGCCGAGGCGGCGGAAGCGGGCTTCGAGCGTGGCATAGGGACTGGCGGCGGTCATGCATTGCTCCGGCGGCGAAGGGCGAAACGGATATAGATCGCGACCAGCGCCACCGCCAAGGCATACCACGTCATCGCATATTGCAGATGGTTGTTGGGCAGATCGGTGATCGTCTGCCCGCCTTGCGGCCAGCCGCCCGGCACCGGCGTCTTGTCGGCATCGATATAAAAAGGCAGCGCGCTGCCGACACCCGCCGCCTGCGCCATGGCGGCGAGATCGATCGAGAACCAGGAATTCTTTTGCGGCTCGTTGGCGGGCGTGAACCAGCCCGGCGGCTCGGGCACGCGCAGCAAGCCGGCCACCGTCGTCGGGCCGGCGATCTCGCCTCTTTCGCGCGTCGCCGCCGTCTTGCGATCGGTCGGCACGAAGCCGCGATCGATGAGGATGATCGTGCCATCGCCCAAGCGGAACGGCGTGATGATATGGAAGCCGGCCGCGCCGCTCAGCGACTGCGCGTCGAAATAGAGCTCGTGATCGTTGAGGTATTCGCCTGTGGCGCGCACGGGATGGAATTCGAGCGCCCGCGCGTCATCGAGTGTCTTCGGCAGCGGCACCGGCGCCACGCCGAGCGCGGCGTTGCGCTCGGCGATCAGCCCTTCCTTCCAGTGGAGGCGCTGCACCTGCCAGGTGCCGAGACCCAACAGCAGCAACAGGCCGAGCGCGGACCAGAGGCTGGGCCAGAGGAGGCTTCGACGCTTTTCTACGATCGTCATTGCCAGGAGCGCAGCGACGAAGCAATCCAGGCCGACACGGGCGGTCCATGGATTACTTCGCTTCGCTCGCAATGACGACGGAGGTAGATCACGCGTCTCCCAGCAGATGGTGGCGGTACTGCATCGCGATGAGCCAGGCCTTGAGCGGCCGCAGCAAGGCGATCGCGCCGCCGATCACGACCGGGGTCCAGAGGATGATATGCACCCAAAAAGGCGGCGCGAATTTGATCTCGATGAGGATCGCGAGACCGACCACCAGCGCGCCGAGGATCAGAACGACGAAGACCGCCGGCCCATCGCCGGCATCCTGCGCGGCGAGATCGAGGCCGCAGGCGGCGCAGCGCGGCGCGACGGCCAGCAGACCCTCGAAGAGCTTGCCCTCGCCGCAGCGCGGACAGCGGCAGCGCAAGGCGGCCGCGAGCACGGGAACCGGCGGATAGCGATCCGCCTCGGCCATTCGCTTATTCGCCGACAGAGACGCCGGCGCTGCCCCACCAATAGATGCAGACGAAGAGGAACAGCCAGACGACGTCGACGAAGTGCCAGTACCAGGCCGCCGCCTCGAAGCCGAAATGATGATCGGGGCGGAAATGGCCTTTGATGGCGCGCATCAGGCAGACGAAGAGGAAGGTCGTGCCGATGATGACATGCGCGCCGTGAAAGCCCGTCGCCATGAAGAAGGTCGAGGGATAGATGCCCTGCGTGAAGCCGAAAGCGGCGTGGCTGTACTCATAGGCTTGCAGCGAGGTGAAGCAGACGCCGAGGATCACGGTAAGGGTGAGGCCTTGGATAAGGCCTTTGCGGTTGTTTTCGAGCAGCGCGTGATGCGCCCAGGTGACCGTCGTGCCTGAGGTCAAGAGGATCAGCGTGTTGAGGAACGGCACTTCGAAAGGATCGAAGGGATGGATGCCTTTGGGCGGCCACATCCCGCCCATGGCGGCGGTTGGATAGAGCGCGGCGCTGAAATAGGCCCAGAAGAAGGCCGAGAAGAACATCACCTCCGAAGCGATGAACAGCGCCATGCCGAAGCGCAGCCCGATCTGCACGACCGGATTGTGGAAGCCGCCGAAGACCGCCTCACGGATGACGTCGCGCCACCACACGAACATGATGGCGAGCACGCCGAGGAAGCCGAGCGCCATGACCCACCAGGCGCCGCCATGCATCCACCAGACGGCGCCGCCGGTGAGGGCACCGGCGCAAACCGAGCCGATGATCGGCCAGAAGCTCGGATCGACCAGGTGATAGGGATGATGGTGGCCGTGATAGTCGAAATGTTCGGGCTCGAGGGGCTCAGTCGTCATGGCTTGCTCGCACGGCTCAATTGATCGAGGTGGTGTTGGCGGGAAGGGCCGAGGATTGGACGGGTTTCGCCTCGTCCTTGGCGCGGAACATGGTGTAGCTCAGCGTGATCGTATCGACGTCGTCTTCGTCGTGGTCCTTCGCGATATCCGGATCGACGAAGAACTGCACCGCGAGATCGGCGCTCTGGCCCGGCGCAAGATGCTGCGCGGTGAAGCAGAAGCATTGCAGCTTGTCGAAATAGAGACCCGCTTTCGACGGCGTGACGTTGAACGTCGCCGTGCCGGTCACCGGCTGCTTGCTCATATTGAAGGCTTTGTAGGCGATGACCTTGGTCTCGCCGGGATGGACCTGGACCGAGCGTTGCTCTGGCCGGAATTCCCAGTCGAGCCCGGGCGCGACATTCGCATCGAAACGGATGGTGATGGTGCGGTCCTTAACGATCTCGCTTGCGACCTCGGTGGCGCGCTGCGTGGTGCCGTTATAGCCGGTCGCGGCACAGAACAGGCGATAGAGCGGCACCGAGAAGGCGACCAGCACCGACATCGCCGCGACGATGCCGAGCAGCGCACCGGCGGTCAGGCCTTTCCGTTGCGTGCCGGGCGGTTTTTTGCTTGCGGCGTTCACAGCTGCGCCCCGAGACGGACCACGGTGATGACGTAGAGCAGCACCACCAGCGCCACGAGGACGCCCAGCAGCGCCAGGTTCTTCGCGCGTCGCCGCTTGTCTTCGGGATCCATCGCCCAAGAGCTCACGAGGCCACCGCAAAACCCAACGCGCGGTCGGCGACCAGCAACGCGAACAACAGGAAGAGATAAAGCAGCGAGAAGCCGAACATCTGCTTGGCGGCGCGCTCGCCCGGATCGCGCATCACGCGGATCGCGCAGAGGGTGAAGATCGCGCAAAGCGCGAGCGCCGGCGCGCCATAGAACCAGCTCGCGGCATGGAGCAGCGTCGGCGCCAGCGCCACCGGCCAGAGCGCGACGGTGTAGAGCAGCATCTGCTTCTTGGTCTCGCGCGCGCCCGAGACCACCGGCAGCATCGGCACGCCGGCCTTGGCGTAATCGCCGGTGCGATAGAGCGACAGCGCCCAGAAATGCGGCGGTGTCCAGAAGAAGATCAGCGCGAAGAGCGCGAGCGCCGGCAGCCCGATCTGGCCGGTGACGGCGGCCCAGCCGACGATCGGCGGGAAGGCGCCGGCGGCGCCGCCGATGACGATGTTCTGCGGCGTGCGGCGCTTCAGCCAGATCGTGTAGATGAAGACATAAAAGGCGATGGTGATCGCGAGAAGAATCCCGGCGACGATATTCACCGCCAGCGCCATCAAGGTGACCGAGCCGATCGCGAGGATCACGCCAAAGCCAAGCGCATCGCCCGGCGCGACGCGGCCCGCCGGCAGCGGCCGGTCTTTCGTGCGCTCCATCACCGCGTCGATGTCGCGGTCGTACCACATGTTGATCGCGCCCGCGGCGCCGGCGGCGACCGCGATACACAGCACCGCGACCGCGGCGAGCACGGGATGGAGATGGCCCGGCGCAAGATAGAGCCCGGCCCAGCCGGTGAAGACGACAAGCGACATCACCCGTGGCTTCAACAACGCGACATAATCGCCGACGCCGCCGACCGCGTTGGTCGTCGCAACATTCTCTGCCGCGGCAACACGCGCCGGTGCTGCCGGCGCGCTGATGAGGCTGGCGGAGAGGTCGGCCATCGCGCTCAGTGATGCGCCGGCGAGGCTGCGATCACTGGCAGCTCGTCATAGGAATGGAAAGGCGGGGGCGACGGCAGCGTCCATTCCAGGGTGGTCGCGCCCGCGCCCCAATAATTCGCGCCGACACGCTTCCCGGCGAAAAGCGTGTGGAAGACGATGAATACGAACCACAGGGTCGAGGCGAAGGAGATAAAGGAGCCGATCGAGGCGACCATGTTCCAGCCCGCGAAAGCGTCGGGATAATCGCTGATGCGGCGCGGCATCCCGGCAAGGCCGAGGAAATGCATCGGGAAGAAGGTGAGGTTGACGCCGATGAAGGTCGTCCAGAAATGAATCTGGCCGAACAGCTCGTTGTATTGCCGGCCCGACATCTTGCCGATCCAGTAATAGAAGCCGGCAAAGAGGCCGAACACCGCGCCAAGCGACAGCACGTAATGGAAATGCGCCACCACGTAGTAGGTGTTGTGCAGATAGTGGTCGACGCCGGCATTGGCGAGTACCACGCCGGTGACGCCGCCGATGGTGAAGAGGAAGAGGAAACCGATCGCCCAGAGCATCGGCGTCGTGAACTCGATCGCGCCCTCCCACATCGTCGCGACCCAGGAGAAGATCTTGATGCCGGTCGGCACCGCGATGACCATGGTCGCGGCGGTGAAATAGGCCTGCGTGTCGACGCTGATGCCGGTGGTGAACATGTGATGCGCCCACACCACGAAGCCGATCACGCCGATCGAGACCATCGCATAGGCCATGCCGAGATAGCCGAAGATCGGCTTCTTCGAGAAGGTCGAGATCACCTGGCTAACGATGCCGAAGGCCGGCAGGATCATGATGTAGACTTCGGGATGGCCGAAGAACCAGAAGAGGTTGAGGAACAGAATCGGGTCGCCGCCGCCGGCCGGATCGAAGAAGGTCGTGCCGAAATTGCGATCGGTCAGCAGCATGGTGATCGCGCCGGCGAGCACCGGCAGCGACAAGAGCAGCAGGAACGCCGTCACCAGGATCGACCACACGAAAAGCGGCATCTTGTGCAAGGTCATGCCGGGCGCGCGCATGTTGAAGATCGTGGTGATGAAATTGATCGCGCCCATGATCGACGACGCGCCGGCGAGATGCAGCGAAAAGATCACCATGTCGACCGAGGGGCCGGGATGGCCGATCTTCGATGAAAGCGGCGGATAAACCGTCCAGCCGACGCCGGCGCCCTCGCCGACGACCGCCGAGCCGATGAGCAGGCAGAACGCCGGCACCAGCAGCCAGAAGCTGATGTTGTTCATGCGCGGGAAGGCCATGTCGGGCGCGCCGATCATCAGCGGCACGAACCAATTGCCGAAGCCACCGATGAGCGCCGGCATGACGAGGAAGAACACCATCACCAGCCCGTGCGCGGTGATGATGACGTTGTAGAGCTGGTGGTTGTTGGCGAAGAGCGGGTCGCCCGGCTGCATCAAATTGTAGCGCATGATGACCGAGAACGCGCCGCCGATCAGCCCGGCACAGATCGCGAAGATGATATAGAGCGTGCCGATATCCTTATGATTGGTCGAGGCGAACCAGCGCGACCAGAAGGCCGGCACGTGATCATGCCCCGCCTCGTGCCCAGCCCCGTGACCGTGACCATAGCCGCCATGCGCGTGAGTATCGGTCGTCATCGCTTTGTCCTCGCGAATACCTGAGCTGAGCTGACGTGCTTACTGAACCGCCGCGAGCTCGACGCCCGGGTCGTGGGTGCCGGACTTGGCGAATTTCTTCTTCGCCCCGTCGACCCACTTCTGGAAATCCTCTTTCGAGACCACATCGACCTCGATCGGCATGAAGGGATGATTGACGCCGCAAATCTGATTGCACTGGCCGTAGAAAGTGCCGGCGCGCTCGAATTCGAACCAGCTTTCGTTGACATGGCCGACGACGGCATATTCCTGCACGCCGGCGGAGGGCAGATACCAGCTGTGAATCACGTCGGTGCCGGTGATGAGCACGCGCACCGTCGCGCCGACCGGCACGACCACCGGATTGTCGACGCCGAGAAGCCGCGGCTTCTTCTGCTTCGCCGCATCCGCATCGGAGAGCACATTGCTGTCATAGGCGAAACCGCCCTGATCCGGATATTCATAGGACCAGTACCATTGGTGACCGGTCACCTTCAGGGTGAAATCCGCTTTCTCGGTACGGTTCTCGTAATAGAGCAGCTTGAAGGACGGGATCGCGATGAAGATGAGGATCAGGACCGGTAGCGCGGTCCAGACCACTTCGAGCAGCGTATTGTGCGTCGTCGTCGTCGGCACCGGATGTCGCTTCGCGTTGAAGCGTATCATCGTATAGACGAGCAGGCCGAGCACGATGATCGTGATGATCGTGATGATGACGAGCAGCTCGTTGTGGAAGCTATTGATCGCGTCGCGCACCGGCGTGTCGCCCTCGACCATGCCGAGCTGCCAGTCATGCGGCTCCTCCGCCCAAGCAGCCGGGACCGCCATCAGCGCCAGGAACAGCCCGGCGCCGGCCCGCAGCGCGGCGCCGAGACGGTGACGAACCAATTTGCGGGTCGAAATCATGCCTTTGCCCCTCAGTCCTGCCGGCGGCGACCGGCGCCGCGCGACACGGCAAGCGCGGCGAAAAATTGCGCGTCTCTCATAGCCCTTGGGCCCGCATGAAGCCAACCGCATCATTGCGACTTTATGCCGCATTTCGCGTGCAACAAAAAAACGAACGACGTCAGCAACCTGCGGAACAGAAATTTGTTCGTACGGACCTTGTACGCAGAGCAACAGCCGACGCGTTTGGCAGTCGATTTTTACCTCTGCCTCTTCAAACGCTGTAGACCGGACCACAGGTCCATCCAACCGAACTTCTCTTTTGCGTGGCTGCTCTTGCGGGACGAACAGACGCCAGGCCCTTGCCTCGAGGATCGCATGAGGCGATGATCTCGCGGGGGCGACGGGGGGCATGCAGTTTCGCCTGGGTAGACAGCGATGGCTGGGCCTCGTCGGCCTGGCCGGGCTCTTGGCCTATATCGGCTGGATGGGTGGGCCCTATCTGCGCTCGGTTATCTTGCGCGATGCGGCGGTCACCAGCTGGATTAATCCGACGACCTCGCCGGTCGCGGGCTATGTCGGGCCCCATCTCCTCTATGCGGGGGACCGTGTTGGCGCGGATGGCGTAATCGCCGTCATCGCGGATCCGCTGGCCGACCGATCGGCTCTCGCCCGGGCGGAGGCCGATCTCGACCGCGCCCAGGTACGGCGCCAAGCCTTGGAGCAGTTGGTCGCGGTGCGTGAGAGTACCGTGGAGGCACGCCTCGCGCTGGCAAAGGATTATGCCGAGGCCTTCAAGCATGATCTTGGCCTCCGCATCACCGCAGCGGCAGCCAGCCTGTCGTTGACGAAGCAGCGCCTGGGCTTGGAGCGCGCGCAAGCCGCCCGCTTGGCTCAACTCGCGGCCAGTGGGCATGGCTCGCGCGCCGCCGCCGATGCCGAGACCCAGCTGGTGGCGGAGTTGGAAAAGACCGTCGCCACACTGCAGTCGGACTTCGACCGCTCGACGCACCGGCGAAGCATGGCGGAGGAAGGCACCTTTCTGCTCGACGACGGCACGGATGCCGCTGTCAGTGCGCGCAGCCTCGAAGAGGCCCGGCTCGCCCTCAATCAGGCGAAGCTCGATCTCGCGCTGGCCCACGTCGACGTCGAACTTGCTCGCAAAATACTGAGCGCGGCGCGATCGGGCTATCAAAAGGCGCTAAGCGCCTCGGTTGCGGCACCGCCCGGTGCACTCGTCTGGAGCCTCATCATCGCTCCGGGGAGTGCCGTCCAACCGGGCGCGCCGGTCGCGAACTGGATCGATTGCAGCGTGCTGATGGTCGACGCGCCGATCTCGGATGTGGAGCTCTCGCTGCTGCCTAAAGGCGCCAGGGCAGATGTGGTGTTCGAGGGCGAGAAAAAGGTGCGACGCGGCACGGTCATCCTGACGCGCGGTGCCGCCGCGACCGTGGGTCGGGCTGATCTTGCCGCGATCGCAAAGGGCCGCGAGGCCGGCGTGGGGCAGGCGCTGATCAAACTCGACGCCGCCCCGGAGGACATCGCGGCCTGCCCCATTGGTCACGCCGCTTACGTGGATTTCCCGGATATCGGGCTGATCGACGTGCTGCGCGCCCGGTTGCGGCTCTAAGCGCCGATGGCGCGCGACCCCCGCATCTCAATGGAGCAGCAAGCCGAGGAGAGCTCGGTACAGTTCGCACTGACCGTTGATCTCAGCCTGGTGAGTCTCTTAGTGGCGATCGGGGTTCTCGGCGGTTCGCTCACCCTCACCGCCGAATCGATCCGTGCCACCTTAATGATCCTCGTCGAGCTCTTCTCGTTCGTCGTCTTGAAGCGCATCCATCGCGGAGAGCTCGCCGATCTCGAGTTCGGCACCGGCAAGCTCGAGCAGGTCGCCAACACGGTGATCGGCGCCGCCATGCTGGGCGGCGCGCTCTGGATCGCTTCCAGGGTGATCGCCGTCCTCACCGGCGAAAGCGCACTCGGCACGCCCTTTGGGCTCGCCCTGGCGGCGATCGCGGGCGCGCTCAACCTCTACGCCAATTTCCTGTCCTGGGACCGCGTCCGCCGCACGGTCAGGGCGGAGAGCTCGATCGTCATGAAAGGGCAGCTGCAGTCTCGACGGGTCAAGCTCATGTCTTCGCTCTTCGTGCTGTTCACCATGACCGCGGCGGCAGTGTCGACCGACGATCGGGTGGTCGCATGGGCCGATGTCCTGGGCTCGCTCTTCGTCGCCGGCTTCATCGTCGTGAACGCCTTCGACATGCTGAGTACCGGCCTCATCGATCTGCTTGACCGTTCCGCCGGTCCCGCGGTGCACGAGGCGATCGACCGCGCGCTGGCCCGCCACGCCGACAATTATGGCGAACTCGCCCGGGTCAGATCGCGCCGCTCGGGCCGGGTGATCTTCATCGAGCTCGCGTTGCGCTTCGATCCCAGCCTCAGCATTGCTCAAATCAACCAGCGCATCGATGCCTTGAAACAGTCGCTCGGCCATGAGATCGAGCATGCCGACATCTCGGTCCTCGCGCTCACGGCGACCCGATGAAGCGCGGCGCATGCTCGCCTCGCGTAACGCTTGGCTTGCCGCAGCCGCACAGCTGCTGATAGATTTGCCGGGAGTGGGGTTTGGGGGTTTTTAGCATTGCATAAACTTGGTTTTGCGTCGGCGCTCAGCGCCGCGTTGCTTGTCACTGCCTGTCAGGACTCCAGCAGCTTCAACAATTATCGATCCGCGCCCATCGCCGCGCCCGCGCCATCGCTGCCCGCGATCGCCAGCACCGCGCCGCGCTACAGCGATGCGCTCTCGGGACTTTACCGCCAGCCGGC
>Ga0134128_10007764_pt1 | contig 12947 bp, 9 predicted proteins | sample KB31754_FD_96462 | JGI IMG/M metagenome (GOLD analysis project Ga0134128, IMG submission 96462) | Terrestrial soil microbial communities with excess Nitrogen fertilizer from Kellogg Biological Station, Michigan, USA - KB3-175-4 | ecosystem: Environmental > Terrestrial > Soil > Unclassified ...
ATGCCGCCGAGCGCGCCCGCGATTCCACCGTCATCACGACGACCGCTTCGTGGCCGCTGCGCATGGTCTTCAGTTGCGTCACGGACAGCACACCGGACACCCGCATGGCAGCAGCGCGTAGCGAGTCCTCGATTTTTTTGCCGATCGAGCGCTGAAGCAGCACGTGCCATCCGTTCAGGAACAGCTCATGTGCGGTCTTGCAGACCAGGTACGCAACGAACAAGCCGAGCGGAAATTCCACCCAGCGCCATCCGGTGGCAAACTCGGCAATGATGCCGATGATGGTGACGGCTTCAATCAACCCGTCGCTGCGGGTCTCTTTTCCGTCGGCAACCATGCTTTCGTGCTTGGTGCGTTTGCCGATCACAATCTGGTATTGGCTGACGAAAAACGAGAGAACCATGCTGCTCGCCGACACACCCAGCACCCACCAGAATTGCACGCTCGTGAGATGGTTGTTCGGCATCTCCGGCAGAAGCCACGCCGGCAAATGTTGTCGCACGAACGAATCGCCCACACTCGAGTAATGCAGCAATGCCACCAGAGACTCCCAGAGACCGACCGCGCAGTCTTTGATGAAGTATCCTGCGGTGCAGAAGAGGGCGATGCCGATTCCAACCGAGAGGAAGGCCTCGATGTTCTTCCGTCCCCAGTGATAATCCTGCGTGGCAGGACGAGAGGCGACGATGATCGCGACGGCAACAAATAGCGCCTGGGGCAGATCGGCGATGGCGTTGTGCAAGCCGTCAGGAAGCAAGGTGGGCAATCCGGCCCAACCGCCTACTGTGACTTTTGAGTAGCCTTTGTAGACGTACATCGCGGCGACCAGCCCCATGACGAAGAGCGGATTGCAGGCCAGCGACATTAGTTTGGCCGACAGCCACGCGCGTGGCTCGCCCTTTGCCGCCGAGGAAATGATGCCGCGACGTTCGCGGTAGTGCTCGGTGACGGCCGGGTAATCGGCCGGCTCGGCAATCTGTTTTGTGTGCGGCGCAACGATGAAGATCGGAACCGGGCTCTGCTCGACCGTCTGATCGACATAGCTGCCCTGACTGACTTCGTCGCTGCGATCCATGGCGATCATGACTGCGCCTTCGCGGTTGGACGCCTCGATCACGCCGGCCGCTACATCGCGGTGCGTCTCCACAATCGTCTTGTAGGTGATCGAATGATCGCGCGCCGCTTGCTCCAGTGCCAGCTTGATGCGCAACGCCGTTTCGCAGAGGTGATCGACGGGATCGGTTGACGGCGCATCGGGATCGGGCCAGGTCGTGTGATAGAAAACCACATCCGGCCCTTTCTGCTCTTCGGTGCGCACGAGACGCCATCGTTTGATGACCTTGAACAGAGCCTCGGCAGCGACTAAACCAGTGACGCCATCGCTGAACGTGATCAGCACCGGTCCATGCCCGCGTCCTTCGACGGAACTTTCGTTCGCGGGGTAGATGCAGGCAAACTCGCCGTCGTCGTTAGGCTCGGGATCGATCACGATTGCATCGGTGGGAATTTCCGGACCCGATGTTTGATTGTACGGTTGCACCACGAACGCGGCGTTGGAGTCGCCGAGCAATGCGCGCACCGCTTCCGCGACATTGTCGGACAATGCGGCGTCAGCCTTGGCGAATGCGGACTGCAGTACGTCTTTTGCTCGAGGGTCGCGCGCGACGAGTACCACCAGCGGTTCATCGCTGAACAGTCTGGCGGCGTCGTGGGCGTACCTTAGAGCGTTCAACCCATCACGGGTCCTTTGGTACTTCACGTAGACTTTTGACATAGGAAACTCCTACGAAAGCGTCCAGCAGCCGGACAATATCGAATGACGGCGTCATCCGAATGTTTACGGCTGTGTGCTTCTTTGGGCTGTGACTTATAGCGAAGAAAAGTAATAGATAGGTGTTTCGAACCTAAGATCTGGAGGTGCTGAGATTCTGCCAATGAGAAGCAATGATCTCGCGAAAATTCTTTTTGTGCTTGCGCGGCTGTGAGAATGATTGGGATTTTTAGGTGTGTTTGCCGCTTAACGTGTCAACACATATCGGAAAACATTTGTTTACTTGTCGCGCGCGGCATTCGTTATGTACGTATTGGCTGTTATCTCTTATTCGATCTCATTGAGGTCAGAAACTAAACAAATTACGCTAAACGGAGCAAGACCATGGCTCGCCGCTTCTTCCTCGACGATTTCCTCGCCGCACTCTCTCGCCGCGACGGCAGTGCTCAGGAGGTCGTTTTCTTTCCGCCGCATGATGCGGGGTATCCCCTGCGTCAGGCAACTGGTATCAGCCCAGTCGACGACGCACTGTTGGATACAACCACCGTTTCCGGTGTCGGAATCGCGAACATGGATCTTGACCCGGTCGTGGAAGCTTACCTGGCTCGACTCGACCGCAAGTAAGCATCGGTCCTTTCTACAATTTCATGTCGCCATTTCAGCTAGAGGAGTTCTGATGACTGAATCGCCGTACAAAAAAGTGAACGCTCGCCCGCCGCGCTCCGCTCATGCGCCGAAGCGTTCCAAATCGACTGCCGCGAGCTGGCGCGAAGAGGTTGCGCATATAAAGACGCAACGAGCGGCAGTGCGGGGCACCTTCATGCAAGAACGCATGGAGCGCCACGAGCTCACCGCCGATCTCGAGCGGGCGCTCACGCAACTGGCCGCCGTGCTACCCGTTCAAGAAGCGGAAGCGCTTTCACCCGAGATTGCAACCGAGCGTCGCGCGCTTGCCGGCATCCTCGGTGCGAAGCGGCAACAGCTTGCCACCAAGCTGGAGTCGCGCTCGGCATTTTCGCCGTTGTCGCCTACCGAACGCGAAGAAATTCGCTTCGAGCTGGCGCGCACCACGGTGAAGCTGGCCATGCTCAAGCAGCGCCAGGGCGAGTATCTCGCCGCCGAGGAGCTGCTCGCGTCGGCGCAAAGCCACGCGCGCAAACTGCCGATGCACCATCAGGTGTCATTGCGCGACCTCGGATTGCCCGCACAAGGCTAGCTGGTCTTCGCCGAGCGGGCTCCCGCCCGCCGTTACCAGAGGAGCGCAGGCTACTAGCCTGCGTTTCTTCTTCGTCGCAGTACGAACAAGATAAGGAACCTGCATGAATCGTGACCGTAAGCCCAAGGCCTTTCTCGCGCGCTCCGCAGCCGCGAGGAAGAAGATCTACATTCGCATGAAGAACCGCCTCCGTCGCAGCGCGCCCGTGCTCGGCGGACTCTTCCACACCCGCGACTATATGCCCCTCGGCATTCGCTGGATGAGCTTCGGCTTCATCGGCAAGCGCAGCCGTGTCGTTTACATCTGCAGCCTGCGCACCGCAGCCTACGCCTACAAGGGCGCAGTCGAGGACGCGGCCTGGGATGAGGCGGAAGCGCTCGCTCCTCGTGAGCCCTGGCCGACCCGTCTGACTCCTGCCACCATCGAGGAGCTTTTCGCGCGCCGCGAGCCTACTTTCCCTCAGCTCGATGGACTCACCCGTCTGGAGTGGTCTCGTCGTGAGGAGCGTCGCATCGCCGAGAGCGGCAAGATTTCCGTGCGCGAGTACGTGAAGGTTGACCGCAAGGGACGCCACGGCATCTCCGTCGATGCCGTCATCGACGTGCCCCTTCTCACCATCGAGGTCGTCAACGACTTCATTCGCAAGTTCCTCGAGACCGAGGAGCCCAGCGTCGGCACCAAGGAGCTGACCTTCTCTTACGACGAGGTCAACGATTGGAGCCTGGAGTCCAATGCGATCATCGAGCCCTGGGACTGGCACGAGGTGAAGATCAACACCGAGGCCGCCGAGGACTCGGTGGAAGGCAAAGTCAACTCGTTGGTAGTGGCGACCGACGAGGGCTGAATTTCGCTGATGGCAAGGTCAGCTTCGAGCTGACCTTGCTCGCCACAAATTTTCTTTGTTGTTTTTGATCTTTCGATATACTATAGCATGTCGGTGATGCTAAAAAAAATACATAGGTCGGGAAGGGTTTGCGCGAGAGTGAATCGCGATCCCTTCCCAACCTTCTTGTAGGCAGCCGTCCGTCGGGTGTTAACCGTGCGGGACGTTCTTGCCTGACTCGTAGCCGAGATAATATCCCGGCTTCTGGAACATCTGGTCGATGAGCACGATGCCCAGCGCGAGCCCCGTGACGCCCCCGATGAGGTCGCCGACAATTTCCCAGGCACCGTAGTGCAGGGCTGCAGCTGTCGGAGGATCGTAAACGATCGCGCACAAGATCTCGAATGCAAATCCGCAAACCGTTGCACCAAGCCACGTCAGCCCGATTGCTCCGAGAACTCCGAGTACTCGCTCAAGACAGAAGATGTCCAGCGATGCGCAGAGACCCGCGACGACGCCGATGACAGCTCCAGTTATCGCCAGAACAGACCAGTCGATCGCCGGCGTGTTGTGCAAGAACACCCAGTCCAGGCCGTACATCACGACCAGAAGCAGAGCGCCTAAGCCAGCACCGACGACAAAGCTAAGTGAAACTACTCCACCTTTTGTCATTTTCCTAAAGTCCCGTTTGACTTACTTTCATCGCTAGGGTTGAACCTTAGTGAGGGGTGCCGGCGCGGGACATCCCGAGCCGACACCGTACCTCACCGCGTAGCCGTCGTCAGCCAATCAAGTGGCCGGCGGCGGCGGAATGTTGTTGTCGTTCTTGTCGTCCTTCTTCAGGAACGACTTTACGTGATCCTTCGACCAATCGATGGCCACGCGCATTATCTGATGGTGCGCCGGCGCTTTCACGTCAGCGTCCGCCAGATGCGGCATCGCGTACTTCAGCACGTTGGCTCCCATCACCATGACGGGAAGCACCAACACAGATCCGACGATGCCGAACGTGTAGGTGCCGATCCACATCAGGAACAGGGTGCTGAACGCGTCGAACTTCAACGCGCGCCCCATGATCTGCGGATAGACCACGTGCCATTCGAGGACGAAGATGATCACCCAGGTGATGCCAACCTCGGGCAATGCCCACCCTCCGTGCAGCGCCGCCACAGGCAGTGTCAGCACCATGAAGGTAAACAGGGAGCCGACCATGGGAACGATTGATTCCAAAAGGAACCCGACCAGTCCAATGGTAAAACCATACGGCATCCCGTAGATGGGCATCATCAGTCCGGTGGTGATGCCGTAGCAGGCACCAATCAGCACCTGGGCGTTGGCCCACTGCCCGAGCTCGAGCATGGTGTTGTCGATCGCTTTCGCGACGCGGTCGCCGCGGTCGGGATCGGCCGGATTGCGCAATAAGCGCTTGACGTAGCCGGAGAGCAAGCTAGGATTCTGCGTGAGCAAGAACACCAGCACGAGCAAGAACGCCGTCTTGCCACCAAATGAGAGCACGCTCGTCAGAAAGCCCGACATGGTGCCTGCAAATCCGGTGAGATAGCCGGCGAGATCGCTCACCTTGTCTTTACCGAAGTCCGTGACCGCGTTCACCACCGGAGCGGGAACATAGTCCTTCGCCCAATCAGGAACATGAGCCATCAGCTCATGCGCCGATACCCAGTGAGACTTCACTTGGTTGGCGATGTCCCAGATCTGCGTAGTGACCATAGGAAAAACGCGCATGGTGGCGAAGATGAACAGACCGATGAAAACCAGGTAGATGACCGTGATGCATATCCAACGGGGGATGCGCAGCACTCTTTCCCAGCGCGTTCCCGGCGTGGGCAGTCGTACAAACCTGCCGAGATTGGCGATGGTCATGGGTAGTCGTTCGAGATGTGAAACCGGCACTCGCAGACCTGCGGAGACGGAGATGAGCGCGATGGACATCGGCGCCACTTCGCTCGGCGGAATGCTGAGCAGATAGCAGATCAACCACAACGAACCAAGAGCGGCCGCTGTGAGAATGACCTTTATGCAGAGCCGGTCATACCCGTCGAATTGCATGTTCGACTCCTATTTCTTGCGGGCGCGAGATTCGTCACCGCCTGCGTCCGATTCGTGAACGTGCCGTCTTTCGGCATCGTAGACTTCCTTCGCGCTGCACATGCAGATGCCGCAGTTGGTGCCCATCCCATGCGAATGGGAGAGGCTGTTCAGCGGCTGGCCTGCTCGAGCAGCTTCGCGGATTTGCTTGTCATTGATGACGAAGCAGCTACAGATGATCATGGTAGACCTCATTCGTATCGGCGCGGGCAGCAGCCGCGGCCGCGTGAATCTTATCGCGGCCGCTATGGCCGTTTAGCCTACGGCGATCGGATGCGGCACGTCCACGAGCGGGTCGTGCTCCACCTGCGGCGCCGTGTGCGCGTAGTCGATCGCCAGATCCTTGTAGATCCGGGTGACGCGGTCGAGATCCTTGATGCCGAACCAATCGGTGACGTCATCGGCAACCTGCTTCATCGTCCAGAACGCCATCCAGCAAGGGTACTTCAGCCAGTAGCTGATGAAGCCCTCATTGGTGCGCTCACGGCGACGCAGCGTTTCGTGCGCGATGAACAGGCGAGGATGCTGAACGCACTTCACCTTGTGCTCGCCGGCATGACGCAGAGCAGCTTGCACCACCTCAGTGACGTGCAGCCTCTGCATGTAGCCGAAGTGCGCGATCACACGGTGGAAGTTGACGTCACCCGAGCGTGCGATGAACTCATACTCGTAGCGATTTTCCTTTGCGACCGTGGGAATCTGCTCGACCACCACGGAGAAGAGGACGGTGTCAGCGAACAGCTGATAGCCATTCTCAAGCGCATTGGGAACCGCATACGGAATGTCGGTTGTCACCTTGGTGAGGATGACGCCGACGCCATTGCGCGGGGACAGACCCATAAGCGCATAGTTGTTCATGAACTCGACGACCGGGACGGCGAGCCGCTTCAACTCGGAGCGAACCGAGCGGTTGCCGAACAGGCACGACAGCATCAGGAAGCCGAAAGTCATGCCCCCCACCAGAGGCAGCCAGCCACCGTCGGGAATCTTCAGCGAGTTTGAGCCGACGAAGATGATGTCGCCCAGACCGAAGCAGAGCGCCGGAATGATAGCGCGCTGCACGCGCTGCCCGAACACTTCCACCGACACCAGGTAGCGCAGGTAAGTGGTGACAAGCATGGTGCCTGACACCGCAAGCCCGTAGGCCGCCGCCAGATTGTCGGAGGTCTGGAAGAACCAGACGAGGGCCATCGCGCCGACCATCAACATCATGTTGGTGCTCGGTGCATAGACCTGATGCTTCTCGTGGCTGCTCTTGTGCTCGATGCGCTGACGCGTCAGGAACGACATCTGAATCGCCTGGTAGGCAAGCGAGAAGGCGCCGCTGATCAGAGCCTGGCTGGCGATGATTGTCGCCATGGTGGCCAGCACCGTCATCGCAAACGGCAGCAGCCAATCCGGACCGAACAGGTGGGGAATGGCTTCGAAGAACGGCTTTTCGACACCGGGATGTTGGGCGATAACCGCTGCCTGCCCGAGGTAGTTGACGACGAGCGCCGGCATGACGAAGGGAATGAACGACCAGAAGATCGGCCGCCGTCCACCCACGTGTCCCATGTCGGCATAGAGAGCCTCGCCGCCCGTCATAGCAAGAAAGGCACCGCCGATGATGCCCATCAACACTGTGGCGCCAGCCGCGTGGTTGATGAACAGCTTCACCGCATAGTGCGGGCTAAGTGCCACCAGCACCGCCGGGTGCTGCCAGATCTGGTAGGCACCGATGACGAAGATGGTGCCAAACCACAGACACATGATCGGGCCGAAGAGGTTGCCGATCCTGTCGGTGCCGCGCGATTGAATCGCGAACAGTCCGGCAAGCACGATTGTGGTGGCGGTGACGATGAAGAAGCGGTTGAAGCCGGACCACACCGTCTGCAAGCCTTCCATCGCCGAGAGGACGGAGATGGCGGGCGTGATGCAGCCGTCCGCGATCAGAAGACCGGTGGCGAATACGCCGACAATGACGGCGAGCCCGACGTAGCCGCGACCTCGTTTCGTCTGCAGCAGGTTGACCAGCGCCAGGACACCGCCTTGCTTGTCGTTGTCGGCGCGCATTACCCAGAGAATATATTTGGCCGTGACGAAGGTGATCAGGCACCAGGTAATCAGGCTGACTACACCATAGACATCGTCCGTGGTGAAGTTGCCTCCGAAGACCTTCATCGTCACTTCCAGGGTGTACAGCGGCGACGTGCCGATGTCACCATAGACGATACCGACGGCTACCAGCATCATGCCGAATAGCGTCTTTTGCACGGCCTCATGGCCGCCGGGAGCGGTCGTATCTGATGATTGTGTCATCGTACTTCCTCGTGTTGTAGCAGTTAAAGAGCGCTCGCACCACAAGCGGTTGCCCGCTCGCTGCCGCGCTCAGTAGTGCCGTCAACGTCGACCGGGATTTGTCGGCGCCGATTGTTTTTCTAGCAAAGGCACAAACGAATGAATGTCATATCAATGTAATTCGCGATCAAAGCTTGACAACGCAAATCAAAAAAAACAATGACGGAGCGCCGCGGAGAAATCTGCGGCGCTCCGTCAATCAAAATGCAAGTTCGTGTAGGGGCGAGGCATGCCTCGCCCCTACATCTGAATTACTTGCACTCGTTGGGGTGCTTGTCCGACCAGGCCTTCGTCCAGGCGAGCAGCTCGTCGCCGCTCTTCACGTCGGCAGTCTCCTCACCCTTGCAGTCGACGATAACGTTGCTGGCATAGCCGTGGTTATCGTTGACGCTCGGGTTGACGAGCGCGAGCAGCCAGAAGATCTTGCCGTCGGGCGTGAAGAAGCCCTGCGCCTCGATCAGCTTCGAGTTGAACAGACCCGGATGGATCGTCTGCAACCGAGCGAGGAACTTCCTCGGACCGGCGAGGTTCAACCGCGAAACATCGACCACCGTCATCTCGAGCTTGTCGTTGTCGAACAAGCCGATCTGAGAGATGATGTTCTGCTGCTTGCCGTACGGCTCGAAGGGAATGAAGCCCTTCATGCCGATGTCCTTGTACATCGACCAGAACGGATAGCCGTGCTCGGCCTGCGCGCCATTGCTGGCGAATTCGCTGACCTCGAACAGATCACCGCCCAGATGCGTCTGCCAGACGCTGCGGGAATGACCCCACAGCTCCGCATACTTCCGCGCCATGTCGGCGGGATTGATGCGGGCACCGGGGAAGTAGTGCTCGGCCTGCATCGGCAGGTAGTCCTGGAAGAACCCGAGCGGGCTCAGCACCATGACACCGGAAGCCTCAGGCACCATCGATCCCCACTGGAGGACCTTGCTCACGTATGGCACCAGGATCACGTCGCCGTGCTCCATGTGGTACGGGATGGCACCAAGCGGCGTGGACACCGGGTGGCGGGCGAAGAACGCACCGCGCGCCCAGACGCTCAGATCCGAGAACACGAAGTCGGTGTTCATCGGCTCCGTGTCGATGCCGCGCTCACCGGCCTTCACCATGATTGCACCTTCCATGCCGCCGGTGGCATAGATGAGATGGCCGAGGTCGAACTGGAAGCGCTTCGGATAGCGACCGCAGACCCAGTAGTACCGCAGCTTGCCTTCGCTGTCCGGCACAATCACCGGCTGCGCGGCTTCCTGCAGATTGCTGAACTGCGCGCCATTGCCGCTGGCGCAGTAGTCCGTGGCTGCCACATAGGGGACCAACCGGAAGGCGGTCTCGCTGGAGGTGGGGAGCACGGTTGTGCGCGTCACCGAGACGGCGTTGGCCATCTGGTAGTCGATGATGCCCTGCGACGCATTGGTCACCCAGAAGAGCAGGGTGAACGCCACCGAGCCGACCGCGGCCAGAGTAAGCGCGCAGTTGGACTGACGATGCGGCTTGAGCAAACCGACGGTCTTGCCGACGAGTCCTGCGTTGCTGGCGGAGTCGTCACGCGGCGCGCCAGTGAAGCGGCCGATGTAGGCATACACGCAGAGCGCGATCGCGAAGATCACACCCACCACCTGCGCCAGGTAGCTGTTCGACGGCCAGAAGAACAGCAGGAAGAGCGCCGAGACTGCCGGGTAGACGAACCAGAACTTGCTGGCCCGATCCTTCGGCTGGCGCACCGCGCAGTAGCCGAACAGGGCCAGCATGGGCAGCTGGACGAGAGCCGGGCCGATGTTCCACGCCGCGATCATGGTTGGGTGAACCAAGGGCAGCACGAAGTCGAGCAGCACTGCGTAAAGACCGGCGCTCAGGACGGCACCGACGATGGTGCCGACCAGGAACAGCCCGATCTTCGCCGCTGCTCCGCCGCCGAAGCGACGAGCGGCCATGACACCGCCGACCAAGCCGAACACGCCGGCCGAAACGAGCGGAAAGAACGGCTGACCGAGCGAGAAGTAGAAGACGGACATGGCCAGGTAGCTGCCTGTGGCGAGCCGGTAGTTGGCCAGCTTTTTGCCGCGCCAGGCATCGAGACCGAACAACAGGCCGACCACGACGAGCCAGCTAAGTCCGACGTACCACGGCGCGAAGTTCAGCGGATACCCGGTAGCGCATGCCGCCAGGAACGCCAGACACAGCTGTTCCATGACGACCCACATCTTGTGGTTGAGCGATGACACGCCGCTCGCCGAAGGAATTCGGCTGGTGACGGCGTCCATGCTCGGTATGAACCGACGAAAATCGATCATTTGTTTACCTCGTTAGGGTTGGGAAGCGAAGAGGGCGATTGGCATCGCCCTCTCCTGCTCCGTCTGATCACGACGTATACGTTGGGTGCTTGCGAGTGACGCGTGCCGGGTCGGCAGCAGCCCGTTGCCGGACGACGCCGATGATCACGAATCCCCACATGATGAGCGCCAGGATAGGCGCGCCCCATGTCACGTGCGAGATGGAGGCGAATGCCGCCTTCTCGTCCATGTCAGCAGCTTGCTTGTTCAGCTTCAGCGCCGCGCCAAGATTGCCGGCGCTGCCGTCCTCGTCGACGAGCCGCTTGAGCAGGTAGGCGCCCTCACCTTGGCCGGAGCCGGCGAAGAGCTTCATCGCCTGATCGCGCTGATTCTGTGCGATCAACTGCTGCACCTGCGGCCAGAGTGCGACGAACTGAGCGTAGGCGCGCACCGTGTTGGTGGCAGCCTCGTACTCACCGCACCAGGTCAAATTGTTCAGCTCATGGGCCAGTCCGCCGGTCATGATGCCTTCGGTAACCGGCCAGTCCTGGATGGACTGCAGCTTCTTTACGGCTTTCGCGTTGGCGGCAGTCTGCCCGGCGACGCAGCCGCCGAGGTGCTGGTAGCCCTTGGAAGTGGCCGCGATCGCATCCTCGAAGCTGGCGTTGGTGCCGAGCTTGCCGACGCGAGCCATCGCCGCATCCAGTGCCTTCGTGTCGCCGGCGCCGTTGGCGCCGTCGATTAGGGCAAGCGCTTGCATCGCGCGCGCCTCATAGACAGCGGCCTGCAGATCGCTGAGCGGCAGGATCGAATCGAAGGAGTTTTCCTTGAAGCTCTCCAAGTGCGCGTTGGCGTTGCCGAAGGAAGTGATGGCATTCCAGAAACCGAACCCGCCCACGCCGAGGGCCAACGCCAGGTAGACATTGACCATCCGGTGGAACCGGCCGTAGACGACGCGGTACCAGACGAGCACCATGATCGCCAGGAAAAATGCTCCGACGCCGATGTCGGTCCAGAACACTTCCTTATAGACGGAGTGCCGCTGCGCGTAGCCGTTCTCCAGATAGGCGAGGTTGACCGCGGCGCCGGCCTTGGTATCCTGCAGGAGTTTGCCGATGACCACTTGGTACGCCTTGTGCGCTTCCGTCATGGCAGCACCAGCGTTGTGCTGCTCTTGCAGAAGTCGCGTCCGCGTCACGTCGGCCATGAGCTCGTCGCGATGCTGCTCGATGCGCAGGATCACACCGCACTCGCCCTCGGCCTCCTTCGGATACATCTTGGGATTCCAGTGCTCGAGCCCGGGGCAGTACGTAGTGTTCTGCGTCGCCTTGAAACGCAACTGCCTGATCAGGTCGTTGGCGGTCTGGAAGTCCTTCGTCTGGTCAACGGCTTGACCCTTGCCGCTGGTTTCCACCAGGAAGTCTTCGCCCATGCGAGCGAAGAGTCCTCCCAGATTGTGGAACATTTCCACTGACTTCGCCGAGTCTTCGGTGACCGTCTTGATCACCTTGTACTCGGCGTAATTGCTGCCCTCGATCACCACCACGCAGGCGGCGGCCAGGACGAACGTGTAAGCGATCAGGCGCGAAATCTTCGACGTCGATCGCCCGTCACGAACCCAGCGGGCGAAGCTCGCCACTGGTCCCGGCAGTTTATCAATCAGATTGGACATCTGAATATCCTCTTTGATGTGAGCTACCGGTTAGACGGGCTGGTCGTGATAGGTGATGGTATACCAGTCGCCAATCTCCAGCTCGTCGCCGTCGGAGAGCTTGTAGTCCTCGCCGACACCGACCTCGATGTTCTTGCCGCGGACGAACACAGGGCAGCCCTTCGATTGGTTCTGCACCTGGTAGCTGCCGTCGGGCAGCCGTCGGAAATAGCCGTGCAACCGCGACACCGCATTGTCGCCCTCGACGAGAATGAAGCTGGCGGCGCCGAGCTGATTCTCACGGCCGAAGGCGTAGACCTGGTCGTTCAGGTCGTACGAGGCCGGGTTGGTCTTGGGCGCGGCCGAGAAGGTCGGGTCATTGGCGGGCGGACGCGTCTCGCGAGCGCTCTCGTCGACGACCACCTCGATGTACGCCTTCTTGGCGTGCACGGTGGCGGTCAGAGCCGGCTCTGCCGGGGCGGTGGCAATCGTGGTGGCAGCCGTGGTGTCGACCGCCTTGTCGTCGGCCGCGGCAACCGTGGTGGCACCAGTGGTGTCGACCGTCTTGTCGTCGGCCGCGGCAACCGAGGTGGCGCCGGTGGTGCCGACCGTCTTGTCGTCGGTCGCGGCAACCGTGGTGGTATCACTCTTGTCGTCCGCGGTGCCGACCGGTGCCGCAGGGGCGGCCGGAGGCGGCGGGACGACCGGAGCGACCGGAGCGGCCGGAGCAGCAGCTGCGTTGGCCAGAGCCGGAAGTTCCTTCGTGG
>Ga0134128_10007765_pt1 | contig 12947 bp, 10 predicted proteins | sample KB31754_FD_96462 | JGI IMG/M metagenome (GOLD analysis project Ga0134128, IMG submission 96462) | Terrestrial soil microbial communities with excess Nitrogen fertilizer from Kellogg Biological Station, Michigan, USA - KB3-175-4 | ecosystem: Environmental > Terrestrial > Soil > Unclassified ...
GCTCGATATGCCGGTCGAAGTCGTGCCGCAAACCGATCCGGGGCTCGCCGGGTATCTTTACTCGCTTTATCCGCGATCCAGCATAAGGACGGCCGCCGCGGCATGAGAATCCCGATCAATCTCGCTACCGAACCGATGCGCCGCGACCGGCCCATCCTTGTGGCTTCGGCCGCCGTGGGCCTGCTGCTGTGCCTGACGCTCGCCGCGCTCGTTGGTCTGATGATCACCGATCGCAGCGCCATGGCCGAATCGCGCCGGGCCATCGATCAGGTGCAGCGCCAGCTCACCAGAACCAACGCCGCTCAGGCCCAGCTCGATGCGAAGATGCGGGTGCCCGAAAACGCCAGCGTCCTCTATCGCAGCCAGCTCTTCAATACGCTGATCAAGCGCAAGGCGGTGAGCTGGACCCGCATCTTTTCCGATCTGCAGACCGTCGTGCCCTATGACGTCCGCATCGTTTCCATTCGTCCGCAGCTCAACGGCCGCGGCGATCTCTCGCTCGAGATGGTAGTCGCGTCGCAGACGCCTGAGCCGGTCATCGGCTTCATCTCGAAGCTCGAGCTCTCCAGTCTCTTCGGCGATGTAACCCAGACTTCCCAGACGCCTCCAACCCAGACGGACCCGCTCTTCCGGTTCCATCTCACGGTGATGTATGACCAGAAGCTTTAACTTCAACTTCCGTGAGCCGCAGGTGGTCGTCCGGGCCGTGCTCGGCACGCTGCTCGCCGCCAATCTCGTGGTAGCGGCGTTCGCGTTCCATCTGGTGGGAGATTCGCCGAGCGGCCTCGATGCGCAGCTCGCCACTGTACGTTCCGCATTCCGCTCCGCTCAGCAGCATCTGACCAGGAGCCGCGCCCTCGTCCACAATATGGACGTCGGACGGGATCAGGGTGACAAATTTGAAGCCTCTTACATGACGTCCCGCCGTCAGACCTTTGGGCCGCTCGATGCCGAGATCAATCACCTGTCCCAGACCGCGGGCATGAAGGTCGGCACAATCAATTACTCGGTTCTCGATCCCATTGAGGGCAGTGGGGATCTTTACATGCTCACCATCACCGCCGGGTTCGAAGGCGGCTATGCCCAACTCATGAAATTCGTGAACGCGGTAGACCACTCACCCCGCTTTCTGGTGATCGATCAGTTGCAGGTGGCGCCGCAGCCGAAGGGCGACGTTCTCGATGCCGTCTTCCACATCAACACGTTCGTTCGCGACGAACCGGAGGCAGCCCGATGAACCTCGGCGCCGAACCGAAAAAGGTCGCGATTCTCGCCGGGGTCGTGGTGTTCGGAATTGCCGCGTACTTTTACAACTCCTCGGGTGAGGTCGCTGTTACCGTGCCCACTACCCCTGCTCGCGTAGCGCCCGCGCCGCTGCCGGCAGCCGCTTCCGGGGCGGCCACGCAGCGATCCCGCCGTGCGCAGAACACCGCGTTTCAGCCGCGCGTGCTGGGCTCGCGTCCGGATGACAAGCTCGATCCCGCTTCCATCGATCCGGAACTGCGGCTCGATCTGCTGGCGAAGGTGCAGGCCATCGAGCCCGCCGAAGCCGGCCGCAATCTCTTCCAGTTCGGCCAGCCGCCCGCGCCTCCGAAACCGGTCCAGCCTGTTCCGTCCAACGTGCCGAAGATTCCGGTGAACCAGGGCCCGCCGCCCCCGTCGACAGTGACGCACAACGCGCCCACCGGGCCGCCGCCTCCGCCGCCCATCGATCTCAAATACTACGGCTACGTGGTCTCGAAGACGGACGGCAACAAGAAAGCCTTTCTTCTCGATGGCGACAACATCCTGATGGTCTCGGAAAACCAGACCGTGAAGCAGCATTACCGCATCGTGAAGATCGCGCTTACATCGGTCGAAATCGAAGACACGCAGTCGAAGAACACCCAGACCCTTCGCCTGCCGCCGGATGCGCCCGGCTAGAGGTAACGTGAGGAAACGCAATCGCAATTCCGAATCGGGCTACGTGTTGCTGCTGATCTTCGCGATGGCGGCGGTCCTCGCCATCACGCTGTATACGGAAGTGCCGCGCGTCGCGTTCGAAGCCCAGCGCGATAAGGAACAGTTGCTGATCGATCGCGGCCAGGAATACCAGCGCGCCGTCACGCTCTTTGTGCACAAGTTCAACCGCTTTCCCACTTCCATGGAAGAGCTCGAAAATACCAACGGGCAGCGCTTCCTCCGCCGGCGCTTTGTCGATCCGATGACCGGGAAGAAGGAATGGCGATTGATTCACGCCGGCCCGGGTGGCGTTCTCACCGACTCCATCGAGTCGAAGAAAAGCGACGACAAGGACCAGAGCACGAAGCAAAATTTCATCACCGATATCGGTGTCACCACGAACAGCCTGAATCAGACTACAGCGGGTGACAGCGTGAATCTCGCCACGCGGCGCCGGCCCAGCGATTCCGGTGTGGGCGCGGCTCCGGGCGGAGCAGGCGATGCCGGCGGCAACAATGCACAGCCATCGAGCTCCGGCATTGCGGGCTACAACGGTCCCGTCATGGTGCTGCCCGATGGCCGCATCGTGCCGGCGAATGCTTCGGGCACCTATACTCCGCCGGCGCAGGGCGCGGCGGGCGCGTCCGGCCGCATTTCGCCGATGCCTGGCTTGGTGCCTCCCGGCGGCATGCCGCCTGGCATGATCCCGCCAGGTGGGCCCGGCGCGATGCCGGGGCAGATCAATCCCGGACTCCCGCCGACCATGCCGAGTGGCGTTGCCGTCCAGCAAGGCATGCCGCCCGGCGCGGCCGCGCCAGGTACTCCGCCGGGCGCCGCTGCCAGTCTCATCAATCAGATCCTGACGTCCCCACGGCAGCCCGGCGGTTTCAACGGGCCAGTCGGCGGAGCCATGCCCATACAGCAGGGGCAGCAATCCGGCCAACCGGGGCAAGTCATCAGCACCTTGGGGTCAGCGCCGCCGCAACAGCAGCAGAACGTGATCGGCGCGGGTATCGCGGGCGTGGCCAGCAAGAAGGAAGGCGAGAGCATCAAGAGCGTCAACGACCACACGAAATATAACGAGTGGGAGTTCGTCTACGACATCACGAAGGACGCTGCCCGCCAGGGCGTGGCCGGTGCTGCCGGCGCGAGCGGCGGGCCGGGCCGCGGCGGCGCCAACAATCCGCAGGGCTTCAATCCGATGCAGCCGGGTGGGATGCCGCTGGGGGGGATGCCTCCGGGCGGGATCCAGCAGCCGGGGATGAATCCTGGGCCGGGTCGTGGTGGTCCGGGCCGCTAACCGGCGCGTATAAACTCAGCGCATTATCACTCTGTCTGACGAATCTGGTTCTGACCAGCGAATCGAATTTCTCCGGCAGAGCAAAACGAACCGCATGCTGCACAATCACGAGCGCAGGCGGATTCGCTCCCAGCACTTCCATCGCGGTCTGATACTCCGATTCGAGCGGATACGGCGGGTCGAGAAACACGATGTCCGCTTTGATGGAAGCGAGATGCAGCGCCGCCGGTCCCTTGATGATGCGGCCTTCGCCGCGAATTCCGAGCGACTTCAGGTTTGCCTGAATCGTCTCGATCGCCTGCCGGTGACGTTCGATGAACACCGCCTGCTTCGCCCCGCGGCTGATTGCCTCAATGCCCACGGCCCCTGTGCCCGCGTAGGCATCGACGAAGACGCTGCCTTTGATACGTGGCGCGAGAATATTGAACAGCGTTTCGCGCAGCCGGTCCGGCGTGGGCCGCACATCCAGTCCGGGGAGCGATTGCAGACGGCGCGAGCGGAACTCGCCGGCGATGACGCGCATGAAATCCTATCCTACCTGCACCAGGCCGTAGCGCCGCTGCCAGTGGCCCTTGATATACTCGACCGCGCGCGCCAGCGCTTCGGTCGAGGGCGGTTCTTCCACGAAAGCGCGCGCCTCATGCTTCGCCGCGCTCAGAATATCGGGGTCGCGCAGGATGTTGGCGATCCGCAGCGAGGGCAGCCCCGACTGCTTCGTTCCGAAGAACTCGCCCGGCCCACGCAGCTTGAGATCCATCTCGGCGATCTTGAAACCGTCGGTGGAATCGACCATCGTGCGGATGCGTTCCTTGCCGGTGTCGTTGAGCTTGGTCGTGATCAGCATGCAGTAGCTCTGCGCCGCGCCGCGTCCCACGCGTCCGCGAAGCTGATGGAGTTGCGAGAGCCCAAAACGCTCCGCCTGCTCGATGATCATCACCGTCGCGTTCGGCACATCGACGCCGACTTCGATTACGGTCGTCGAAACCAGAATTTTCGTGCGTTGGTTCTTGAAGTCGTCCATCGCGGCTTCCTTCTCGGCGGCAGGCAGGCGGCCATGCAGCAGCCCGACCGGCACGTCCGGGAAGACTTCTGTCGAGAGATGCTCGTACATTTGCTGGGCGGCTTTCATGGCCTGCGTCTCGGATTCTTCGATCACCGGATACACCACGTACGCCTGACGCCCGGCGTCGATCTCGCGGCGCATTTCGCTGTAAGCGATTTCCGTCTGATGCTCGGTGTAGTGTTTCGTCACGATTTTCTGCCGGCCGGGAGGAAGCTCGTCGATCACCGAGATATCGAGGTCGCCATAGATGGTCATCGCGAGAGTGCGTGGGATGGGGGTGGCTGTCATCACCAGCACGTCCGGCGTTACGCCTTTGCGCGCCAGTTCGAAGCGCTGCATGACGCCGAACCGGTGCTGCTCATCGATGATGACGAACCCCAGATTCGCAAACTCCACGTCCTTCTCGATCAGAGCGTGCGTGCCGATCGCGACCGGGATCATACCGGCGCGCAGCATGTCCTTGAGCTTCTGTTTCTCGCGGGCAGTGGAGGAGCCGGTGAGCAGCGCGATGACATAGCCCAGCTTGTGGAACAGCGGCTTCAGCGAGTAGTAATGCTGCTGGGCCAGAATTTCGGTGGGCGCGAGGATCGCCACCTGATAGCCGTTCTCGACCGCGATCACCGCGGCTTCCGCGGCGACGATCGTTTTGCCGCTGCCCACATCGCCCTGCATCAGCCGGTTCATCGGGCTTGGGTGCGACATGTCCTGTGCGATCTCTTTGAGAACCCGCTTCTGCGCCCCGGTCGGCTTGAATGGCAGCAACTTCACGATTTGTTCGCGCACCCGATCGGTGAGCTGAAACTCGATACCCGGCATCGTACGCGCGCGGCGGCGCTTCAGCTCGAGCCCGCATTCCAGCCAGAAGAACTCTTCGAAGATCAGCCGGAACTGCGCGGGCGAACGGAATGCGTTGAGCAGGCGGATGGGCGTGCCCGGGGGAGGGAAGTGCGCCAGGCGAACGGCGTCCGTCCGATTCGGAAATTTCAGACGCGTCGCGATATGAGAAGGCAGATGATCTTCGAGATCCGGCATCTGCTCCAGCACGCGGTGCAGGATGGTGCGAAGAATACGGGTGTTGACCTTGCCCACGGCTTCGTAAACCGGCACGATACGGCCAGTGTGCAGCCCGGAATCCCCGTCATCCTCTTCGCCCGAGAGCACCTCGTGCTCCGGGTGCATCATCTGGAGCTCGCCGCGGTAATTATCGAATTCGATCTTGCCGAACAGTGCGACGCGCGTGCCCTCTGTCAGCCGGTCGGCGATATAGCGGCCGTGGAACCACTTGCCGCGAAGCGTAGCGCCGGAAGAATCGCTGAAGACTACTTCGAGAATGTCCAGTTTGCGGCCGCGCAATGCGGAGAGCTTCGAGGACTTCACCTCCGCGATTACGGTCGCCTGCTCCCCCGGCGCCAGGTTCGAAATTGGCTTGAGATTGCTGCGGTCTTCGTAGCGGAAAGGGAAGTAGTGCAGCAGGTCTTCGACAGTCTCCAGGCCGCGCGCCTGCAGCATCGCAGCCCGCGCCGGGCCGACGCCCTTCACGTATGTCAGAACTGCATCCAGCGGGAGAGCCAACCTTGAGTTTACTTGAAGCGGCAGTACTGTTGCCTATCACATGTTGACAGTCATAAGTAAAGGCGCTACTCTCGAATCGATGAATGAAGCCAATACGGACGTAATCCAGGGGACGCTGGACATGCTCATCCTGAAGACACTCAGCCTGGAGCCTCTGCACGGCTTCGGCATCGCGCGCCGCATCGAGCAGGTATCGAAGGGAGTGTTCAAGGTCAACCCCGGTTCGCTTCTTACGGCGTTCAAGCGGCTGGAACGCATGGGGTGGCTGGATTCGGAATGGCGTGAAACGGAAAAATCCCGTAAAGCGAAGTACTATTCGCTGACCCGCGCGGGACGGAAACAGCTCGATATCGAGACCGCGGACTGGAATCGCCGAGTGTCCGCAATCGCTCGCCTTCTCAGGTTCGAGGCATAGCCCGATGTCGTTGTGGCGTCAATTCAGCGGCGGACTTCAGGCGCTGGTGAAGAGGCAGACGGCGGACCAGGAGATCACCGACGAAATCAGCCACTATCTGGATGAGGCGACGGCGGCCTTCGTTGCGAGAGGCCTGTCTCCGGACGCGGCGCGGCGAGCGGCTCGGAAAGAGTTGGGTAACGTCACCAGTCTGCGTCAGGAAGTGCGTGGGTACGGATGGGAGAACAGAATCGAGACATTCCTTGCCGACCTGCGGCATGCCGCCCGCTGGCTGCTTGCCAATCGTGGTTTCACGGCCGTCAGTCTGATTGTCCTCGCGCTGGGAATTGGCGCCACCACCGCGATTTTCAGCATCGTCGAGGGCGTACTGCTGAAGCCGCTTCCCTATCCTCATTCCGAGCAGCTGGTTTCGCTGCGGCATACGGCGCCCGGCGTTGGCATTCCGGATCTCAATATGTCGACGTCGGTCTATCTGACTTACCGGGAGGAAGGCCGCGTATTTCAGAACGTCGCCCTATCCACCGGCGGGTCGTGGGCGGTCACCGGGTTGGGCGAGCCGGAAAAGGTGCCGGGGCGTGTCGTCTCGCACGATTTTCTGGATACATTGCGTATTCAGCCGGAGCTTGGCCGCCAGTTCACGGCAGCGGATGAAAATCCGGATGGCGAGCGTACGGTGATGCTTACGGACGGATTCTGGCGGTCGAAGTTCGGAGGAGATCGCGCCGCGCTTGGGCGCCATATCGTGCTCGACGGCACTCCGTGGACGATCGTCGGCGTGCTGCCGCCTTCCTTCGAATTCATGGATCGAAAGATCTCGCTGCTTGTGCCTTTTCGTTTCAGGCGCGCCGATGTCACTGTCCTCGGATTCTGCTGCGACGGCATCGCGAGGCTGAAGCCGGGCGTCACGCTCGCGCAGGCCAATGCGGATGCCGCGCGCGTACTGCCGCTGGCAACGGAAAAATTTCCGATGAATCCGGGATGGAGCCCGACTACGTTTCAGGATGCGCGCATCGCGCCCAGGCTGCAGCTGCTCAAGGACTTCCTGATTGGCGACCTCGGCAAGACTTTGTGGGTGCTGATGGCAACCATGAGCATCGTCATGCTCATCGCCTGTGCCAATGTCGCCAATTTGCTTCTGGTGCGAATGGACGAACGCCAGCATGAGCTGGCGGTTCGTGCTGCCCTGGGAGCGACCGCGGGGCGCATCGTGCGCTCGCTTTTGCTGGAGAGCGTACTGCTGGGGCTTTTGGGCGGTGCGCTGGGGCTGGCGCTGGCCTGGATCGCATTACGCATACTCTCGGCGTCGACCCTGATGAATCTGCCGCGCATGCATGAGATTTCGATCGATCCGGCAGTAATGGCGTTTGCATTCGTGCTTTCCATGCTCGCTGGCCTGCTTTTCGGCCTGATCCCGGCGCTGAAGTACGCGCGGCCGCGTACTGCCGCCGGATTGCGCAGCGAAGGCCGGTCTCTTACCGCGGGCAGGGAACGGCAGCGTGCCCGCGATTTTCTCGTAGCCGCGCAGGTATCGCTGGCGATGATCCTTCTGGTGGGAGCGGGGCTGATGATCCGGACATTTCACGCGCTGCGTCACGTGGATCCCGGCTTTTCCGGAGCGGCCCGGCTGGAGACGATGCAGGTGGGAATTCCGGATACGGTTCAGGGGACGGAACAGATTGTCCGAATGGAGGAAGCGATTTTACGGAAGCTCGAGGCGATACCGGGTGTTTCGAGCGCCGCGGCTATCAGCGCCCTTCCGCTGAACCACGACCAAAACGATCCAATCTATGCGGAGGATCATCCGGAGCGCAAAGGCGAAATTCCACCGGCGCGGCGATTCAAGCATGTCTCGCCCGGATACTTTGCGGCAGTTGGCAGCCGTCTGATTGCCGGGCGTGATTTCAGCTGGGACGATAACTACAGCCGAATCCACGCCGGCATCGTTTCGGAAAATCTGGCGCGCGAGTTGTGGGGTAATCCCGCGGCTGCGATCGGGAGGCGGATTCGTCTGAACCCGAAGGACTCCTGGTACGAAGTGATTGGCGTCGTGGCGGACCTTCACGACGATGGCGTAGACCGTAATGCGCCCACAATGGTCTATTGGCCGTTACTTCAGAGGAACGCCGATGGCCACGAGGACGTGGTCCGCGGCCTTTACTACATCGTGAGAACGCCGCGCGCCGGCTCGGAGGCGCTGGTTCGCGATCTTCAGACGGCGGTGACGAGTGTGAATGCAAAACTGCCTGTTGCGGATGTGAATACGCTCCAGTCGATCTACGACAAATCGCTGGCTCGTAGTTCGGTGACGCTGATGCTGCTGGCAATCGCCGGCGGTATGGCGCTTCTGCTCGGAATCGTCGGGATCTACGGCGTGATCTCTTACTCAGTTTCCCTGCGCACCCGGGAGATCGGAATACGGATGGCTCTGGGGGGTTCTCTCGAGAAAGTGACGCGGCTGTTTGTGCGCGAGGGAGTGGCGATGTGCGGCATTGGCCTGATTGGTGGATTCACCGGAGCGCTTCTTTTGACAGGGCTGATGAAGTCGCTCCTGTTTGGGGTGAACTCCGCCGATCCGCTGACTTACGCTGTGGCAGCCGCGGGGCTCATGGTGGCCGCGCTCGTTGGAAGCTATCTGCCAGCGCGGCGCGCTACGAAAGTGGATCCGGTCGAGGCGCTGCGGGCTGAGTAGCGGCGTCAGGAGTGGCGATCGTGTTCACTCTCCTGAAATACGGCGCGCGAAATCGCCTGATGGCTCAGTGGAGTATTGGCCCTGGATGGAATCGAGCAGTTGGCGGGGCCGGAGCGCCCAGCCCCCCAATCAGGATCTTTCTGGAACTTTTTGCCCTGCGGCGTGTCAATATCCCGTGAAGGAGTAGGTGAATCCTGCCCGGGATTGATCCGGGCCGCGCTTCTGCCTATAATCGTACTAATTCTTTAATATGACTACTGCCAGCCTCACTCTCCTCGCCGTCCTCGGCGCGACCGCACTTTTCGCGCAGCCGAAGTTCGAAGCCGCCGATGTGCAGGTGAGCCCGAAAGAGCCGGGCCCTCAATTCGCGCGGATGCCGCGTCCGGTAAACGGCCGCTACGAAGTCCACGGGGCCACGATTATTGACCTGATTCGTGTGGGGTGGGTAACCGAACCAGACCGGATTCTGGGTGGTCCGCCATGGGTGGAAATGGACCGGTTCAATATTGTGGCGAAGATGCCGGAACATGCAGACCAGGCCGAACTGGGCGACATGGTGAAGGCTTTACTTCTGGACCGTTTCAAACTGGCGGTTCATGAAGGCAAGCAGCCGATGCCGGGTTACGCGCTGACGGCGGGGAAGAAGCCGGCGATGAAACCGGGCGACGATTCCGGCGAGACGGGATGCCGGATTCAGCAGAATAATGCGCCTGCCGCACCGGGCGGTCCGGTGCTGATGATGTCGACGAACGGACAACCCACACGGATCGCGCTGGGGCCGGGCGGCGTTATCGAATACACATGCCGGAATATGACAATGGATTCGTTTGTCGATGCCCTGCGGACGATGATCGGTACCGGTTTGGGAAACAAGACGGTCCTCAATCAAACCGGGCTGGAAGGGAAATGGGATTTCAATCTTCGTTTCTCCCTCGGCATGCTGGGTGGGAATAACCCGGACCGGATCGCATTTAACGATGCGGTGGAAAAGCAACTGGGGCTGAAGCTGAACGAGATCTCCGTGCCAACTCAGGTGGTTGTGATTGACAAGGTGGAGCGCAAGCCAACTCCCGATCCGCCGGGAACAGCGGAGGCATTACCGCCGGCGCCGAAGAGTCCAACGGCGTTCGATGCCGCCTCGATCCGGCCTTCCGACCCGGCTCAGCGCGGCGGCATGACCAACTGGAACCGGAACCGATTTACTGCCCAGAACATCACGCTCGCGGGCCTCGTCATGCAGGCGTTTCGAACCGCTGACAGGATGATGATTAACAGCGACGCCGTGGTGGGCTTGCCGAACGTTGTCGATTCCGCGCGGTACGACATCACGGCCACGGCCAGTATCGCTGACGGGACCGCCGCGGACATGGCGCCGATGATACGGTCTCTGCTCGAGGAGCGCTTCAAAATGAAATGGCACGAGGAGAAGCGGCCCGTGAATGCTTACACGCTGATTGCGGTGAAGCCGAAGATGAAAAAAGCCGATCCGGCGAGCCGTTCGCACTGCATTCGCGGCAACGGGGCGCCTGGGTCGCCTCCGGGAACCCAGACGATGACCTGCCAGAACATCGCGATGGACGATTTTGTGGATCAGCTCCTGGGCGCGGGGCCGGGGCTCAATTGGCCGGTCCGCAATTCCACGGGACTCGAAGGCGGCTGGGATTTCACGCTGAGCTACGGGCGCGGTCCCGCGCTGGCGATGGCAGCGCCCCCGGGGGGCGGCGGGGAAGGTCGCGGCGGTCCGGTTGCCGAGGCGTCCGATCCGAGCGGGAGTCTGACCCTTTTCGAGGCCATCGAAAAGCAACTCGGGCTCAAGCTTGAAATGCAGAAGCGTCCGGAATCCGTTGTCGTCATCGATCATCTGGAGGAAAAACCGACCGAAAACTGACCGATTTCGGCGGAAATGCGTCCACGTTGTTTGCCGGGCCGCGTCATAAAGATCAGAGATAGAGTCCATGGGGATCATCAGACGAATCGTTTTGGCTTTGTCTCTTGTGTTGCTGACGTGCGCCACCTGGCCCGGACAGACGCCAGAGGCTGCGCCGAAGTTCGAATTCGCGGACGTGCATCCGTCGCCCAAGCCGGCGATTGCCGCGAATCAATTCATGCGCACTACGCCGGTGCGGAATGGCCGCTATCAGGTACATACGGCATCTCTGCTCGATCTGATCCGACTCGCCTGGGGCTACGACGCCGACCATATTTTGGGTGGGCCGCCTTCCATTGATCTCCAGCGTTTTGAAATTGGCGCGATAGTTGCGGAAAAAGACGCGAATGCCACGCCGCCCGACACTCTGAAAGTCATGCTGCAGGCGCTGCTGGAAGACCGGTTCGCTCTGAAGGTCCACAAGGATACGAAGCAATTGCCTGGGTACGCACTGACCGCGGGCAAGAAGCCCAATCTGAAAGAAGCGGATGGCTCGGGCGCTATCGGATGCCGGCTGATAAGACCTCCCGCGCAAACGACCGGCGTGGTGGCGCTGAATGGACAGGCAGTCGCGGCCGGGCCTTCCATGCTTGTTCATTACACGTGCGCCAAAATCACGATGGAGGCCTTCGCCGCGGCGCTTCGCACCATGATCGGTTCGGGTGTGGGCGCCAGTCAGGTGCTTGATGAAACCGGTTTGAAAGGGAAATGGGATTTCGAGATCCATTGGTCGCTGGGATTGAACAGGAATGTGGAGGCGGAAACGATTACGGCCTCCGAGGCGATTGAGAAGCAACTCGGTCTGAAACTGGAGCAGCGCCCCGTACCGACCCCGGTCCTGGTGGTGGACAGTGTGAATGAGAACCCGGCGCCGGATCCGCCGGGAACGGCGGAAGCGCTACCGCCCATTCCGCCGCCAACCGCGTTTGAAGTTGCCGATATCCGGCCCACCGATCCGGATTCCCGCGGCGCGAGTTTCCGGATTCAGAACGGCCGGTTGACGGTACAGGGGATGCCGATGATATTTCTGCTGAGCCGAGCGCTCAACACCGCAACCAATGAGCAGATCATCGGGTTGCCTGGCGATTTCGACGCGTTGCGCTTCAATATTAATGCGCAACTGCCCGCGGGGGGCGATTCCGATTTCGACATCCTTTCCATGGGGCCGTTGCTGCGGAATCTGCTGGTCGATCGTTTCCGCATGAAATATCACACGGAAGAGCGGCCGCAGACGGTCTATAGACTCACGGTGGTGAAGCCGAAGATGAAGAAAGCGGATCGGGAATCGCGCATCGGCTGCAGGAATGCAAATGGGCCGCCGGGGTCGCCCCGGGGTACGACGGTCATGACGTGCCAGAACACATCCATGGAGCGGTTCGCGACCCAGTTGCGCAACACCTCGCCACGGATTTCGTGGCCGGTGGTGGATGGAACCGGGCTCGAAGGCGGCTGGGATTTTTCCCTGACGTTCAGCCGCGTGGCGGGGATGAACGTGGCTGGCGGCCGGGGCGGGGAACCGGCGGTGAACGGCGGTCAGGCGGCGGTCGCGTCCGATCCGGAGGGTGGGGTGACGGTTTTCGATGCTGTGGAAAAGCAGCTCGGGCTGAAACTCGAAGCCGTGAAGCGTCCAATGCCGGTGTATGTGATCGACCACATTGAATCGAAACCGACGGAGAACTGAAACGCGTAAACTCGCTGGCTCGACAGGCGTAATAAAGAGATACCGATTCGTTATGAATTTACGAGTAACAAAAGCCCGTTGCCGCGGTCTTTAGTGAAGAGGGACCAGGCGGCTAAAAAAGCGCTGAAAACAGGATAATTAGAAATAATCTTGGTGCGGCGCTACACAAACAGGGACGAATGGCGTCAAAAGATCAAGATCCGGAAGGGTCCAGGCGGTCGGAGATAGCAACTTCGAAGTGGGAACATATCAGTATCGCCGAGCGTAGTATCGGTAGCTCTCACCGGCCTGTAATCCGGTTTTGGGAGCCTGGGTGTCTGTCAAAGAGGTTTCCCTGCGCGTTTTGACCGCAGGCATAA
>Ga0134128_10007766_pt1 | contig 12946 bp, 11 predicted proteins | sample KB31754_FD_96462 | JGI IMG/M metagenome (GOLD analysis project Ga0134128, IMG submission 96462) | Terrestrial soil microbial communities with excess Nitrogen fertilizer from Kellogg Biological Station, Michigan, USA - KB3-175-4 | ecosystem: Environmental > Terrestrial > Soil > Unclassified ...
CCCGCCGGTCTTTGGCGCGACCCATTGGCAGGCGCCCAACTGGATGGGAAAGCCGGTGCAATGGTGCGCGCTGGTGTATGCCGATGCGCTCTATCGGTTGCAACGATATGATTCCAATTCAATTTGGAAGCAGCTTGCCGACGGCATCACTGCCTCCGGAATTCAACAGACTTTCCCGATCGGCTCAGACAAAGCGCGCGTCGGTCTGCTCCCCGATTCATTTAATCTGAACTCGCAGTCGCGAAACGATCCTGCCATTAATCCTGGGACGGTGCAGGCCGATGCCGTGCGACTGTTTGGTGGCCCGCCGCTGTATGATTTCTATTGTTTCCGCAAAGTCGGTGTGATGCTGCATGTTCCCGGTGCGATCACCTCTCCAAATGAGCAGCGCGGGCAGATGTCGTTTACAGCGCAGAGTTGGACTTCAAAGCCGTATTTCATCTTACTGTCGGAGCTGACGAGCGAGCCGAAGGTTTTAGTCGATGGGCATCCGATGGCGCTGGCCGCGCCCAATGAGTACAACGAACAGAAGGGGCGCCTGATTCTGCAACTTCATGGCACCGCTCACGTGCGCGTTTCTTTCGATGCGGGCAAATAGGGTACATCTGCATACCCCCGCCGTGCGTATCAGGGAGTGAAAGCTTAGGAATTGCATCTGATTTGCCGCGCTTCGCACGCAAGCGCCCCGGGCCTATCATGCTTCAATCTTGCGAAGGAGAATTGAACTATGAAAGCAATTCGCGTTCATCAGTTTGGCGGGCCGGAAGTGCTGAAGTTCGAGGATGTGCCTGATCCAAAGCCCGGGCCGGGACAGGTGCTGGTTGGCGTGCGCGCCGTCGGTGTGAATCCGGTCGAAACCTACATCCGCTCGGGCATTTATGGCCCCAAGCAGTTTCCCTACATCCCCGGCACCGACGTGGGTGGCGTAGTCGAGGAAGTGGGGCAGAACGTCAAGCAATTCAAGAAGGGCGATCGCGTTTACACAAACAGCACCGCCAGCGGAGCCTACGCCCAAAAGGCGGTGTGTGAGATTTCGCAAGTTCATCCGCTTCCAGAGAATGTTTCATTCGAGCAAGGCGCGGCGATGGGAGTGCCTTATGCGACCGCCTATCGTGCGATATTTCTTCGCGGTCAAATTCGCGCGGGCGAAACCGTTTTAATTCATGGGGCTTCGGGCGGTGTCGGAACGGCGGCGGTGCAACTTGCTCACGCACATGGCGCAGTCGTCATCGGCACTGGCGGCACCGAAGAAGGACGTAAGCTCGTCAAGCAGCAGGGGGCCGATCATGTGCTCGATCACCATTCGCCCGATTATCTCAAGCAGCTCATGGCGTTGACTGACAATCGCGGCGTCGATGCGATCATCGAGATGCTGGCGAACGTGAATCTGGCAAAGGATCTGACCGTGCTGGCTAAGCATGGCCGGGTTGTCGTCATTGGAAATCGCGGGAGCATCGAGATCAATCCGCGCGATACGATGAGTCGGGATGCTTCGATCCTCGGCATGAGCCTGATGAATGCGACGGAAGCAGAGCTGAAGCAAATCCATGCCGGGCTGGTTGCGGGATTGGCCAACGGGACGCTGGTTCCGGTGATCGGGCGGGAGATGCCGCTGAAGGATGCCGTCAAGGCGCACGAGGATATTCTCAAGCCCGGCTCGCACGGGAAGATCGTGCTCAAACCGTGAGCGGACGCTTTCACATTCTGCAACCGCGCGGCCGCTGAGGCATGATGATGTTGGCAACTTGAGGTGATATGCGCAAGAACCATCCGAGCGGCTCGAATAGCGGTAGCACGGCTTTATCCATCGCGATCCTGCTGCTCGTTCTGGGACTGGCCCGGCGCGGCTCTGCATCCGATCATTTTCTGGTGATCGGCGGTGGTCCGGGGCCGGCGGAGAATCAGGTATCGCTGGAGAAAAACGTGCTGTTTTTCCAGCGGCTTTTGCACGACAGCGAAGGGCCGGACGCGGCAGCCGACATTTTCTTTGCCGATGGAACGGCCGGCGGGCGCGACGTGCAGTTCATGCCGGCACAGCAGCCGCCGATGGCCAATGTGATGCTGTCGCGGATCTTCAAGCCGGATGAAGAAACATTTTATCAATATCGGCCGCACAACATTCCCGGCGTTCGTGGTCCTTCGACGCGCCGAGCACTGGATAACTGGTTCAGCACGACTGGCGCGCGACTCGGAGATGGCGATCGGCTCTTCATCTATTTCACCGGCCATGGCGGGCCGGGCCGGCCGGTGCGCAACACAACGCTGGCTTTGTGGGGCGAGCGGCCGCTGAATGTCTCCGATTTTTCGCAAATGCTCGATCGGCTTTCGCCGAGCCTGCAGGTGGTGCTGATCATGGTCCAATGCCATGCCGGCGGTTTTGGTGACGTGATTTTTCGCGATGCCCGGCCAGGAGCGCGTCTTACTTCGGCGAGACGATGCGGATTCTTTGCCACGACCTTCGATCGCCAGGCGGCGGGCTGCACGGCAGACATCGCCGAGGATGATTACCGCGATTATTCGACCTATTTCCTGGCATGCCTCGATGGCAAAACGCGATCGGGAAAAGTCGTCGACCCGCCTGATTTTGATGGCGATGGGCACGTGAGCCTGGCAGAGGCGCACGCGTATGTGCTGATTCATTCCGACACCATCGATCTGCCGCTGACGACATCGGATGTTCTGGTTCGGCAATTCAGCAAGGATCGCGGGCCGGGGTTGGTCAGCGCGGATATGGATTACGATCGGCTGCTCGAGCATGCCTCGTCCTCGCAGCGCGCGGCGATGGAAGGTTTGTCGAAGGTGCTGAATCTTTCGGGAAATGCTCGACTATTGGAGACACAGCACCTTGCCGATCAGATCACTTCCGATCGCAAAGGGATTCAAAAGCGCCGCCAGCAGCGTTTTGGCGATCGCGATCAGATGGCGGCGCTGCTTCGAAGCAGGTTACTTCGCAAGTGGCCGGAACTGGCCAATCCTTGGGATCCGACGGCGGCAAAGCTCGTGAGCGAGCAAGGGGATGCGATCGTCAAATTCATTCAAACTGACCGGCTCTATGCACGATTCGATCAGGCGCGCAGTGCCGCGGATAATCTGGACAATCAGGATCTGGACCTGGAACGGAAATGGGCCAAGTGCCAACGATTGATCTACGCGATTCAAACGATCGCGCTGCAGGCGAATCTTCCACGCGTTGCGGACGCGTCGGTTCTTGAGCGTTATCGACAGATGATTGCAGATGAATCGGGAACGCTTCCGATGAGCGCGCACTGGGCGGTGAAGTGAGAAGCGCCCCGGTTCCGAATAGCGCGACCTGCTTCTCGAAAGATCCTATTGTGCTCTGCGGGTACTGGACGCGCTCCAGACGTGGCCACAGGTGGAGCGGCTAAAGTGGATCAGGACGATGCTGAAGCATCGACAATGAAATGGAAGAGCGGTCGGCGCTCATCACTTCTGCGCCGGATGATCCTTCAGATCGGCCAGCGCCTCTTCCATCGCCAGGATCGCATAGGCGCCCGATAAGATCGGCTTATCTTCCATGAATCGCTGCCGTCCGACCCAGCTTCCATCGGGATGTTGCTCGCCGGCGATTTTGGCGATCAACTCGACGCGCCAGTCATGCTTGTTGCCGTGCGAATCGACGATCACCGGCTCGCCATAGGAGCGCAGGGCGCGGGCGAGCGTGTGGTAGTAGTAATATAAGCCCCACTGTGCAGCTTCGGTGTTGGGTGTTGCGCTGGCAAACTGCATCCCGGGATTCTGATCCAACGTCCAATTATCGCGCACCCATTGCCATGCGGCTTTCACGCGCGGGTCGTCTTTCGACAGTCCAGCATAAATCATGCTCTTCAGGCCCGCATAGGTCATCGATCCATAGCTGCGGAAGATCTTTTTGCCGTCGGGAGTGACCAATGTTCCGGCGACCGATGAACCACCTTGCGCGGGCGTGTAAATGAAGCCGCCATCGTCACCGGCCCAGGGTTGGTCGTTGGTTTCGGAATGGTTCTGATCGCGGGTGATGAATTTGATTGCCGCTTGGTAAGCGGGATCGCTGCTTTTCAGCCCGGCATCATGCAGGGCATCGAGAGCCATCTGCGTGTTGCTCATGTCGGCGCGCCCATGTCCGCCATAGCCCCAGCCACCGTAATTGGGATCGCTCTGGGGGACCTGCTTATTTCGATCCTTTACCCCCTGGATCTTGTCGGTCCACTGGATCGACTCGAGGTAACGAAGGGCTTTTTCTTCCGGCTCTTTGTATTTGTCCGCATCTGCCGCGAAGGTGCTGACGGCAATGGCGGTGTTGTAAGTTGCAAGGACATCCGAGGCAATGCTCCCATCGGGTTGCTGAGATTCGAGCAGCTTCTTGAAGCCCCGATCGAGCATCTGCGGATCGGACGATTGCTTGGGACCATCGAGGAATGCTTTAAGAACGATCGCGGTGATAGCCGGCGGCTCAGTGGTTTCCTGCCAGCCGCCGTCGGACTTCTGGGAATTCTTTAGATACGCGAGTCCTTTGACGACCACCGCCTCGCCCTGCGCGGCAGAACTATTGCCATTAATGGCTGCAGCCGCGGGCGCGGCAGTTGGAGTCGGCGCTGCGCCGGCGGGAATAATGGACATCAACCCAACAATCGCTGAAGACAAAATCCAGTGCCGACGGTTCATGCCTGCCTCCTGATGTTTCAAATGAGAACGGTTCATTGAACCCAATCGTAGCATCGCCTGATGTGTACCGGGACAAATTTGCACACGCTTGAACTCGCTCCCCGGCCTACAATCGCCCGTATGTCCATCGCCATCATCGATTACGGCATGTGCAATCTCCGCTCGGTCCAGAAGGCCTTTGAGCAGGTCGGAACACAGGCGCGGATCGTGTCACATGCCGAGGAAATCGATCGCGCGGATAAAGTTGTGCTGCCTGGCGTCGGCGCTTTGGCCGATGCAATCGCGACGATTCGCCAAAAGGAGATGGTCGGCCCGATCGCCCGCCATATCGAAAAAGGCAAGCTTTTCCTGGGCATCTGCCTGGGAATGCAAATGCTTTTCGACGTCGGTTACGAAGACGGCGAGTTTCGCGGTCTGGGCATCGTCGGCGGCTCATGCGTTCGATTCGACGTCGATCAGAAAATGGGTCTGAAGGTGCCGCACATGGGCTGGAATCAGTTGAATGCGCGCAAGCCTTCGCCCCTCTTCCGCGATCTGCCGGAAGGGAGCGGCGTCTACTTCGTTCACAGCTACCACGTCGTCCCGAAAGACGATTCGGTCATCGCTACCACGACCGACTACGGCGGCCCGTTCGTCAGCAGCCTCTGGCGCCACAACCTCTTTGCCACCCAGTTCCACCCTGAAAAGAGTCAGAAGGCGGGGCTGCGAATTCTCCAGAATTTCGCGGAGATGTAGGACTATCTCAGCTTCGTATCGCTGTTGCTGATGCCGCGGAGGGCGAGGTTCAGAGCGTCCTGATTGCTCGCCAGCCGGCGGGCTTCGGAGACGTCGATGATCTGCCGCTGGAAAAGGTCGGTCAGATGCTGGTCGAAGCTCTGGCTGCCGGATTCGCGCTGGCCGACGCATGCTTTGAGCTTTTCGAATTCGCCCTCGAGGATGTACTTGCGCACGAGCGGCGTTGCCATCATCAGTTCGATCACCGGCACGCGTCCCTTGCCATCGCGTTTCTTGGCCAGGCGCTGAGTCATCACCGCCACCAGGTTCAATCCAAGCTGCGTCTGCTGCAGGCCTTTCTGATCGGCCAGGAACAGCGACACCATACGCTCGACGGTCATTGGGGCGTTGGTGGCGTGAACCGTCGTGTAGACCATGTGGCCCGTGTCGGCGGCTCGGAGGGCGGTGGTTAGGGAAAAGCTATCGCGAATTTCGCCGATCAGGATCACGTCAGGGTCCTGACGCATCATCGCACGAAGGGCATATTCGTAGCTTTCGCTGTCGGAGCCGACTTCCACCTGGCTGACCAGGCTCTTGGCGTTTTCGTGCTGGTATTCCACCGGGTCTTCGACGGTGATGATTCGCTCGGAACGCGTGCGGTTGATCTTTCCGATGATGGCAGCGAGCGAAGTCGATTTGCCCGAACCAGTCGTTCCCGACACGATGACGATGCCGCGCTGGTGATCGGCAAGCCCTTCGACCTGCGGCGGGAGCTTGAGTTCTTCGAAATTGGGAATCTTGGTGACGATTCGCCGCATGACGATGGCGAAGCGCTCGCGGCTATGGAAGATGTTGGTTCGGAAACGGGCCGATTTGTCTGGCATGGGAAAGGCGATATCCACCGAACCTTTATGCTCGAGAATATCACGTTTTTCCTTCGGCTCCGCCTGCACGTTGATAATCTGATCGACGTATTCGGCCATCCATTCGTCCGGCAGCGGGGGGCAATCAAGGAACTTAGGCCGGCCATCGACGCGAATCATCGGAACCGACTGGGCCTGAAGGTGAACGTCCGAGCCATTGAGCTTGATGCAGGTTCGCAGGAAGTCGATCAGGGTAAACTTCCGCTCCTCGATGCGAATTTGCGGCTGCTCGACGCCATCGCCATTGCGAGGGTCAGGCGTTCGATCGACAGTTGCAGTGGTTTCGCTGGATTCAGAGGCCATGATGCGGGTTCCTTGATTGAGTACAACTGGGCATGAAATTCACCGGCGCGGATCGCCTTGCAATTATTGCCAGACCGAGCCTTTTTGGCAACGGAAACTCTTATTTTTGCCAGGCTGCTTATCGCGGAATCACCCTGGCCAGTGCGATACGCCCAGTGCGACTGGGGGCGAAGCCGTCGGTGCGGTTTGGGCAGTAGCGCCCTTGCATGTCGTTGCCGCCCCAGTCTTCGGCAAGATTCAACCCCATGACGGAGAGCTGAGCGCCAAGTTTCATGGAATCGAAACCGCAAATCCACGGTTCGCCAATTGCGGCCGCCACCGCGCGGGCGCGCTGCATGCGCGGAGACGCTGATTCGAGTACTGCTTGCTCGATATAGTTGAAAATCAATTCACTCTCTGGCGCAGCGAAGCGACCGATTGACCTGAATGTGGCAAAGTTGGCCTCGTGGCTCAGGTATACCGTCACGCCCAGCCAGGACATGATCGCTGGCTGATCGAAGCGGTAATTGGAGCGAGCCAGGGCATCGCCCAAGTCTTCCTGTCCCAGGTCGGCCTGCACGAAATGAAGATTTGACGGAAGCGAAGTGCCGCTGGTGAGGAGCCGATCGCGCTTGAGTGCCTGCGATGCAGGATGATCTACCTCATATACTTGAAGATCGCTGGCAAATGCGGGCCGGCGCATGGCAAAGCTGTCGAATCCGGCACCGATGATCACATACTGGCGCACCCCGCGCTCTACAGCCGACTGCACCTTTTCTTCGGAAAAACGCGTGCGGACGATTACGCCGCCATAGACAGGCATGCCGCGCCACGCGGCGTGGAGAATCGCGTCCGGCTCCCGCGATTTCATCGCTTCGCGCTTTACTGGATCGAATGCGTGCAACGCCGCAGATGCAATCGCCTGCCGCTCATCGGGCAGCACGAGCCGATCGGCCCAGGTGTCATCAATCAATGGCGACTGATCATATTTGCTGTGAATCGCCCGCATCAGGCAGGTGATCAACGCAGTGCGGCTGGGCTTGAGTTCCTCGGTCATATCGATGATATAGCAAAAGTTTGGCGGTGCAGACGACCCATTCCTTTTCGTTCCCCAGCGCCAGTCGTCTACTGGAGCGCACGCTGGATTGGCTGACACAGGATCTGACATCGGTCCAAGTTGCGTCGGTTCGAGCGAGCGTCGAACGCGCCAGTCGGCAGATCGAGCGCTCAATTCAGCGACGCGGCATTCAGCCTGAGCAACTAACACCCACCGCCCGCCAGCAGCGCGGCTGGTTTGCGCTTTTCTCGCAGGCCGAGCAGTTTGAGGCTTACATCAATGCGAGGCGGACAGCGCTGCAATACTTGAACGCAGTGCGATCGAAACGATGGCCGCCGCCTTTGCTGATCCAGTTTCGGCCGATCAATGCGATCTACAAGCTTCAGGCCTCGCCGAATGGCTCGCTGCTCCGGCTCTCAACGCCAATGGTGGCGTTCAATGAAACGCAGTTTGCATCGCTGGCAACTCTTGTCTTTGGCAAACGGCGCTCGGCCCGACAGCAAGTTCTGGAGGCGATGACCGCCGAGGGATTTCAAACGATTCATGCCGAGCTGGAATCGCTCGGTGGAATCGTCGAAACAGCACGGGGAAATGCTTACGACCTTCGTGAATCGTTCAATCGAGTTAATGAAAAATATTTTGGCGGCACGATGACTGCGCCGCGCCTTACCTGGAGCCGAACACTCACGGGCCGGAAGTTCGGCCATTACGACTGGATCGCCGACACCGTGATGGTGAGCCGAACGCTGGATGACAAGAATGTGCCGTCGTTGGTGATGGATTTCATCATGTTCCATGAGCTGCTTCACAAATTTCACGGCCTGCATTGGGTAAACGGTCGGGGCTACGCCCACACGACCGAATTTCAGCGGGATGAGCGCAAGTTCGAGCAATGGAAAGAGGCCGAGCGAATTCTTCAGACACTGGCGAGATCCGAGTAGCTGCCGGCGGCAAGTGGTCCGGGCATGCCACACGAGGGGCAGCGAAGCGGAGAAAATCGCAGGCTGGAATGGCAATGCGGGCAGCGGAACATCTTGCAGCGCCGGTGCAACTGGAAGAATCGCCAGCCAAATAGCGCGCCCGGCACGAGGGTCACGATCACCAGCAGCCAATAGGATATGACGAGGTAAGGCACCGCCGTTCGACCATTTGGCAGTACGACTGCAGCGCGCGTGATCCCATGTGTCGAAGCGCCTTCGATCGCCGGAGGCGGATCAACATGCGCCCATCGATCGCCCATTTCCACCCGCCACACCGGCTCCGAAAGATGCGCGCCAGTCGGATCCTGCTCGGCATGAAAATAGACCGCGCCGTTGTACGACTCGCTCCAGTGATAAGTCCCGCCACGCGTTTCATAGAGGGCGCGATCGACGACGGTCAGCCCGTGAATCCACAGGCCGGAAATCCAAACTGAAAGGCCGATGAGAACCAGCGCGGCAAAGAGATAAACCACCTGTCGCGTGCGCCCCATTACCGGGTAGCGCGGGAGCTTGGGTTTTGGAGGAGCGGGCTTGGGGTGAGTATCGATGAATTCTGGTGCAGCACGACCGATTGATCGCGGCGGGGGTTCCACGACCGGCACGTCAATCACCTCGTCATGAGCCGACGGCGAGGGAATCTCAACTTCTTCAAAAATCGGTTCTGATTCCTGGACAACCTCAGGTGCCGGCTGGGGCTGCGGAGGTGGAGCAGGAGGTTCAATGGGCTTGGCTTGCGGCGGAGGCTCTGGTTTCTTCGCGACGGGCGCTTCCGGCGCGGTTGGCGGTGGAGTCGGAGGGCGCTGGGTCGGGGCGGGCGGCTTTCCCGGTCGCTGCACTTCCACCTTCTCGCGACGAAACGCGGGCGGGGCCGCGGCCATTGGCGCGACCCATTTGCCGGGCGTCGTCAGGCGCGCAAACGGCGGTGGCGTCGTCGGCTTGGCCGGCGCCCCATTTGGCGGATTGGTTGGCTTCTTCTTGCCCATGCGCCGCAATGCAATAAGCGCCCGATCATAACCCTATCTCTTGTTCAAATCGACACAAAGGCCGTGGTAAATCAATGAAAAACAGTTCGGGAGAGGCAGCTTTAACGGACCGAACCGAGGATCGCTCCGCAGCGCAGTAGATGCTCCGCCTGCTTCTTGGTGTAGCGCGCTCCACGAAGATCGACCAGATAAAAATCGACCCCATCAATGATCGCGCCGCGCAGATCGGCTCCGCACAGATTGGCCTTGCGGATTTCTTCGGGACGCTTGTAGTGCTGATCCTCAAAATCGTCGGTGTAGAAACCTGTTTTGCTGCCTTCGCAGGGAACGGTGCTGCCGACCAGACCACTACGGCTCGATCCCAGATGGAACGTCGCGCACCTTAGATCCGCATTGCGCAAATCAGCCCCAGCCCAATCTATTCCCGCAAGGCCGGCCCCGCGTAAGATCGCACCGCGGAAATTGGCACCGGGCATGAACGAATCGGTCAGCAAGCAATTGCGGAAATCGGCGCCGGAAAATGACGCACCGGGAAGCTCGAGGTTTTCCAGATCGCAACGGATCAGAATCGCATTGCGAAAACGCGCTCTACTCCAATCAGCGCCATTCATGCGAAGACGAATCAATCGCGCCTGCCGAAGGTCAGCTCGCCTGAATGAGGCTTCGTTAAGCTCACTTCGGGCAATGACCGCTTTGCGCAGATTTGCTTCGACGAACTTCGTGCGATTCAGGTTCGACCGGACGAATTTCGAGTGACGCAAGTCGGCCCGCGACAGATTTGCCGATTCAAGATCGGCTGAAGCAAAGTCACATCGCATGGCCGCTGAATCGGTCAGATCGGCCGATTTCAGCACTGCGCATCGAAAACCTGCGCGCCGCAGCCAGGCAGAGGAACAACTGGCACGTGTAAGATTCACAAACTGGGCAGAAAGATCATGAAGTGCTGCATGGCACAAGTCGGCCTCTTGCAGGTCGGCGGCAGTAAAATCGGCGCCAGCAAGGCAAAGCCCATCCCACTTGACGCCGCGCAGAATCGCGCGACCGAAGTTCGGCGAAGAGCCATCGCGCGGCCGCCAGTCGTTGGTCATCGCGGTCAAAATACTTGCCGCCAGCGACTGACAACCTTTGGCTTGGCCTTCGATGATCGACTCCAAAGCCTCGCGGACGCGGGGCCGGCCAAAGGCCATTTGGCCGGTTCGTTCGATCAACTCGATCGGCAGCATCCGCGTCGGCAGGCGATGATCATCGGCATTTTCAAGCCGAATCAGAAGTTCCTCTGCAGCGAGTGGAAGCTGCACGGCCTGATGACGCAGCAATCGAGCGACGCGATCGTTGAAGGAAGTTGTGGATAAGAAACCAGGGTTTCTATCCCGTACAGCCTGGCAGTTGACGCACACGCTGCCGGCATGACGACGGCCCGCTTCGTCCGGCAATTCCATCGCGACGTGCCAGAGCAGTGCCGATTCGATATCGCGTACCGATTCATCGGCTGCCATCACATCCAGCACGATATGCCACAATTCCGGCAGGCCTCGCAGCGCTTCCAGATTCTTCGACCGCCGGATGCGCGCAAGAACCGAGGCGCAGCGCTCTCGATGAACGGTAGCCAGGTATTGAACGCAGTCGTCTTCGGTCCATGGCGCCATGTCGAACAGCGCACACAAATCGCGTGAATCCGGAAGATCGCAGCAAGTCTGCAGCACCAATCGATCCGGCGCAAGGGCCCTGGGCGCCACACGTCCGTCAATAAACGAAACCGGTGCAGCCGAAGGCAGAACTGCCGCGACGTGAGCCAGCGCCGTAGATTTCCCCGAACCGGGCGGCCCACAGAGACCAACGACGCCTCGTGCGCCCGAATCGAGTAGTCGGCGAATGTGTTGTTCGAGTGGAAGGGCCGCGCCCCCGGCCTCTTTGCATACGCGCGGAAGCACTGTAGCCCGTCGCGGGGCTGGCTGACAAACTGGCGAACCTGTGCCGGGCAGGTCCATGGCTGACGATTATAGCAGGTCTACTTCAGATACGCCTTAATCGCGTTCGCCACCGTCTTCACTTCTTCATCCGTGATGGACGGGAACATCGGCAGGCTCAAAATCCGCTGCGTGTAATCTTCGGTACGTGGCAGGCTTGGAAGCTGGCCATAAAGCTCGGTGATCGCAGGCTGCTGGTGATTGGGAACCGGATAATGCACGCCGGTATCGATTCCCTGTTCCTTGAGCGCCTTGCCGAGTCCTTCGCGCGTGTCATTGTCCTTGAGACGGATGACGAACATGTGATAGACCGACTCGGTCTGGCCGTCCTTATCATCAGGCGGGAGCACGAGATTCTTCACGCCCGCCAGCTCGCGGCGATAGCCATCAGCCGCTCGGCGCCGGCCCGCATTGAGATCATCCAGCACTTTAAGTTGCTCGCGACCGACAGCCGCCTGAATCTCATTAAATCGAAGATTGAAGCCGACTTTCTCGTGCAGGTATTTGTCCTTCCGACCATGATTGCGCAGCATCGTCACCTTGCGCGCAATCTCATCATCCTGCGTCGCAATCGCGCCGCCGTCGCCATAAACCGTGAGGTTTTTGCTGGGATAGAAGCTGAAAGCGGCATGCTCGGTATAGCTGCCGGCTCGCTTGCCTTTCCACTTGGCGCCGTGCGACTGCGCGCAATCTTCGATGATCCAGAGATTGTGCTCCTTGGCCAGCTTCATGAAGGCGTCAAGATTCGCCGGCCGACCATACAGATGCACCGGCAGGATGCCGACGGTCCGCTTGTTGATGCGCTTGCGAGCATCCTCAGGGTCGATCGTGTAAGTATCGTCGATGTCGCAGAAGACCGGCTTTGCGCCGCAATGAATCATCGGCTCAATGCTGGGGAAAGCGGTCAGCGATGGAACGAGAATCTCATCGCCCGGCTTGATTCCCTGCGCAATGTGCAGCAGATGCACCGCCGCCGTCCAGGAGGAAGACAGCACGACGTGCTTCACGCCGAAATAGGCCGCCAGCTCTTTCTCGAAGGCCTTGGATTCCGGCCCCAGGATGTAATTGCCACTCTTGACGACCTCCAGAATCCGGCGATCGATCACCTGGCTCTGATGTACGCGCGACAGCGGAATTTTCGCAGCCAAAATGCCTCCTTGCGAAAGCGGGACATTATTGTGATCGAAAGGGACGAGGCAAGAGAGCGGGTCGTCCTTCGCCGAATCCACCGCCCACGTCGCTTGCGCCTTGTATATTCAAAAATACCAATAGACGTTCTACTACCACTCGCCGTGTCCGCGGGGCGAGGAGCGTAGCGACGAGCCATGCGGACACGGCCGCCGGCCCACGACCGATTGCGCCTGGGTCTTCCATGACC
>Ga0134128_10007767_pt1 | contig 12944 bp, 16 predicted proteins | sample KB31754_FD_96462 | JGI IMG/M metagenome (GOLD analysis project Ga0134128, IMG submission 96462) | Terrestrial soil microbial communities with excess Nitrogen fertilizer from Kellogg Biological Station, Michigan, USA - KB3-175-4 | ecosystem: Environmental > Terrestrial > Soil > Unclassified ...
AGAGCCAGGTCGACGATCTGGCCCGACGCTGCAACCTGGACCCGCTCGAGCTGCGCCGCCGCAACCTGTGCCTGCCCGGCGAGGAGATCCGCGCCGGAGGCAAGCCCCTCGACGCGGATCTCGTCGGAGACGTCGAGAAGGTCGCCGCCGCCGTCAGCTGGGACGAGCCGAAGGCGCCGCACACGGGCCGCGGCGTGTCGGTCGGCCTGCTGGCCGCCGGCGCGCACCCCGTCTCGAGCGCCGTCTGCAGGCTCGAAGCCGACGGCCGCGTCGTCGTCCTCGTCGGCACGACCGAGATGGGACAGGGCCCGCGCACCGCGTTCGCGCAGATCGCGGCCGAGGAGCTCGCGATCGAAAGCGACCGCGTGACCGTCCGCGGGACGGACACGCGCTTCACCCCGTACGACCGCTCGACGGGCGCGAGCCGCTCCACGACCATCGCCGGGCTCGCGGTCCAGCGCGCCGCGGCCGACATCCGCAGCCAGCTGGAGCAGATCGCCGACACGAGCGACATCGCCGCCGACGACTACCTGGCCCTGATGCGCAAGCACTTCGGCTTCGCCGGCGGAGAGCTGATCGGTCGGGGAGAGGTCGCTCCCCTCGGCACGGGCTCGTACGCGGAGGGCCCGGTGTTCTGGGAGGTCTGCGTCGGTGCCGCCGAGGTGCGGGTCGATCCCGAGACGGGCTTCGTGCACGTGCTCCGGACCGCGACGGCCGCCGACGTCGGGCGGGCGATCAACCCGCAGCTCGTGGAGCGGCAGGACGAGGGAGCGACGCTGCAGGGGATCGGCAACGCCCTGTTCGAGGAGATGGTCTACGAGGACGGCCTGCTCATGAACGACACCCTGCTCGACTATCGGGTGCCGAGCTTCGAAGACCTTCCCGACCGGATGACGTGCGTGATCGTCGAGAACGAGGACGGCCCCGGCCCGTACGGAGCGAAGGGCTGCGGTGAGGGCGCGCTCGCGGCCGTTCCCGCCGCGATCGTCAACGCGCTCGCCGACGCGGGCGTCCCCATGAACGAGCTGCCGCTCACGCCCGAGCGGGTCTGGCGGCGCATCCAGGAGCTGAAAAAGGAGGGCACGTGGCAGCAGTGAGACGCGCAGCGGTGATCGGCACGGGGACGATGGGCCCCGGCATGGGCGCCGTGCTCGCGAGAACCGGCATCGAGACGGCGCTGTACGACGTCAGCCCCGAGGCGCTCGAGCGGGCGAAGGGCGGCGCGGAGCTCGCCGCCGGCGTGCTCGAGCGGCTGGACGCGGCCAAGGAAGACGGCGGCTCGCTTCGCTTCGAGAGCGACCTCGGCGCCGCTCTCGACGGGGCCGACTTCGTGATCGAGGCGGTGCCGGAGAAGCTCGAGCTCAAGCACGAGGTGTTCAAGCAGTTCGAGCAGGCCGTCGGCTCCGACACCGTCCTCGCGTCCAACACCTCGGGCATCCCGATCACGAAGATCGCCGAGGTCTGCGAGCACCCCGGCCGCGTGGTGGGCATGCACTGGTCGAACCCGCCGCATCTGATCCCGATGATCGAGGTGATCCCGGGGGAGCAGACCTCGCAGGAGACGGTGGATGCGGCCGCCGAGCTCGTGCGCCGGGTGGGCTATCACCCCGTGCAGGAGCGGGAGGTGCCGGGCTTCGTCGAGAACAGGATCCTGTACGCGATCCTGCGCGAGTGCCTCGACCTCGTCGACCGGGGGATCATCAGCCCCGAGGGCCTCGACCTGAACGTGCGCTGGGGCATCGGCTACAAGCTCGCCGTGATCGGCCCGATGGAGCTGCTCGACATGGCCGGCCTCGACATCTACAACGCGGTCGGCTCCTACCTGAACAAGGACCTGTCGACGTCCGGCGACGTCTCCTCGACGATCCGCGAGAAGATCGAGGAGGGTCGGCTCGGGATGAAGACCGGCGGCGGGATCTACGACTACACGCCCGAGCAGATCGACGAGCTCCGAGCCGCACGCGCGGGCAAGCTCGTCGCCGTTCGGAAAGCGCTGGAGTCGTGAGGTGAGGGTCTGGCTGCTGGACAACGGCTCGATCGTGATCGAGCACACGCAGCTGCTGTGGAACGTGCCTGGGCCGCAGGCGCGGATCCCCGTCTACAGCGTCCTCGTCGAGCACGACGACGGGCTCTTCCTCTTCGACACGGGGATCGGCATGGAGCACATGAACGCGGTGCTCCCGTTCGAGCTGCCGGAGCAGACCGAGGAGCAGACGATCCCGGCCCAGCTGGCGAGCTGCGGGTTCGGGCTCGGAGACGTGACCGCGGTCGTCAACTCGCACCTGCACATCGACCACGTCGGCGGCAACCGACTCTTCGAAGGCACGAACGTCCGCCACCTCATCCACGAGCGGGAGGTGGCCCAGGCGCGCGACCATGCGCCGTTCGAGTTCTTCGGCTACTCGGACAAGTCCTGGGACTACGAGGGCGCGAGCATCGAGACGTTCTCCGGCGACACCGAGCTCGCGAAGGGGCTGTGGGTCTACGAGACGCCGGGGCACACCGTCGGGCACGTCTCCGTCCTCGTCGACGGCGAGCGGCCGCTGCTCTTCGCCATGGACGTGGCGTACACGGCCGACGCGCTGGAGCGCGGGATCCAACCCGGCTTCCACCACACGCCGGTGGACGGCGTGCGCTCGATCGCGCGCGTCAAGCAGCTCGCGGAGGAGCACGGCGCGCAGATCTTCCTCTCGCACGACATGGAGGCGTGGCAGGGCTACACGCACGCGCCTGGGCACTACGAGGTCTAGGAGGGCAACAGCTCATGGGCAAGCTCGACAACCGGGTCGCGATCGTCACCGGCGCAGCGCAGGGGATCGGCAAGGCGGTCGCGGACAAGCTCGCCGCGGAAGGCGCCACGGTCGTGGGGGCCGACATCCAGGCCGGCACCACCAAGCAGATCGACGTCTCGAAGGAGGACGACGTCAGGCGGCTCGTCGAGGAGACGGCAGCCGAGCACGGCAAGCTCGACGTGCTCGTCAACGTGGCCGCGATCGTCCCGTTCACGCCCTGGGACGAGATCGACTTCGCCGAGTGGCGGCGGATCATGTCCGTCAACCTCGACGGGACCTTCCTCACCAACCACTACGCGCAGAGGGCGATGCGCGAGCACGGTTACGGCCGCATCGTCAACATCGCCTCGAACGTCGTCGTCGCCGGGACGCCGAACCTCGCGCACTACGTCGCGTCGAAGGGCGGCGTGTTCGCGTTTACGCGGGCGCTGGCGCGCGAGCTCGGGCCGCACGGGATCACCGTCAACTCGGTCGCCCCGGGTCTGACCGAGACCGAGGGCGTGCTCGCCTCGAAGCATGCCGAGGCGTTCGACTTCGTCCAGATGCTCCAGGCGATCCCGCGCCGGGCGGTCGCGGCCGACATCGCGCCCGCGGTCGCGTTCCTCGCGTCGGAGGAAGCCGGCTGGATCACGGGCCAGATGCTGGTCGCCGACGGCGGCCACACGCACAACTGATGGCCAAGCGCGCCGGGGTCCTTCTCGCGGTCGCCGACGTCGAGCGCTCGGTCGCCTTCTACCGCGACGCGCTCGGCTTCGAGGTCGAGGCGCTCTACGAGGATCCGCCGTACGCCACGCTCGCGCTCGCCGGCACACGGCTCTCGTTCGCGGAGCAGGGACACGCGGCCGAGGACCGGCCCGGCGTCGATCTCGAGGCGCCGCGCGATCCGGGGAAGGCGAACGCGCTGCTCGTGATCGAGGTCGCGGACGCCCGCGCCGAGCACGCGCGCCTCGCGGAGCTCGGAGTCCGCTTTCTCGCCGAGCCGTACGAGCCGCCGTGGGGCGGCTGCCGCTTCTTCTGCGTCGATCCGGACGGCTACCTCGTCGAGATCGAGCAGCCCGCATGAAGGCCGTCGTGCTGCACGAGCCGGGCAAGCTCGGCGTGGACGAGGTCGCGGATCCGGCGATCGTCCACCCGGGCGACGCGATCGTGTCCGTGCGCGCGACGGCGATCTGCGGCGCCGACCTCTTCCCCTTCCACGGCATGACGCCCGGTTTCGAGCCGGGCACGATCCTCGGGCACGAGTTCGCGGGCGAGGTCGTCGACGTGGGAGCGGAAGTGGCTTCGATCCGTCCGGGCGACCGGGTCGTCAACGCGAGCATGATCTCGGACGGGACCTGTCCCTCCTGCCGTGCCGGACGCGTCACCCAGTGCGAGGGCCGCTCGCTGTTCGGCTACTCGGGCGTCTATCCGCGGCTCGACGGCGGCCAGGCGGAGCTCGTGCGCGTGCCGCACGCCGACCGCGCGTTGCAGAAGCTGCCGGACGAGGTGTCGGACGAGGCGGCTGTCTTCCTCGCCGACATCCTCCCGACCGGCCGGGCGGCCGTCGTCCGCGCGGGCGTCACGCAGGGAGACGTGGTCGCCGTGGTCGGCTGCGGCCCGGTCGGGCTGATGGCGATCCTGTGCGTGCGCGGCATCGCCGGGCGGGTGCTCGCGGTCGACGGCGTTCCGGTGCGCCGGGAGCTGGCCGAGAGTCTCGGGGCCGAGGCGGTGGCTCCGGAGAAAGCGGCCGACGTCGTCGCCTCGGCGACGGGTGGGCTCGGCGCCGACGTCGTGATCGAGGCCGCAGGCTCGCCCGGCGGGCTCGACGCGTCGCTCCGCCTCGCGCGCGGGCGCGGCGTCGTCTCCGTCGTGGGCGCCCATTTCGAGCCCGACTTCCCGCTCGACAACGCGCTCATGTTCGAGCGGGAGCTGACCCTGCGCTTCTCGATCGGGGATCCGACAGCCGACGGGCCGCTCCTGCTCGACCGGATCGCCCGCGGCGAGCTCGACCCGACGCCTACCATCACGCACCGGATGCCGCTCACCGAAGCTGCCGAGGCGTACCGCCTCTTCGACACGCGGGAGGCGACGAAGGTGGTGCTCTCACCGTGAGAGCCGCAGTGCTCGTCGTCGCCCTCGCGCTCCTCCTCGCCGGTTGCGGAAGCAGCCACGGCGCCGCACCGAAGCTGGAGTCCGCGCCGCCGGCGCTCGCGAAGCGGCTCCTGACGAAGCAGCTGAACGAGAAGCAGCTCAACTACACCTGGGTCGCGTGCGTCCGGGTCGGGCGCAGCTACGAGCACGTCCCGATCACGCGCTGCAACGTCGACTACGGAATCGATCCTCACGTCGAGGGCTACTGCGTCCTGCTGAAGGACGGACGGCTGGCCACCAACCACGAGGATCCGGCAATCCCGTGCAAGCACGACGACGCCGGCTGGGACAGGACGACCGTCACGAGCTAAATGCAGCTCGAGAACCGCTTCGACGTGCCCGCCTCTCCGGAGACGGCATGGACGCTCCTCAACGACGTGCCGGCCGTGCTTCCGTGCATGCCCGGTGCGGAGCTCGTCGACGTCGTCGACGGCGATGCCTGGAAGGCGAAGCTGCGGGTCCGCCTGGGCCCGATCTCGTTCCAGTTCCTCGCCGACCTGAGCCGCGACCGGACGGACCCCCGGGAACGGCGGGCGGTGATCTCGGTCGATGCGCGCGAGGCCAGAGGGCGCGGCAGCGCCCGCGCGACGATCACGTCGACCGTGGAGGAGGCGATCGTCGGGTCGCGCGTCTCGATCGTCACGGAGCTCGCGCTCCGCGGGCCGCTGGCCCAGTACGGACGGCCCATCGTGGCGCCGGTGGCGGAACGCCTCACGGAGGAGTTCGCCGCCTGCATCTCACGGAAGCTCGCCGCGCCGGACGAGGAGGATGCGCAGGACGACGGGCCGATCACATCGTCGTCGGAAGCGCCGAGCCCGATCGGGTTGCGGATGCTCCTCGGCGCGTTCTGGCGATCGCTCACCCGGCGCCGCGCTGGCTAGGGCGGAGCACCGAGGATCGATGCGGGGGGCGAGATAGGGGGGCGAGATAGGCTCGCCGCGGCTGTCGTCTCTGCGGAAGGAGTCGTGATGAAGAAGGAGCACCTCAACCCCGTCAGCTGGCAGGAGAAGTACGGCTACTCCCAGGGCTGCCGGGTGGACGAGGCGCAACGTCTGCTGTTCGTCGCCGGCCAGATAGCCCTCGACGAGAGCGGCCAGCTCGTGGGGGAGGGGGACTTCGAGGCGCAGGCGAGGCAGGTGTTCGTGAACATGGGCCGGGTTCTCGAGTCGGGCGGGATGGGCTTCGAGAACCTCGTCCAGGTGGGCGTGTTCATGACCGACATCTCCCAGCTTGCGACCTATGCCCGGGTGCGGGACGAGTTCGTCGACACCTCCGCACCGCCCGCTTCGACCACGGTCGGCGTCACGAGCCTCGCTTTCCCGGGCCTGCTCGTCGAGGTCAACGGGATCGCCGCGTCGTAGTCACGAGGCGGGCATGCGGAAGCTCAGCCTGCAGCAGTTCGTTTCCGTCGACGGCTACATCCTCGAAGAAGGCACCGAATTCTTCCGCTGGTGGACGGCTCTGCCCAACGACGACGAGGCGGAGGCGCATCTCGTGCGGGAGCTACGCCGACGCGCCGGAACGCACATCATGGGACGGGTCACCTACGAGGCGATGGCCGCGCACTGGCCCGACTCGTCCGAGCCGGTCGCGCCGGTCATGAACGACGTCCCCAAGGTCGTGTTCTCCGGGACGCTTCAGGCGGCCGATTGGCCCGAGACACGGATCGCCGACGGTGACACGGCCGAGGAGGTCGCCCGGCTGAAGGCCGAACCCGGCGGAGACATAGTGGCCCATGGCGGCGTCCGGTTCGTCCAGTCGCTCGCCCGTCTGGACGTGGTGGACGAGTATCGGCTGCTCGTCTACCCGATCGCCGTCGGGAACGGCACCTCGCTGTTCGCGGCGATCGAGGGTGCTCAAACGTTGCAGCTGGTGTCGAACACGACGTTTCCCTCCGGTGTGGTCGAGCTGGTCTACGAGCGAGCCGGCGTCGCTTAGAGCGGCGCCAGCCGCGGCGGATCAGGTGGGCGGCGTCGCGGCAAACCGGTCGAGCCACGAGCGGACGAGCCCGACGATCTCGTCGGCGCCGTCGGCGGCCGAGACGGTCTCCTCCCGCGTCGCGAGGTCGGTCGCCGTGACGCGTGCGCGCACGCGCCCGTCGCGTTCCAGCCACGCGCGAACGACGATCACGCCGGTGCGCTCTCCGTGCGTCGCAGACACCGCGTCGCAGTTCTAACGGCTGGTCGTCATCCTCCCGTCACCGCCCGGACTTTCGAGCATCCGCCGGATCGCGATGGACGGCTCGACTCCGAGCTCGTCGAGCACTAGCGACTCGTAGAGGCGGAACTGGCGGATCGCCTCGACGCGGTTGCCTTCGGCCAGATGGGCTCCGATCAGGGCCCGGTGCGCGCTCTCGCGCAGCGGCTCGGCGGCGATGCAGGCCAGGCCGGCCTCGACGGCGGTCGCGTACGAGCCCGCGGCTGCGAGATCGGTGCACAACGTCTCGAGCGCGAGCAGTCGCAGCTGGCGAAACTGCTCCCGCTCCACCAGGACCCAGTCGTCGTACCAGTCCGGGAGCAGGTCGCCGCCGCCCAGGATCGCGTCGACGTTGTCGCGAGTCGGGGCCTCCTGGTGCCGGAGAAGCAGCCGTGCCCGCAGGCTCAGGTCGTGGAGGTCGACGGCGAGCCCCGGTGTGAGCGACAGGTGGCTCCTGGTCGCCTCCACGAGCTGGAAGCCGAGTCGGTGCAGGCGCCAGAGCGCCGTCCGCAGGTTCGCGTTCGCGTGCTCCTCGCTGCTGTCGATCCAGAGATTGCCGGCGACGTAGAGGCGGAGGAGGGGGCGGTCGTGCACCGCGAGGAACGCGACGAGGCGCTGGATGCCGAGCGGCAGCTCGAGGCTCTCGCCGTCGCGTTCGAGCCGGAAGCCCTGCAGGAGGCCGAGCGTCACGGCGCCTGCCGACTGCGGAGCCACGCTGACGCGCTCCGCTCCGAACGTGCTCATCTTCGCCGCAGACTCGCCTGGCCGCAGGAACGATCCGCGCCCATCGGTCTGTCCTTTCCCCCAACGACTCGGTCTCCTTATCGCATGACTGCCCGCCCGCGTCAATCCCAGTGGTGACTGCGGGCGTGACGATGTCGAGACGCGTCTCCCCGAATCTCACCGCGGTGTCGGTCGCGAGGCTCGCGCCTGACGAGGCTGCGGCGGGCGGGACGCGGCGCGCGCAGCGAGATTCTGCCCGAGCTCCGGGTTGACGACCATCGCGTCGAAGTCGGTCCGGATGCGCTCGTCCTGCCGACAGTCGAATACGCGACAGGTCGCCGGTCGCTGTTCATAGATGCGGCACGCCCGCGTGTTCGGGTCGCTGTGCACGCAGTATCCGGTCCCGTCCTGGCGGTTGACGTAGGGGCGACCGAGGTCCCACTGCGCGACGCCCTCCTCGACGTCCTGGCGGGCCAGCGGGAAGCGGAACGTGCAGCACGCGGCCTTGCAGAGGTGTACTCGCTCCGAGCAGTTGATCTCCGGCAGCTCGGTCAGCCCGTACTTGTCCTCCTCGCGGCTGTCGAGGAAAAGGCCGGGACCCTCGCTCTCCGCCTCCTCCCGGAGCTCGGCAGCGATCGCGGCGCGCCGCTCGGCGAAGGACTGCTCGTCGATGACGCCGTGCTCGACGAGGAGCTGGGCGAGCGCGAGCGCGGCTGCCGACCCCGCCAACGCCTGGCGGGCGGTCTCGCTCATGAGGCTGTGGTCGAACATGAATCCGAGCTCGACCTCGCGCCGTTCCGCTTCGCTCAATGCTTGTACTTCCCTCCGCTCTCGACGCGAACGTTGTACGACCAGGGCTGGAACGAGCTGAGCGGCGTGGCGCTGATCGTTCCCTTCGTCGTCGCCGGTACGTCGGCAGCCTTGTAGACGGCCGTCTTGAAGTCGACCTTGGCCTCGCGTCCGGCGCCTTGCGCGGACTTGACCGGACCGGGGTCGTCGGTGGCCGAGAACTTGTTCGCCGCGTCGACCGAGTAGTTCCAGCGGCCGCCCGCGTCGCTCCAGTAGGCCGGATCCGCGTCAATCGAGTCGATCTGCCAGTTCGCGAAGTTGAAGTCGACGTCCGAGCCGTACATCGTGACCGTGCGCGGCGTGCCGTCGGCGTTCTTGCTGTAGCCCTTCAGCCACTGGACGATGACGTAGTCCTCCTTCGTGCCCCCGGACCACGTCGCGTTGAACGTGATGTTCTTGTGCGACTCCGCCGCAGTGTCCGTGTACGTGTTTCCGCTGAGGGTGAGCGAAGCGCTCCGGCTTGCGGGAGGCGGAGGCGGTGGCGCGGAGCTTCCGCTTCCGCTCCCGCTCCCGTTCGACGAGCGGTCGCGCTCCTCGTCGGGCTCGGGCGCACCGCGGTTCTCGGCGGCGTCGACGACCGGGACCGAGCTCGGCCGCAGGCCGCCGGCCGTCGCTCGATCCGACGTCCGCGGCAGCGACCGCTCTGCGGGGCTCCCGACTGCGTCGTCCAGCCTCGCGCCGGGGACGCGATCGATCTCGTAGGCGCGGTCCGACACCGCTCGCCAGTACACACGGCAACCGTCACGGTGACGTCACGCCTCTCCCCGGCGCCGCCCGCGGTGACGGCGGCGTGACGATGCGGTGACGCCGGGCCCGGAGTCTCATCGCGATGCCGGTCGCGCGCTCGCCGCAGAGCCCGCGCCGGTGAGACGTCAAAGCCGGGGGCGCTGGGCGCACGTCTCTCGCCGCCGGCGGCCGAGAGGAGACGTAGGTGCCTGTAACCACCAGCTACCCCGGCGTCTATATCGAGGAGCTCCCGAGCTCCACGCACACCGTGTCGGCCGCCCCGACGTCGATCACGGTCTTCATCGGGTACACCAACCCGTTCTGGCTCCGCGCCCCCGAGGCGACGCCCCCGCCGTTCGGTGTCGCCACGGAGATCTTCAGCTTCGCGGACTACCAGGCGCTCTACGGCGGCTTCTTCAACAGCCCCTGGCTGCCCGACTACATGGGTCAGGCCGTGTTCGAGTTCTTCCAGAACGGCGGCTCGGACGCGATCGTCGTCGCGCTCGAGGCCGGGAACTACTTCGATCCCGCGAAGGTGCCGCCGGCGGACGACACCGGCAAGGCGGTCGTCGCCGCGACGGCCGTGCTCGGCACCGGCGCGAACAACTACACATTGACGGCGCTGCAGCCGGTCGGCCTCGCCGGCCCACCGCAGTCCGGCCTGACGATGCAGATCATCGTCAGCAACCTGGTCAAGGGGACGGCCGACGACGACACCGCCGACGTCACGCTCGTGTACGGCTCGACCGTCGAGACCTACCGGCGGCTGCTGATCGACGACCTCATGGCCGCGCTCAACGCGCGCTCCTCGCTGGCGATCGCCTCGAAGAAGGGAACGGTGCCGACCGCCTACACCGCCTTCGAGGGGACGACCCAGTTCACGTATGCGAGTGCTCCCGCTCAGGGCCTGACCATGATCAGCCCGCTTGCCTACGGTCCGGTGTTCGCCGCCAACGCGTCGCTGGACAAGATCTCGATCTTCAACCTCATGGTGCTCCCGGGCCAGACGAACCCGGCGGTGCTCGCCGAGGCCCTCGCGTACTGCGAGGGGAAGCGCGCCTTCTACATCATGGATCCGCCGGCGAACGCCGTCGCGGACACGCTCGCGGTGAGCATGCCGGGCCATCCGACCGGCGCGGCCACGATGGAGTCCATCTGGGAGGGCGGCACGGTTCCCGTGAGCCCGAACGGCGCCATCTACTTCCCCTACCTGAACGCGACCGAGATGGTCACCGGCGGCCCGACGACTGCTCCACCGGGCGGCTACGTCGCCGGGATCTTCGCCCGCGAGGACCAGAACCGCGGGGTCTGGAAGTCGCCCGCGGGTCTCGAGACCACGGTCCTCGGCACCACGGGCGTCGTCCCGTGGGGGAACATGACGAACCCGCAGCAGGGCGTGCTCAACGAGGCCGGCATCAACGTGCTGCGCACCTTCCCGGGGATCGGCACCGTCGTGTTCGGCGCGCGCACGCTCGTGTCGGAGAACGTCGCCTTCCAGCAGTGGAAGTACGTCGCGGTACGCCGGATGGCGCTGTTCCTCGAGCAGTCGCTGTACGCCAGCCTCGGCTGGGCGGTGTTCGAGCCGAACGACGTCCCGCTCTGGAACGCGCTGCGCCAGGAGGTCGAGGCCTTCATGCTCGGTCTGTTCCGCCAGGGGGCCTTCCAGGGGAGCACCGCCGACCAGGCGTTCCACGTGACCTGCGACAGCACGACCACGTCGCAGGCCGACATCGACAACGGCATCGTCAAGATCCTCGTCGCCTTCGCGCCGCTCAAGCCGGCCGAGTTCGTCGTCATCCAGATCGCGCAAATCGCCGGTCAAACGCAGAGCTAAGGAGAGCGCGCATGGGCAAGCCGTTCACCACCAACATCGACCGGTTCGATCCCTACAAGACGTACCGGTTCCTCGTCTACTTCGGGAAGAGCACGACGCCGGTCGCCGCGGTCTCCAAGGTCAGCGCCCTCAAGCGCTCCTCGGACGTGATCGAGTACAAGGAGGGCGGCAACGCGGTCATCCTCAAGGGTCTCGGCCGGACGAAGTACGAGCCGATCACGATGGAGCCGGGGGTCACGTTCGACTCCGACTTCGAGGACTGGGCGAACGCGTCGCAGGTGCTGAGGCAAGGCTCGGCGTCGACGTCGCTCGCCGCGTTGCGCAAGGAGCTCAGCATCGTGCTGCTCAACGAGGAGGCGCAGCCCGTGCACCGCTACGTCGTCCATCGCTGCTGGGTCTCGGAGTTCCAGGCGCTGCCGGACCTCGACGCGGGTGCGAACGCGATCGCGATCGAGCACATCAAGGTCGAGAACGAGGGCTGGGAGCGCGACATCACGCTCACGGAGCCGAAGGAGCAGTAGGTGCGCGGTGCCGCGCTGCTTCCGGTCAGCGGCAGACACCTTCGGATCCGCGAGCCGCGCGGCGAGGACGAGCTGCTCGTCCTCGAGAGCGCAGGCCCGGCCACGGAGACGATGCTCGCGCTCGCGAGCCGGCTGGCGGCGGGCGAGGACGGTTCCGCGCTGGACTGGCCGGCGCTGCCTGCGGTGGATCTGGCGGCCGCCGCGCTGCTGGTCCGCGAGGCATGGCTCGGCGGCACGATCCGCACCGAGGCGCTGTGCCCGTCGATGGAGTGTGCACAGCCGATCGACGTCTCGTTCGGCATCGCGGCCTACCTCGACCACCACCGGCCACGGCGGTTCCGGGGGGCGGTCGAAAAAGACTCCGGCTGGTTCGAGCTCGACGGCGCCGACGTGCGGTTCCGCATCCCGCTCATCGCCGACCTCGTCGCGGGAACGCTCGGCGACTGCGTCCGCCCGGCCGGCGTCTCCACTGCGGAAGCGCGACGCGTCGACCGTGCGCTCGAAGCCCTCGCGCCGCGGCTCGACGGGAAGCTCGCCGGCTCCTGTCCGGCCTGCGGGCGGAGCGTCGAGCTCCGCTTCGAGCCGATCTCGTACGTGATCGAGGAGCTGCGGGACGCGTCGTCCGGGCTGTTCGCGCAGGTACACGAGCTCGCGCGCGCGTATCACTGGTCGGAGGCGTCGATCCTGGCGCTCGACCGCGCACGACGGCGCGCGTACGTGTCGCTGATCCGCGAGGAGTATGCGCTCGTATGACGCGTGTGCGGTATCTCGCGGGGCTCGTCGGCGCTCCCGAGCGCCGGCCAGCGCCGTTGCTGCGGCCGCCGCTGCGCCTCTTCCCGCACGAGCCGCCGCCGGCCGAGCCGTTGCCGTCGCCGCAGGCGGCGGGCGAGGCCGGCGGCGATCCATCCCCGTTCGAGCGGGTCGTGGGGCTGGAGCCGGTTGCGCCCCGATCGGTCCGGCCGGAACCGGCCGGCGCCGAGCCCGAGGCCGTCCTGCCCGCCCGCGCGCGCAGGTTGGACACGCCGAGCGCCCCGGTCGCGTCGTCGGCCGAGGACGCGACCGCGCCGCCGCAGCAGGGGGCGGTTCGCGTCGCAAGGGCTCCGGCGCCGGCGGCCGTGGGACCTGCGACGCTCGCAGCCGATCCGGCTCCGCTCGCGCGACGCGAGGTGCGGG
>Ga0134128_10007768_pt1 | contig 12944 bp, 12 predicted proteins | sample KB31754_FD_96462 | JGI IMG/M metagenome (GOLD analysis project Ga0134128, IMG submission 96462) | Terrestrial soil microbial communities with excess Nitrogen fertilizer from Kellogg Biological Station, Michigan, USA - KB3-175-4 | ecosystem: Environmental > Terrestrial > Soil > Unclassified ...
CAGCCGCGTCAGTTCCCGAGCGCATTCGACGAGCTCGCACCACAGCCCCTGGTCAGCTCGCCCCATCGAGACAGTGCGGGCGCGGACACCTCCGGCGGCGAGCGCGGCCTTAAGCTCGCGGCTGCGCGCTGCCGCATAAGCCGCTGCATCGTCGAAACCGTGCCGGTGCGCATCGACCAAGTTCCGCGGCGCTCCATCGGTGAGATGCAGCAGCGTCAGGTTTGTGCAGCGATGAAGCTGCGCGCCGAGGCCAATGGTCTCGTCGTCCGGATGCGCAGCGACCAGCAGCATCCGTGCCGTTATCGTCGGACGGTCGGGACGCGCGAACGCCCCGGCGACGTTTTCAACGGGCTGCGGCATGGGACAAGAGTGAATTTTTCGGCAACGCGCCGTCGCCGGCGTAACGCCGCACCATGGCCGCGCAGAACTCCGCGAACTCTTCATTCGCGATCGGCGGGCTTGTGTAGTGCTGGGCGAGGCCGCGGTGTTCCGGCGTGAAACAGAAGGTGACCGTTACCGCAAAGTCGGCGAGCGCCTCCATTTGCCGATCGAACCAATCCATGGCATTCGGGCGGAAATAGTCTGCCCAACTGATGCCGGTGCGCAGATACGTGACGCCGAGACGCTTGAGCCAGGCGACCGCATCCTGCAGGCGGTGGTCCTCGAAATGGAACCATTGGCAAATGCCCATCTGCGGGGTGTAACGGCCGAACTCCTGGAGAGCGAGTTTCGGGGAGCCGTCCTCGCGCAGCAGCCCCATATAGTAGTGGCGATAATAGGACGAACCTTCCGCCTCGCGGTGTCGCGTCGTGGCCGGCCAGGCTTTTGGCAGATCATAGAGACTGTACCAATGGATGCGCGGAGTGCGGTTGATCAGCAGCTCCGCCGTCCGCTGCAACCCGAAGACCTGAATTTCCTCGGCACCGAAGGTGGAGGCGCCGACCTCGCTGACCCAGATCGGCATTGATGTTACGGCGCGGATCTCCTCCAATTTTGCCGGCCACTCTTGGATCTGCCAGTGGTTCCAGTCGAGCGGAAAGCCATGCACCGCGACGACGTCGAGCTCGTCGAGTCCGCCTTGCCGCGCCAGCCTGTCGATGAACAGCGGATCAATCGGTGAAATGCCGCCGAGGACGCGAACTATATCGGATTTTTCGGCGGCTATGGCCTGACCTGCGAGATTCGACATGCGGCTGAATGCCAACCATTCTGGATCGAGCTCCAAGTCCCAATGCGACTTGTTGTTCGGTTCGTTCCAGATCATCACGGCTTCGATCATCCCAGCTCCGGCCAGATTCCGTTTCACCTACGCGGATCGTTGTTCGGATAAGAGGCGAATTGCCGAGCGATAGCCGTCCAAGGTGCCGACATCGACATATTCTTCGCCTGCGCGCACGCCGGTCGCCTGAGCACCGCCTGCGAGATAGGCATTGACCAGCGTGCCGATATATTCGTCGCTGCGTCCGCGCCTCAGCCACAGCGCCTTCAGCTCGTGCAGAACTTGGGCCGGCGCCTGAAATGCGCCCCAGATCCAATTGGAGCTTGCGTCCTTCTGCTTTACTTGAATTTCGCGGACCCCGCCGTCATCGGCAGTGACCACCGCGTCGAAGAACTCCGGCCGCGAAGTCGGGAACAGCAGGAAGCTCAACCGGTCCTTCGGCAAATGCATTAGTCCGTCGATCGGAAACCAGATTGTGTCCGGCAATCCGATCGCAACCAGCTCTTCCGGCGGAATGAACGGAAGCGCGCGGAAGATCGCGTCGCACAATCCCACCGGCTCCGACTGCACCGCGTAACAGATCGCCGCGCCGCCGATCTCGCCCCCGAAATGCTCGAGGATGTCGAACTTGCCGGGCGCGACGACAAAGCAAATGCGGTCCACGCCCGCCGCGAGCATGCGCTCGACCAGGTAATCGCCGACCGCGCGCGGCCGCTCCGAGCCATGGACAAGCCGGCTGCCGACGGGAAGCAGCTCCTTGGAAAAGGCGAGAGGCTGAATGCGGGTGCCACGGCCGGCGGCCGGAATGATGCCCCACATATCGGCTCACATCTCCATGACATTGCCAAGTTCCGCCGGCCCTTGCCCATGCAAACCGGCGGGGATGGTTTCAAAGATCAACGCTTCGAGCTCCTCCGCCCGGCGGTCGGCGGTATGCTCTGCCAGGACACGTTCACGCGATCTCATGGCTATATTGCTGAGTTCGGCATCGCTGAGCGACATCGCCTCGAGCGTGTCATCGGCCGACCGCGCCACGAGAATTTCCTCAGATGGCGTGAAGAACGCGTCCAGGCCTTCCCACCAGTCGCTCAGGATCGGCGTGCCGCAGGATGCGGCCTCAAACAATCGTCCGGAAGGGCACCACCCCGATTCCGCCATGGCACGCCGCGTGACATTGAGCGTGAGCCGCGAGGAGGAGAAGAACGCCGGATGCTCGGCCGGCGGCAGGTGGCGAACAAAGAAGATGTTTGGCGTCCACGGAAACTGTTCGGGATATTGAGCGCCGCCGATCAAGAATCGCCGCTCCGGCAAATGTCGTGCCGGCTCGATGAAGAGCTCCTGCAGGATTGCCTGCCGGTCCTCGGCATAAGTGCCGAGATAGGACAGATCGGCACGATATTGGTCATAGGGCGCAGTGCGCCGATGCGCATTCGGATCGACACTGCCGTAAAGCGCAGCGACCCGCACCGCGCCGAGGCGCTGGCACAGCTTGTCCAGCGCCAGGCCGCCGGTAAAGCTCAAGACAAGGTCGTAGTCGGCGAGACCGGAAGAGCCAAGCCAGGACGGCATTTCGCCCGCCTCGACCAGGGCCAACGTCACCGGGGTGTCCATGTCGTAGTAAATACGGCGCGCAACCGCAGATTCGGCGACCGCTTTCCCGGCAGCGGCGCCATCGGGGCAAAAGGACGTCACGATGGCTGCATCTGAGTCGGTCAATTCCCGCACCGCCTCGGGCCAGACCTCTTCCCAAGAGCGGTAGAGTCGAAGCTCGCCGCCCGGAATCTCGGTAAGGTCACGGGTATTGGCGTAGTAGGGGACGTCGCGTTCGAAGAACACCACGCGATGACCGCGTTGCGCCAACGCGCCGATCAACCCCCGCCATAAGGTGGCGTGGCCGTTGCCCCAGGAAGAACTGACGGTCAGTCCGAAGATGGTCAGTTTCATGCGTTTCGGCAGCGTGGCTGGATGGCAAAGATTGATTCCTTCCCGGCTCTTGCGCCGTAGTTCCTCCCAAACGTCCTATGCGCGCGATCGTTCCTCACCCCGACCCTCCGTGTGGCCTCGTGTCATTGGCCGTGCACAGGTTTCACCATCACAGGTTCGGGCAGTCTCGTGCGCCGCATAGAAAGCGAAATCGCAGTGGCTGCGGTCGTTGAGCAGTTCGAGCATTGGTTCGCCAGCGCCATCGATACGGAGGATGCTGAGCGAGGCCGGTGCGATCTCCAGCCGCAACATTGCCTCGATCGGCAGCCCCATTAAGGAAACGACCGCGATTCGCAACGGATCGCCATGACCGACAATCGCGATCTCGCCCGCACCCTGCCGCACAGCCGATTTCTTGATGATAGCTGTCATGCGCGCGGCGACGTCCGCCATCCTTTCGCCGGCGGGGACACGCGTTGTTGCGCGCTGCCGGTTGAAGCGGTGCCAGAGCGGATCTTTGTCGAGTTCGGTGAAGGAGAGGCCCGTCCAGGTACCGAAATCCACTTCATCCAGCTCCGGCGCGATTTGCACATCGAGCTGATGCCGCTCGGCAATCGGCTTTGCGGTTTCGATGGCACGCTCACGCGGGCTTGCATAAACGACGCTGATTGGATGCCGCGCCAGGCGATCGGCCAATGCCTCAGCCTCGGCGCTGCCGGCGCTGCTCAAGGTCACTCCGGAGCGCCTGCCCACCAACTCGCGACCGAGCAGGTCATGGCTGGCATGGCGGATGAGGAGGATGCGAGGCATCGATCGCCTGGGCCCCTAACGGTTTACGAACCGGGCTCTCCGCGAATGAAGGCTTCGATCTTGTTGCGCGCCTCCTGGTCCGTGCATTGCTGAGGTGGCGTCTTCATCAGATAGCTCGACGGCCCGTTCAATGCGCCGCCGATGCCGCGGTCGAGAGCAAGCTTTGCGCAACGGATCGCGTCGACCACCACACCGGCGGAGTTCGGCGAGTCCCATACCTCCAACTTCAATTCGCAATTGACCGGCAGATTGCCGAAGCTGGTGCCCTCGATGCGGATGTAGCACCATTTACGATCGGTGAGCCACGGCACATAGTCGCTGGGTCCGATATGCACGTCATCGGCCGCCAGCGGGTGATCCAATTGGCTGGTGACCGCACCGGTCTTGGAGATTTTCTTCGACTCCAGCCGCTCGCGTTCCAGCATGTTCATAAAATCGGTGTTGCCGCCGAAATTGAGCTGATAGGTGCGGTCGATCCGTACGCCGCGCTCGCGGAACAGGTTGGCAAGCACGCGATGAACGATGGTGGCTCCGACCTGCGATTTGACATCGTCCCCCATCAAGGGGAGCTTGCGTTCGGCAAAGCGCCGTTGCCAGTTCTCGTTCGAGGCGATGAAGACCGGAATGCAGTTGATGAAGCCGCAGCCCGCCTCCAACGCGCGCTCCGCATACCATTCCGTCGCCCGCTGCGAGCCCACCGGCAGGTATGAAACGACAAGATCGGTTCCGGTTTCCTTCAGCACTCGCGCCACATCGACCGGCGAGCCCTCCGCCTCTTCGACGGTTCCCTTCAGGTAGCGTCCGATCCCGTCCAAAGTGGCTCCGCGCTCAACCGTGACGCCGCTCGGCCTTACTTCCGTAAACCGTTTGGTATTGTTCGGATTGGCGCCGATGGCCACTGCCAGATCCTGCCCGACCTTCGTGCGGGCCACATCGAAAGCGGCCGAGAATTCAATGTCGCTGATATCATAGCCGCCCAAATCCCGGTGCATGAGGCCGGGGATCGGCTCGTTGGTAGGATTATGCCGATAGAACTCGACGCCTTGGACCAAGGAGGAGGCGCAGTTTCCCACACCGATGATTGCTACCCGGATCCGTCTTTGTGCCGCGGTTCTCAACTCAAAACATCTCCCACCCCTGCTGATAACGTAAGTAGGTTACTGGCGTTGCTCAGAAAGGCTTGCGGCAAGCCGGATAGACCGGCCCGCTCCACTGTGGCCGGTCCCTTCTGGCGCATAGCCACACCTCCTCCTCCGGCCGGGAAAGGATCTCGAAGCCCGCACTCCGCAGCATCGCCTCGGCACAAGCCGCATTGGGGACCCACCAGTTGGTTGGATCATCGGCAAAGCGATGCTCGATGAATTGCATTCGCGGAGCGCCCGGACGTTCGAACAGCTCCCGCTCGCGGAAATCGTAATCCGCCTCGATCGGCTCGATCTCCCCGGCGCCGCGCAGCATCGTCTGAAAGAGAAGCAGATCGCGCGCCGCATGCTCGTGAATGAGATCGAGAGCGAGGAGCGGATGGCGCAGATGGTAGAGCACGCCCATAAACAGGACGAGGTCGAAGCGCTCGCCCAGTGCGGCTACGTCGTAGACGGAAAGGCATCGGAAATCGATCTCCTCATCGAGCACCTCTGCCGCAAACCGCGCCTGCGCCAGGTAGATCTCGTCGGTATCGATCGCCACCACTCGGCTAGCGCCCCGCCGCTTCATCTCCAGCGCGTAAAACCCGCCATTGCAGCCGATATCGAGCACTGTGCGGCCGCTCAAATCGGCGGGAATGACGTGCGAGAACTGCCGCCACTTGATGGCGGGATAATCACCCAAAAAATGGTGAGGAGCGGTCTTCACCCCGGCAAGGTCGAGATTGTGAAACCACGGGCCGAGAGCCGCCACCTGGCGCTCGATGGCACGACGATCCCGATCCCCGCCCTGCAGCTTGGAGATCATGAAACCGCCGGTCGGGTGGCCGGCACGATGGGACGGCGCAATTGCAGCCGCCGCTTGCGCCGGTGCTCAGCCGCTTCACAGATATACTTCTCCAGCTCGATGGCGCGGTGGGATGCGGTGTGCTGCTCGAGCACTCGGGCGCGGGCACGATCCGCCATTGCCCGCCGCTGCTCGTCGCTCATGCTGGTGATCGCGCGTATCACATCCTCGCTGGATTCGGCGACGATGATCTCCTTGCCCGGAGCGAAGAACTGATCGAGACCCTGCCACCAATCGCTGATAATCGGCGTTCCGGTCGCCGCCGCTTCGAACAGGCGAATGCTGGGCGAGAATCCGGCATGCACCATGTCTCGCCGCGTGACGTTCAAGGTAAACCGCTGGGCGGCGTAAAAGTCACGATGCCGATTCGGGGCAAGATGCTCGATGCGCCGGACGTTTGTCGGCCAGACCACGTCGCTCGGATATTGCGGGCCCGCGACCACGCCCTTCGCATTCGCGACCATGCGCAAAGGTTCGATCAGAAGCTTTTCCAAGGCAGGTTGCCGATCGGCGCTGTAGGTGCCGATATAGCCCAGATCCCATTTCAGGGAGCGGTCGAGCGGCTTGTAGATCTCTGTATCAGCCGAGCAGTAAAGCGCTCGCGCGAGCTGCGCTCCGAAATTGCGTTCGAGCCGCGCCAAAGTCGGGCCGCCAGTAAAAGAGAGGTAAAGATCGAACTGCGGGACCAAATCGAGCGCCATGTAATCGGCTTCGCCCTTCTCCAATCGAGCCATCGTAACGGGCGTGTCGACATCGTAGAACGCAGTCAGGCCGCGCGAGCGACGGAGCAGCCAGCGGGCAATCTCTGCCCCGTCGGGCACGTAGGAACCGAGGATGATGACGTCGGCGGCATTGATGGTGCTCGACCAGCGGCGACGCAGCTCCTGTACCGAGGCGTAGATCACCGTGCGCCCATAGGGCGGCTTCGGCAGATCGCGATTGTCCGCGTACCACGGCATGTCACGTTCGAGAAAAGTCACGCGATGGCCGCGCCGCACCAGTTCGCGCATCAGACCACGATAAGTGGTCGCGTGACCGTTCCCCCATGAGGAGGTCACGGACAAGCCAAGGATGACGATCGACAGCTTCATGCGCTCTTACGCGATTTCCATGCAAATGCGTTCAGCAACAGGTCTTCGACCTGCTCTGCGCGCCGGTCATAAGTGTGGTCGGCCAAGATGCGGCGGCGAGCGCGTTCACCGATGATCCGCGCACGCTCGGGCGATAGCTCGCGTAAGTGACGAGCGACCGCCTCGCCATCGCTTGCGACCAGGATTTCCCAATCCGGTTCGAGAAAATCGGGAATGCCGGCCCAGCTATCGGTGATGTTGCAGGCTCCCGCTCCGGCGGCTTCGAACAGCCGCGTCGCCGGCGACCAGCCGTTACGCGCCATGCCCTCGCGAATGATGTTCAGCACCGCGGTCGCCGAGCAGTTCAACGCATTGTGGTCGGCGCTGCCGATATGGCCCATGACACGGACATTGCCCGGCACGGATTTGTCCGCCCAGCCATTGCCGGCCAACAGGAAGCGTTTTTCCGGAGCCAGGCGCGCAGCCTTCAGGAAGAACTCCTCGACCCGCGCTTCCCGGTCGGGCAGGCGATTGCCTAAGAAAACCAGATCGCATTCGAAGCGCGGATCGGGCGGCACAGGAAAGTGCGTGCTTGGATCGAGTGCGTTGTAGATCGGTACACAGCCATGTGCGCCGAAACTGCGGTAGCGGCGCACCACCGGATCGCCGCCGCCATAGGTCAGCACCAGATCGTAACGCGGCAACAGCCGGTGCAAAGGATCGTTTGGATCGGCGGCAAGGTGGTCGAGCGTTGCGGGCGCATCGACATCCAAATAAATCGCGAGGGCTCCCTGGCCGCGCATCTGCAGCACGCCCTCGGCAAGCAGGTCATCGAAAGCGCCGACGCCGCTTGTCTTCACCAGGACATCGGTGCCCCTGCCCTGCTGCAGCGCTGCGCGGGCGCCCGCTTCGGTACCCTCGTAGACGACGACCTCGGCCCAATCTGGAGGCTCCATGTCGCGGTGCTTCTGGCGGTCATAGATGGCCGGCTCGAAGAACGTGATGTGATGGCCGCGAGCCGCCAGGGCCCGCAACAAGCCACGATAATAGGTGGCGGCGCCATTCCAGTAAGTGGAGAGCAAACTCGATCCATAGAAACCGATATACACTTCCGCCTACCTCCCCCGCCGGCTCAGCCCGCAGCGTGGGCAAGAACCGGTTGCGTATCGCGCGTCAACAACTCGCTGTAGAGCTCGGCATAACCGCGAGCCGATCGAGCCAGCGTGTACTCGAAGGAGCGCACCCGAGCCGCCTTGCCAAGCTGGGCAATTCTGTCCTGCTGCTCGATCAACTGCCGAAGCGTATGGCGCAGACACTCCGTATCGGCGGGCGGCACGAACACCGCCGCGCCGTCCCATAGCTCGCGGAAGGTCGGAATATCCGACAGCACCAGCGCCGCACCGCTCATCGCCGCTTCGAGCACGGCAAGTCCGAACGGTTCATAAAGCGACGGCGAGCAGAAAACCGCCGCATGCCGCATCCACTCGGCAAGATCGGTTGCCGGCAAAGATCCGAGATGGATCAATCCGGGAAACTCGATCTCCAATCCGTCATCTGGGCCGGAGAGCGGTCCTGCCGCGTAGACCGGCCAGTCGAGTCCGGCGGCTGCTTTGTTCAGCGCGCCGATGCCCTTGCCAAGATCCCACAGGCGGCCCGCGCAGAGCACGAAGGGTTCCTTGGCAAGGCTCGCGGGAAAGCTCCCGAGATCCCGACCATTGTGAATGACACGCGCATTGGCCAAGTTGGATTTCCCGTAGACAACGGCCAAGTCGTTCAACATCGCTCGACTGGGTGCAACCACCCTATCGGCGACAGCCAAGGCGTCACGGACCCGGTCCAAATAGGCCGACCATTCCGGCCCGGGTGCCGAGCCATGCACCGAGCGCCACCAAGTCGCGAGACAGGAATGGGCGACCAGAACAGTAGGCACATCCCAAGGCAGCAGAGCCGGGGCGTAGCTGTTGAGGTGGACGAGGTCCGCCTGGTGGATGCGCGCAAGGTCCAAGAGCCAAGCGCCGGCCCCTTCGAGATCGGCTTGCGCACCCGCCATCCATTCGAGCTTGAATGGTGCTGCCTCGAGCGTCAGGCTCGGGATAGCGGCGGCTTGCTCTCGATGCTCCGCGGAAATCGGCCCCATCACTGCGAGCACAGTGGCGACGTCTTGTTTTCCCAGTTCTGTCGCGAGGTCCAGCGCGTAACTCCACACGCCGCCTACAGCATCAGCCGTCATGAGGATGCGCCGCGGAAGCCTCAACGGCTGAGCCATTGCGCCTCCCATTCATGCTCGAGCGCCTCGAGCGGCAAGGGTCGCTCTTCCTGCAGCTCGCTCATCGAATCGAATTGCTGCAGATAGTGATGGAGCGCGCGCTCCCAGGCGTGATCGTCGGGGACGCCCCAGAGCTTCCGGTAATCCGGCGAGGAAGGATACGGAAAGAGCGGGACCGGATCGTTCGCCCACACCCCCGCTGACTGCAGCCTCTCGCGCCAACGGCGCACCGCATCCAAATCGTCCTGTTCCATGCGGATGAGATTCGCCTGCACGAAGGGAACGTGCTGCCGCGCCAGCAGAAGACGTTGCGTCAGCTCCTCCGTCTCCATCCGGCAGTTCTTGTCCAGTTGGGCGCGCCCCTCGGCGCTGAGGCTTTCGACGCCCGCCTCGATCGACACGCAACCGGCTCGCCCCAACAGCTCGATGAGCTCCGGCTTCCAGAGATCGAGCCGCGTCTGGATCCCGAATTGGATCCCTCGCTGCTCGATCAACTGCAGAAGCTCTCGATTCGGCAGAAAGATCTCATCGATGAAATACACGTATTCGACGCCCTGCTCGACGAAACCGTCCAGCTCTTCGGCAATCACATCGAGCGGACGGCGACGATAGCGATCGCGAAAATCGATCTTCGCGCAGAAAGAACAGTGATAGGGGCAGCCGCGCGAAGTCTCCATCTCCGCACCCGGCCCGCTCGGCTCGCGATCGAACCGGTGATGGTGATGCCGGTGCCGCCAAATCCACGCGTCCGGCCAATGCAGCGCCGGAAGCTTGCCGAGATCGGCGGCTTGGACATCGCCCTGCACGGTCGGATTACCGTTGGTGCTATAGGCAATGCCGGCAATGGTCTGCCGCTCCTCCGCGGCCAATCGCGGCACTACCTCCTCGCACTCACCCATCACCACGATGTCGACATCGAGCTTGGCCAAGGTCGCCCGCGGCGTCGCCGAAGCATGCGGGCCTACCGCAACCAGCGTCTCCACGTGCGGGCGCAAAGCATCGGCCAGTTCCTGCGGCACTCGCAGCTCCGGCGGTGGGCAGCGCCAGAAAAGGTAGCTCGGTGCCGTGGTCAGCACCGCCACGTCCGCGCCGAATTCACCGACTTGCCGAGCGATTGCATCCAGTGACAGATCGAAGAGTTGCCCATCGATGATCGTGGCCTCGTGGCCCTGACGTTCGAGCAGCACTTTCGAGTAGCCGAATTCCAACGGCAAATGCGGATCGCGACAGCCGAAATAGATGCTGCCGTTGAATGTCCAGTTCGGATTCACCAACGCGAACTTCATCCGGCTGCTTCCCGGCGTTCATCCCGCAGTTGGGGTCGATTGGCCTTTAGCCAAGCGTGTAAATGCGTCAGCCCTTTGTTGACCGGCGTGCTCGCTCTCCAGCCGGTCGCCTTGGTGAATTTGCGCGTATCGGAGACGTAATAGAGCTGGTCGCTCGGGCGCGGCGCAGCGAAGGAGATCGACGGCGACCGATTGGCAATCTTGCCGATCAGCGCAATCATCTCCAACAGGCTGGAGGCGTTGGCCGGGCCTCCGCCGATGTTGAACACCTGACCGCGCACCGCCTGGATTCGTTGGCTCGCGAGCAGAAAGGCGTCCACCAGATCGTCGATAAAGAGCAGGTCCCGGATCTGTCGGCCGTTACCGTAAATCGTGATCTCCTTGTCCTCGAGCGCGCTGATGAGGAAATGCGCCACCCAGCCTTGGTCTTCGGTGCCGTGCTGGTGCGGACCATAGATGCAGCTCATCCGAAACACGCAAGCAGGAATGCCGAAGGTGCGCGCATATTCCAGCACGTACTGATCCGCCGCGCCTTTCGAGCAACCATACGGGCTGCAGAAATCCAGCGAACGGTCCTCGGCAACACCAAGCTGCGCCAGTTTTGTATCCGCCGGGACATAGCGCGTCTTGAGTTGCTGCAGCGGCAGATCGCCGAGACCGCCATAAACCTTGTTGGTGGAGGTGTAGATGAGAAACGGGTGGCGCGCTTGCCGCCGGATCGCCTCAAGCACATTCAGAGTGCCCTTGGCGTTGACGGCGAAGTCGTTCAATGGGTCATCGAGGCTGCAGGTTACCGCCACCTGAGCGGCAAAATGAAATACCTGATCGACCGTCTGCACCGCCTCGCGCACGGCATCGCCATCGCGAACGTCGCCCTCCAGCAGAGTGACGCGGCGCCGATAACGGCTGCGCAGCCATTGATAGTTCCGTTCGGAACCCTTGCGGCTGAGATTGTCGAAGATGAGAATCTCGGCGCCCTCTCGCGCCAGCCGATCCGCCAAATTCGTTCCGACGAAACCAACTCCGCCGGTGATCAGGACGCGTTGACGGGCACGACGCGAGACAAGCGTCATCTACAAGTTCTCCACCGGTGTCAGCCATTTCAGGCGTGTTATCGCTGACATGAACGATTCAAGTGCGTCAGTTCAATACGGGGTCGAAGCGAATTCTTGAAGGAAGGCGATGTCGCCCGCCGCAGGTTGTATTGCAATCGGTTCGATGCGATCCTTAACACTGTGCATGGAGGAAAGTTGCCCGAAAGCAAGGCACGCTTTGATCGATTCGATCACTTGCGCCGTTGCAGGATGTGGTGACGCCAGAGCGGCGGTCCCGCCGCCCTGGGCTTGCCACTCTCCCGGGCATCCCCGTGCTGAAGCGGCAGAGGAATGGGTGAGTATGTCAGCAGTCCCTGATCTACAGCCCCGCGGGATCTCGTTCGTGAAGAGTTAACGAGCGCGCGACTGTTCAACGCACTTCTTAGTTGGTGCGAAGCGGAAATTGACCAGCCATGCGGCGGCGCGAGCAAGACATTCGGCGCGGAACATGCTACTGCGGTATCGAAAATCCCAGCTTCTCCGGGAGTGGACGATGACTTATTCGATTCTCGCGCGTGCAGAACATGCGCGCCCGAGCGTAAGCGGCGCGCCCTATCTGGTGATCGAGAATGCTTTGCCGGCAGATTTCTATGCCGCGCTCGCCGCGGATTTTCCGGGAGCACTCGCTGCGGGGGTCAGCTCGACTTCCGGCGAAACCGTGCTTCGCTGCCCGGCAGAAAAGGCCATGGCGCAGCCGCAACTCAGCCCCCTCTGGCGAGACTTCCTCGCATATCACACATCACAGAGGTTCTTTGCCGATATCGTTCGCGTTTGGGGAGATGCCATTCGGGCTCACTACCCTGACCTCGCCGAAAATTTTGGAAAGCCGCTCGAGGCCTTCACCGCAGGTCCGCGCCGGCCTGGCGGTGAGACCGTCTCAGACAATTACCAGCATGATGTTGTTCTCGATTGCCAGATCTGCGTCAATCCGCCCGTGGCAACGCCGACCACCCCACGCGGACCGCATCTTGACCGCCAATTCAAGCTTTTCGCGGCGTTGCTGTATTTCCGTGAACCGCAGGACACAGATCAAGGAGGCGATCTGCTCTTTTACAAGCTGGCGCAGGGTGGTGTGATCAAACCGCGGCCAGCGAAGATCGCAGCGGAGAATGTAACCGCATTGGACCGGATCTCTTATGCACCGAATACGCTGGTGACCTTCATCAACTCGCCGCTCTGCATACATGGCGTAACCCCGCGCGGTCCGACGCCGCATCCGCGCCGTTACATTAACTTTTTGGGCGAGTGCTACAGCGGTCGCAATCGCGATGGCTATTTCGCCGCGCC
>Ga0134128_10007771_pt1 | contig 12940 bp, 10 predicted proteins | sample KB31754_FD_96462 | JGI IMG/M metagenome (GOLD analysis project Ga0134128, IMG submission 96462) | Terrestrial soil microbial communities with excess Nitrogen fertilizer from Kellogg Biological Station, Michigan, USA - KB3-175-4 | ecosystem: Environmental > Terrestrial > Soil > Unclassified ...
CCACCATGTGGCTCACGGGTACGAAAACTACGAGTCCCTCCTCAATAGCAGCAGCGGCGATCCGACTTATCCCGAACTCGACGAACATGATGCCGCGGCCATGTGCTACACCTCGGGTACTACTGGAAAGCCAAAAGGCGTCGCCTATTCCCACCGGGCACTGGCGCTCCACTCTTACTCCATTTCGTTGCCCGATAACTTTTCGATTTCGCGCTGCGATTGCATGCTGCCGGCTATGTCCATGTTTCACGCCAACGCCTGGGGACTACCGTATGCAGGGGTTATGAACGGCAGCAAGGTGGTACTGCCGGGACCAAACCTGCAGGCCGAACACCTGCTTGATCTGCTCTCGCAGGAGCGAGTCACATTGACCGGAGGTGTTCCCACGATCTGGCTGGGCGTGATCGATGCTCTCGAGCGACAGCCACAACGCTGGCGGATCACGCCCGGCTTGAGGGTGATCGTGGCGGGATCGGCGGCGCCGGAAAGTCTTTTCCGCCGCTTCGAGAAGTTCGGAGTGCGAGTAATCCAGCCCTGGGGCATGACGGAAACCACTCCCATCGCGATCGTATGCACCTTGAAACCCCACATGGAACACTGGCCGGAAGAGCGGAAATTTGAATTGCGAGCGCGACAGGGGCTGCCTTCTCCGTTCATCGAGATCCGAGCCATCGGCGATGACGGCGAAGTTCCGTGGGATGGCGAGACTCCCGGCGAATTGGAAATCCGAGGCCCCTTCATCGCCGCGAGCTACTTCAACCTTCCGGAAGAACGCGATCGGTGGTCAGCGGACGATTGGCTGCGGACCGGTGATGTGGTCACCATCGATTCGGAAGGCTACATGAAGATCACTGACCGCACTAAGGATCTCATCAAGTCCGGGGGAGAATGGATTAGTTCGGTTGACTTGGAGAACACACTGGTCGGCCACCCCGCCGTGAAGGAGGCGGCTGTCGTAGCTATCCCTCACGTCAAGTGGGTGGAACGGCCGCTAGCCATCGTTGTCGTACAAGACGAGGCGCAGATTACTCCCGGGGAACTGCGCTGCTTTCTGGCTGAGAAGTTCGCCAAATGGCAACTGCCCGACGACTTCATCTTCGTGGCCGAATTACCCCACACTTCGACGGGCAAGCTCCTTAAGTCGCAACTGCGGGCACGGTTCAAGAACTGGTCCTGGCCGTCGGAGAAAACGTCGACTCTATGAGGAGCGACGTTGCGCCACAATTGCTAAACCGTCGGCACTAGTCAGGACTATCCGCCGGTGCAGTGCCCGCGAGGGTGCATCAACGGTATCCGAACAGGGGCGGGAACATGACAACCACCAGTGCCGCCCATATGGAGTACACGGGCAGATAGGCGATTTGCCATCGTTCCAGAACGGCAAACGAACCCCGGTGATGCAGGAAGCACGCATAGAGCCACGCCGACCACGCCAGGTTGATGAGAAGAATGAGATTCTCGCCAAGAGCCGCCACTCGGTTGGGGGTGAAGCCAAACTCGGAGATGCGGGCTGCAATCGCCGCGAGCGCCACCCCATCAACCACGAGTGCGCTGACCACCAGCAGCAGCTGCAGGCCGTCGAAGAAATCGGGCGGCGCCTGTGGGTCGCGTGCGGAGGCGGCATAGAGCACCAGCCCAACGACCAGCACCAGCAGCAGGTCGAAGCCGATGAGTACCTCTCGCTTCACGTTGATGGGGCTGCGTGTCCACGCCATCGTGGCCAGAAACGCCAGTAGCAGAACCGTGAACAGCGGTGTGAACAGCCTGGTCAGCACCGGTGCCATGTTCTCGATGACGTTTTGTTTCGCCTCCACGAGCCAGGATCCGATGATGACGGCTCCCGCCGCCCCGCACGGGATCAACCAGCCCCCTACGAACCAGGCGGCATTCATGTTGATGGCGGCGAACATCATGAACGTAAAGCCGGTGAGGACGCCCCCGCCGAGCGCGATGAGCACGTAGTAGATGGCCAACTCGCCCGAGAACCGCACGAAGTTCATGCGCCCACCGTCGGCGAACCAGCGACCTCGGACGTACGCGAAGCCGACGGCCAGCCATAGGGCGATTGGCAAGTGCAGAGCGGTCAGAAACTCAGTGTCGCCGCGCGTGTGGAAGGGGTAGATGTTGGCGAACACAGCCCCGGCCGCGAACGGCAGCGCCAGCCAGAAACCGCTGACGAAGTTCAACCCACGCTTCCAAACGAAGTAGAGGGTAAGCAGCGGGAAGACAAACAGACCGGCGTTCCGGACGTAGAACGGCGGCAGTTCGTCATCCGGGCTGAGCCGAATACCGAACAGTGCCGGCACTTTGATGGCCAACGCCGCGGCCACGGCAAGACCCAGGACGACCAGCGTCTCGGCGTATGACGTGTTCGCGGGCCCATCAGCGTCGGGAGCCATGACCAACTGCTTCCACAGTCGCTCGGAATGCGCGCGTGCGAACTCGCGCGACAGAGCATCGAGATTGCCCATGCGCTTGACCGCGACCAAAAATGCTTCATCCCCTGTCAGACCGGCTTCGGTGAGCGCCGCCAGCTGATCACGCAGATGTGCCTCGAGCTCCTCCACGTCGGGACCGTGAAGACCCTGCCGGCGGCGTACGTACGAGCGCCACTGAGCGATTTGCTCTTCGAACGGTTGATCGGCGAAGGTCGTCATGTCGTGCACTCCTTCATCCAGATACCGCGCAGAGTACCGTCCACCACCTGCCACTGCTGCCGCTGGGCTGCGAGCTGTGCCCGGCCTTCTCTAGTGATCCGGTAGTACCTACGCCTGCGGCCGTTTTCGGAGGCGGACCACTTTGCCGCAACATGTCCTTGGCGCTCAAGCCGGTGCAGCACGGGATACAGCATGCCGTCAGTCCACTGCAGGTGCCCACCAGATAACTCGGTCACTCGCTTGATGATGGCGTAACCGTAACTGTCGCCTTCGGCAAGGATGGCGAGCACGAGCGGCGTGGCAGAAGCAGCAACCAAGTCCTTACTCATGTCCATACGTAGAAGCCTTATACATTGTGGTTCTATGTATGTCAAGAACCTGAGGTCAACCGCCTCGATCGAAAAAGCATGAGGAGGTTGGACCACCGCGCTGCAATTGAAGTCGACACCTCCGGCGCGAAGATCGGCCCCTGTCTAAGGTGTGCCTGATAGCATGTTCGCATGCAGGAAGCTGGACTTTCACAACGGGAGTTTTCGGCTTGGCAAGGCAAGCGACTGGAGTACTTCACCATCGGGTGGAACACTCTTGAAGGCCTGGTCGCCATATTCGCGGGCGCTCTGGCAGGCAGCATCTCTCTTGTGGGCTTCGGCATTGATAGCTTCATAGAGGTTATCTCCGGTGCAACCTTGCTGTGGCGGATGTCTGTCGATGACAACGAAGCTGAGCGTGAACGGAATGAGCGAACTTCTTTGCGGATCGTGGGAGTTTGCTTCGTCATGCTTTCCATTTACATCGCCTACGAATCCATCGCTGACCTTCTCGCACGCCGCGCTCCTGAGCACAGCATTCCGGGAATCGTGCTAGCAGTCGTCTCTCTATTGGTCATGCCTCTTCTTTCCCGCGCCAAGAGACGGGTTGGCACTTCCTTAGCCAGTGCAGCGATGCACGCGGATGCGAGACAGACGGAGTTCTGCGCTTATCTGTCTGCCATTCTTCTCGGTGGGCTTGTTCTAAATGCAGCGTTGGGATTGTGGTTCGCAGACCCTATCGCCGCTCTTTTGATGGCACCCATAATTCTGCGTGAAGGGGTGCAGGGTCTTTATGCAAAAGCCTGCGATTGTCGCGCGTAGAATCCGTTAGGTCGTCCTAACCTTTCCGGCATGGATGCGCCCGATAGCTGGACGTATCTCGCAACTCATGTTTCAAGTCCGCCGCCTTCGACACACCCCCCGTTACTACCGCCGCTACCCTTGCCGCAGTTTGGCACCGCCACGCGGACTAGTGGTTATTTCACTTGGATTTCCTGGGGAACGCCAACAAAACCGAACGACCAATAACCTTTCTCGTGCTCTTGAGTTTCGGCGGGTCGGAAATTCCCTCGCAAGCTGTACTAGACTTCCAAGGACTCAAGGCATACGTGTGACGGTCGCGCAGAACATTGACTCCCTCGCTCCATGTGGCCAGCGTTCGTTTTCCGGTATCTTTAAAGCCCGCTAATCCGTCCATCAATTCGCGAACGGCAGGGGCGGTATCTGCGACCGCATCACCGAATACGCTCCACGATTTCTTTCTGTTCCCGCTGAGAGAATTCAGATGGTTCCGCTTGACGAGGGCTCAGCGCAACAGCCATCCGGACAATTCCCGGAACCCATCATCCGACAATTCAAATCGGATCTGACCCTGATCCAGCGGGATGGACAAACAGTAGAGAGCACTTTTGCTACCGACCCATTGACCGGCAAAACTCTTCAAAGTGTCAGTTACACTTTCAACCTTCTGAAATAGGTATCAACTTACAGGCCGGTGCATATTGGTTACTTCACCCAGGAACTAGACGCCGCTCTGGCCTATGATGCCGCTGCGCGTGAAGCACTTCGGGGAATTTGCCCACACAAACCTTCCCCCGAAATTGCATGCATTGGGATATCCCTCGCCTCTACTCCGACGGAGTACCCGCGTAACCCCTTTGGAATGATTGGTCGGCCCTAGCAGCACGCGGCCTGAAATAAAGGGGATGAGGAGCTAGGATCGTCCGCCCAGAGATGACGGACCAGCTCAGCCACCGGCCGCTGACAGGTACGGTCGCTCCGCTCCCTCTTGCGTTATCTAATCAAGGCGATTCAGGCTGAACGCCAGTTTCCACGAGTCGCCATCTTTTACATAAACCGACGTGCCATACACCGGCACCGACGTGATCTTTTGACCGTCGCACGTTCCCTCGGCGGTTCCCTTACGGCTGAGGATGCCAACGGTCGGCGAGAGCAATGTGCCTACACCGTCGGTTACACTGACGCTTTTGATGTCGCATTCTGCCGAGGTCCAATCTTTTATCGTGTCCGCCTTGTTGGCAAAATATGTGCCGAATATGTTTTGGAACGAAAGGTCCTTTGCCGTCAGATCTTCGAGCTTCGCGGCGTCCTTTGCTTGCCAGGCTTCCCAGACGCTCTTTTCAATCGCCATCATAGCGGCGGTGCTTGGGTCGGCGGCTGGCTTTGTCGGGGCTTTGTCCTTCGTCGGCTTCTCCTTGTTGCCCTCCGCCTTTGCGGGCGGCGGGTTCTTAGGATCGAAAATCAGATTTTCGCCGTGGAACGCCGCCCGCCACGTGTCGCCGGTTCGAGCCCAAACAGTCGCAGCACGGATCGGGCTTGGGACCTTTATCGACTTCCCGTCCGGGGCGGTGCAGCTTCCGCCAAACGTTCCTTTATAGCTAAGCACGTAGGTGTCCGCATCGATCTTGCTCATTTGCGGGTCTTCAAGCTTCCAGTCTTTGACATCGCACTGATTGCCGGCGATCATCCTGATAACCGCCGCCTTGTCCATTTGCTGGCCGCCTTCGCGCATAACGAACTTGTCGCTAAGCATTCGCTCGAAGAACTTCGAATCACTCTTGATATAGGCTTCATTAGCCTGCTTGTCGAGTGCGAGCAGGGCGTCACCAGTCGGCGCCGCCGCGGTCGTCTTGCTAGTGTCGACGTGGCTATTTAGGCTTGTGTTTTTTGCCGGCGTTCCGCATCCCGCAAGCATGAGGGCGGAGAGGCCAAGAAATACGGGGATGACTGCCGTTTTCATATCTGGTCTCCTGAGTCTTTGTCTTTCGGGCAAGGTACCCTGGAGTCTAAGACAATAATCCCCGGAATCCGCGCAAAAACATCGCAGGGAAGGGGCCGTCTTGTGTACGCGATTTGAAAGATGGCCGACGATACGGAAGTGACTCCGTGGAGGGAAGTGACATAATCCTATCCCAGACGCGCTTTACTGCACGGTCCGCGGACATGCCGCCTGCTGCAGGAATAAGAACGTCCCCTTCTTGTTGCTGATGACGATATCTGGCAAGCCGTCGCCATTTACATCGCCAACGGCGAGTTGCGTGCCGATGCCCGAGTCGCTGTCGATCAGGATCGGAACGAAATCGACGCGCCGATGGCCGTGACGCACGCGCCTGAAGGCGTAAAGGACCGCTGGAGCCTCGTTTTCAGGGTCATGACCCTCGGGGCCGTGAGCCCAGAAGCGCTTTCCCGTGATGATGTCCTTTCCACCACCTGCGCCCTCCAGATCGGCCGCCGAAAGAGCGTGTAATTGCGTGAAGGAGACCTGGTCTGACCTGCCTGCTGGTCCCGGATTCATGATGAAGTGGGGCCTGAACTGAGTGTCCTGCTGGCGTTTCGAACCTGGCAATTGCTCGAACCAGGCCAAGCCATACCCATGCGCGTCTAGGCTCGAGATGATATCGGGAAGACCGTCGCCGTTGACGTCGGAGACGATAATTTGCGCCCCCCCTAACGAGTAGGGCCATTTGTAATACCGAAGCACACGCTCGAATTCGTCGTCCGTCGGCGGAGCGGAGAATGTTTGCTGTGTTGCGGCTGCGGGTCGGCGTTTAAGGAACGGCCAGGGATGGAACTTCCAAACTGGATCGCCGCTCACCGACGGCGGCTGTTCCCACCACCCATCAGCGTCAAGTACATCCAAACGGCCGCCGCCATTGACATCGCCATAACCGAGACCATGGGCGAATGGCCAAGGTTTGCCGCCAAATGGCGCACCGAACGTGCGAGTTAGCTGTTCCAGCGACGGCAAGAACGGCGAAATCGCATGAAACGTCCAGGGCCCACTGACGCCTCTGGAATCAGGAGCGACGTAACCCAACCGCATGCCCATCGTGCAGACAATGACGGGAGTGCCCGTTGCCAAGAGATCCACGAATGCAGGCGATTCGTTTGTGACACCCTCAATCACTACGTGCCGCTGCCAGTGCCTATCCGGGCCGGCGACTGGCCCCGGATTCTCGTACCAAGCGGTTTCCTCTCCAGGAAACCCGATCACCAGAACGTCCGGCCATCCATCGTGATTGAAGTCGTAAACAAATTCGAAAAACGCGTTGGAGTAGGCGTTGTGCGTACCTAAGGCACCCTCGAAGCCCTCTACTGTCTCTTCGGTGCCGTCGGCCCGCTGCCACTTGAAAGTTTGAGTCGCAGAGAAGATCTCATGTCGCACCTTGAATTCCGGACCCTGATACCAGAAGGGTCCCGCAACGATGTCGATATGCTCATCGCGGTTGATGTCGGCAATCGCGGTGCCTTCGGACCAAAAGTACTCTGATATTTGAACCTTCTGGAAGCGCAGGACCTCCGGATGTGCGGGCATTGCTGGTCCAGAATGTGCGGGATCGGGCGGCGGAGTCCCCGTGCCCAACATCACGGGGAGCGTTTTCACGGCTTGCGGGTTCTGGGCAAGCGCGAAATGCACGACCAACACGAGCAAGAGTGGCACAGCGATGCAAGCTCTTAAAATCATGCCGTCACCTCCAAATGAACCATGAGGTGTATTCAGTCGGAACAAAAGGCCAGCTTTATATCACAGGGCGAGAAACGTGTCAGCGTCTGGTACGCTCGCAAAAAACAAGGCTGTGCGTTAGTTTCCGCGTGACGCCGGTGCTCACGGGCAAACCGGAAGTAATAGGAAGTTGGTCGGCCCTAGCAGACGATTTTCGAACTTTTCTTCTCAACCCTAATATTTTTGAACTAACCCTTTCAGCGGTTTGAGACTGAATTACGTCGGATGGGTACACTCTGGCAGACGATTTCCGAACGACATATTGGCCGCCGCTTGCCGGTTGTGACTCTGCCCCCACGGTGTGATTTAATTCTGCACAGCATGAAACCCCTCGAACTCTCCCCGCAACACTTCGGCGCTCTAGCTGCGGATATAGTTGCTCTGTCTGTCGAATATTTATCAACTCTGGATGCACGCCCCGTATTTCCACGAACAAGCGGGGTAGAAACGGAGCGGCTCTTTGCGGGGGAAGCGCCGGAGCATGGCATGGGCGACCAGGCTTTCGACGCCCTTCGTGGGGTCATTGCGCACTCTCGAGCCCAGAATGGTCGCTTTTTTGGCTACGTGCAAGGGCCGGGAGAGCCCATCGCAGCGCTGGGTGACCTTGTGGCCTCGATTCTGACCCAGAACATCACAGCCTGGCGTTCGTCGCCCGCGGGAGTCACTATTGAGCGCACGGTAGTTCGCTGGCTGGCAGAAGCGGTCGGCTGCCATGATTTCTCTGGGACCCTGACCGGAGGAGGTTCCGCCGCCAACCTAATGGGTCTGGCCATGGCACGCGAGTCAAGGATTCCGGCCAATGATCGCGGCGTCTACAACGCAGGTGCGGGCGTCATTTACGCCTCCGAGCAAGTGCACATGGCCGTACCCAAAGCGGTGGCCATGCTGGGAATCGGACACGAAAACCTGCACTACGTCCCATGCGACCACTCGTACCGTATGGTTCCGTCCGCACTGGAATGGGCCATCCGCACCGACGAGGCGCAAGGGCGAAAACCAATAGCGGTGGTCGTTTCAGCCGGCACGGTGAACACCGGTTCCATCGATCCGCTATCTGAAATCGCGGTGATTACCCGTGCCCACGACCTGTGGCTGCATGTCGATGGTGCCTACGGGGCCCTCGCGGCCATTGCCATCCCCGAAAAGTTCGACGGCTTGGCTCAGGCGGATTCGCTTTCCCTCGATCCGCACAAATGGCTGTACCAGCCACTCGATTGTGGATGTCTCCTGTATCGCGACGCCGGAGTTGCCCGAAAAACGTTTAGCTACACGGGCAGTTATGCGAAACAGCTCAGCTCTGACCCCATCGAAGGATTCGCGTTCTTTGAGGAGTCGATGGAACTTTCGCGTCGCTTTCGCGCCCTGAAGCTCTGGCTCTCGCTGCGCTATCACGGGCTGCAGTCTTTCCGCGCCGCAATCCAACAGGATCTCGATCATGCACAACGCCTGGCAGCTGCAATCAAAGACTCGCCAGCGCTGGAGGTTGCTGGTCCTGTGGAGCTAAGTGCGGTCTGCTTCCGCCACCGGGTGAAAGAGGGTGCTTCCGAAGAACTGCGAAATCTTTTCAACCTGGCTTTACTCAAACGTATCGTGAGTCGCGGGAAAGTCTATCTATCGAACACGGAATTGAAGGGACAATTCTGTCTCCGCATCTGCATCGTGAATCACCTCACAGAGGATAGGGATATCGACGCTGTGGTTCCCGAGGTGTTGGATGCCGCTTCGGAGATTATGTCGGAATACCAATCCAAGTGAGAGAATTGGCGAGTAGAAGCCTTTCAGGTCGTCGGCCCTGATGTTCCTTCCTCCAGGGTCTTCACACAACCTCGCATCTTCCTATACAGCTCAGGGCCAAACCCCTTCATGTTGTGTTCCTTGGCACCGTGGTCGGCACAAAGTTGCATGACCTCGTCCAGGCTCGAACCCCGGGCCTGAAAGTCGCAATCAACACCAGCGTCACGGCAACTAATGAGATATACCTTCGCCATATCGATCTCCCTAAGGCAGACTCACCCACATTCGACTTGCCCAAATTACGACGGCGTTTGTCCGAACCAGCGCTGGAGCCGGCTGGATCCGAAATGAGCTTTCTCGGCGACGAGCGCCTCGGATGCCCCGTGGAAGGTGCCGACAGGTTTTGGGCCGCTCAGAAAGTCCACGTGAACCTTTCCGACCTGGCCGTGGCCGAACTCCACATAGCAAGAGCCATCCCCTTTGTAAGCCTCCGGTGAAGGGCCTCCACGGAGCTGCGCGATGATCCCGGCCGCGACAACGCGGGCCGCGCCTTCGGCGAAGACACCCGCCTTAGCCGTGCCCACCCCGTTCACATCGCCCACCGCATAAACACCGGGAAAGTTCGTTTCCAGCGTTTTCTTGTTCACCGGCACCCAGCCATAGGCATCGGCGGCAAGCCCGGACTCGACCACAACCTGCGGCACACGATGCACCGGGACGCCGAGAAACAACTCGTATGGCATCTCGGTCCCGTCACTCAACACGGCCACCTTCCTGCGCGGGTCGAGTGCCTTCACTAGGCTGTCCTTCACGAACCTGATGCCGCGATCCGCGAACGCGGCGAGGATCGCCTGCGAGGTGTCCGGCGAAGGGGGAATGGGCGTGCCGAAGGGCATCACCACCGAGATCTCGGTCGCCTCACGCCGTCCCCGATCGACGAGGTAATCGTGCAGCAGCAGCGCCGTCTCGCTGGGAGCGGGAGGACACTTGAAGGACTTTCCTGTCACCCCAATGATGACTGGGCCCCGCTCGAATCGAGGGAGTAGGTCGCGCAAGCCGAAGGCACCCGCCACCGAGTAGAACTCGTTGCCACCTCCCACCAGTCCCGATGTGGCCGCCGGATCGAGGTCGGCGCCCAGCGCCACCACCAGGATATCCGCTTCGAACGTTTCATCGTCGGCCACCACCCGCCGGGCTTTCGGGTCAATCGACCGTACCGTGGACTGCAAAAATCGCACCCCCGGCTTGACAATGTCGCGGTACGGATGGCGCGCCTCAACCGGCATCTGCCGTCCGAACATCACGTCGAGTTTCGAAAAGCCGAAGACAAACGCATCGTTCTTGTCGATGAGCACGATCTCGACGGCATTGCCGAAGGCGTCCGAAAGGATCGTCGTCAGCTCAAGGCCTCCGAAGCCGGCACCCAGCACTACCACGCGTGTGCGCATGGGCGCAGGATACCAGTTTTCGGAAGGGCCGTGCTTCTATCCACTGCGTGCGGCGAATCCGGATGTACGAGGAGTGGCTGCCTGGCTGGTGACGCTCGATTTGTGGTCCGCTGGAAACTCATCCACTTGGCTGGTCGGCTTCTCGTTGAAGTCACTAACCCTAAGTCCTGGATCACGGGCAAAACCGCAGTAATCGGGTGTTGGTCGGCCTAGCAAACGATTTTCGAACTTTTCTAATGAACGGTGATTATTTTCGAACCGGCACTTTCAACACCTTAGGATTGGATTGCAACAGAATGGGTACACTCGAGCAGACGATTTTTGAAATACCTAAAGGTATTGCCAGTGGGTGAAATAGCGATGTTAGGTCAGGATGCAGTCTCGCTCGGATAGTTGAAGAAGAGCTGATTACCGTCTGGATCATCGACCACCAGGAGCCGGTAGCCCCAAGAACCCTCCCCACCGGAACTCCCTTGGCTTCGAGCTCCGCGCGCAGCGCATCCAGCGCGGCGACCGCGTTTTCGCGCGATGCCGGTTCAACGTTCAGGGAAATGAACATCAGCCCTTTGCCAACTTTCTCTGGACACGTATCGGCCAGGATAAGAGCGCAGCCTTGTCGATCCACCTGTGCGACGCCGTCCTCATCGTATCGCCAGGGGCAAGTGAAGCCGAGCCGATCGACGTAAAAGCGAAGCGAGGCCTCAACATCAGAGACGTGTAGGACAGGGCGCGCGAACCAATCCGTCATAGCCGTTGTATTCCCGAGTAAAGACCTCTTCTCGCAAACGGGGGCCGACTATTGAGAACAGGGCGATTACACCACGAACCGTCGATTCGGGTTCAATGGTGCTCGGGGTTATGCTCACAAATCCCTGAAACTATAGAGCTGGTTTTGTTGGTCGGCCCTAGCAGACGATTTTCGAACTTTTCTGCTTAACCCCGATATTTTTGAACTAACCCTTTCAGCGGTTTAAGACTGAATTACGCCGAATGGTTACACTCTGGCAGACGATTTCCGAACCCGGACCAAGTCTTAACTTCCGGGTTGCGACCATACGCCCAGTGCCCTCGGCCATGATCTGGTGCTTGGGTTCCTCCTGCGAATGGAAGCTGGTATCTCGGACTGGACGCGAACGCCGCACACATTCCCACTGGCACTGATAGGCGACGACTCCTGTAGTAGCATGACTCCACTCTCCGGAGGTTTGCTTGAACCGCACACGCCGTGTCCCACCCGTGTGGCTGATGGGCCTCTCCAATGCCACTCTGGGGTTCAGCAACGGACTCGTCTTTTTCGTCATGCCTCAGCTCATGGCGGCGGCGCACGTGCCCGAGCCGAAGATTGCTGCCATCACTGCGCTCGCTAGCACTCCTTTCTTCTGGTTTGTATTTTTCTCTCCCATGCTCGACGTGCGTTTCAGTCGTCGGTGGTACGCAACGGTTCTCTCCGCACTGTCGGGCACCGCTGCAGCTGTGGCCGTACTCAGCCTGCATCACCTTCAGGTGCTTCAGATCACCCTGGTCATCGGCACCGCTGCCGCAGTCCTCTCCAGTTCCGCCCTCGGCGGCTGGCTCTCCAACATAACGCCAAACGAGCAGAAGAACCCCCTGAGCAAGTGGATGAATATCGCGGTGATTAGTGGAGCTGGTCTTACCGCTGGAGCCGGCGGCGAGTTTGTGCGTCGACTGCCCCTGATCCCAGCCGCAATTCTGATAGGGACGATCGTCTTCCTTCCTGCCGCTATCTTTCTCTTCATTCCCGCGCCCGGACCGGACCGCTGCCTGGCTGGTGAGAGTTTTGTGCAGTTCAATCGTGAAGTGCTGTCATTACTGCGCCGCCGAGAAGTCGCCCTCGTACTGCTGTTGTTCCTCTCACCCTGCAGTACCTTCGTTCTGACCAACCTGCTCGGCGGCCTGGGGGCGGATTTCCACGCCTCCGCACGCGCCGTCAGCCTCGCCGGGGGAGTCGGCGCATTTATCCCGGGCCTGCTCGGATGCTCCCTGTTTCCTGTGATCGCCCGGCGCCTGCGGTTGCGGTCGTTCTACTTCGCCAACGGAATTGTAGGTTGCCTCTTCACGCTGAGCCTTGTCTTCTTGCCACACACGACACTCACGTTCGCTGTGGCTCTCTTCGGCGAATTCTTCTTTCAGGCTCTCTCTTTCGCCATCCAGACTGGCATCGTGTTCGATGCCAACGGCCCCGACAACCCGCTTGCTGCCACTACCTTCTCCTTCCTCACCGCTGCTACCAACATCCCAATGGCGTAC
>Ga0134128_10007772_pt1 | contig 12940 bp, 9 predicted proteins | sample KB31754_FD_96462 | JGI IMG/M metagenome (GOLD analysis project Ga0134128, IMG submission 96462) | Terrestrial soil microbial communities with excess Nitrogen fertilizer from Kellogg Biological Station, Michigan, USA - KB3-175-4 | ecosystem: Environmental > Terrestrial > Soil > Unclassified ...
GCGCCGCCGAAAATCGCCCCCTGATGGTAGCAGAAGGCGCTCGCGGTCGCGCGAACCTCGGTCGGGAAGCGCTCCGTCAGGTAGCTTGGCATCTGACTGTACATCGCGCCCGCGAACACGCCCTGCACGAGGAACCCGCCAATGATCCAGACAGGGTCGCTGGTCAGCAGGTAAGTCGGCGTGATGAACAGACCGATGGCCGCGGGAATGATCATCGACCACCGGCGGCCGAGCACGTCACCGACCCAGCCCCAGAAACCCATCGCGAGAAAGCCGACCAGGTTCGAGATGGCGATCGGCGTGGCGATCAGCCCGGGAGACAGCCCCAAGTCCTTTTGCAGATGCGTGGCGAACAGCGCCCAGATCGAATAGTACGTGACGAACGCGCTGAGCATCCACCAGCAGGCGGTCAGCGTGTTGCCAAGGAACTGCCGCTTGAAGATAGCGAACAGCGGCAAACGGACTTCGCGCTTTGACTCGCGCTGCTTGCGGCGGTTCTCCAGCCAGACCTCAGGCTCCTTGACGTATTTCCGTACCCAGACGACTGCCAGGGCCGGCAGGATGCCAATCCACAGCATGCCGCGCCAGCCGATATAGCCGTAGAACAGTCCATACACGGCGCTGGACAGCAGGAATCCGATACCCCACGAACCTTGCAGGATGCCGCTCATGAGGCCGCGCGACCGCACAGGCCAGGATTCCATTGCCAGTGACGCGCCGGCCGGCCATTCGGCCCCCATGCCGATGCCCAGCAACGCGCGGAAGAAGAACAGGAAGGCGAAGTTCGGCGAAAACCCGGCAATAAAATTGCAGATGGAGTACCACAGGATCGAGATCATCAGCGGGCCTTTGCGGCCCACCCGGTCGGCCAGCCAGCCCGATGCGGTCGCACCGACCAGGCGCATCCACAGCGTGATCGTGAACACCGCCGCCACTGCGGTCAGCGGCACCCCGAACTCCTGCGAGATGGGCACCATGATCAGCAGAAAAATGGTGAAGTCGAACGCATCGAGCGTCCAACCCAGCCATGCCGCCCACCAGGCAAGCCACTGGTCCTTGGTTGGCTCCTTCCACCACGGGAGGGCCACGTTAGTACCGGCTGCGACGGACATCTGCGATTTCTCCCTGCGTTATTGTTAATGAATTATCGTTCGCTGCCGTCGGACTGGCGTGTTCCTGAGCCCGTCGTTTGCTGCGCTAACCGAGAGGAATCACGCGTTTCGGCCTGCGGCATTCGCAGACCGTTTCCCGATGACGACGGTTGACGCTAGCCGCAACGGCAGGTGTGGTCAAACAACTTCGCTGGCTGACGGATACCGTGTCCCCTGAAGCCCTGCCGCTTCAGCCCACTTTATACCAGCAGCCCGCAGGGCTGACTGGTATGCGCGCAGGGTTGGTGTGGCGGCTGCGCGCGAAATCAATGAGATACCAGCGGCCTGACAATCGAACGATGAGTCAAGAGTCCGGGCCGCTGGTATGAGACAGTCGATGGCACGGGGCACCAGCGCGCGGACCCCTGAGCGATTCGTGTTGTCCAGGCGTCCTCGGCAGAAGATTAAAATCATGCTAACGCGCTCCTGTTCCATGCCGCGCGGAACAACAGCCTGAAAGTATCGCGGCTCACGGAGTTGCCGCGCCAGCGCATCAGCGGAACCGGAGCAAGGCCAGCACGATGGATCGACGAGGCAGATTGCTGGGGGATATTCCCCTTGGACAGAGCACCGGCCTGGAAATAGGCGCTTTGCATGCGCCTCTGGTCCGGCGCACGGAAAGTCACGTGCGGTATGTCGACTACGCGCCCGCGGAGACACTGCGGGCGAATTTTCGCTACACCGACGCCGATCCCGCCGATATCCAGGAAGTCGATATCGTCTGGGGTGAGCGTCCGCTGCATGAAGCCGCCGGCGGCACGGTGGACTATGTCGTGGCCAGCCATGTTGTCGAGCACGTGCCCGACCTGATCGGCTGGCTGCTGGAAGTGCATGCCGTCCTGAAGACCGATGGGGTGTTCGGTCTGGCAGTACCGGACCGCCGGTACACATTCGATGTCCGGCGTCATGTCAGTACGCCGGGCGAGATGGTTGAAGCCTATCTTCGCCGCTATCGCCAGCCATCGCTGCGCCAGGTGTTCGACGCGGCTGCCCTCTCAAAAAACTCCGAGGAGGTGGAATCCTGGCGGCCGGGAAAAAGTTCCGGCGGATTGCCGGCTGAGGTCATGAAGCGTCTGCCTCTGGCGTTTGATCTGGTGAAGGGAATCGCCGCCGAACCGCGGTATAATGATGCGCATTGCTGGATATTTACTCCCGCGTCGTTCCTGGACACTGCCGAAGCACTCAGCGCCCTGCATCGCTTTCCCTTTGAGATCGACCAATTGTTCCCGACCGAGCCAGGCACCGGCGAATTCCAGGTGCGGCTCAAGGCGGTTGCCGATGGTGCCGGCAGTGCTATCGCCCAATCCATCCACCATGCTCGACAGGAGCTGGCGGCCTACGAGCAACGGGCAGCCGCATCGGGGCCCATGTTTCAGACGATTGAACCCGCGGCACAGGAGCACGCCTTGCAGGCTTCGCTTTCTGCCCTTGAGAGAGAGAAGCTCGCGCTGGGACGCGAGAATGCAGCCCTTCGCGCCAGTCTTGCAGCGATGCGTCAATCGACCTCCTGGCGAATCACCATGCCACTGCGCGCGTTCAAGCAGCTTATCCTGCGCCACGGTTAAAGCCCGACGAGCCATGCGGATTCGAGAACTGGCCGAGTGCAGTCAGGCTGTCTGCTGCACGATAAGGCCGAGCTCGCTGATCATCGCCTTGCGCATCATGAACTTCTGCACTTTACCGCTTGCCGTCGTCGGAAAAATCTCCACGAAGCGGATGTAGCGCGGAATTTTGTAGTGCGCGATCTGGCCTCGGCAGAAGGCCCGCACGTCCTCTTCTTCGGCCGAAGCGCCCTGCTTCAACCTGACCCAGGCGGCCACTTCCTCCCCCATCAGATCGTCCGGCACGCCGAAGACATGCACGTCATCGATCGCCGGATGGCCATAGAGAAATTCCTCGATCTCCCGCGGAAAGATGTTCTCGCCGCCTCGGATCAGCATGTCCTTGGCACGTCCGACGATATTGCAGTATCCGTCCTCATCCAACGTGCCGAGGTCGCCGGTATGCATCCAGCCGGCTTCGTCGATGGCCTGCGCCGTACGTTCGGGGTCGCCCCAATAGCCGCGCATCACCAGATAGCCGCGTACCAGAATCTCACCCGGCGTCCCGGCCGGTACAACGCGGCCCTCGGCATCGACGATCTTGACCTCGACATGCGGATGCACCTGTCCACAAGTGGAAACCCTGCGTTCCAGCGTGTCCGAGGGACTTGTCTGGAAGCTGATCGGCGAAGTTTCAGTCATGCCGAACACGATGGTGATGTCGCTCAGGTTCATATCGCTGACCAGCCGGCGCATGATCTCGAGCGGACACGGCGCGCCGCCAATATAGCCTTTCTTCAGGCTTGAGAAATCGATGGTGGCGAATGCCGGATGGTTCAGCATGGCGACGAACATCGTCGGCACCGCACCGATATACGTGCAGCGCTCCTGCTCGATCGCCTGCATCGTCGCCACCGGATCGAACGTCTCGGCCGGCATGATCACCGCACCCGCGCTCAGCACGCTCAGCAGCACGGTTCCCATCCCGGCGATGTGGAACATCGGCACCGGCAGGGAGAAGCGTTCCCCCTGCACCACGCCGCCGCGGTCGGCGGTCAGCCGAAGATTGTTGACCACGCCGTGATGCGTCAGCGTCGCCGCCTTCGGCTGACCCGTGGTACCGCTGGTGAACTGGATATTCACCGGATCGTCGAACTGTATCCAGTTCGCAAGCTCTTTCAGCCGCGCCCGTTGCGGCTCTCCGCCCAGCTCCTTCACTTCGTCGAACCGCAGGAAGCCTGGTTCGTCATCGGGACCGATATGGATCAGCGTCGTCAGCTCCGGCAGACGCGCCGCCTGCAATCGTCCTGGTGGGCAGTCGGCAGCCTCCGGCAGCAAACCCCGCAGCATGGCGATGTAGTCGGACGTCTTCAGCCTGTCCGCCACCACCAGCGCCCGGCAGCCCACCTTCGAAAGACAATACTCGATCTCGGGGATCCGGTAGGCCGGATTTAGGCTGACCAGGATCAGCCCGGCCTTCGCGGCCGCGAACATCGTCAGCAGCCACTCGACGTTGTTCGGCGACCAGATACCGATCCGTTCTCCCGGTTGCAGACCCAGTGCCAGCAACCCGACGGCGACATCATCGACGTGCCGGCGGAAATCGCGGTAGCACCAGTGGATGCCCTGATGGCACGACACCAGGGCTTCCGCGTCACCGTGCTCATTGGCCGTGGCATCAAGCAGGTTGCCAACAGTTTCACCAATCAGCGGCACATTGCTCGGCCCGTGGACGTAACTCATGCGAAGCGGGGTCATGGCTGCAACTCCGGTACGTGGTCCCACAAACCGTCAGGCTGGAATGCGCACCGGCATGCTGGTGATGCCGCGAATCACGTTTGAGTAGCTGCGCTTCGGTTCATCCATCACTTCGATCATCGGGAAGCGCTTGAGTATCTCCTCCCATAAAATCGTCAGTTGCATCTCCGCGAGCCGGTTGCCGACGCACCGGTGAATCCCGAACCCGAACGAAAGATGCTGCCGCGGACGCGGGCGATCGATGATGAAGCGGTCCGCATCTTCGATCGCATCACTGTCCCGGTTGCCCGAGATATACCACATCACCACCTTGTCGCCCTTGCGGATCGTCCGGCCCCGCAGCTCCGTATCCTCCATCGCCGTGCGCCGCATATGGATGACGGGAGACTGATAACGGATGATCTCCGGCACCATGCTGGTAATCAGGCCGGGATCGGCGAGAAGCTTGCGGTATTCGTCGGGATGCTCATTCAGGGCCAGCACACCGCCGGAGATGGAATTCCGCGTGGTATCATTGCCGCCCACGATCAGCAGCAGGAGATTGCCGAGGAATTCGGACGGGCGCGAGGGCAGATCGCGCGTCGCAGGCGCATGGGCCAGCATGGAAATCAGATCCGGCCGCGGCGGCTGTTGCGCGCGTTCGTTCCACAGATCGGTGAAGTAGCGAAGTGCCTCCTGCAGGATCGCGTCGCGCTTCTCCTGGCTGTCGATCGGTGTGCCGGCACGGGTGTTCACCGTCGCGACGTTGGACCAGTAGGTGAGCGTTCGCCGCTCCTCGAACGGGAAGTCGAACAACGTGGCGAGCATTTGCGTCGTCAGTTCGATCGAGACGCGATCGACCCAGTCGAAGGTTTCACCGCGTGGCAGTGAATCCAGGATTTGCCCGGCGCGTTCGCGGATCATGCCCGACAGTTTCTGCAGGTTCATCGGCGCGACGATGGGCGCGACCACCTTCCGCTGCTCATCGTGCTTCGGCGGATCCATCGCGATGAAGCTTTCCCGGCGGAAATCCACCGGCATGTCGCGAATGGCAATGCCGCCGAGCGCGGCCTCGGAGGAGAATGCCTTGTGGTTAATGTCAACCTGCATGATGTCGTCGTAGCAGGTCACCGACCAGAAATTGCCGTAGAGTCCGTCCCGCACGTAATGCACCGGGTCTTCTTGCCGCAGGCGCGCGAACCACGGCTTCCAGACATCGTCCTGATACAGGTATGGATTGCTGACATCGATCCGGTCCAGCGGAACCGACCATGGGTCCTGATGCGCGATCGCCTTGTAGTCCACCGATACCGGTGCGTTCATCGTTTTCTCCCGCTTTGTCAGCCTCGATTTTTCTTGTCAGGCCGGTATCTGCACGGGCAGCGACGTGATGCCGTGCACGAAAGCCGACCAGGTACGCTTAGGTTTGTCGATGACCTCGATCCTTGGGAACCGCCGCATGATCTCTTCCCACAGGATGGTCAGTTGCAGTTCCGCCAGGCGATTGCCGACGCAGCGATGCAGACCGAAGCCGAAGGAAAGATGCTGACGCGGCCGCGGGCGGTCGATGATGAAGTCATCCGGCCGGTCGATCGCCTCGGGGTCGCGGTTGCCGGAGATGTACCACATGATCACCTTGTCGCTCTTGCGTATCGTCTTCCCACCCAACACCGTATCGGTGACGGCGGTCCGGCGCATATAGGCAAGCGGCGTCTGCCATCGGATGATTTCCGGCACCATGGTTTCGATCAAGGCGGGATTGTCGCGCAGCTTGCGGTATTCGTCGGGATGCTGGCTCAGCGCCCACAGGCCACCGCTGATCGAGTTACGCGTCGTGTCGTTACCGCCGACGATCAGCAGCACGAGGTTGCCCATGAACTCCTGCGGTGACATGCTGCGCGTCGATTCGCCGTGCGCGAGCATGGAGATCAGATCGTGCCGCGGCGGCGCATTGACCCGCTCGTTCCACAGCGCGGTCATCGCCTCGGCCATCGTGCGCAACGCGGCAAATCGCTCCTGCTCCGACCGCACGATCGCATTCGGGGCGTTGACATTGCAGACCGCGACGTTGGACCAGTAAGTCAGCTTGTGCCGTTCCTCGAACGGGAAGTCGAACAGCGTGGCCAGCATCTGCGTCGTCAGCTCGATGGACACGCGATCCACCCAGTCGAATGTCTCATTCCGCGGCAGCGAGTCCAGGATGCCGGCGGCGCGCTCACGGATGATACCGGCCAGGAACTTCAGATTGCCCGGCGCGACGATCGGGCTGACGACCTTGCGCTGGGCGTCGTGGCGCGGCGGGTCCATGGCGATGAAGTTGGGCAGCCGGTATTCCTTCGGTTGATCCAGCAGCGTGATGCCGCCCAGCATGGCATCGGAGGAATATATCTGGTGGCTGGTATCCACCTGCATGATGTCGCGATACTTCGTCACCGACCAGAACGGACCGTACGCGCTGCGCTCCGTGTAGTGGACCGGATCGTCGCGCCGCAGCCGGGCAAACCAGTCCGGCCAGGTATCGTCATGAAAGATACGCGGGTCGCTCGGGTCGATCTGGTCGAGCTCTACCGTCCAGGGATCGCCTGGCGGGGCAGGACCCGGCTCGACTGACACCGGCGTGTCCATGAGCGTCCTCCGCCCTTGGCCGACCGCGGCACGCAGACCGGCAAGGATTGCAGTTCGGACGGTACTCCCCAGCCTGACCGGAGGCAAAGAAATTGCGCACACAGCCGCCTACGGGTGCGGCCCCCGGCCGCAACTCAGGCAGGCGGATCGGGGCCGGTCAGGCGGCCTTGCGGAAGGTCCGCGGAATGCCTGCCTTGGGCATCTGGCCGTGCATCGGCTCCGCCGGAAGGCCCGCATGGAGTACCTTGCGTGACTCCAGCAGCTTGCCGAGATCGATCCCGGTCTTCAGCCCCATGCTTTCCAGCATGAACACAAGATCTTCGGTGACCACGTTGCCCGAGGCGCCCGGCGCATAAGGGCAACCGCCCAGGCCGGCCAGGCAAGAGTCGAAGGCCCGTACCCCTTCCTCCAACCCGGCCAGGGCATTGGCAATGCCGAGGCCGCAGGTATCGTGCAGGTGCAGACCATGCAGCACCGGGCCGATCGCCCCCCGCGTGGCGCGCACCACTTCCTTAACCTGTGCCGGGTGCGCGTAGCCGACTGTATCGGCCAGCATGATCTCATCGACTCCCGCCTCCGCCAGTCCGGCGCACAGCGCGACGGTCTGCGCGGTGCTGACCACACCGTCGATCGAGCAGCCGAAAGCGGTGGACGCGCCGGCGACCACCGGAACCTTGCGCGACTGGGCTTTGAGCCAGGTCATGATCTCCCGCATCATCGTCACCGACTCTGCCGGTGTGCGATTCAGATTCGCTCGGCTGTGCCCCTCGCTGACCGAGACCGGGATGCTGATCTTGTGCACGCCGGCGTTGTAGGCGTTCTGCACGCCCCGCAGATTGGGGGCGAGCGCCTGAACGACGAAGCCGGGCGCACTTGCCAGGACGCGGGCGACAATCTCCGGCGTGTCGGCCAATTGCGGGATGACCCGGGGCGGGACGAAGCTGCCGACCTCGATCTCCGGCAAGCCCGAGGCGGCGAGAGACTCGATCCAGCGGACTTTGTCATCCGTCGTCATGCGGGTTTTGGCGATCTGCAGCCCGTCCCGTGGGCCAACTTCACAGATGGTGACGAACTGGTCAGTCATGGCGATGGGACCTCCGCGATCAGGATGCTGCCGGTTTCCGATTCGGTGATGACCAAACTGAACCCGTCCGGTGTAATGGCACAGTTGGTGGTCATGCGGCCGGCACAGGATTGGATGCGATACAGTGGGACACCGTAGGGATCGACCACCCAGACACAGCCATGGCCCGGATTGGCAATGAACAGGCGATCATCCTTGTCCATTGCCAGCCCGTCGGGTCCGACCGTGCCGGCCGGCACCCGGGCGAAGCATTGTGCCTTGGCCACCACTGCGTCGTTGCGCAGCGCGAAGCGCCAGACCTCACAGGAGCGGGTCATCGCCACATACAGGTGGGTCTGCGCCGTGTTCAGCACCAGACCGTTGGGACTGGGGCCGGTGGAAAGCAGCCTGTCCACCCTGCCATCCTTGTGCAGCCGCCATACCCGCCCGCTGGGATCCTGCAGTCCGGTCTGGCCCTGATCGGTAAACAGCACCGACTCGTCCTGGTGCAGCACCAGATCGTTCAGGCCCTTGAAGCTCTCGCTGCTGATCGTTTGCAGCAGCGCGATGGTGGCGCCGTTCGCCGGATCGATGCGCACCAGCCCATGGCGGTAGTCGGCGGCGAGCAGAATGCCGTCCGGCTGCACCTTCAGCCCGTTCGGCCAGCCGGGATATTCCGCGATCTGCGTCCACCGATCGCCTTCCACGCGAAAGATGCGCCCATACGGAATATCCACGACATAGAGGCGCCCCTGGGCATCGAAACACGGGCCTTCAAGGAAGCAGTCTACCGGCACGCCGGCGCGGTTGGCGTCTGCCCATTCACTGCGCTGCGCCCGCCGCAGCGTCGCTGGCATCCGCGTCAGGACGCGTGTCGGGATCTCCTTGGGAAGTGCGAACCACATGAGCCCGGACGATGCGGCGGCGGCGCGGTCTTGGCAAGGCGCGGTCGCGCGCGCGTGGGTTCAGGATTTCGCCGGCGCGGCGTGAATAAGGGCCAGCGATCCGGGCAGGTCACGCACGCAGGACACGGTCCCCTGCGTGCAGGAGGCGGCCACCCAGCCGTCACGCCGACCGACGACCAGCCATGACGCCAGCGCCTGCCCCGCCCGGTAGACGCCGATGATGCTCAGGTCCGCGGGGATGCCGGCCGCCAGCGTGCCGCGCCGTGACAGATCACGCACGTCGTCGATCCCGGACTCGCGCGCGTGTTCAAGCCAATGCGCCAGGTAACGGCGGTCTGCCTCCGTCAACCTGTCGAAACAGCTCAGCAACGGATCGGCCTCCACGCGCTTTGTCGCCATGACAAAATCTGCCCGAGGAAATGGCAGTCAGGTTGACGGCAAGGCGGACTGCGCGAGGATCGCGCCTCGACCTTTCCGGTCCTCTGTTCAACGCAAAGTGCGTGCCAAGTACTGGCGATCGGACACTGAACCGGGCACTGACGGGTTCGTGCGCGCCTCCGCCGATGCATGGCATACGATTTGCTGTATCCTGCCCGGGCCATCTGCGGCCCGGCACAAACAGCTTTCACGGAAGGTGCGTTCATGGCCCAAATCGGACGAGTCCGCGGACGCAGGAATGCGCGTTTGTTTGCCGGGCCGTTGCTCGCCGTCGGAACCTTGCTAACCGTGCCGGCCATAGCCGCGCCGTTCTGCCTGACCGGCCAAGCGCTGCCGCCCTATTGCATCTACCAGGATGCCTCCTCGTGCAATCGCGAGGCGCAGCGCCAGGGTCTGACATGCTCGGTCAACACCGCGGAGGTGAAATTGCGCGCCAACGTGGGCCAGTACTGCGTCGTCACGCCCGAGAAGGTCTCGCTTTGTGCCTTTCCCGACCGTCAGTCCTGCGATGTCGAGGCGGCACGTTTGCACAGCGTCTGCACACACGGCCCGGGGATTGCACCCGCCCGGACGCCTGACCCGTATTCTCCGGTCAACGGTTACTAGAGCCTGTTCGGTGCAGATAGACGCACCGAACAGGTTCTAATTCATTGTTTGATCGCGTGATTCACGTTTCCGGCGATTCTGCCTGCGACGATCACGCTCTAGCAATCGCACTCTGAAACAGCGCCTCGTCGCGCATGATCGGTCCGACCTGGACCGGTCATGCGCGGGCGCGTGCACCGCGCCACGGCAGATTAACACGCGGATCGGATGATCCCACGATGTGGGATCGCGCTGAACCTCTTGTCGTCCGGCCGTTGCACGGCACGTAACCAGAGCGTGATCGTTGCAGGTGGAATCATCGGAGGCGAGAATCAGGCGATTAAACAAAAACACAGAGCCGCGCCGGTGCCACGTGCCCATGCAGGTCACACGGATCGCCCGGCCGCACATGCCGCGTCATATCGCAGTGCGGCCGAACCCCGTACAGAAAGCGGGGCTGGATGGCCGCCGCGTGCAGCCATCCAGCCCCCGGTAGCCCGACCGATCAGTGACTGATGATCGTCGTGCCGGCCGCATTCTCGGGGTTGAGCAGATAGGAGAACCCGAAGCTCGGGTTGGCGAACTGGCCGATATACTGATTGTAGAAGGCATAGACTTCGGCGATGCCGGACTTCGGCACATACACCACGTCATACGGCGCCAGTCTGACATCGGCCGCGGGATCCTTCCCATGCCGCAACGCCAGGTAGTTCGTGGACAGGAACTCCGGCTTGTCACCCGGGCCGCGCCTGATAATGAAGATCTTGGCATCGTCGTCGCTGAGCTTGGTGCCGCCCGCGCGCGCGATTGCCTGCGACAACGTCAGGGTCGGTCCGACAGTGATGAATTCGCCAGGTGAATTCACCTCACCACCGACGTAGACCCGTGTCGGAGCAAACGACTTCACCACGACCGAAACCCGCGGGTTCTGCAGGTCCTTCGAATACGCTTTGCGCAGCGACGCCGCGAGATCCGTCACCGTCCGGCCATAGGCCTGCTCATCCTGCACCACGGTGGTGGAAATGTGCCCGTCCGGACGGACCGTCACTTCCTCATTCAATTCCGGGTTCAGCAGCAGGCGGACTTCCAGCACGTCCCCCACCTGAATGCGATAAGGCGGCAACTTCGCCACATAGCCGGTATCGACCGGCTCAGGCGGTGCGGGCGGCAGATTGTTAGGCACGGGTGAGCACGCAGCCAATGCCGCCGCAGCCGACAAGATAACCAAGCCGCGGGATGTAATCTTGCCCGGCGATAACGTCATCCACTCCTCCCGCTTCCGGATCAGGATTCCGGCCTTCCTATCAGTTTGCTGCGACATTGCCCGTTCGACCTTTGGCTGGGGGTTGATCGATCTCGACGACCGACGGATTGCGCACGCTGGTTCCTGAAATTGCCGTCGATTATGGCCGCGCTGACGACAACGATCTCCCGAAGCGGTTATCCAACGACAGTTTTCCCGAGGCGATAGTTTTCCATGACAGTCGTTTTCGACCGAAACTAGCAAGCTGCATGCCAAACAGCGCAAACCGCATATCAGGCACCTGTTTGGCCTCTCGTAGCCAAAAACGCGGGCCGAAGACGTGGATCACGATGCAGTGCCCGTGGTGATCCGTGTCATGTTACGTAACGACACGCGCGAGACGCACAGGCATCACGGATGCGTGTGCACAAGTGCATGCACGGGAATGAAAGGGGCGGCATGCCCCGTGCGCGACGATTTGAGACGTCAACGTCGAGCCGCGGCGATCACGCTGTCAGGAGCAGCAGCGCTCGCCTCTTGGAAACACCGATGCCCAGAGCTTGCCCGGTGCAGAGGCACCGAACTGGCTCTGGCTGTTTGTTTGCGATTCCGCCTGCGGCGATCACGCCTAGCGGGGCGAGAATGCGAACGGCATCGGGCGCCCGTCAGCGTCGGCCATGCGCGGCGTACTGCCGCCAAGGCTCTCCGATGCCTGGTGGATCGCACGCAATGCCCCCGACGGATCCCGATTGCCCAAGGCGCCCAGCGCCCGCGCCACATCCCCAGCCGCTCGGCTGGTACGTCCGGCATCGTATTGATCTGCTCCGGGCGGCTGAAACACGAGCTGAAGCTGAACCTGCTGCAGCAACCGCTGCGCATCCTCGTACTGGCCTGCCGACAATGCGCCGTTGGCCTGCTCCAGCCGCACCCGAATGCGTTGCAGCCGCTGCTGTGCTTCGATTGACGCCGGATCGGGCGGCGCATCGGCCGATACCGCCGTAGCCGTCTCTGGGCCGCGGGAAGACGCCGATGCCTGATGGCGGAGGCGGTTCAGCACCGTCTGCGCCTCACCCAGATCCCGGTTGTCCTGCGTGGCGCCGGTGGGACGCCCGTTACTCGGCGGAGGCGGTAACGCCCGCGCAATAATGGCTGCCGAACCAGCCGGAAATGCTGCTGAGCCAGCAGTGACCTGCGAGGGGGGCGAATTCCTGCTTGCATATTGCGTGTCGGCGGCCGGCGAAGTGGATGGTTTCTGGTGCGCCGCCGCATGCTCGATCTCGAGCAGCTGCGTCGCCTTGCGCGACGCCGCGAGTTGCGCGGCCTTCTCCGCCGCAACCTTCTCGGCCGCGGCTCTATCAGCCGCGATCTTTTGCGCCGCTTCCTGCTCGGCCTTTTGCCGTTGCGCCGCTAGCTGCTGCGCCTGCGCCGCTTCCACCGCTGCCCTCCGCGCGACTTCCTCCTCGGCTTTTTGCCGTTGCGCTGCACTCTGCTGCGCCTGCGCCTCCGCCGCCGCCTGCTGTGCCGCTGCCTGTTCGGCAGCCTTCTGCGCGGCAGCCTGTTCCGCAGCCGCCCGTTCCTCCGCTGCCTTCTGCGCCGCCGCAACCTGCGCCGCTTTCTGTTCGGCTGCCGCCTTGCGGGCCGCTTCCTGCCGC
>Ga0134128_10007773_pt1 | contig 12940 bp, 9 predicted proteins | sample KB31754_FD_96462 | JGI IMG/M metagenome (GOLD analysis project Ga0134128, IMG submission 96462) | Terrestrial soil microbial communities with excess Nitrogen fertilizer from Kellogg Biological Station, Michigan, USA - KB3-175-4 | ecosystem: Environmental > Terrestrial > Soil > Unclassified ...
GAAGAGTCTTGGACGTCGATCCGCCACGCCGAATACCGATGTGCGAATAATGTGGAAAAATGTCGGCGGCTTCTCGAAACCAGCTGCCTTTTCCGATTGACTTCGAAACTCAGATGTCTCCGATCGCGTTCGCCTTGAGCCCGGAATGCTGTTCGGCTTCCTTCGGAAACACCGTTCATCTTCGCCGGAATCCGCAATTCCGGACCACAGGGCCCGCAGAGCGTGTTCTAATATTGGCGGTACCTGATGAGTGCTTCCAATTCAGCAATCGGAAGGCGGTCAAATAAATTCCGCATTCTACTTTCGACTCTCCTGTTCGTGAGTTTTGTTGCTGTGGCGTCAACACTCCAGGCCGCCCCTGCAAGAGCATCAGACCGCAGTCTCGCAGCCGGCATCAAAGCGACGCGTGAGCTAATCCGGCAAGGGAAGGTGGTTGGGGCGCTTCAGAATCTGGAAGCGATTGGGAGACGGTATCCGGACGACCCCGAGGCGAAACTCGCCATAGGAGAAGTATTCCAGGAACTCGCCGCGCTCAGGGCAGAACAGTTGCAAAGAGTAGCCCCGGATTCGGCGGCAGCTCACGAGCTCCTGGGGAAATCCCTGGAATCGCGAGGAAAGCTAATGGAAGCGTTGGCGGAGTATCGGTACGCTTTGGAAAAGGGTCCAGCCATTCCCGGCTTGCATTTTCTGATCGGTAATCTGGAGTGGAAGCTCAGGAAGTTCAATGCGGCAGAAGCGGAATTGCTGAGGGAGCTAAATCTCAATCCGCATCATGCGGAGGCGAATCTTCGAATGGGGCAGATTCTCCTCGTAGTTCAGCGTGACCAGCCCTTACGCGCGGTGGCTTATTTGAGAGAGGCAACAGCAGACGACAAGAGCTTGCTCGAAGCGCATCGCGAGCTGGGTAAAGCCTTGCGCCTTTCGCACAAGTTTCAAGAAGCGCTCAAGGAACTGCAGTTTGTAGCGGCACAACGTCCGAACGATAATTTCGTGCATGCCCAGCTTGCGGCGGTTTACAAGGAATTGGGCGATCGCGAGCGAGCCCGCCAGGAAATTGAGATTCACGCGCGGATTTTGAGGCAAAGACTGCAGGCATCGCAAAGGATGCGGACTCAGCAGGCGCATTAATGACTGGCCTCAGGGCGGCCTTGGAGAAGAGCTTGAACTCGATCTATGGAATCCCGGAGCCCAGGACGTTCGGGAGTCAAGGCAAATGCGGCCCGGTAAGAGGCGAGCGCGGGACCGTAGTCCCCTTCAAATTCATATGCTTTAGCCTGAACGATGAGTCCGGCCGGGGAATCCGGATACTTCTCGCCCACTTCGTTTAGCAGAGAGGTTCCATAGGTTGCATACGTTTCAGCTAAAATCCGGAGAGCTTCGGCGTTTGAGGGATCCCGCTTTAGGAGCTGCTCGAGAATTTCAAACCCTCGTATAAAATCGTGACGGGCGAGTTTAGTTGTTCCTAACCAGAACATTACTTCCGGCTCCTCCGGATGCAGGAGGTTAGCTCTCGCGAGATGAGCGTCAGCCATAGCGAACTGATTCATTCGATATAAGTCAATCCCCAAGAACAGCTGGGAAACCCAAAGAGAATGGTCGAGTTTTATGGCATGCTGAAAGGCTTCCGCGGCCGATGTGAACTTGTTCTGTAAATGTCGAACCAAGCCTAAACGTTGATAGAGCATTGCGTCGTCAGGATGTACTGAGACAAGCTGATCGTATATTGCCTCAGCTGACGGAAAATCTTTGGCAAGCTCGGCGTTTCGGGCAGCGGTTAAGTCTGGCGGAGACCTGACTTGCTGCCCGAACAAGAGGGCGGCTAGCATTATATTTCCAGCAAAAAGAGTGGTCAAAACAATAACTTTAAAGCAAATTGAATTTGCCGTTGTGATGTGTCCGTGTCAGTAATTGAGCCAAAAGTCGTATCGCCCAAAGTGTTATCCGGCAAGCTAAAGTTAACGTTGTTGAAGATATTAAAGAATTCAGCGCGGAACTGCAGTCGGAACCGCTCGGTTAAATTAAAGTTCTTGAAAGCGCCCAGATCGGTGTTGTGAAAAGCCGGCCCATGCAGCGCATTACGGCCAAGGTTTCCGAATGTGTACTGTGGAGCAACGGCAAAAGCCCCGGTATTAAAAAAGGCGCCGCCCGGGCCATATGTCGATTTAAACCCCGACGGAAACGGATCACCAACTAAGTCGGGCCGTTGCGCATTGGAGCGAGCTCCATTATTAGCGTTGTCGAAGTTAATCCCGATGTTAAGGGCGCGGCCAGTTTCGAGCGTGGTAATTCCGGCGACCTCCCAGCCGCCGAGCGCATATTTCACGAGCCGATTGGAACTACCCGCTCCAGGAACCACGTAGACATAGCTCGCGTTGAAAACTTGCCGCTGATCGAATCCGGAATCGCCAAGATCACATTTGATACATGCGTCATTCTGAGGAGACGATCCACCGAATTCGGAATTGAGGTCGATAGAATGCGACCAGGCGTAAGAACCAAGGAGGCTAAATCCTTTTGAAAAACGCTTTTCGACCTTAACAGTAAGCGCTTGGTAGCGGGAGGTGGCGATATTTTTCAATTCGCTGAAGGCTCCAGCGAAAGGCCACTCCCGCCGAGGGTCAGGGTCCCCCGGGCCTGGCGGCGCATCATTCGAGTTCAAAAAGCTGCTTAGATGAGTACCCTTCGAGCCCTGATAGTTTATTTCGAGTAAGACATCCTGAGCGAATTGATGCTCCACGCCAAGGTTCCAATTCTGCATGTACGGTGTTTTAAGATCGCGTGAAACCGTGTGCTGATTCTGAGGTGTACTGGATGCTGGATCAAATGTCAGGAATAAACCCTCCGTAGGAATCAGCGGACTACCGGGAATATTGAGACCAGTCAAATTGTCCGAGACCGAGAAGGGCCAGCCGCCACGTGAAGAACTCCACTCCCAAGAATAGTTGGAGTTGTAAAAGATACCGTAGGACGAGCGGAGCGTCGTGTTTGGCGCTATGAGATAGGCGAAACCGATCCGAGGCGCGAAATCCTTATAGCGCGGATCCGCGATCTGAGGGCGCACGTTAGCCGGTTGCCCGGTAATCGGATTGGTGGAGGCCCATATAAACTGTCCGGTCAAGGTATCGAATCCGCTAAGACGGCCACGAATGTGATGCGGCCACTGATCGTATTCCCACCGAAGGCCAAGGTTTAGGGTCAGCTTTGAGTTCACCTTGAAGTCATCTTGAATGTAGATGTGGTGCAGAAATTGCCGGAGGTCCAGATCGTCCTGGCCAACAATCCGACTAGCAGTAGACGGAAGGCCCAGCAGAAAGCTGGCAAACGCCTGCCCAGAGTTGTTCACGTTCTGCGGATCCGCGGTTGGCGTGGACGTGTAACCGAAGTTACTGAATACTGAGTCGTGAAATATACGGAGCCGCGTCAGGTCGTAGCCCAAGGTGAAACTGTGACGGCCGATGACCTTATTCAGGCTGATTGAACCTTGGTAAGTGAAATCAGGGCCGTTAACCAGATTGCCCAGGTTCGGCCCAGCGTAACCGCTGATTCCGAAGTTGATCGGATAATCGAAGTTTCGAAAGTTCAAGGGCGTATTGGTTAGTCCTGCATCCCGATACACGTTAATGAAGTGTTCAGTTGGCCCCTGGCCAAGGTTAGCGCGAAGGTATCCAAAGCGGAAGTTCAAGATAGTACTGGGGTTAAACAGGTGAACGTCATTTAAGACGGCGCCGATATAATCGTTGAAAGTACCCTGAAATGCTTTTGGAAGGTTTCCGGGAGCAGTCTCGCTGAGATTTGATTTCGAAAAACGTGCGTAGAAATTGTTCTTGTCCGACAGCCTCTGGTCAATGCGAAGGTTGATTTGATCGTCATCCCGAGCTGTGCTTCGCGTGTCCACATAGTTACTGGTTTGACCCGCAAGGAGTGTCGTTGGAAACCAGTAATTGGCATACGCAGTGGCATACGGCTTAATCAGAGCCGCCGGCACGATATTCCCGGCGAATGGGTCGCGGATGAGGTTTCCGGTCAGCGGGTCAACCCGGGTCGAATACGGATTATAAATAGTTGGCGCTACATTTCCGGCCTGATCGTGGGACAGATCGCCACCGATCATTGCTGGGGTAGGCACCGTTTGAAAGGACGTGTTTCCCCTTCGAATGCGCGTTCCCTCGTAATTGAAAAACCAGAAGGTTTTATCGTGACCGTTGTAGATCTTAGGGATTTGAACTGGGCCGCCTACTGTGAAGCCAAATTGATTTTGCCGGAATTCCGGTATGTTGGAGGCGAAGTAATTGCGTGAATCAAACTTGTCGTTGCGCAGAAACTCGTAAACGGTTCCGTGGTACTGGTTCGTACCGGCCTTAATCATTATGTTGATGTTGGCGCCAGCAGCCGCGCCATACTGGGCGCCTGTATTTGTCGAAATCCTAAATTCCTGGATGGCATCCACTGAGGGGTGAATTGCGGCGGTCTTAAAGAAAGATCCGTTGTTGTACATCCCGTCTAGAGCATAATAGCTGTTGTCGCTTCGATCCCCCGCAACCGCGAATGTCTCTCCTTGAATCGTTTCGGCCCCGGCGCTGGTGCCACGAACCGCGCCAGGGGTTAAGCGGGTTAGATCGTTGAAATTGCGGCCGTTGAGTGGCAGTTCAACGATCTGAGTATTCGAAATAACAGTGCCTACGCTACTTTCCTCGGTCTGAAGGAGAGCGCCTTGGGCCTGAACCTCCACCTGCTGATTCACCTGACCTACGGTGAGGTGAAAATTGAGCGTAACGGCTGCGGAGACATCGAGTTTGATGTTATCTTGCACCTGCTGTGTGAAGTTCGGCGCCGTAACTTCGACACGATACACGCCAGGCACAAGCGACCGCGCGGCGAAGTTACCTTGTGCGTCCGACGTAACGTCGCGAGGCACATTCGTTCCTTTGTTGATGACTTTGACGCTAGCGTCGGGAACCACTGCCCCAGCCGGGTCCGTGATACTCCCAACAATTGTGCCGAGTTCTGTAGATTGGGCCTGCAAAAACTGCGGGACGACTGCAAGAGCGACTACGAACAGAAATGACAGAAGAGTGCGGACGACGCGATACTGCATCCTAGTTCTCCCCCAGCTTCTAACTGTTTAGTACTAGCCTGCAAGAAGCGTATCATTACTATTTACGCCTGCCAAGGATTTTTTTGAGTCCTCCTTTCCAGGCAAATTCGATGGCGATATTGCGGATTCGTGGATAGAATAGCCCTTGACGGCGTGTAAAGAAGGTATAAGGGCAATTAACAGGAGCCGGCAGAGAGATGAACCAGCTTCAAAAGGCTATCTCAGCCGGATTATTGGCGACAGGGATACTCTGGGCTGCTGTGGCGTCCCGAGCGTTACTAGTCCGCCAGGCACGACTTTCGATCGATAAGAACGAGTTTGGGAAGGCCCTTGCGCTTCTGGATGAGGGCAAAAAGATGGATGCCCGTGACGCGGAGATCTCATATCTGCGGGGCTACGTGCTGTACCGCCAGCATGAGTTTGAAGCCGCTAAGGAAGAATTCAAGACAACAATCAATCTTGCGCCGCCCGGTCTTCAAAGCAGATATCTACTCGGGCGCATGGCCCAATTGCAGGGCCGGTACGGCGAAGCAATCCGCTGGCTTGAACCATGTGCCCGGGCTAATCCGCCCATCGAGGACGCGCCCGCGCGGATCAGCAAATTGTATTGGGATACAGGCCAGGTGGAGGAGGCCCGGAGTTGGATCGCGAAAGCTCTTACTTTGACTCCGTGGGACGGAAGCTTACACTACAGACTCGGCCGCATTTACCAGCAAGCCGGACAGGGTGAACTGGCGAGCCGAGAGTTCACCGAAAGCATAAAGAGTAAGACGGCCGACGCGGAGGGGGTTCGAAAGCTGATGGAGTGTTCGAGGGCTTTGGCGTCGCACGACATGGTGTCTGCGCTCCGAATCCGCGGTGAGTTTCTCAATGACCCGCGGTTGGATCCGGACCTTCTGGTGGCACTAGGAACCGATTTCGCAACTGCGGGTGCGCTGGGGCAGGCAGTCGGTCTATACGAATTGGCCGCTGCCCGCGATTCCCAATCTTTTCAGGCTCAGTTTAATGTTGGGTTGGCAAAGCTCAATATGAAAGAACCGGCGGCGGCGGTGGCGCCCCTAAAGGCCAGCTTGCAACTTCTGCCGGTTTCGAAGCAAGCAAATGCGGCGCTTGCTCTGGCGTATGTCATGCAGGGAAAGTTCAAGGAGTCGGTGGATCCGCTTCAGGTAGCCTGGGAGGCCGACCCTGAAGACAGAAAAACAGCCGGACTACTGAGTCTCGCCTATTATCGAAGCGGCGCCGCATCGAAAGCCGTTCCGATCCTCCGGCAAACCCTCGAGAAATCCAAAGATGATCCCAAAGTTTATTTCCTCTTGATTGACTGCCTTAATGCAACAGAGAAGCAGGAGGAGGCCCTGGCGGTGTCCGATGAGGCGCTAAGGCTTTTCCCGGATCTTGCGAAATCCTGGCTTGGTAAAGCGCAACAGCTTGCCCGCCTTGGAAGATATCACGAGGCTGGACCACTGTTTGCGAAAGCAGCCGAACTCGCCCCTGGCGAGGTCGAGCCGTTGCTGGGCTTAGGCGAGGCGCAGCAAAAAGATGGCAAGTATCAGGCTGCTCTTGCATCCTATCAGCGGGCTTTGGAAAAGGACGGTGACCTGACCGCTACGCTCGGCGCCGCCAGGAGCCTGGTTTTCTTGAATCGTTTGGCGGAAGCACGCACCCTATTGGAGCAATCTGCTGTAAAGAACCGGAGCAGTAGCCAATTGCATTTTGAGTTGTCGCGAGTCTATGCGCGCCTGGGCGAGAAGGGGCTCGCAGAGGAGCAAACGCGGATTGTGCAGCAGTTGCGAGCGCAGACCGGACAAGAGGATCGGAGTGCGAGCGCTCCTCGATGAATGCACCGGGAATATTATTGGTAGCATTGTCCGCGGCCGGCGCAGTTTTGCCGCTGTTTTCCATTCACGAAAATGAACCGCCAAATGTGACTTTCGAAGATGTGGCGGGCAAAGCTGGCATCCGAACGCTAACCGTCTCCGGAGGAAAAAAGAAAAACTATGTACTTGAAGTAAACGGTAGCGGGATTTGTTGGTTCGACTACAACAACGACGGCTACGTAGATCTATACCTGGTGAACGGTTCCACCCTCGAGCAATTACAGCATAAGAGCCGGGCTCCTGGTAACGAGCACAATCATCTATATCGCAACAACGGCAATGGAACTTTCACCGATGTAACTGAGAGCGCACACGCGGAGGGAAACGGATGGGGCTTCGGATGCGCCGCCGCGGACTACGACAACGACGGCAACACAGATTTACTCGTCACAACCTTCGGGCCGAATATTCTCTACCACAATAACGGGGACGGTACGTTCACGGACGTATCGAACCGGTCGGGTCTGGCAGGAGGCAATATATGGCACACGGGAGCGGCGTTTGCGGATTATGATGGCGACGGATTGTTGGACGTGTACATTGCTGGATATCTCGACTTCAATGTGCTTCATCCGGAACTGAAGACGTGCGAGTATCGTGGCGTTCAGGTGCACGCGTGCGGTCCCCTCGGCTATAAAGGCGCTCCCGACGCGCTTTATCACAACAATGGGGACGGAACATTCACAGACGTGACGATGAAGGCAAAGGTTGTGGACCGGGCTTTGTACTTCGGCTTTTCAGTGGTATTTGAAGATCTGGACGGCGACGAGCGCCCGGATATCTTCGTGGCGAACGATTCGAATCCGAACTACTTCTACCGGAATCGAGGCGACGGCACATTCGAAGAAAACGCAATGGCGGCGGGGCTCGCCTACAATAGCGATGGTAAGGAGATGTCCAGTATGGGCATTGCGGTAGGCGATTACGACAACGATGGGCGAACCGATTTATTCGTGACAACCTTTGCCAACGACAATTATGTGTTGTTCCATAACGACGGGAAAGGACTTTTCTCGGATATGTCGTTTCAATCGGGTGTAGGCGAGTCAACGGTTTCGTTTCTTGGCTGGGGCGCCTTTTTCGTGGATTATGACAACGACGGATTTAAGGATCTGTTTGCGGCGAACGGGCATGTGTATCCGGAAGTAGATGGCAAACTGAATCGCGAGGTCTATCGTGAGCCTCTGCTGCTGTTTCACAATTCAAAGAATGGCAAATTTCAGGAAAGCGATGAAGCTGCCGGTTTGCGCCGTCTGCCTGCTCATTCAGCGCGAGGGGCGGCTTACTGCGACTATGACAACGATGGAGACCTCGACATCGCGGTATCGAATATCGATGAGCGGCCTCAGTTGCTCAGGAACGAAGGCGGTAATCGCAAACATTGGCTTGAAATGCGCCTCGTCGGGACCAGGAGCAACCGCGATGCCATCGGTGCGCGGGTAAAAGTGCGAGCCGGAGAAATCGTCCAGTGGGACCGCGTCCGTACCGGAGGCAGCTACATCTCAGGGAATGATCTACGGCTTCATTTCGGCCTTGAGGATCACGATTCGGCTGATTCGATTGAAATACGTTGGCCAAGCGGCGCAATAGAAAAGCTTGAGAACGTCCCGGCAAATCGGGTTCTCACGATTCAAGAAGGCAAGGGCGTCGTGCGCTCTCTGGCTCCTTCAAAGCCGTCTTGATTTATATATGATGGTGTCGATAGCAATGAGGCATCGGAGACTGGAAACAATGCCGGGCCGCCTCTAAAACCCCAAAGCCAATGAAACGCAGAGTTGTCCTCCGCTCCCTGATGAGCATCCCAGCCGCAGTTGCAATTCCGGCGAACCTTTTTGCACAACAAACAGAAGGAAAGACGGCTATCCGCGAGAAGGGTGTTCCGGCCGGACCTCCCGTGATTGCGCCGGGCCCGAGTGAGACACCGGTTACTCCCGTCACTCGTGCGGACGCGGCAGCCGACATGATGATTAGAACTTTCAATGCGGAGCAGTTTTCCGCATTATCGAAGTTCAGCGAATTGGTGGCTCCCTCCCAGGAAGATGTTCCCGGGGCACGTGAGGGGGACGTTCCTGAGTTTCTCGATTTTTTAATCGGCGATTCCCCACAAGATACTATTCATTTGTATAGGCAAGGTCTCGATCAGCTAAATGCCGAGGCTCGCCGAAGATATGGCAAACCATTTGGAGATATCGGGCCCGACGATGCTCAACCGATACTCTCGCCTTTGGACCAACCCTGGGAATTTAATGCGCCCAGCGAGTCACTTCCCAAGTTCCTTCGCACGGCGAGGGGTGACATCATCAAAGCGACGCTGAATTCAAGAAGCTACATTATGGCTGTGTCGCAGTCGCGTAGAAGTCGTCAAGGTTCTGGTTTGTATTGGTATCCCATTGAGTAGAAAACATGCCCGGCAACGAATTTGACGTTTTAATCATTGGTTCGGGTGCGTCGGGCGGAACTGTCGCCCGGCGACTCACGCAGAAAGGCATTCGCTGCCTGATGCTCAATGCCGGACCAGCAGTTGACTTTCAACGTGACCGGGTTTTGAAGAAAGTGTATGATTTGCCTTACCGCGGCTTCGGCCAGCCCGGGCGTTTCCCCGATTTGCGGTGGGCCGACGAGTACAACGGGAACGTCTGGGCGGACGCGAAAAAGAATCCCTATACATACGATCCAGGGCGGCCTTACGAATGGGTTCGCGTTCGCCTTGTTGGTGGACGCACATTGTTCTGGGGCCGATGGTCTCTTCGATTGAGCGATTACGAATTCAAGTGCAAGGACCATGATGGTTTCGGCGAGAACTGGCCCATTGAATACAAAGATATTGCACCTTACTACGATCGTGTGGAACCCATTCTGCGGGTGTCCGGCCGGAATGAGGGCTGGCCTCAATCGCCCGATGGAGTTTTCATCGAGGATAACTCTCCCGATAGCCGCAGTATTCAACGTTTCAAGGAGTCGGCAAAGCGCCTGCACATCCCCACAAGCAAGGCCAGGCTTGCCACCGGACAACTTGCCAGTTCTGTAAACCGGTTTCTTCCAGATGCGCTAGCCACGGGACGGCTGCAAATCGTGGCGAATGCCGTCGTTCGTGAAATCGCGATTGACCGCAATACTGGTTTGGCTAACGGGGCGCATTTCATTGATCGAGAGACAAAGCAGCAGTACCATGCGAAAGCGCGCGCGGTCGTGCTGGGTGCATCCACGCTTGAAAGTACTCGCATCCTCTTAAATTCCGGCATAGCCAATTCGAGCGGAGTCCTGGGGCACTACCTTTTCGATCAGTTCTATATCACGGACGTAGTCAGTTGCGTGGTGCCGGAGGCTCGTGGTGGACGCCCCGCAAGAGGTCTGATGGGCGGCGACGGGTATGTGCCGCGGTTCCGCAATCTGAACGAACGCGACAAGCGATTCATTCGCGGTTACGCCTACGTATTTAATAGTGGAAACACGCCCAGTCATCAGTATCTGCCTGGGTACGGAGACTCGCTCCTGAAAAAAATCAACCAGATCGAGGGAGCCGGGTTCAGCGTGTGGACTATGGGCGAGACGCTTCCCCGTTACGAGAATCACGTTCGCATCGACAACTCAGTCGTCGACGAGTGGGGCATTCCAGCTTTGCATGTCAGCCAGAAGTACTCGGAGAACGAGTTCGCGATGGCAAAAGATTCGATGGAAACGGCGGAAGAATTGTGTCGTGGCGCCGGCTTCGAAGTCCTTACCAAACACTGGGAGATGATTCCGCCCGGAGCGAGCATTCACGAATTGGGCACCTGCCGGATGGGAAATAATCCGAAGACTTCGGTTCTCAACAAGTTCAATCAGACTCACGATATTAAGAATCTGTTCGTTGTAGACGGGGGCGCCTTTGTGACCGGCGGCTCTCAAAACCCGACACTGACGATTTGTGCCCTTGCCATGCGGTCAGCCGACTACCTGGCAGAACAGATGCGTACGGGGGTGATTTGAAGATCTGCTTGCTGGCGCTGTTTTCAGCCGTCGCAGTCTTCGCAGACGATCCGTCCACGGCGCCCATTCAACCGATTCCGTTCAGCCATAAACAGCACACGGTTGCGGCGCATCTCAAATGCAACGAGTGCCATAAAATGCCTGATCCCGGCGAAATACAAACGATACCGAAAGCGAAGACCTGTATGGCATGCCACCAGACCATCAAAGCCGATGGCCCCGACATTAAGAACCTCCGGGGGTACGCAGACTCTAACTGGCCCATCCCCTGGATCCGCGTTTACGAGATTCCGGGGTTCGTAAACTTCAGCCATAAGATCCACCTGGATCGCGGCGCGTCCTGTCAGACTTGTCATGGCCCAGTTGCAAAAAGAGATCGCCTTTGGCGGGAAACAGATATCAGCATGGGGGGCTGCGTAGCATGTCATCAGGCAAACAAAGCGTCCGTGGATTGTGGCTTCTGTCATGATCTTCAGCATTAGGAGGTGAGTTGGTGGTCGAACTCTTGACGCGGCGCAGTCTGCTGAAGGCAAGCGGAGGCCTGCTGGCGCTCCAGAAGCACGACGCTTCCGACCGGCTTGGATTGAATTGCTTACTGGATTCGAACGAGACGTCTGCGCGGCGCACCCTTCATGCCGCACGCCAGGCGGGTTTCCGTCGGATTCAGGTGTACTTCGACTGGGTGCATGCCGATGAAGCTTACCTTCACGGTTTACCACGCTGGGTGAACGAGGAAGATCTGCAAGTGGACGTGCTTGGAGCCTACGTAAACTGCGTGGCACCGAGCATCCTTATCATGGGCACTCGCGCTCAAGACCTTGACCGGGCTATCGAGTTGGCGCCGGAACTCGGTGCCAAACGCTTGACTGCTTGGACCGGCGGGTACGGTCCGGCGCTTATGGCGGCAGACGCTCGGAACTTTACGCCGACCGCTTCGGACGCGATTTTGAGAACACTTGAACCACGGTTCAAACGACTGGAAGAGCAGAAGCTTCGGCTTGCGCTCGAATCCTACATCACATTAGCGTGTCCTGACGCGTCCAGCCTGCGACGACTGCTCGACCGTACGCCACACTTTATCAACGCAGTTTTCGACCCACCAAATCTGACACCCATCGCTCTGTATGGACACCGCGACGAGGTACTGCGCGAGATGTTGAAGACGTTAAAAGACCGGGTTGGCGTCGTGCATTGGAAGGACTTCCGACTGGCCAGAGATGGCCAATCTTATGATCTGCCAGGACCGTTGGGTGGCGTAATGAACTACTCGCTCTTTCTCAAATGCGTAAAGCAACTTCCTTCCGATACGCCGATCATGGCGGAGCATATCTCTCCAGCGCAGTATTCGGAATTTCGTTCGAAATTGAAGCCTATCTTTGTTCGTGCGTTGGCCGAATGATCGAGAGCGCTTCGGCTATGGTGGTTTTCTGACTTTCGGCGCTTAGTTCTCCTCCACGTATGGTCCAGGAACCGGATCTGCTTGGATCCGGCAGTGCCCGGCGAATAGCTGGGGAGAGAATAGCGGACAGCCGTATTACTCGGTCTTGCCCCGCTCGCGACGCGCGCTGGCGGCTTCCGAGCATCAACAGAAGCAGATTGAGCAATGGTTGGCGGCACTGGGCACACCGCAGCAGGCCGCGTTCCGGTGCCGCATCGCTCTGATGCCCGGCCGAGGTGAATCGGAAGTAGCGATCGCCTCTAAGTTGCAGCCTAAGGGCCGTGTATTCCGCTGCCGTGCCGACGCTCCCAACCGTGATCTTTACTCCCGCCAGTACTGCGTGCGGGTTCCGGGGGAGGCGAACGGATTTTCGCGATAGCCCGGAATCGTGTTCACCTTCACGCGGAAATCCGCAATAGACGCTGATTTCGGTATTCGAAGGCGGCCCAGTTCGGCGGTTTAATTTGGCCCACCCAGAAAGGGACGGGTACTCTGATTCGGGCAAGGCTCGAACGGAGGGGACTCGTTGGACTGGAGAGCAAAGGTGGAGCTATTCGAACA
>Ga0134128_10007774_pt1 | contig 12937 bp, 9 predicted proteins | sample KB31754_FD_96462 | JGI IMG/M metagenome (GOLD analysis project Ga0134128, IMG submission 96462) | Terrestrial soil microbial communities with excess Nitrogen fertilizer from Kellogg Biological Station, Michigan, USA - KB3-175-4 | ecosystem: Environmental > Terrestrial > Soil > Unclassified ...
CCGGCCAGGGCCCGCTGCCGCTGGGCTCGGCGCTGGCTCTGGCCGCCGGGCTGGCCGAGGGCCTGGCCGCGATCCACGCGGCCGACGTGGCGCACCGCGACCTCAAGCCGTCCAACGTGCTGCTGGCCAGGGACGGCCCGCGCATCATCGACTTCGGCATCTCGCGCGCCGCCGACGCCACCGCGCTGACCCGCACCGGCTGGGTCAGCGGCTCGCCGGGGTTCATGTCCCCGGAGCAGGCCGACGGTCTGGCAGCCGGGGCGCCCAGCGACATGTTCAGCCTGGGTGCGGTGCTGGCCTACGCGGCCAGCGGGCGGGAGCCGTTCGGGACCGGCCCGGCGACGGCGCTGCTGTACCGGGTCGTGCACGCCCCGCCCGAGCTGACCCTGGTGCCGGTGCCGCTGCGCCCGCTGGTCGAGCGCTGCCTGGCCAAGGACCCAACCCAGCGGCCGGGCGCGACCGAGTTGCTGGCCGAGCTGGGCCCGGCCCGCCCGGCCGCTGACTGGCTGCCCTGGACCGCGGGCCGTCTGGGCGGCCCGGTGCCGACCGAGCCGGCTCAGGCCGGGGCGGGCTGGCCCGGCCCAGGCGACCCGCGAACCGTGACCTCCGCGCCGCAGCCGCACCCGCCGTACCTCCCGCCAGCGCCGTGGCCAGCCGCCCAGCCGGGTCCGGGGCCGGTCGGGCCACCGGGGCCGGCCGCACCATGGCCGGGCGGACCGCAAGGGCTGGGCGGGGCACCGGGCCCGCTGGTGCCAGGGCTGGAGCTGGCCGGCTCGCCGACCCGGCCGATGCCCCGGCGGGCGGCCCGGTTCTGGCCCGTCGCGGTGATCGCGGCCGTCGCCGTGGCGGCCGCCGGGGTATTCGTGTCTCACCGGCTGACCGGCGGGTCGCCAACCCGGATCGCGGCCGCGCCGCCGGCCCCGGCCAGCTCGGCCACGGGATCTGCCGGGACTGAGGCCACCCGGGGCACCGCCTGGACGCGCTACCAGGACCCGAGCGGGTTCTCCGTCGACCTGCCCCCCGGCTGGGCGGAGAGCACGCAGAAGGCCGACGAGACGTATTTCACCGGCACCCCGGCTGGGTACGTGGTGGTGGTTGCCTGGACCACCCATCCCCGGAGCAACCAGGTCGCCGACTGGCGGCAGCAGTCGGCCGGCAAAGCGGCCGCCGACCCGACCTACCGGAAGATCAGCATCCGGCCGGTCGCCTACCGCGGCTGGGGCGCGGCCGACTGGCAGTTCACCAACATTTACCAGGGCCAGCTGACCAGGGTCACCGACCTGGGGTTCATCGTCCGGCCCAGGCGCCTGGGCTACGCCATCGAGATGTACGGCCCGGCGGCCGGCTGGCAGTCCGTCTACGACCGCGTCTGGGGCCGGCTGACCCGCAGCTTCACGCCCGCGGGCTGAGCCGGACATGGAAAACCCGGCTCGCCAGGAGCCGGGTGGTCAATAGATTGATCATAACGCCGGGGCGGCCCGGCGGATTCCGCGCTACCAGCCGTCGGGCTTGCGGCAGGAGTCGACCAGCTCGGGGCGGCCCTGCGGGCCGCGGATGGCCATCGGCGCGGCTCGAATCGTGGACGGCGGCGTCCAGCCGGGCGGTGCAGTAGACCAGCCTGCTCACCTCGGCGCCGTTCCAGCTGGAGCGGCGGCCGGTCAGCCGGAGGCGGCGAAGATGGCCAGGCTGTGCAGGGCGCCAGGGCCGCTGCCGATGGAGGTGCTGAGCAGGCCAGGGGGCAGGTCCACGGGGACCGGGAGGTCGCTGTTGGCGGTGCTGCCGGTGCCCAGCTGACCGCTGCTGTTCTCGCCCCAGGCGAGCAGGGCGCCGGTGGTGGTCAGGGCCAGGCTGCTGAAGCAGCCGGAGGCGATGGACTTGATCGAGACGCCAGTGGGCAGCTTGACCCCGACCGGCTTGTCGCTGCTGGTGGTGGTGCCGGTGCCGAGCTGGCCGGCGTTGTTGTTGCCCCAGGCGAGCACGCCGCCCTTGGAGAACAGCGCCGTGCTGTGGTCGCAGCCGGCGAACAGGCTGGTGATCGTGCCGGGCCCGGGCCCGCGGAACAGGAGGGGGACCAGGACGGGCGTGGCCGTACTGGTGGTGCTGTCGTTGCCGAGCTGGCCCTCGTCATTCTGGCCCCAGCCGAACAGCCCGTCCTTGGTGCTGGCCAGGCTGTAGTCACAGCCCCCGGCGACGATGCTGGCCTTGTCGCCCGAGGGCAGCTTGACCTGGACCGGCGTGTGGCGGTTCTTGGCCGTGCCGTCGCCGAGCTGGCCGCGGGAGTTGTAGCCCCAGGCATACAGCTTGCCGGTGCTGGTGATGGCCAGGCTGTGGTAGCAGCCGGTGCTGATCGCCGTCACCTTGGTGCCCTTGGGCAGCTTGACCTGGACCGGCGTGCGGCGGTTCTTGGTCGTGCCGTCACCGAGCTGGCCGTACTTGTTCAGGCCCCAGGCCAGCACGGTGCCCTTGGAGGTCAGGGCCAGGTCGTGGGCGCAGCCGGCCCGGATGGAGGTCAGCTTGGTGCCCTTGGGCAGCTTGACCGCGACCGGCTTGGTCCTGACGGTCGCGGTACCGCCGTCACCCAGGGTGCCGAAGGTGTCGTCACCCCAGGCCAGCGCGGTGCCCTTGGAGGTGAGGGCGACGCTGTCCTGGCAGCCGGCCCTGGCGGCGGTGACGGTGACGCCGGACGGCAGCTTGACCTGGACCGGGATGTCGCTGAGCGGGGTGCGGGTGCCGACGCCCAGCTCACCGTCGTTGTTGGTGCCCCAGGCCCGCATGGTGACGGCGGGCGCGAGGGTCCGGCTGGGGTCGGGCGCCCGCACCGCCTCGGCGGCGATCCGGGTGGCGGCCGCCGCGGGCTGCTGGCCCGGCTGCGCGGCGGCCATGATGGCCAGGGCGGCCGGCAGCACCGCCGCCCCCGCTATGGCCGCTGCCCGCCCCCGGCTGACCTGCCAGTACCTGCCGTCCTGAGTGGCCCGCCGTGTGGCCCGATGAGTAGCCCGCTCCCCCATGGCGCCCCGCCCTCCGCCCCGTCTGCCATTCGACCGAAAGACCAGGTCAAACGATATGCCATGACATGACCAATAGCCATACATGACCATTTCATTATCGATATAAGGCGGTGCGTACGGGGCCGCTCGCGCTTATTACAGGCCGCCGGGCCAGGTGATCGACTCCGGGGCGACCAGCGGGGTGCCGACCTCGAGCTGGATCTGGGCGTGCTTGGTCAGCGGGACGTCGCGGGGGTTGCCGGTGAACACCTGCCCGTTGTAGATCGCGGTGACGTGGCCGTGCGCGGGCCCGACCTGCCCCGGCCCGAGCGGCTGGCCCCACTCGTCGAAGAACTCGCCCAGCGTGTAGCCGCGGTGCACCGGCGACTCGATGTGGATGATCCCGTCCGCGGCGTGCGTGTGCAGCCAGTAAAAGCAGTTCCCGGTGTCCACGAACGCGCCCTGGGCGGTCTGCTGGGCCTTCGCGCCCGGCACCCCGATCCCCGCCGGGACCTGGCGCGGGGTGCCGTTCACGAACACGGTCAGGTGGGCGTGGATGTGGAACAGCGTCTGCTCGCTGGTCTGGCAGCTGATGCCGTCGACGGTATGCCCGGTGGCGATGGTGGCGGTGCTGGCCAGCCCGGTGCCGGCGGGCATCGGGACGCCCTCGGGGCCCAGTGGCCCGGCCGCGGGGGCGGTCCGCAGGTGGCCCAGCGAGCTGAGCGCGGTCAGCTCGGAGTGCGGGGGCGCCCCGGTGCCGGGGGTGGTGCTCGGGGTGCTGCCGCCGGTCACGGCCAGCGTGATGCCGACCGCCGCCCCGGCCGCGACCACGGCCGCGGCCGCCCCGCCCAGCCAGCGGTTGCGGCGCCTGCGGCGCGCCTCGGCGGCGCGCTGCCGGGCGATCCTGGCCCGGGCCTGCTCCCGGTTCCTGTTGCTCTTGGACACTGCTCCCCCGTCTTGGGCGGCCCGGTCTACTATCTGTGTACGTAGATAGTAGCATTGCCCTGCGGGCGTGGCCGGGCCGCCGCGCGGCGCCCGTATGCTGGCCAAGGACGCCGGGAGGTGACGTGCGCGGGTTCGGTGACCTGGAGCAGGTGATCATGCAGCGGGTGTGGGACCACGACCGCCCCGTGACCGTGCGGGAGCTGTTCGACGAGCTGGCCCGCGAGCGGGCCATCGCCTACACGACCGTGATGACAACGATGGACAACCTGCACCGCAAGGGCTGGCTGGACCGGGAGAAGGAAGGCAAGGCCTACCGCTACACGGCCACCGCCAGCCAGGCCGAGTACAGCGCGCGGCTGATGCAGGAGGCGCTGGCCGACGGCGGGAACACCGAGGCGGTGCTCAGCCACTTCGTGGCCCGGATGGACGGCGCCGAGTCCGAGGCGCTGCGCGCCGTGGTGGCCCGGCTGACGGAGCGGCGGCCGCGGTGAGGCCCGCGCTGCTGGTCTTCGGCTACGCGCTGGCGGTGGCCTGGCTGGCGCCGCCACTGCTGGCCCGGCTGACCGCCCGCGGCATCAGCGCCCGGCTCGGCCTGGCCGCCTGGCTGACCGCCATGGCCAGTGCGGTCGCCTCGGCCATCGCGGCCCTGCAGTTCCTGATCCAGGCGGCCATCACCGGCTGGCCCAACCTGGCCGAGGCCGTCTGCCGCTCGGTCACCGGCAGCGCGTGCGCGCCGACGGTGTACAAGAGCGCGGCGTTCGAGGTCGGGCTGGCCGCGGCCGCGCTGCTCGGCACGCTGACCGCGGCGGTGCTGAGCTGGCGCTACGGGCGCAGCGTGCAGCGGGCCCGGCGGCGCACCAGGGCCCATGCCGAGCTGGCCCGGATTGCCGGCCGCAGCCTGCCCGGTGAGGTGTCGGGCGCCATGTCGGGCCCTCTGTCCGGCGCTCTGTCCGGCGCGGGCTCGGCCATGGTGCTGGACGCCGAGCAGCCGGTCGCCTACTGCGTGCCGGGCCGCCCGGCCGCGATCGTGCTCAGCAGCGGGGCGCTGGCCGTGCTCGACCCGGCCCAGCTCACCGCGGTGCTGGCCCACGAGCGCGCCCACCTGGCCGGACGCCACCACCTGCTGACCGGGCTGACCAGGGCCCTGTCGGCCTGTTTCCCGGCCGTGCCGCTGTTCACCCGCGGCGCCGAGGAGGTGGCCCGGCTGGCCGAGATGCGCGCCGACGACGCCGCGGTCCGCCGCAGCGGGCGGCCGACGCTGATCGCCGCTCTGCTGGCCATGGGCACGGGCACGGCGGTGCCGGCCGCGGCGCTGGGCATGCCGGCGGCGGCGCTGGGCGCGGCCACCTGCGCGGTGGCCTCACGGGTGCAGCGGCTGCTGGACCCGCCGGACCGGGGCCTGCTGGTGCGGTACGGGCTGGCCCTGGCTGGTGTGACGCTGCTGCTGGTTCTGGCCTCGGTCATCCTGGCCGGCTACGCCGCCCCGCTCGCCACCCACGCCCTCGCGCTGCTCTGAGCCGTCGCGGCGCCCCGCCCCTCCGGCGCTGGCCGCCCCCCGCCGGCGCTGCCCGCCCCAGGCACTCAGTTTCATGATCACCCGGACTTTTCAGTCATTATGACCGAAAAGTCCGGGTGATCATGAATGCGGCTCGGGCGGGCGGTGGGGCGGGGCGGGTCAGGGGTGCAGGAGGGGCAGGACGTGCTCCAGGTGCGGGACGGCCGGCTCGCGGACCACGTAGTTGGTGATGCCCAGCTCGGCCGCCTGGCGGCGGAGCTGGGCGGCCATCTGCTCGTAGCTGCCGATGAGCAGGAACGGCGTGCCGGCCAGGTCGGCGGCCGACACGCTGGGGATCTCGGCGCCGACGTCGGCCAGCGCGGCGTCGCGATCGTCGGTCACCGTGACCACCTGCACCAGCGCCTCCAGGCTCGGCGTACGGCCGACCCGGCCGGCCCGGTCGGCCTCGGCCCGGATCAGGTCGAGCTGGCCGCGCAGGTCGGCGGCCGACCAGCGGACCTCGTGCTGGTGCCCGTCGGGCCGCGTCCGGCCCAGCCCGGCCAGGGCGACCACGTCGGCCCGGCGGGCGGCGGCGCGCAGCAGCCCCGGGTGCCCGCCGCCGATGACCAGGCTGACCGGGGCGGCGCCCGCCGGCACGCCGTCCAGCCGGGCGTCCCGCAGCGCGAGGTACTGGCCGTCCAGGGTGACGGGCTGCCCGGCCAGCAGCCCAGCCACCGCCTCGGCGAACTCGGCCAGCCGCCCGGCCCGGTCGGGCGGAGAGGGCCGGGTGCGGCCGATGTCGGCCCACTCGCGCGGGGTGTGCCCGGCGCCGATGCCGAGCACCACCCGGCCCGGCGCGAGCAGGCTCAAGGTGGCGGCGTCGGCGGCCACGTGCATGGGCTCTCGGACTCCGGCCTGGACCACGTAGGTGCCCAGCCGCAGGGTGTGGGTGACGGCCGCGGCGGCGCCCAGGGCGGGCCACGGCGAGGCCCCGTTGCCGGGATGGTCGCCCATCAGCAGCGCGGCGAAGCCCGCCGCCTCCAGGCGGCGGGCCAGCGCCAGCCACGAATCCAGGTCGGCGGGCTCGGCCTGCACGCTCACGCTGATGCCGGCGGGCCCGGCTGGTCCGGTCGGCTCGGTGGTATCGGCGGTGTCGGTCACGAGCACGAACCTGCCGCCCCGCGCCGGGTCAGGGCAAGGCCGTTCTGCCCTGCGCTAATAATTCGGCCCAGCGTGATCGACCCAGCGCGAATCGGTCAGGCCAGCAGGTCCCGGGCGGCGGCCGCGATGTGCTGGGCGTCGATCCCGGCCGCGGCCAGCAGCTCCTCGCTGGTCCCCGAGCCGGGCAGCTGGCGCACGGCCAGGTGGGCCACCCGCAGCGTCTGCGGCCCGGCCTCCAGCAGCGCCGCCGTCACCGCGGAGCCCAGCCCGCCCGCCGGGTGATGGTCCTCGGCTATCACCAGGCGGCCGCCGGTGGCGGCCACGGCGGCCAGCAGCGTCTCGGTGTCCACCGGCTTGACCGAGTACAGGTCGATGACCCTGGCGCTGATCCCGTCGGCGGCCAGCCGGTCGGCCGCGGCCAGGCAGGCGTGCAGGGTGACCCCGGCGCCGATCAGGGCCACGGTGTCGCCATCCCCGGAGCGCAGCACCTTAGAGCCGCCCACCGGGAACGTCTCCCCGGTCTCGTACAGCACCGGGTAGGCGCCCCGGGTGGTGCGCAGGTAGCTGACGCCGGGCCGGTCGGCCATGGCCCGGACCAGGGCCGCGGTGCTGGTGGCGTCACTCGGGTAGAGCACCGTGGAGCCCTGCACGGCGCGCATCATGGCCAGGTCCTCGAGCGCCATCTGGGACGGCCCGTCGGCGCCGATCTCCACGCCCGCGTGCGAGCCTGACAGCCGGATGCTGGCCTGGGAGATGGCGGCCATCCGGATGAAGTCGTAGGCCCGGGTGAAGAAGGCGGCGAAGGTCGACGCGAACGGCACGTAGTGCCGGACGCCGAGCCCGACCGCCGCCGCGACCATCTGCTGCTCGGCGATGAACATCTCGAAGTACCGGCCGGGGAAGGCCTTGGCGAACTCGTCGGCGTGGGTCGAGTTGCTGACCTCGCCGTCCAGCGCCACCACCTCGGGCCGCTCGCCGCCCAGCGCGACCAGGGCGTCGCCGTAGGCCTTGCGGGTCGCGACCTTGTCGCCCAGCGCGTACTCCGGGGCGGCCGGCGGGCCGCCGTCCGGCCCCGTCGCCGGAGCGGGCGGGGCGACCGCCGCGCCGGGATCCGGCCGAGGCCCGCGGACCACCAGGTCACGCTCGCCGCCCAGTTCGGCGATGGCCCTCGCGGCCATGTCGGGCGGGAACGGCCGGCCGTGCCAGCCCTCCTTGTCCTCCACCTCGGAGAACCCGCGGCCCTTGATGGTCCGGGCCAGGATCACCGTGGGCTGGCCCCCGGTGCCGTCGGCCGCGATGGCCATCGCCTCGTCGATCTCGGCCAGGTCGTGGCCGCCGACGGTCAGCACCCTGGCACCGAAGGCCTCGGCCCGCCGGGCGTAGGCGTCCAGGTTCCACTCCAGCTCGGTCGGCCCGCGCTGGCCCAGCCGGTTCACGTCCACCATCGCGATCAGGTTGGACAGCTGGTAGTAGGCCGCCTTGTCGATGGCCTCCCAGATGGAGCCCTCGGCCAGCTCGCTGTCCCCGCACAGCACCCACACCTTGTACGGGAGCTGGTCCAGGTACTTGCCGGCCAGCGCCACGCCCACCCCGTCGGGCAGGCCCTGGCCCAGCGAGCCGGTGGCCACGTCGACCCACGGCAGGACCGGAGTGGGATGTCCCTCCAGCCGCGACCCGAAGCGCCGGTACCCGGTCATCAGCTCCTCGTCCGACACCACGCCCGCGGCCTTGAAGACCGAGTACAGCAGCGGCGAGGCGTGCCCCTTGGAAAAGATCAGGTGGTCGTTGCCGGGGGCGTGCGGGTGGTCCCAGTCGTAGTGCAGATGCCGGCTGACGAGCACGGCCAGCAGGTCGGCCGCGGACATGCTGGACGTGGGGTGGCCGGAACCCGCGCTGGTGCTTGACCGGACCGAGTCGACGCGCAGCTGCGCGGCCAGCTCGGCCGCGGTGGCCAGGTCAATCCCGGTGAGCGGCGTGCTGGTGGTCATGTCAGGAATCCCTTTAAGTGGCTGCTTATCTCGTGCGGGCGTTCAGCCCTGCCGGGCTCCCTACCCAGGAGCGGCCGGGCTACCCGGCCACGGCCCGGAGCCCGGGCGGGCGGGGTCCGGGCCGCCGATACGATGCCGATTATGCGCTTCGCGATCGGGATCCCCCAGTTTTATTCGGACGGCGAGTTCGACCCGGCGGCGTTCCGGGCCTACCTGGCCCGCGCCGAGGAGCTGGGCTACGAGAGCGCCTGGACCCAGGAGCAGGTGCTCGGAGCCGGCCCGCAGCTGGGCGCTATCGAGACCATGACCTATGCGGCCGCGTGCACCTCCCGGCTGCGGCTGGGCTGCGCGGTGCTGGTGTCCACGCTGCACACCCCGGTGCACCTGGCCAAGAGCCTGAGCACCCTGGACCAGCTCAGCCAGGGGCGGCTGGAGATCGGCGTGGGCACCGGCGGCAAGCGGCGCCCGTTCGCCGCCTTCGGCCTGGACGCCGACCGGTACGTGGCCCGGTTCAGCGAGGGCGTGGCGCTGATGAAGGCGCTGTGGACCGAGCCGCGCGTCACCTTCGACGGGGAGTTCTGGCAGCTCCAGGACGCGGCGATGGAGCCCAAGCCGGTCCAGAAGCCGTACCCGCCGCTGTGGCTGGGCGGCTCGGGCGAGCCGGCGCTGCGCCGCGCGGTCCGGATCGGCACCGGATTCTTCGGCGCCGGGTCCACGCCCACGGACCGGTTCGCGGCCCAGGTGGAGATCGTCAGGCAGGCGCTGGCGCAGGCCGGGCCGCAGTCCGGGCGGCCGGGCGGCGAGTTCCCGATCGCCAAGCGCGTGTACCTCACCGTCGACGCCGACGCCGGCCGGGCCCGGCAGCGGGTCAACGACGCCCTGGAGCGGATCTACGGCCGCCGGGTCCCCGACATCGAGGCGGCCGCGATCGCGGGCACCCCGGCCGATTGCGTCCGCGAGCTGCGCCAGGTGGCGGCCGCGGGCGCGGAGCTGATCCTGTTCACGGCGCTGGTCGACCCGGCCGAGCACGCCGAGCGCATCGCCGGCGAGATCATCCCTCAGCTGGGCTAGCAGCTAGCCTGGCGCCCGGCCCGCCCGCCCGGCCGGCCCGCCCGGCCCGCCCGCCGGGTGCGGCCGGGATCAGGCCCCGCGGACCAGGTCGGCGATGGTGGCCAGATGCCGTATCTCGGTATGGAACAAGAAGGTGGTCAGCACCGTCTGCTTCCACCGCGGGATCTCATCGACGATCTTGGCCCACGGGCCGATCAGGGCCACGTCCTCCACCATCGCCGTGGGCACCGCCGCGATGGCCGACTTCTTGTCCCCGGCCAGGTAGTGGTCCTGGATGGTCTTCGCCTCCGCCTCGTAGCCCATCCGGACGAAGACCTCGTGGTGGAAGTTGAGGTCGCGGGCGCCCATGCCGCCGATGTACAGGGCCAGCGACGGGCGCACCTGGTCGGCGGCCCGCTCGATGTCGTCGTCGATGATGATCGCCATCGGGCCGCCGACCACGTCGAAGGTGGCGGCGGTGTGCCGGGCGCCGGGGCGGGCGAACCCCTCGGCCAGCGCGGCGGCGTAGAAGTCGTTCATCCGCGGCGAGAAGAAGATCAGGTTCCAGCCGTCGGCGATCTCCGCCGCCAGCGCGACGTTCTTGGGCCCCTCGGCCCCCAGGTAGATCGGGATCTCCGGGCGGTAGGGGTGCAGGATCGAGCGCAGCGGCTTGCCCAGCCCGGTGCCGCCGCGCAGCGGCAGCTGGTAGTGCCGGCCGTCGTAGCTGACCGGCTCGGTCCGGGCGATGACCGCGCGCAGGATCTCGATGTACTCCCTGGTCCGCTCCAGCGGGCGCGGGTAAGGCTGGCCGTACCAGCCCTCCACCACCTGCGGGTTGCTGGTGCCCACGCCGATGATGACCCGGCCCTGGGTCAGGTGGTCCATGGTCATGGCGGCCATGGCCAGGGTGGCCGGCGGCCGGGCCGACAGCTGGGAGATGCCGGTGCCCAGCTTGATCTGCGTGGTCCGCGAGCCCCACCAGGCCAGCGGCGTCCAGGCGTCACTCCCGTAGGCCTCGGCCGTCCAGACCTGATCGAAGCCCAGCCGGTCGGCGGCCGCGAACAGCTCGGCGGCGTGCGGCGGCGGCCCGGAGCTCCAGTAGCCGACGGTGGTGGCGATCCGCATGTCCGGCACGATACCGGCCTACCGCAGCCCGGCCAGGCGGCCGAGCGTCTCGTCGGCCTCCTTGACCAGCTCGGCCATGACCTCGGCCACCGGGCGCACCTCGGTCAGGCGGCCGATGATCTGCCCGGCCGGCATCGGCACGACGTCCGGTCGGCCGGACCGCATCAGCCGCTGATGCGCCTCGCTGACCAGCAGGTTCTGCAGCGGCATGGGCAGGGCCTCGGGTGCGCCCGGCTCGGCCCAGGCCTGGGTCCAGCGGTTGCGCAGCAGCCGGGCCGGCTTGCCGCTGTAGATCCGCGACCGCACGGTGTCCGACGAGGTGGCGGCCAGCAGCGCGTCGCGCATGGCGGGCGCGGCGGCGGTCAGCGAGTACTCCTGCGTCACCAGCCAGGCCGAGCCCATCCAGGCGCCGACCGCGCCCAGGGCCAGCGCCGCGGCGACCTGGCGGCCGCAGCCGATGCCGCCCGCGGCCAGCACCGGCACCGGCACCGCGTCCACGATCTCCGGCACCAGCACCATGCTGGCGATCTCCCCGGTGTGCCCGCCGGCCTCATACCCCTGGGCGACCACGATGTCCACGCCGCTGTCCACCTGGACTCGGGCGTGCTGGGCCTTGCCGGCCAGCGCGGCGACCAGCATGCCCCGCTCGTGCGCGGCCTCGATGATGTCGGGCGGCGGCGGGCCGAGCGCGTTGGCGATCAGCCGGGCCGGATGGGCCAGCGCCACCTCGACGTGCTGGCGGGCCACCGAGTGCAGCCAGCCGAGCACCCCGTCGCTGGCCCGCTTGCCGTCGGGCAGCGGCGGCACGCCCAGCTTCATCAGGGTCTGCTCGACGAAGTCGACGTGCCCGGGCGGGATCAGCGCGCTCAGGTCGGCCGGGGCCCCCTCGGCCGGCTGCCGGGCCGGCATCACGACGTCGATGCCGTAGGGCTTGCCGTCGGTGTGGGCGTCCATCCAGTCCAGCGCGGCGTCCAGCTCGGCCGGGTCGTTGAACCGGACGCAGCCCAGCACGCCCAGGCCGCCGGCCCGGCTGATCGCCGCGGCCACGTGCTCGGAGGGCGTGAAGCCCACGATCGGGTGCTCGATGTCGAGCAGGGTGCACAGCGAGGTCCGCACGGCTCTCCTCAGGTGTCCGCGGTGGTGGCCGGGGCGGGTGGTCGGGTGTGGGCGGGTGGTCGGGTGTGGGCGGGTGGGCGGGTGGATGGACTGGCAGGGTTACTTGCCGCGTGCTGGTGCGCCCACCCGTAGTCGGCCTTGCCCGCCGCCGTCCGGCCGATGGCGTCCACCAGCCAGATGCTGCGCGGCAGCTTGTAACCGGCGATCAGGCCGCGCAGGTGAGCCTCGATCGCGGCCAGGTCGGCGGGGCGCCCGGCGCGCAACTGCACCAGCGCCGCCACCCGCTGGCCCAGGCGCTCGTCGGGTACCCCGATGACCAGCGCGTCGAACACGTCGGGATGCGCCTTGAGCGCGCCCTCGACCTCCTCGGGGAACACCTTCTCGCCCCCGGTGTTCACGCACGTGTTGCCCCGGCCGAGCAGCGTCAGCCGCCCGTCCTCCTCGACCCGCGCGTAGTCCCCCGGCACCGCGTAGCGCCTGCCGTCCACCTCGGCGAACATGGCCGCCGTCCGGGCCGGGTCCTTGTAGTAGCCCAGCGGCACGTGCCCGCCCCTGGCGATCCGCCCGACCTGGCCGGGCCCGACCGGGCGGCCCTCGTCGTCGATCACGATCGTGTCCGGCCCCGGCGTCACCGTCGGCCCGCCCCGGTGCGCCGCGCCCGCGCTGAACCTGTCCATGCCGGTGAACCCGGTCTCGGTGGAGCCGATCGACTCGCTGATGACCACGTTCGGCAGCGCCGCCGCGCAGGCCTCCTTGACCGCGGGAGAGAACAGCGCCGCGCTGGAGGACAGCGACAGCAGGGACGAGCCGTCGTAGCCGCCGGCCCGGTAGGCCTCGATCAGCGGCCGGGCCATGGCGTCGCCGATGACCAGCATCAGGTTGACCCGGTGCCGCTCGATCGTGCGCCAGGCCTCGTCCGGGTCGAACCGCCGGGTCAGCACCACGGTGTCGCCGACGAACAGCGCGCCCAGCGTGGCCACCTGGGCCGCCCCGTGGATCAGCGGCGCGGCGCAGAGCCGGACCAGCCCGGGGCGGTCCCGGCCGCGCCGGGACTGCTCCCACTCGTCGGC
>Ga0134128_10007775_pt1 | contig 12936 bp, 12 predicted proteins | sample KB31754_FD_96462 | JGI IMG/M metagenome (GOLD analysis project Ga0134128, IMG submission 96462) | Terrestrial soil microbial communities with excess Nitrogen fertilizer from Kellogg Biological Station, Michigan, USA - KB3-175-4 | ecosystem: Environmental > Terrestrial > Soil > Unclassified ...
TCACGCACCGGCTGCACCCCGGCGACTGCGGAAACGGCAGCGGTGACCTCAGCCATGCGGATCTGCTTACCGACTTCCTCGCCATCCACGCTGATCGAGGGTTCGTCCGGGTCCGTACCGGAGACGATGACCGGCTTAACGCACGCGGCCGCCACGGCCTGCCCATCGGTAACCTCCACGCCGTTGTGCAGCATCCACCACGTCATCGCGCGGTACTGAGCGCCGGTGTCGAGGTAGCGGAGGCCGAGTCTGCGCGCCACGCCCTTGGACACGCTCGACTTACCCGAGCCGGACGGCCCATCCACCGCGACCACGATGGCCTTGTCAGTCACCTGGGCACCACGCTTTTCTCCTCGAACCCGACCCCCGGCCTGTTCCCGCGAGTAAAGGGTATCGGTGCTGACGGGGCGTCAGGTCAACTCCGTACGGTCCAGCCGCGCTCGGTCAGCCGCGCGGTCAGCGGCTCGGCGGACTCGGGCGCGACCTGGAGTGTGACCAGGCCGACCGGCTGTCCGGGCGAGTGCTCGATCCGCACGTCCTCGATGTTGACCCCGGCCGCTCCCGCCGCGGCGAAAAGCCGGGCCAGCTCACCGGGCGCGTCGCTGATGACGACGGGGACCGCGGCGTAGACGGCCCGTGGCGCGCCGTGCTTGCCGGGGATGCGGGACTGTCCGGCGTTACCGCGCTGCAGCAGTGCGACAAGCTCTTCACGCGCGGAGGAGCGTTTGTCGGTGTCCGGCGCAGCCAGTGCGCGTAACGCGCTGACGGCTGCGTTCAGGTCTGCCGCGTACTCCTCCAGCACGTCGGCCACCGCATTCGCGTTGGCGGAAAGGATTTCCTGCCACAGCTGCGGATCTCCGGCGGCGATCCTGGTCACATCGCGGACTCCGGGCCCGGCGATCCGCGCGGCGTCCTCGGATGCGTGCTCGAGGCGTGCAGCCATGATCGCCGAGACTACGTGCGGGGTGTGCGAGATGAGCGCGACCGCGTGGTCGTGATCCGCGGCGTCCATGACGACGGGAACCGCGCCACACAGCGAGATCAGTTCTAGCGCGCGGTTGAGCGCATCACGGCCTGTCTCTGCGGTCGGGGTGAGTACCCACGGCCGGCCGTCGAACAGGTCGGCCCGCGCACCGAGCGGACCGGTGATCTCGCGACCCGCGAGCGGGTGCCCGCCGATGTAGGTCTTTGGGTCCACGCCGTGCGCTGCGGCAGCGTCTTGCGGACCGGCCTTCACTGAGGCGACGTCGGTGTATGCGGCCGCGAGACCACGTCGCTGGGCGTCACCGAGCACCGTCGCGACGTGAGCTGGCGGTACCGCAATGACAGCCAGGTCCACGGGTACCGGCGGCTCCGATACGTCCCCTGCGCCGAGTGAGGCCGCAGTGCGCAACGTGGACTCGTCACGGTCGGCCAGATACACGGCGACGCCGCGACGCGTTAGGGCGAGCGCTACCGACGTGCCGATCAGACCGGTCCCGATGACCGCAGCTGTACGCATGCTCGCTACTGTGCGATATCCCGGCGCAGTGCGGTAGCCCCGCCCAGGTAGACATGCTGGATCTCTTGCTTCGAGCGCAGCGTCTCCACGTGCGCCAGGATCCGTACGACCCGCGGCAGCGCTCCCGGCACGGCGATCTCGGCCGCGCACAGCAGTGGCGTATCCACCAAACCCAGCTCCCGGGCGGCGAGCGCGGGGAACTCGCTGGTCAAGTCCGGGGTAGAGGTGAAGATCATCGAGATGACGTCGTCAGCGGTAAAGCCATTGGCCTCGAATATGGCGGTCACCAGCTCCGTGGTTCCCTTAAGCACGAGCTGCCGCTCGTCCGCGTCCACCTGCACAGCTCCGCGTACCGCGCGCACGGCCATCGCAGCCACCTCCCGTCTCCCCGATCGTCCTGGTCAGCCTAGCGACGTCACGACCGATGCCGCCAACCGCGAACAAATTTGTCCACTGGTTGGACAGCCGCGGCCGGCTCCACCCGCAAGGCTGGATTTGGCCGCGACGTAACCGGAAGCGCAACATTCGCCTGTTAAGCTGGTAGCCCGTGGATGACCGGCCGACCCCCACCCGGCCACTCGCTCGTAACGACCACGGGAGCCCCACGTTGGCAGTGTCCAGCCGTTCCGCAGCCCAGAGGAAACCTTCCGGACGCCCGACCAAGCATCTCTTCGTCACGGGGGGCGTCGCCTCCTCGCTCGGCAAGGGGTTGACCGCGTCCAGCCTCGGTGCGCTGCTCAAGGCGCGCGGGCTGCGGGTCACCATGCAGAAGCTGGACCCGTATCTCAACGTCGATCCGGGCACCATGAACCCCTTCCAGCACGGCGAGGTGTTCGTCACCGACGACGGCGCCGAGACCGATCTGGACATCGGCCACTACGAGCGCTTCCTCGACACCGACCTGCACGGCTTCGCGAACGTGACCACCGGGCAGGTGTACTCCTCGGTGATCGCCAAGGAGCGGCGCGGCGAGTACCTGGGCGACACGGTGCAGGTCATCCCGCACATCACCAATGAGATCAAGGCCCGCATCCTGGCCATGGACGCGGTCGAGGTGGACGGCGCGCCGGTCGACATCGTGATCACCGAGATCGGCGGCACCGTCGGCGACATCGAGTCGCTGCCGTTCCTCGAGGCGGCTCGGCAGGTGCGGCACGAGATCGGCCGCGGCAACTGCTTCTTCCTGCACATCTCGCTGGTCCCGTACCTCGGCCCGTCGGGCGAGCTGAAGACCAAGCCGACACAGCACTCGGTGGCCGCGCTGCGCTCCATCGGTATCCAGCCGGACGCGATCGTCTGCCGCGCGGACCGGCCGATCCCGGAGTCGATCAAGCGCAAGATCTCGCTGATGTGCGACGTCGACGAGGAGGCGGTGGCCACCGCGGCCGACGCGCCGTCGATCTACGACATCCCGAAGGTCCTGCACGCCGAGGGCCTGGACGCCTACGTGGTGCGCCGACTGGACCTGCCGTTCCGGGATGTGGACTGGCACGCCTGGGACGAACTGCTGCGCCGGGTGCACCGGCCAAAGCACGAGGTGACCGTCGCGCTGGTCGGCAAGTACATCGACCTGCCGGACGCGTACCTGTCGGTGACCGAGGCGCTGCGCGCGGGCGGATTCGCGAACGACGCGCGAGTGAAGATCAAGTGGGTGGCTTCAGACACCTGCGAGACGGACGCCGGCGCGGCAAAGCAACTCAAGGACGTCGACGCCGTGTGCGTCCCCGGCGGCTTCGGAGTGCGCGGCATCGAAGGCAAGATCAACGCGGTGAAGTACGCCCGCGAGCACAAACTGCCGACCCTCGGGCTGTGCCTCGGCCTTCAGTGCATGGTGATCGAGGCGGCGCGTCATCTGGCCGGGTTGGCCGGCGCCGGCTCCAGCGAGTTCGACGAGAACACCCCCGATCCGGTCATCTCGACCATGGCCGATCAGGTCGACATCGTCTCTGGTGAGGGCGACATGGGCGGCACGATGCGCCTTGGCCTGTACCCGGCGGTCCTGGCCGAGGGTTCGATCGTGCGCGAGCTGTACGGCGAGGCGAAGATCGACGAGCGACACCGGCACCGCTACGAGGTCAACAACGCCTACCGGGAGAAGATCGCGGCTGGCGGCCTGGTGTTTTCGGGGGCTTCTCCGGATGGCCGGCTGGTCGAGTTCATCGAACTGCCGCGCGAGACGCACCCGTACTTCGTGGCTACGCAGGCGCATCCGGAGCTGCGTTCCCGGCCGACCAGGCCGCACCCGCTGTTCGCCGGCCTGGTCGCGGCAGCGGTCGCGCGGCGTAACGGAAACAGCAGCGGCAGCAGCAATGGGAGCGGCAAGCAGCGCGCCTAGGCAGCGCGCGGTCGCGTAGATGACGCCGCGTAAGATCTCCAGCATGCCTTTCACATTGGCGGACAGCCCCGAGGAATGGCCGGTTGAGCTCACCGAAGACCTGGCGTCGGGTGGGATTACCACCTATCGCCGGGACCGGGTGCGCATGCCATCGGGTAAGGCACAGAAGCGCGAGTACACGCTGCATCCGGGCGCGGTAGCGGTTCTCGCGCTGGACGACGATACGGACCGCGTGCTGATCATCACGCAGTATCGGCACCCGGTACGGCATCGGCTGGTGGAGTTGCCCGCCGGCCTGCACGACAAGCGTGGCGACGGTGAGACGCCGCTGGAGGCCGCGCAGCGAGAACTGTGGGAGGAGACGGACCTGCGAGCAGCAGATTGGCGCGTGCTCGCGGACTTCTACAACACGGCGGGCTCATCGAACGAGGCGAGCCGGGTCTATCTGGCACGCGGCATCGAGACTGCGGACGGTGACCTGCACGACCGCGAGGACGAGGAAGCCGACATGCAGACGGAGTGGGTGCCGTTCGAGGACCTCCTGCAGGCTGTGCTGGCCGGGAAGGTCGGCACGGCGGCTACCGTCGTCGGAGTGCTAGCCCTGGCGGCGGCGCGGGGGCGCCCGGGAGGCCTCGACTCGCTGCGCCCCGCGGACGCGCCCTGGCCCGCGCGCCCGTTTTAGTCTCTGCGGTAGATGCCCGCCGCCAGCCTTCGAATCCAAGGCCGGGGGCGGGCTTTGCCATGGAGCAAGAGCCCGCGAGGCGACACTCCGTCCGGGCTTGCCGCAAACCCGACGCAGCGTGTAAGGCGTCTTTGACCATGTGGCGGAGCATGCGCGGATTAGGATTTCCACAACCGGCAACCGGCTCGTCCCGGTTAGGCACGGTTTCTCCGACATAGTCGTTTTCGCTCAAAGGACGATACGCCGTGAAGGTCGGTATTCCCCGCGAAGTCAAGAATCACGAGTACCGGGTCGCGATCACCCCGGCGGGTGTCCACGAGCTGACCCGCGCAGGGCACCAGGTGTTCGTCGAGGCCCAGGCCGGAGTCGGCTCCTCGATCCCGGACGCGGACTTCGCCGCCGCCGGGGCCGAGATCCTGCCGAGCGCCGACGAGGTGTGGGCGACCGGCGATCTGATCCTGAAGGTCAAGGAACCGGTGGCGAGCGAGTACCACCGCATCCGACGCGACCAAACGCTCTTCACCTACCTGCACCTGGCCGCATCGCGCGAGTGCACCGACGCGCTGCTGAACGCGGGCGTCACGGCGATCGCCTACGAGACGGTGCAGCTGCCGAACGGCTCACTGCCGCTGCTCGCGCCGATGTCCGAGGTCGCCGGGCGGCTGGCCCCGCAGGTCGGCGCGTACAACTTGATGCGCTTCTCGGGTGGTCGCGGTGTGCTGCCGGGCGGCGTGCCCGGCGTGGCGCCGGCAAAGGCGGTGGTGATCGGGGCGGGCGTGTCCGGTTGGCACGCCACGACGATCGCCGCCGGAATGGGCTTCGAGGTGACGCTGCTCGATCGCGACATCGCCAAGCTGCGCGAGGCCGAGAAGGTCTTCGGCAACCAGATCAAGACCCTGGCTTCGAACGCGTTCTCGCTGGAGCGTGCGGTGCTGGAGGCCGACCTGGTGATCGGCGCGGTGCTGATCCCCGGTGCCAAGGCGCCGAAGCTGGTGACCAACGAGCTGGTCTCGCGGATGAAGCCGGGTTCTGTGCTGGTGGATATCGCGATCGACCAGGGCGGCTGCTTTGAGGATTCGCGGCCGACCACGCACGCCGAGCCGACGTTCAAGGTGCACGAGTCGGTGTTCTACTGCGTCGCCAACATGCCGGGCGCGGTGGCGAACACCTCGACGTATGCGCTGACCAACGTCACGCTGCCGTACGCGCTTGAGCTGGCGAACCGGGGTTGGCGGGAAGCCTGCCGCGCCGATCACGCACTCGCGCTGGGCCTGAACACCCACGCCGGCGAGCTCACCTACGCGCCGGTAGCCGAGGCGCACAGCCTGCCGTCGCTGAAGCTTGACGAGGTCCTGGCCTGAGGGCCCTAAGACCGGCGCGAAAAACGCGGCGAGGATACAAGACTGGCCCGCGCTCTCGAATCAGAGCGCGGGCCAGTCTTGTATCGCTGCTGTGTATCGCTACTGCATGAGAACTCTTATTGCGCCCGATTACCGGTGAATCAGACCGGCGGATCAGATCTGAGGCGGCTGCTGCCAGGTCGGGGGCTGCTCTCCGGGCGGGGCGGTGGTTCCCGGCGGGATGTAGTGACCGCCCGGTGTGACGCCCTCCTGCGGCTGCGGGCCCTTGAAGGCTGCAGCGAAGTTGTTAAGGGTGCCGCCGGCCGCGGTGAACGCGAGGTACGCGAACACCGTCGCCACGACGCAGAGGATCAGACCGATGTAGGTGCCGAAGTCAGCGCCTGCGGACCCGAAGGCGTCCGACACCGACGGGTAGGTCAGCCAGCGAATCAACACAATGATCGTAGCGAGCAGCGAAGCCGCACCGATCGCGGCGAATCCGCCACGGAGGCTGATATTTTGCCCGACCGCCGGCAGCGCGACGAGTACGCCGATCGCGAACAGCAGCAACATCGGGAACCAGGCCCAGAAGCCGGTGTCCCAGGCGTTTGCGGATGCGCTACCGCCGGCGATGACCCCCAGTTCGCCCTTGAAGCTCACCGAATACCACGGCAGGAAACTGTCGATGAACGCGAGCAGTCCAACTATTGCCAGGACGCGCTCGGTGCGACCGAGCTTCGTCAGATCCATTTGCCCTTACCCCTCCTAGGTGCGCGCCGACTGGCGTCAGCGGGCGACCCGCGACTCCAGCGCGGGCTGCCATACTTGTACAGCCTGTGACCGCCCTCGGATAGGCTTCGTAAGCGAACCGTGCCCTTTAGTGCAGGCAAGGATCAACGGCCGGGCATTCTGGCCCCACCTTCCGTTCGCACAGCTGTTTCTGACTGGCCATCAGCGGCTCATCACACGTCCGACGAGTCGACCGAGACCGTCCTGTGATGATGATTTGTCGACGAAATCTCGTGACCCTGCGCGCGTTGCGCCACCAGAGCGACCTTTCCTTGCTGTAATTGGAGGGTGCCGCCTAGAGTCGAGGCACTCTGGCGTCAGGACGATGAATACATAGGTCGACAATTGGCGCCGCAACGGTGGACACTGCTGTCGGGGCACCGTCGGGGGCCTCGCCCCGTAAGCACTTGGGAGGATGACCGGCAGGTGAGCGAATCCACATACGCCGACCCGCAAACGGCGGCGCTCGCCGGAGGGAGCGGTCGAGGAGGAACTGTTGTGAGCAGCGGTGCGTGGACCGGCGACGTCGAGATCGACGACCCGTACGGCATCGACGACGAACTGCGTTTCGAGGACGGCTTCGATCCCGACGCGGAAATAGAGCCGGATCCCGAATACGCGGCCACCCTCGCGCCGGATCCGGCCACCCAGCGGCGCGAGCGGGTCGGTCCGACCGGCCGCCCGATGCCCAGGTTCCCCGCGCCCCGGCCCGCGCACGAGCACGGCCCCGCGAAGATCATCGCGATGTGCAACCAGAAGGGCGGGGTCGGCAAGACCACCTCGACCATCAATCTCGGTGCCGCGCTTGCCGAGTACGGTCGCAAGGTCCTGCTGGTGGACTTCGATCCGCAGGGCGCTCTGTCGGTTGGCCTCGGGGTCAACCCGATGGAGCTGGACCGCACCGTCTACAACCTGTTGATGGAGCGCGGCGTCAACATCGACGACATCCTGCTCAAGACGGTCACCCCGGGCATGGATCTGTTGCCGAGCAACATCGACCTGTCCGCGGCCGAGGTGCAACTGGTCACCGAGGTGGCCCGCGAGTCCTCGCTGGCACGTGCGCTCAAGCCGGCGATGTCCGAGTACGACTACATCATCATCGACTGCCAGCCGTCGCTCGGCCTGCTCACCGTCAACGCTCTGACTTCTGCGCACAGCGTGATCGTCCCGCTGGAGTGCGAGTTCTTCGCGCTGCGCGGCGTCGCGCTGCTCACCGAGACGATCGAGAAGGTGCGCGAGCGGCTGAATCCGGACCTTGAGCTCGACGGCATCCTGGCCACGATGTACGACGCGCGCACGGTACACAGCCGCGAGGTGCTGGCCCGGGTGGTGCAGGCGTTCGGCGACCAGGTATTCCACACGGTCATCGGCCGCACGGTGCGTTTCCCGGAGACCACGGTAGCCGGGGAGCCGATCACGTCGTACGCGTCGAGTTCGGTCGGCGCTGCCGCGTATCGCCAGCTCGCCAGGGAGGTGCTGGCGAGGTGCCCCGCCGAGTGAGGATGCCCGCTGCCGACGAGTTGTTCCGACCGACCGGCGCAGGCCACGGCGCCAGCGGCATAACCGGGCCGGCGCTGTCCACCGTGGGCAGCGCGGCACGCGCGGCGCGGCCGGGCACCGACCGGCTGCGCGCCGTGCCGGATCCGGTCGAGGAGGAGCCCGGCTACGAGGCCGAGGGCTACGCGCCCGGATACGAGGAAGCTCGGCCGCAGGACCAGCAGCCACGACCGGCCCGCGTACGCTCGACCTCGCGCCCCGCCGCGACCGCGGCGCGGGGCGCCAGTGGCCGGGAGCGGCACGACGAGAAGATCACCGTGTACGTCTCGCCCGAGGAACTGCTAGCGCTGGAACAGGCACGGATCATGCTGCGCGCGCAGCATGGCCTCGCGGTGGACCGGGGCCGGATCGTACGCGAGGCTATCGATCTGGTGCTGGCCGACTTCGATCAGAACGGCGAGAGCTCGCTGCTGGTCGAATCGCTGCGCGGGCACTAGCCCCGCTCTGGGACCCACTGGCACGAGCATCGCCGGGACCGCGCCCGGGCCAGGCGCGTTAGGCCCAGATGCAGGCCGACCGGCGTAATAGAGTTGAGTCTGTGGAACCGACCGAGCCCGTGCCGACGGCCGAACCCGAGTCGGCGGCCGAGCCCGCGCGGCCGCGCGACGCCGAGTCCGGTCGCGCCGTCGTGGTGCCCGATCCACAGTCAGTGCCTGATCAAAAGGCAGTGCCCGAGCAGGAACAGGCGCCCGAGCCCGATCGCGTTCCCACGCCCGGCGATGCGCTCACCGGCCGCGGCCGCGCCGACGCATTCCAGGTGCACCTCGAAGAGTTCGAGGGTCCGTTCGACCTGCTGCTGAGCCTCATCGCCAAGCACAAGCTGGACGTCACCACGCTCGCGCTATCCAAGGTCACCGACGAGTTCATCGCCTTCATCCACAGCAAGGGCTCGGACTGGGATCTGGACCAGGCCAGCGAGTTCCTGCTGGTTGCCGCCACGCTGCTTGACCTGAAAGCGGCCAGGCTGCTGCCCGCCGCCGAGGTCGAGGACGAAGAGGACCTGGCACTGCTCGAAGCGCGCGACCTGCTGTTCGCGCGTCTGCTCCAGTACCGCGCCTACAAGCAGGTCGCCACCGAACTGGCACAGCGTTACGCGTTCGGCTCGCTGCGTTTTCCGCGCTCGGTGCCGCTCGAGCCGGAGTTCAAGGAACTGCTGCCCGAGGTGCTGATCAGCCTTTCCCCTGAACAGTTCGCGGCGCTGGCGGTGCGCGCGATGACGCCGCGTCAGCCGCCGACCGTCTCGATCGAGCACATCCACCAGATGAGCGTGTCGATCCGCGATCAAGCAAACGTGATCGCGGAAAAGCTGCGCAGGCTGGGTACCGCGACGTTCCGGACGCTGATCGCGGACGCACCCGACACGATCCATATCGTCGCTCGCTTTCTGGCGCTGCTTGAGCTGTTCCGGGAGAAGGCGGTCGGCTTCGATCAGCTGGCTCCGTTCGGCGAGCTGACCGTGCGTTGGACCGGCAGCGACGAAGGCGAGATCGAGGTCGAGGAGGAGTTCGAGGGCACCGCGGCCGAACCGGACGACGAACGGCCGGTCACCCTCGCGGTAGTTCCGGCACAACGCACGCAGGAGGTATCCGAGTGAGCACCAGCAACGGCGAAGCACAGCCGGGCGGCGGGGCGGCGTTCTGGGCGGCACTCGGCGTGCGGATAGAGCCTGAGCCGGATGTGGCTGACGACATCGAGACCGAGACCGAGACGGCGTCGCCGACCGGTGCAGCGTACGAGCCAGCTGCCGATGCGGAGATCGAGCCCGAGGCCGAGGCCGCGCCCGAGGCACAGCCAGAGGTTGAGCCAGAGATCGAGGAAGCCGCTGTCGTCGATTCCGTTCTCGGCGAGGCGGACGAGGACGAAGAACAGCTGGAAACCGACGACGAGGATCCGCTCCCCGGAAAGATCGTCATCCCGGCGCAGTCCCAGGCTTCGATCGACGAGCTCGAGCCGCAGGAAGGCGAGTTCGTCGACGGCCTGGCCGCGCTGAACGAGGCGCTGGCCGAGAGCAGGCGGGCCCGCGAGAACGCCCCGCTCCCGGAACCGGCCTGGCAGCTGGCCGGCGAGCTTTCCGGAGCGTTGCCGCCGCTCAAGACCTGCCTTGAGGCGATCCTGATGGTGGTCGACGAACCGGTCACCGACGTCATGCTCGCGCAGGTGATCGAGCGGCCGAAGGGCGAGGTCGCCGAGGCGCTGCGGGCGCTGGCCGCGGAGTACACGGAGCAGAGCCGCGGCTTCGAACTGCGCGAGGTCGGCATCGGCGACGGCGCCGGCTCGGGCGCGACCGGCTGGCGGATCTACTCGCGGCCGCAGTGCGCCCCGGTGGTCGAGCGGTTCGTGCGCGACGGGCAGCAGGCCAAGCTCACGCAGGCCGCTTTGGAGACTTTGGCCGTGGTGGCCTATCGTCAGCCGGTCAGCCGCTCGAAGGTTTCCGCGATCCGCGGGGTCAACTGCGACGGTGTGATGCGGACCCTGTTGGCCCGCGGCCTGGTCGAGGAGTGCGGCACCGAGCACGAGACCGGCGCGCTGCTGTACCAGACGACCGGGTACTTCCTGGAGCGGATGGGTCTCAAGAGCCTGGATGAACTGCCCGAACTCGCTCCGCTGCTGCCCACGGCCGCGGAGATGGAGGAAGAGGCCTGACGGTCCGCCCGTGCGGCGCCGGCCCGCCAGAGCGCGACGAAGCCCGGCCTGACGCTGTGATTTACGCAGTTTGGGAACTATGCAGTTTGACGTGTTATGGAGACGAAGATGGAACGGCGCGCGACGCCCTTGCACGATCCGAACGAGGAGGGCGTGCGCCTGCAGAAGGTCCTGGCTGCCGCCGGGGTCGGTTCGCGCCGCGCCTGCGAGGAGTTGATCGAGCAGGGCCGGGTGACCGTGGACGGCAAGCGGGTCAACACCCAAGGCATGCGGGTGGACCCCGAGAAGGTGGTCATCCACGTGGACGGGATGCGTGTCGCTTCCGCGTCCGATTCGACCTACCTGGCGGTCAACAAGCCACAGGGCGTGCTCTCGACGATGACCGACCCTGAGGGCCGGCCGAATCTCGGCGATCTGGTGGAAGGCCGCGCGCAGCGGCTGTTCCACGTCGGCCGGCTCGACGCGGAGACCGAGGGTCTCATTCTGCTGATGAACGACGGCGAACTCGCGCACCGGCTGACCCATCCTTCCTACGGCGTGCAGAAGACATACGTCGCGCAGGTGGACGGCGTCATCCCGCGCGACCTGGGCAAGCGGCTGCGTGAAGGCATCCTGCTCGAGGACGGGCTGGCGCGGGTCGACAGCTTCAAGATGGTGGACGCGGTCGGCCGGCACGCGCTGGTCGAGGTGGTGCTGCACGAGGGCCGCAAGCACATCGTGCGGCGGCTGCTCGCGGAGGCCGGCTTCCCGGTGAACCGGCTGGTGCGCACCAAGTTCGGGCCGGTCTCGCTGGGTGACCAGCGGCCGGGCAAGGTGCGCGGGCTGACTCGCGAGGAGATCGGGGCGCTGTACAAGGCCGTCGGGATGTAAGCGTCCGCCAACGCCCGTCGGCTGCGCAAGCTGCGCTAGCTCATCACGCTGACGTGCGGATTCGCGCCTACTCTGGGGCCAGTCGATCACCGATCGACTGGCCCCTTCGCCTGCCCGTCGACAGCCGGTCAGTAAACTTAAGCGATTCGTTCTCTTGAATAGTTCGTGTTTAGGAAGGTAGGTTGGCGCCATGACCGCTCCCCGTGTTCCGACCGCCGCCGAGGAACTGCGCGGCGCCGGCCTGCGGGTGACGGCCGCCCGCGTCGCCCTGCTCGAAACCGTGCGGCACGGCGATCACCTCGGGGTCGAGGCGATCGCCGCCGGAGTGCGCGAGCGCGTGGGCCACATCTCCCTGCAGGCCGTGTACGAGGCTCTGGACGCGCTGGATGCGGCGGGTCTGGTGCGTCGCATCGAACCGGCAGGCAGTCCGGCCCGTTTCGAAGGCCGTGTCGGAGACAACCACCACCACATCGTGTGCCGGTCGTGCGGCGTCGTCGCGGACGTCGACTGCGCGGTCGGCGAGGCGCCCTGCCTTACCGCCTCCGACGAGCACGGTTTCGCGATAGACGAGGCCGAGGTCATCTACTGGGGCCTGTGTCCCGCCTGTTCCGCCGCGCCTGAGCCGCTGAATGACGCCGCTTGAGCCGTGGCCGACCGCCGCGATCCTCAAGCCCAGAGATCCGCCGATTCCGGAAGGATTCCCCATGACTGAAAACCACGACGCGATCGTCACCGATCCGAAGACCGAGGGCGAGAGCGGAGGCTGCCCGGTCGCGCACGGCCGCGCGCTGCACCCGACACAGGGCGGCGGAAACCGGCAATGGTGGCCCGAGCGGCTCAACCTGAAGATCTTGGCCAAGAACCCCGCGGTGGCCAACCCACTGGGCGCGGACTTCGACTACGCCGCGGCCTTCAGCTCCCTGGACCTGCCGGCCGTCAAACAGGACATCGCGCAGGTGCTGACCACCTCGCAGGACTGGTGGCCGGCCGACTTCGGCAACTACGGGCCCTTCATCATCCGGATGGCCTGGCACAGCGCCGGCACCTACCGGATCAGCGACGGGCGCGGCGGCGCCGGGGCCGGCCAGCAGCGCTTCGCCCCGCTCAACAGCTGGCCGGACAACGGCAACCTGGACAAGGCCCGCCGGCTGCTGTGGCCGATCAAGAAGAAGTACGGCCAGCAGATCTCCTGGGCCGACCTGATGGTCCTGGCCGGCAA
>Ga0134128_10007776_pt1 | contig 12934 bp, 8 predicted proteins | sample KB31754_FD_96462 | JGI IMG/M metagenome (GOLD analysis project Ga0134128, IMG submission 96462) | Terrestrial soil microbial communities with excess Nitrogen fertilizer from Kellogg Biological Station, Michigan, USA - KB3-175-4 | ecosystem: Environmental > Terrestrial > Soil > Unclassified ...
CACTGGGTCATTCCGAACATCAAGAACGCCAAGCTCAATGTCGACGTGGCGATCCCGCCCTCGAAGGCGAACGACTATACCGTTGTCGGTTTCGGCGCGGTCGGTATCGCCAAGGGTTCCAAGAACGCCGCCGTCGAGGCGATGCTCGCCGAGCTCAGCGGCCCCGAGCTCGAAATGGACGTGGCCAAGGCCGGCGGTGCGGTGCCGGGCTCGAAGGCAGCGGCCTCGATCCCCGAATTCCTCGCCTTCCCGCCAAGTGCCAATCTCTATTACCAGACGCTGCCGCACACCAAGGCGGTGCCGTCTCCGGCCAACTTCCAGGAAGTCGAGAAAATCTTCATCCGCTACTACACCGCGATGATGGCCGACGAAATCTCGATCGCCGATGGCTGCAAGCAGGCTGACGCCGAGCTCAACGATTCGTTCGCCCGTCTCAAGGCCTCGCTGAAGAGCTGAATGGCACGCCTCCTACAATAATGGACGTGCAACCTCGTCCCCCTCCCCCTTGAGGGGAGGGATCAAGGGTGGGGGTCGATCCAGTTGCGCAGTGCCAGTGGATCGACCCCCACCCGGCTGCCGCCACCCTCCCCTCAAGGGGGAGGGGGAATCTGCGGCGTACTCCACGACGGCCCGCCTCGCGGCGCAATGGTGACCAGATGACCGCAATCGCCGCACAAACGTCTGACCTGCGCTCGAGCCAGGCCCGGGCCGGATATCTGTTCGCATTCCCGGCGTTGGCGCTCTACTTCGTTTTCGTGCTGGCGCCCGTCGTCGTCACCGTCATCCTGAGCTTTGCCTATTACGATCCGCAGCTCGGCTCGCACTGGGTCGGGCTCGACAATTTCAAACGCTTCTTCTTCGACTTCCGGTCGAAGCAGATTTTCTGGAACACGCTGCGCTTCACGCTGTTTGCCGTCACCGGCAACGTCAGCGTCGGCCTGCTGCTGGCGCTGGCGCTTAACCGCGCCATGCCGGGCTGGCTGCTTTATTTCTTCCGGCTCGCCTTTTTCCTGCCGGTGATCATCGCGGCGGCGTTCGTCTCGATCGTCTGGGGCTATTTCTATCAGGACAACGGCATCTTCAATTACTACCTCAGAAGCCTCGACCTGCCGGCGGTGCACTGGCTAACCAGCGCCGCCAACGCCATGCCGTCCATCGTCTTCATGGACGTGTGGAAGAACACCGGCTTCTTCATGATCATCTTCATCGCCGCGCTGCAGGGCGTGCCGAAAACCATCATGGAAGCGGCGATCATGGATGGCACGTCGCCCTGGCGCCGCTTCTGGCGCATCACCCTGCCGTGGATTTCCCCTGTGGTGTTCTTCGCCATCGTCTATGCTTCAATCGGCGCGCTGCAGGTCTATGAATCCATCTATATCCTGACCAAGGGCGGACCGGGCGATGCGACGCGCTCGATGTCGATCAACATCGTCGAGGAAGCGTTCGGCTCCTTCCAGATCGGTTATGGCGCTTCTGTCGCGGTGGTCATGACCCTCGTCATCCTCGTCATCACCGGCGTGCAGCTCATCATCTCGCGCCGGCTGGTCAGGTATTAAGGATGGAAGTGAGGATGTCAGCCCTAACCTCTCCTTCGTCATGGCCGGGCTTGACCCGGCCACCCAGCACGCCGCACCGCGCTCCCAGCGCTGGCAGTCGAGCGCCGCGATACCGCTTTCACCGTTCGATCTTGCCGTTCGTCCGGTTGGGTGGCCGGGTCAAGCCCGGCCATGACGGCGGAGAGGGTGGAGTGTTCGGCAGAGGAACCGGAGCGGCCGTCTGATGCAAACCAAGGCCGCCACGCGCTGGATTGACCGGGCCATCATCGCTGTCATGGCGGTGCTCGGCATCTTCATGCTGCTGCCCTTCGCATGGCTGATCTCGATGTCGTTCCGCTCGGTCGCGGACGCCTACAAGATGCCGCCGAGTTTCATTCCGCCCAACCTCGATTTCACCAACTACCTCGCGGTGTGGAAATCGTCGGTGCCGTTCCTCCAGATCTATATGAACTCGGTCGAGATCGCTGTGCTTGTCACCGTCGGCCAGCTCATCACCTGCACGCTCGCGGCCTTCGCATTCTCGCGGCTGCAGTGGAAGGGCCGTGACACGCTGTTCTTCGTGCTGTTGGTCGGGCTGATGTTTCCGGCGCAGGTGACGATCCTGCCGATCTATCTCGGCTTCGCCAAAGTGGGGCTCATCAACAAGCCGATCGGGCTGGCATTGATGTACCTGACCTCAAGCTTCGGCGTCTTCCTGATGCGCCAGTTCATGCACTCACAGCCCAAGGCGCTTGAAGAGGCGGCGCTGATGGATGGCGCCGGCTATTTCAAGATTTTCTGGCGCATCTCGCTGCCGCAGTTGCGGCCGGCGCTGTCGGCGCTCGGCATCATCACCTTTACCCAGACCTGGAACTACTATTTCCAGGCCAAGGTGCTGCTCGGGCCGCAGGATGCGATGACCCTGCCGCTCGCCATGGATATCCTCCGCGGCTATCTCGGCCAGGGCAATCTCGCAGTGGTGATGGCCGCCATGAGCATGGCCGTGCTGCCGGTCATCCTGCTGTTCCTGCTGGCCCAGAAATTCGTCATCGAAGGCGTGACGATGTCGGGGATCAGGGGGTGAGACTTCCGTCCGCGGCGCATGACTTCGAGGTTCCATCGCCTCCCTCCCCCTTGAGGGGAGGGATCGAGGGCGGGGGTGGGCCAAAGACTCCGAGCTTGCCGCCCACCCCCACCCGGCTGCCACCACCCTCCCCTCAAGGGGGAGGGGAGCCTGCTGCGTCGCTTGCTGACTTCAACTCATTCCAAGGCCAAAAATAATGTGGGACGATCTCAAGTCCGTCGAGTCGCAGTTTGTCTATACGGGCGAGCGGACGCGCTATATCCGCTTTCCGCTCGGTGGCATCGGCTCGGGCGGCTTTTCCGTGTCGGGTTCAGGGCGGCTGGTCGACTGGTCGATCCGCAACCGGCCTGCGTTGCAGGGTTTTAATGGCTATTCGCACTTCGCCATCAAAGCGGAGCAGGACGGCAAGGTGCTGGATGCACGCGTCCTCAACGGCCCCTACGACGAGAACCCCTCCGGCGGCCCGGGCCTGAGGCCGATGTTTGACGGCTTTGGCCACGGCGCGATGCGGCAGACACTGGCCGGCGTGCCGCATTTCCGCGAAGTCGATTTTTACGGCCGCTTTCCGGCGGCGGACCTGGTGTTCAAGGATGCGCGCTTCCCAGGCGACGTGAGAATGACGGCGCTGTCGCCGTTCATTCCGCACAACGACCGCGATTCCTCGATGCCGGTGGCGATGTTCTCGTTCGAGCTGGTCAACACCACCAGCAAAGCTATCGACTACACACTGGCCGGCACGCTCGGCAATTACGGCAACAATTCCGGCCGCCACAGTTTTTCCAAGGCCGGCGGCGTTTCGGCGCTGCACCTGACCTCGTCCGATCCCGAGCAGGCCGAGGCAGATCGGGGCGACGTAAGCATCGCGACGGATGCCGAAAACGTCCAGCACCAGGATTTCCACTATCGCGGCCAGTGGTTCGACGACCTGACCATCTTCTGGAAGGACTTTGCGCAGTTCGGCCCGCTGCCCGAGCGCCACTACGATGCGCCACGCACCCGGCACATGCAGCAATTTCCCGAGCACGGTACGCTGGCGGCCAAGATCACCGTGTCGCCGGGCGAGCGCAAAACCGTGCGCTTCGTCATCTCGTGGAGTTTTCCGCAAGGCGATATCTACTGGGCTTTCCGCAACAAGCCGGACGGGCAGATTCCCAACCAGAAAACGCCGCTCTGGAAGAACTACTACGCGACGCAATGGGCCGATTCGACGGCGAGCGCCCGCGACGCGTTCGCGCGTTGGGATCAACTGACGGCCGGCACAAAAGCTTTCCGCGACAGCCTCTTTGGTTCGACCATGCCCGCGGCGATCAAGGATGCAGCGTCCTCGACGCTGGCGCTGCTCCGCACCGCGACCTGCATCCGGCTCGAGAACGGCGAACTCTGGGCCTGGGAGGGCCAGCACCGGCTCGATGGCTCCTGCGAGGGCTCGTGCACCCATGTCTGGAACTACCAGCAGGCGCTGTCGCACCTGTTCCCGGCGATCGAACGGACGCTGCGGGAAACCGAGTGGACCTATAACCAGCTTCCCTCGGGCGGCCTGACGTTCCGGCAGAAACTGCCGCTCGGCTCCGGTTTCGATGTCATCGGACCCTGCGCCGACGGGCATTTCGGCGCCATCATCAAAACCTTCCGCGAATGGCGGATGTCCGGCGATACCGAGTGGCTCAAGCGCTACTGGCCGCAGATCAGGCGGGCAATGGAATATGCCTGGTCGAAGGACAACGCCGACCAGTGGGACCCCGAGGAAACCGGCATCCTCTCCGGCCGGCAGCACCAGACCCTCGACATGGAGCTGTTCGGGCCCAACTCCTGGCTCGGCACGATGTATGTCGCGGCGCTGCTCGCGATGGCGAAGATGGCGGAAGCTGTCGGCGAGCCGGAACTGGCGGAAAAGTGCGAGCGGCTGGGTAAGGCCGGGGCGGCCTATATCGACGAAAAGCTCTACAATGGCCGATATTTTTTCCACGAGATCGACCTCTCCGATAAGTCGGTCATCGCCCGTTTCGATACCGGGCGCAATGCCGGCGTCCTCGCCGACAGTTTCATGAGCGCCTACTGGTCGGACGAGCATCAGGAAATAAAATATCAGTTCGGCGAGGGCTGCATCGCCGACCAGATCCTAGGCCAGTGGCACGCCGAGGTCGCGGGACTCGGGCTGTTCCTCGACGGGGGCAAGGTGGCCTCGGCGCTCAAGGCGGTGCATGCCGAAAATTTCCGCCCGACCCTCGCCGACCATTTCAATCCCTGCCGCAACTACGCCTTTGAGGATGAGGGCGGGTTGCTGATCGCCACCTACCCGAAGGGCACGCGCCAGCCGATGGTCGCGGCGCCCTATGCCGAGGAAGTGTGGACGGGCGTCGAATATGCCTCGGCCTCGCACATGATCATGCACGGCATGGTCGCAGAGGGGCTCGATGTGGTGCGCGCCGTGCGCAACCGGCACGATGGGGCACGGCGCAACCCCTGGAACGACATCGAGTGCGGTTCCTATTACGCCCGCTCGATGTCGGCCTGGCAGTTGGTCAATGCCTGGTCGGGCCTCCACGCCGACGCCATCGACGGCACGCTGCGCTTCGAGCCCAAGGCCACCGGCGACTACCGGCTGTTCTGGTCGGCCGGCAAGGCGTTCGGCGAGCTCGTCAGACAGGGCGAAAAGCTCAGCCTGAAAGTGCTCGGCGGCGAGGCTGACCTGTCGCGGGTTGCCGTCGATGATCGTATATTCCCCGGAATACGTCTTTCCGCCGGGCAATCGCTGGACCTCGTCTGAATGGCCAAAATAGAACTGAAATCGGTCCGCAAGAGTTTTCAGGCGGTCGAGGTGATCCATGGCGTCGACCTCACCATAGAGGACGGCGCCTTCACCATCCTCGTCGGCCCCTCCGGCTGCGGGAAGTCGACGCTGCTCCGGATGATGGCCGGTCTCGAAGAACTCACGGCAGGCGAAATAGATATCGACGGCGCCCGCTGCGACCACCTGCTGCCCTCGGCGCGCGGCATGGCGATGGTGTTTCAGTCCTACGCGCTCTACCCGCATATGTCGGTTGAAGAGAACCTGCGCTTCGGTCTCGAAAATCAGAAGCTGCCGAAGGCCGAGATTACTGAGCGTGTGGGCAAGGCCGCCGAAATTTTACAGATTTCGCATCTGCTGAAGCGCCGGCCAAACCAGCTTTCGGGCGGGCAGAGCCAGCGCGTCGCCATCGGCCGGGCCATCGTCAAGGAGCCCAAGGCGTTCCTGTTCGACGAACCTCTGTCGAACCTTGATGCAGAGTTGCGCGTAAAGATGCGCGGTGAACTGGTGGCGCTGCACAAGCGGCTCAAATCCACCATGGTCTATGTGACGCACGATCAGGTCGAGGCCATGACCATGGCCGACAAGATCGTCGTGCTGCGCGACGGGCTCATCGAGCAGGTGGGTTCGCCGGTTGAGCTCTATGCGCGGCCGGCCAACCAGTTCGTGGCGGGCTTTCTCGGCGCGCCGCAGATGAATTTTCTGCCCGGCATCGCAGGTGGGGCGGATGGGCTAAGCGTGACGGTCGATGGCGGACGCAGCACCGTGCAATTGACGCCGCGCGCGCGCCAGTTGGATGCCGGCGCGGCAGCAACGATCGGCGTCAGGCCGGAGCACCTCAGCCTCAGCACGACCGGGCCGCTGGCCGCAACGGTCGAAGCCGTCGAAATCCTTGGGGCCGAAACCATCGTTCATGCGCGGCTGGCTTCGGAGACGCCGATCACCGTTTCCTTCCGCGGCATTTCGGGCGTCGAACCGGGCGCCCCCATCCGCCTCGATTTCGACGACCGCTTCGTCCACGTGTTCGACGACAAGGGACAGACGCTGGCCCCGACACGCGCCTGGCAAGAGGACTACGTGCGGCAGGGGTGAGGTTTCTCCCGACTCGCCTGTTGTTGAGCCCAGCGATTTCAACCACCCGGCGTTCTTTGGGCCATCTTGGCGCGCGTGGCCGCGTCGTTGGACGGCCGTCAGCGCGCCTCCACTTTCCCCCTTGTCCTGATGCCGTTGCCCCGCTTTAGTGCGGCCCGCGTCAGTTCGTGCTGTCGCGCGTTCGAACCGGAAAAGTGGTGTCCACTTTTCCTGAACACGCTCCTTGAAGGAACCTCGCCATGGAATATCGCCTGCTCGGCCGTTCGGGCCTTAAAGTATCGACGATCGGTGTGGGGACCGTCACCTTCGGGGGCGATGGGCTGTGGGGCGATACAGACCTCAAGGGCGCGCAGCGTCAGGTCGATATGTGCCTTGATGCCGGCATCAACCTCATCGACACGGCCAATGTCTATAACATGGGGGTCTCGGAGGAGATCACCGGCGCGGTGCTCGGCGATGGCCGGCGCGCCCGCACGCTGCTGGCGACCAAGGTGCGCTTTCCGTTCGGCGAGGGACCCAACGACCAGGGCCTCTCCCGCTCCCACATCATTGCGCAGTGCGAGGCGAGCCTTAGGCGGCTGAGGACCGACCATATCGACCTTTATCAGGTGCACGAATGGGACGGGCAGACGCCAGTCGAAGAGACGATGGAAGCGCTCGATACGCTGATCAAATCGGGCAAGGTCCGCTATATCGGCTGCTCGAACTATTCCGGCTGGCACCTGATGAAGGCGCTCGGCGTCGCGGAAAAGCATGGCTACCAGCGCTTCGTCGCCCAGCAGATTCATTACACGCTGCAGGCCCGCGAGGCCGAATATGAGTTGCAGCCGATCACCATCGACCAGGGCCTCGGCATTCTGGTCTGGAGCCCGCTGGGCGGCGGGTGGCTGTCGGGCAAATACACGCGCAACAACAAGCCGACCGATGGCCGCCACGTGCGCGGCTTCAAGGAGCCGCCGATCCGCGATTGGGAGCTGCTCTGGGATATCGTCGACGTAATCAACGAGGTCGCCAGGGAACGCGGTGTCTCCGGCGCGGTGGTGTCGCTCGCCTGGCTGCTGCAGCGGCAGGGCGTGAGCTCGGTGATCGTCGGCGGGCGCACCGACGCGCAGTTCGCCGACAACCTCAAGGCGGCCGAACTGAAACTCACGGCCGAAGAAGCGGCCCGGCTCGATAAGGTCTCGCAGCCGCCGCTGATCTACCCCTATTGGCACCAGAGCTGGACGGCCTCGGGCCGCCTCGGCGAGGCTGATCTGGCGCTGCACAAGCCATACCTTGAGCAATAGGCCGGCATCTCCACACAGCACAGGTCATTCCCGCGAAAGCGGGAATCTCTGTTTCCTTGTGGGCCTCGTCGTTGATCGAACAGAGACTCCCGCTTTCGCGGGAGTGACCTGGTGGCAAGCTGGAAGACGGAGCTGACACTCTAGCCCCGCACATTAATGCTGACTGCAAATCTCAGCTTTGCTTGACAAAGACTAGAATAATTATAATCTGCTGCCCTCGACGTACCGTCCGAGGCAGGCGCAGGCCATTGATTTTCAATGGCAATCTCGCAGGTCACGGCTTCGTCTCAGGAACCGCCGAACATGCGTCTCACCCGCCAATCCAGCTATGCCGTCCGCACTCTGGTCTATTGCGCCGTCAATGCGCCCGAGTTGAGCCATGTGGCCGATATCGCCAAGGCGCATTCGATCTCCGAACTGTTTTTGTTCAAGCTGATCAAGCCGCTGGTGGAAGCCGGCCTGCTGGAGACGGTGCGCGGCCGGCACGGCGGCATCAGGCTCGGGCGCCCGGCGGACAAGATCACGCTGCTCGATTGCATCCGCCTCACGGAAGAGAATTTCGCCCTCGCCGAGTGTTTTGAGGGCGGCGACATCAGTTGCCCGCTGGTCTTCGGCTGCGATCTCAACGCCGCTTTGGGCGAGGCACTCAAGGCATTCTTCGATGTGCTCGAGAGCTATACGATCGCCGATCTCGCCGGCAAACGCCGCTCGCTCCGGGCCAGGCTCGGCCTTGGACTCGACGAATTCGAGTTCGCCGAAGCGGCTGCTAACTGAGCTACATTCGCTTTGATGGCGCGGGCGCAAAGGCGCCCACCCGCCGCTTCGCGTCGACCTCCCCCCAAACGCAGACATCGCGGCTCGATCGTCTCCCTCCCCCTTGAGGGGAGGGATCAAGGGTGGGGGTCGTGCCGCCAGCACGGTGCCGAGGGACGGACCACCACCCGGCTGCCGCCACCCTCCCCTCAAGGGGGAGGGAAGCTTGCCTCGCGGCATTTAGCCACTCCTCGATAATATTGCATGGCGGCATGGGAACCATTACCGCCCCACATGGCCTTTATAGTTGCCGCAGCAAGAGTCATGGCTCTTAATGCCGGGTGAGCGTCAACTAAGGCCGGCGGGGTGTATTTGGCACGATCGGCACGTAATACAGAGGTTTTAGGCTTTCTTACTGCGGGGCTCATCGGCACCGCGGCATTTTTCGTTTGGGCCGGCTGGAAGTTTCTCGATCCGCAAAACATCTCCTGGCTGCGCTTTGGCGATCGCGCCATGCATACGCTCGGCTGGTGGTTCTTCCGCGTGACGCCATGGGGCCTGCCGCTCGGGGCCAATCCGCGCAACGGGCTCGAAATCTCAAGCTCGGTGGCATTGTCCGATTCGCTGCCGCTATTCGCCATTCCCTTCAAAGCGCTGTCGCCTTTGCTGCCCCCGGTATTCCAGTACTGGGGATTGTGGTTCCTGCTCTCGATGGTGCTGCAGGCGGTGTTCGGCTACGCTATCGGGCGCGAACTGCGGCTAGGCAAGATCGTGAGCCTGCTGCTGGCTGCGTGCCTTGTGCTGACGCCGGCGTTCCTGTTTCGCCTGCCTATCCACATGGCGCTCGCGGGCCATTGGACGCTGCTCGCGGCCCTTTATCTCTACGTCAAACGCGAGCCGCCGAGGCGCTTCGTCTGGGCGCTACTGCTCGGCGTCACGGCGGCCGTGCATGGCTATCTGCTGGCGATGGTTCTTGCGATCTGGATCGCCGCGATTGTGCAGCGGCTCTGGCTGAAGCGGGTGACCTGGCAACAAGCACTGCTCGAGGTCGCGCTCGGCGCCGCCGCCGCGGGCGTGGTGCTCTGGGCGGCGGGCTTCCTGATGACCTCGTCGCTCGGGGCCGATGGGTTCGGCTTTTACCGGATGAACCTCAACTCGTTTCTCAATCCGGATCGCTGGTCGCTGCTGCTGCCCGACCTGCCAAGTGTGCCGGGTGACTATGAGGGGCTGAGCTACCCCGGACTCGGCGTCTTGCTGCTGCTTGTCCTGGGGCTGGTGCTGGCCGCGCCGCGGCTCAAGGCGGTGTTTTCGCCCCGCTGGCTGCCGCTGCTGCTCGTCGTCCTCGGGCTGGCGCTGTTCGCGGTGTCCGACAAGCCGGTGTTCGGCACCACCGAACTCGGCACCATTCCCCTGCCCGGCTTTGTGCTGAACTTCGCCTCGATGTTCCGCGCCTCGGGCCGCATGATCTGGCCCGCCGGCTATCTCGTGGTGCTCCTTGCCTTCGTGCTGCTCGACCGAAAACTCGACGCCAGATGGGTCGCGGGCCTCGCTGCGGCGGCAGTGCTCATACAGGCCGTCGATACCAGCCATGGGTGGAGGCAGTTTTCGACCACGCAGCTTCCCCCGTCGGCGCAATGGCCGACGCCGATAAAGTCGCCGTTCTGGCTGCTTGCCTCGAAACATTACGGAAAAATCCGCGCTATTCCGGTCAAGAAGCTCAACCGAAGCTGGGCCGAGCTCTCCTATTTCGCCGCCTTCCACAACATGGCGTCGGACGCGACCTGGCTCGGCCGCCTCGACGCCAAGGACTTCAAATCACTCGATAAGCTCGCGACGGCCACCCTGCGGCGGGGCGATTTCCAGCCGGACGCGCTCTATGTGCTCGATCCCGGCGCCGCCGCGATCGCCCGGCAATTCGCCAAGCCGCAAGACCTTTTGGCCCGTGTCGATGGCTTTATCCTGTTTGCGCGGAACGGCCGCGCCCTTGCCGACGCCGCACATCTCGACCCCGTCCCCTACCTGCCGCCGACGCCGGCCGAGGCCGATAAATAGCGGCGCCGCCATCGCCGAAATCGAGCGTGCCGGTTGATCTTCGGCGATGCGCCGCCTATGTCGAGCCTTCCTTCCACCGAGAGCCCAAGAATCCCATGGCGGCAGCGCCCATTCTCGCCTTGCAGGCAATCCGCCTGACCCTCGGCAGCACGCCGCTGCTCGAGGGCGCGGAGCTTTCGGTCACGCCCGGCGACAAGGTAGCGCTGGTCGGCCGCAACGGCTCGGGCAAATCGACGCTGCTGAAGATCGCCGCCGGCGAAATCGTGCCGGATGGCGGCGTCAGGTTCATGCAGCCCGGCGCAACGATCCGCTACCTGCCGCAGGAGCCGGACCTTTCGGATTTTGCCACGACGCTTGCCTATGTCGAGGCCGGGCTCGCCGCGAACGACGACAATTTCCGCGCCCGCTACCTCCTCGAACAGCTCGGCCTCACCGGCAACGAGCCGACCGGCAATCTCTCCGGCGGCGAAGCGCGCCGCGCTGCCTTGGCCCGCGTGCTCGCGCCCGAACCCGATATTCTCCTGCTCGACGAGCCGACCAACCATCTCGACCTGCCAGCCATCGAGTGGCTGGAGGAGGAGATAAAATCGCTGAAGTCGGCGCTGGTGCTGATCAGCCACGACCGGCGGTTCCTCTCCGACCTCACCCGGTCGACGGTGTGGCTCGATCGCGGCCAGACGCGGCGGCTCAACCAGGGCTTTGGCGCGTTCGAGGCCTGGCGCGACACGGTGCTGGAGGAGGAAGAGACCGCGCGGCACAAGCTCGACCGGCAGATCGTGCGCGAGGAGCACTGGCTGACCTATGGCGTGACCGCCCGCCGCAAGCGCAACGTGCGGCGGCTCGAAAACCTGCAGGGGTTGCGGCAGGACCGGCGCGAACAGAAGCGATCGACCGGCGACGTCAAAATCTCGGTCACCGAAGGCGCGACATCAGGGGCGCTGGTGGTCGATGCCGACGATATTTCGAAGAGCTTTGGCGAGCGCGCCATCGTGCGGGATTTTTCGACGCGCGTGCTGCGCGGCGACCGGGTCGGCGTCGTCGGCGCCAACGGCGCCGGCAAGACTACGCTGTTGAAGCTGCTGACCGGCGTCATCCCGCCCGACAGCGGCAAGGTGAAGCTCGGCTCCAACCTCGAACTGGCGACGCTCGACCAGGGCCGCAAATCCCTCGACGCCGACCTGACACTCAAGGAGGTGCTGACCGGTGGTGGCTCGGACACGCTGAAAATCAACGGCGAGCCGAAGCACGTCATCGGCTACATGAAGGACTTCTTGTTCACCCCCGAGCAGGCCCGCACATCGGTGTCGAAGCTCTCGGGCGGCGAGCGCGGGCGGCTGACGCTGGCCAAGGCCCTGGCGCTGCCCTCCAATTTCCTCGTGCTGGACGAGCCGACCAACGATCTCGACCTCGAAACCCTCGACCTGCTGCAGGAAATGCTGGGCGACTATCCCGGCACGGTAGTCGTCGTCAGCCACGACCGCGATTTTCTCGATCGCGTTGCGACCTCGACCATCATGGCCGAGGGCAATGGCGTATGGACCGAATACGCCGGTGGTTATTCGGACATGGTGGCGCAGCGCGGCGCGGGCGTCGCGGCGCGGACCGTAGCGAAATCGCGCCCGGACAAGGCCCCGGCGCAGAATGCGCCGCTTGCCGCCATTGCGCCGAAGTCAAAACTCACCTTCAAGGACAAGCACGCGCTCGAAACGCTGCCCGCCGTCATCACCGCGCTCGAGCGGGAGATCGCGACGCTCGAAGAGCAACTCGCCGATCCCAGCTCCTACGCCCGCGATGCCTCCGCCTTCGCGACGAAGAGCAAGGCGCTGATCGCCAAGCAGGCCGAGCGGGCCCACGCCGAAGAGCAATGGCTGGAGCTCGAAATCAAGCGGGAGGCGATGGGGGGATAGGGTGTTGCCACGGCGCCACGGAATTGGCACCGCAATCCCCCACCCACAGTGTCACCCCGGCGAAGGCCGGGGTCCATCCTTGTGATGGGCCACAACCCCAGCGGTCGCGGTGAAGCATCAGGATGGATACCGGCCTTCGCCGGTATGACAACGGGATTGTGGTGCGCGTCCGCTGCCTTGCACCCTACCGCCCACCCGCTTACGCTCTGCCCGCCCCTCGGCACCAGGAGTTCTCATGTCCACGCGCAATCCGCTCAAGGCGGCGCTGAAGCGGGGCGACCGGCAGGTCGGCCTCTGGCTGTCGCTGGCGAGCCCAACGGCCACGGAAATGGGCGCGCGGGCCGGTTTCGACTGGGTGCTGATCGACATGGAGCACACCACCAACAGCGAAGCGCAGACGCTCGAGCATCTGCGCGCCGCCAATGGCGGCACCGCCG
>Ga0134128_10007777_pt1 | contig 12932 bp, 12 predicted proteins | sample KB31754_FD_96462 | JGI IMG/M metagenome (GOLD analysis project Ga0134128, IMG submission 96462) | Terrestrial soil microbial communities with excess Nitrogen fertilizer from Kellogg Biological Station, Michigan, USA - KB3-175-4 | ecosystem: Environmental > Terrestrial > Soil > Unclassified ...
CATCCAGATGTTGAAGTCCATCAGCGGAGGCGATCCCCTGAGCCAAACCAATTCCGAGGTGGCAAGAAATCTCAACGAATGGGCTGGAATGATAGGCAAGAAGGCCACGGGCGAAGACAACAAGAAGAATCGCGGTATCCGGGGAATTTGGGGTCGCTAACAGTTTTCGAACACGGGAGTAAACCATGGCGGAATTCAACCAGATAATAGCCACTTCGAGTCCCAAGCCAATTCCGGTGGGCGACGAAAAAAGACAATCCGGTATGAACTTCAAGGTCTATCAAGACCTGAAATCTGCCGTACATCGCGACCTCTTGAATAAAGTGGACCTAGAGCGCGTAGCCGTGGTACGGGACGAGCGCACCCGGGCACAGGCTCTGGCCGTTATCCAGGATTTGGTCGCGAACCTGCAAACCCCGATGAGCGGCCGGGAGCGCGAGCGCCTTGCTCTGGAAGTATTGGATGAAGTCTTCGGACTGGGCCCCCTGGAGCCGCTGTTGCAGGATCCCACCATCAACGACATTCTGATAAACGGATACAACCAGGTGTACATCGAGCGGGCAGGAATGTTGGAAGAGACCAACGTCAGCTTCAAGGACAATGCGCACCTGATGCATATCATCGATAAGATTGTCTCCGATATTGGGCGGCACGTAGATGAGTCATCTCCCATGGTGGATGCGCGTCTGGCGGACGGATCCCGCGTCAACGTCATCATTCCACCGCTGGCGGTGGATGGTCCTCATGTCTCGATTCGCCGCTTTGGCCATATCCCGCTTGCGGACACGGATCTGCTGGCCAACCAGACGCTTACGCCACAAATGCTCGAGCTGATCAAGGGCGCAGTCAAAGCACGCCTGAACATCGTAATTTCAGGCGGAACCGGTGCTGGAAAAACGACCTTCCTGAACGTGCTGTCGAGTTACATCTCCGATAAAGAAAGAATTGTGACCATCGAAGACTCGGCCGAACTCCAGATGAAGCAGCGCCACGTGGTCCGTTTAGAGTGCCGTCCCGCGAACGTTGAGGGCAAGGGCGCGGTGATGCAGCGGCAGCTCGTAATTAACTCTCTGCGTATGCGCCCCAACCGCATTGTCGTGGGCGAGGTCCGCGGCGAAGAAGCTCTGGATATGCTGCAGGCCATGAATACCGGCCACGACGGCTCGTTGACGACGGTGCACGCCAACAGCCCCCGCGATGCGGTCGCGCGTCTGGAAACCATGGCCATGATGGCGAATTTGAATCTTCCCGAAAAAGCCGTCCGGCGGCAGATAGCTTCGGCGGTTTCTCTGGTGATCCAGATCTCACGCTTCAATGACGGGACTCGGCGCGTAACCCATATGACTGAGATTACGGGCATGGAAGACGATGTAGTGAGCATGCAGGATGTTTTCGTTTTCGAAAAGCAGGGAGTGGGGCCCGATGGCCGGGTGTTGGGAGCGTTTACTCCCACTGGAATCCGGCCCAAATTTGCCGAGAAGCTGAAAGCGTCCGGCATTGCGGTTCCGGCCTCCATGTTCGAGCACTCAGTAAGTGTCTGAGCCAAGGTCTTTCATGACGATACTTTTATTCATTCTGCTTCTGGTTGTCAGTTTCCTGGTACTGCTGTATTTTCTTCGACCCACTGCGACAGAGAGCGCGGTGCAGCAGCACCTGGAGAGCATCGAGGACAATCGTGCAGTCGAAGGCGACGGCGCCACCATCCTCAGGCGACAGGCACTGAGCGCCACCCCATGGGTGGACGAACTGCTTCGAGACCTCCCAGGATCCGTGAACCTGGCGCGGCTCATTCGGCAGTCTGGGCAAACCTGGCTAGTGAGCTCTTTCCTACTCCTTTGCTTGGTGGTAACCCTCATTATTGCTTTATTGGCTTCACTCGCCATTCCCAGCATCGTGCTGAGCCTGCTCGTCGGGATCGCCGCCGGTTCGTTGCCCTATCTGTTTCTGTTGCTGAAACGCGAACGCCGCTTCCGGAAATGCGATGCACAGGTACCGGAAGCGGTTGATTTGATGGCTCGAGCGCTGCGTGCGGGTCATGCCGTGCCAGCCGTGATCGAGATGGTCGGCAGGGAGAGTGCCGAACCCCTGGCGGGAGAATTCCGCATTGTGCATGAGGAGCAGAATCTCGGTCTCCCGCTGCGCGATGCCATGCTGAATCTGGCTGACCGGGTGCCACGCGATGATGTGCGTTTCGTGGTCACTGCAATTCTCTTGCAGAAGGAGACGGGCGGAAATCTCGCCATTATCCTTGATAAGACCGCAGCGGTGGCCAGGGAACGATCGCGGCTGTACGGACAACTCCGCATTTACACCGCTCAGGGACGCATCACGGGATGGATTCTTTGTGTCGCACCTTTCGTCATGTGTGGAATCCTCAGCCTGCTCAATTGGAAATACGAGCGAATTCTGTTCACCCATCCGACGGGACTGAAGTCGATCTATATCGGACTGGTCATGATGGGTTTGGGCATTCTTATTATTCGTAAGATTATCGATGTCAAGGTGTAAGCCAGGGCAGAACTATGTCGTTGATGATAATTTTCCTAATTTTGTCCTTCGTGGGCTTCTTCCTGATCGCTCTGTTCATGTTGCCACGCTCCTCGGCGCAGAGCGTACTGCTGGATGAGGTAACGCGTCAGGCGCGTAAGGCACAAAACTCTGCCGCCCAGACTGCGCGCTCCGGCGTAGACGTGGATTTGTTGGCCAGACCTTTCACCCTCTTCCGCGGTTTTTTTTCCAGTGAACCCGACCCCGATCTGGTCAGGCGACTGATGTTAGCCGGGTATCGCAAGCCAGCACATGTAGATATTTTTCTTGGCGCAAGATTAGTCCTGCCCGTTGTCCTGGGGTGCGTGGTCGCCATTCTGGCCAGTAGCAATCTCTTCCTCTTCCTGATCACTCTTGTTGTGGGCTTCTTCATCCCCGATTTTTGGCTGAACTTTGCGGTTAAAAAACGCAGAGAGCGGATCCGACTCAGTCTCCCCGACGGGTTGGACTTGCTCTCCATCTGCGTCGAGGCGGGTCTGGGCCTGGATCAGGGGATCGTGCGCGTGGGCCAGGAACTTCGCGTGAGCCACCCTGAGCTGAGTGAAGAGTTGCTCCAGATCAACTTAGAACAGCGGGCGGGCGCCCCTAGAATCGCCGCCTGGCAGTCGTTTGCGGCGCGCGCCGATACGGAGAGCGTTCGGTCCTTTGTGGCCATGCTAGTGCAGACCGACCGCTTCGGAACCCCGATCGCCAAGTCGTTGGGAAATTTCTCCGATACGCTGCGGACTCAGCGCCGGCAAAAAGCTGAAGAACTGGCCGCCAAGACGACCATCAAACTCATACCGCCGCTAGTATTTTTTATCTTCCCCAGCATGGGAATTGTCATCCTCGTTCCTGCATTCATTACAATTTTGGAGAACCTTAGGCATCTCGGTGAGTGACATGCGAGTAGTAGAGTTCAAAAACTGGAGGAAATACAAAAATGGATAACGTAACGTTGGTGAGGGTAGTTGCAGGGATTATGGCAGTCGTAATTCTGATCGCCCTGATTTACAGAATGAAGAAGAAAGCGCCTCGCTAGGAACGGGCCCGCTACAAAAGCAAGGCAGGTAAGGAGCCGTGTTTTATGCCGCGAAGAGTCCGTCAGGTGTTTGTCTACAACAAGACGAAAGAAACCTTTCTTGCCTTTCGGGTAACCATAGCTGACTCCATCTTGAGTCGGCTGGTTGGCTTGTTAGGCAAGAGATCTCTTTCCCCCGACAGCGGTGTGTGGATTGTGCCCGCGAATTCAGTTCACAGCGTCGGCATGCTATTTACTTTTGACCTGGTCTTGATCGACAAGAACTTCAAGGTTGTCGGCTTGAAAGAATTGTTGCGTCCGTTCAGGGTGACCCGACCGAACTTTCGGGCGGAGAGTGTTCTGGAACTGCCCGCTCATGCCATCATCAAGAGCAGGACAGAAATTGGCGATCAGCTGGTAATCGAGCGCTACGAGGCCAGAAAATCCAGCGTGGATGATTCAGCGGAGGCTGCGGTCGCCGCAACCTCCCCCACACCCTCCGGAAATAGCGTCGTTGTTGGTTAATCCGGGCAGTGGCCGGCAGGCTGTCGAGTCTGCCGAGGTCGGCGTGTGGCTACGCCGATGCTTAATGCTGCGAACTTGAAGGAGACGACTGAGGATGCCGTCGGACGGATTGCTCAAACCGGGGAGCTTATCGGGAACAGTTTCGCCATCCTGAACCCCGCTTTTTGACTAGACCGGGAGGAAGGATGCCTCACTAGGTTTCCGCCGGGAAGACTCTTTCCATGGTGGGCAACGGAAAAGACTAAATGTCAGTGCGTGCAAACAGCCCGCTTCCCCAAGCATCACCAGCCGCAGCTCTTGTGCCGGCAGAGAAACTGGAGCGTATTTTTGACATCCTGGCCGAGCGCGCTCTGCAGGAAACCCGCGCCACCAGCGTTGCGATTGGCTTGTTACACCAGGGCGGGCTGACTTGCCGTGCCGCAGCTGGGATGCCCATCATCGAGATCGCAGGCCCCATCAATCGTGAGACCGGCCTCACCGGACTGGCCATCCGCCGCCAGATGTCGCAATGGTGCAATGACACCGAGTCCGACGCTCGGGTTGACCAGCAAGTTTGCCGACAGCTCGGAGTGCGATCCATCATCGTGGTGCCGGTATCTCTGCAGGACGCCGTGGTTGGTGTGTATGCCATCTTTTCGGACAATCCCGACGCCTTTTCCTTAGCCGATCTCAATACCGTAAAGAAGTTGTCGCACTGGGTCAGCGCGGCTGTCGAAGCTACAACCGTCGAGACTTCACCCGCCACCGTCTCGCCCGCCGGGGTGGACTGCGAACTTTCAGACGAGCAAACCGCAATCCTTTTTAATCCGGCGTACACGCAGGAAAGCAGCCTCCGAAACTACGCAGCCAGGATTCGGCGCACCGTGGCGAGGCTATGGCCCGGGGACAAACGTGAGCGGGCTAGCTAAGCGCAAATGCCTTCTTGGCGTATGCCTCATCCTTGCCGTCAGTGCGATCGCTTCCGCCGACACTCTTTATCTGAAAAATGGCATGTACATCGTCGTTACCAGGGCGGCGGAAAAAGATGGGCAGATCGAATACTGGGTAGGAAGCACGAAGTACACAATTTCGAAGACATTGGTCACCAGAATCGGACCTGACAACGGCCCATCGACAAATCTCGACTCCGCGAAACACGCCGCAGCTGCCATACAGGACCTCAGCCATCGGGACTCTGCCCCGAACACAGCAAACGACGGGCACGACAAGCTACGGATGCCCGTTCCCGGCGGACCAAAGCAAAAGGAACCTTACTGGACAGCTCTGCGTAGCCGCATCCTGCAAGGAGATCAGGTCAATGAGATGAAGCTGGCTGAAATCGAGCTGGACCAGGACGCTCGCACGACTTCGAATGCTTACTTCCTTGCGGGAGTGATTGAAATGCAGGTCGGCGATTCGGCAAAGGCTGGAGTCTACTTCGAAAACGGCCTGCGCGCCACGCCGGAGCAGCCGGACTTGCTGGAGTGGCACGCCATCGCGCTGGCGGCGCAGGGCAGGTACGACGACGCGGTTCACGAGCTGGAACACGCGATCAACCTGACTCCGCACTCGGCCCATCTGCATCAGCTTCTGGGGCTGGCACAATACAATGCGGATCATACCGGCGAAGCCGTGAGCGCATGGAAGCGGGCGTTGGAACTGACGCCCGATCCAAGCACCGGAGCCTGGTTGCGCAAAGCCGAACGCGAACTCGAAGTCGAGGAACGGTCGCGGCGCAGGCAAAGCCCGCATTTCATCCTGCACTACCAAGGAGATGCAACTTCCCCCAACCTGCAGGAGCAACTCCTGGCCACGCTTGACGACGGGTACCGCGACCTGGCCAGTCAACTAGGCTACGAGCCCTCCGAAAAGATCATCGTCATTCTGTACACCCAAAAGGAATTCGTCGACATCACCGAGGCACCTTCCTGGGCGGGAGCGATCAATGATGGCAAACTTCGCATCCCGATTCATGGCGTCGCGGTCATGAATTCCGAGCTGGCGCGTGTGCTCAAACATGAACTCACTCATTCGTTTCTAAGTTCCCTGGCCGGAGGCCGTTGTCCTAGCTGGTTAAACGAGGGGATGGCGCAGATGATGGAGCCTCGCAACTCCAGCACCTTCGCGCAACCTCTCGTCGCTCTGTTCCAGCAGAGGAAAGAGATACCGTTCGCCGTGCTGGAGCATCCCTTCATTCGGTTTTCCGACGTACAAGCGCAGGTAGCGTATGCTGAGTCTCTGTCCGGCGTGGAGTATTTGCGAGAACGATACGGCATGGGAGAAGTGTTAAGAATGTTAAGGAATATAGGTTCTGGCGTGGAGCCCGAGCTGGCTCTGCGGCAGAGTACGGGAATGGATTATTCTGCGTTCGCGCAAAGGGTCGGCGAGTACCTTGCCAAGGTGGGCGAGAATTGATTTCCCGCGACCGGGTTCGCAATAGTTGCAGCTCAGGACTACCTGGCTTGCCGGTCGCTCAGCAGGGCGCCGACGATGGAATGCAGCCACGCTGGCTCAGTCGGAACAACGGTGACCAAGGAATGGCAAGCCGCACACCGATGAATTCGGCTTTCCTCGGAATCATCTCCGCTGTACGGCGAAATTTCTGATGGTGAATCTCCAGATTCGATCTGGCCTCACAAAATTGACGTCCCAACGACCTTGGCGAAAGCAACCGTTTTTCGGAGACGTTCAACGAAAGGCCGGGGAGTCGAATTCTACTCAAACCGCGGCATCGGCCGCCGCTCCTTAGTTGTAGTAGTCGTCAGCAAGATGTGCCGGGGCATACTGCGGGGCGATCGTGCTTAGTAGGTCGAGCGGTCATACTGTCGGTTCACGCGGTACAAAATAAAGAGTTGCCCCAGTCCAAGAGCGGCGAGGAAAATACTGAGGAGCTGAATTCCGTAGCTCTTCGCAAGAACCTCCGTCTTCCAAGAGACTGCGAATATCAAAAGCGATACAAATGTAATCCAGCGGGTGGCGACACTCCATTCAAGGTCCTTTAGTGCTCCAAGAGTTAGAACGACCGCGATTGTGACTAGGACTGAGTCGTAGATCGGTACATAAACATTTACGATCAAGGTCCATGTCAGAGTCGCCGCCCACGCCAAATATTGAACAGACCTACCGCCTGCCGCCGACTTCCACAACAACAGCGCAAGCCCTGACGCAATCGTACTTGTTAAACAGATTAAAATCGCCACTCCAGCTCTGGATCGACCGCCGGGAATCGCATATGACGATGAGATCAAGTCGATATATTTCCATAGTTGAAGGGCCGATTGAGAGCGGAGTCCCGTGGAATGTCCAAACTGAGCCAACATATGCGCGTATGCCGGCCATATTTGGATTCCTGTGAAAGCGGTGGCCACCACCGTCAGAATTACCGTGCCGCACATGAATCCGAATAGCATCTTGAACCTTCGCGTGAGCAACAGCATGGGAAGGAGAAGAAATAAGAGAGTTGGCTTGTATGCCAGAAGAGAGAGCGCGAGCCCACCGCGAAACGGATTCGAATCTCTCTCCTGAAAGATCGCAAGCCCGATTGAGAAGACTGCCACAGAGGCGAGCTGCCCATTCAGGAGAGTGCTAAAGACGAACGGATAGAAGGCCAGCGCGAAACAGAAGATCAAAGAGATTTTAAGTCGTTCGCTGGGAAAAACTGTCTTGACAGCAGCAGCAATTCCCGCGATGTAGAGCGCTAGTGAGATTCCCATCCAGAGGAGGTAAGCCGACTCGAAAGAAACCCGCGCGAACGGACGGAAGAACAGAGCCACATAAGGCGGGTACGGGCTCGGTCCATAAAAGGCCTCGTGTGCGGGATAGATCTGGTTGAAGATCTTCTGCTGCAGATTGTAATCGTACAGCTTCACGGCTGGATATTCGTTCAGGAGGTGACCGATGCCATAGAAATAGACAAAATCGGAATCGAATTTGCGTATTGATCCCGATCCAGTTTTGAATTGAACCCGAAGACTGACAAAAAGCGGCACTACCAAAAATGAGACGAACATGGTCCAGCAGACCACATTCATTCCCTTAAGGTCGAGAAGAGGACCGAGTATCCGGGCCGGATTGTGAATAACGAATTTTCTGCTGCCTTCCAAGCCCACAGTCTAAACTGAAAGGTCCATGAATCTACAATGGCCTTGCCGATGTCAGTGCCTTCCGCGCAAGTTCAGGATATAAAGGACAGCTGTGTTGGGTGCGCTCCTGACAAGAATTGCGTCGGAATCGGCGACTCAGAAAAACAACCTCTTATCGCCGCATAGCATAGGGAAATTGACAACCTGACCGCGGAGAGGCGCCAAACCGTTGTTAGGGACTACGGGTCTAGGTATCCGTTGCATGGAAAAGGAAGTCGGTGGACCCTGGAGCAGAAGGATCGGCGGATACTTGGCCAGCCAAGCGAAAATTGCCAACCTCCGACCCTTCCCGCCTCTAGGGAGTGGGGATCGTCTCCTCAACCTCATTGGAGTATGTACTCTGTGCCCCAGTTGAATCGACCGCGGTTGTGACGTAGTAATAGTTCTGTCCACTCTGGACGGTAGTGTCGCTAAAGGTCGGGCTCGAATCGAGCACCGGATTGATTTTTGAGTAGGGCCCCCCCGATTGGCTTCCTCGATAGATGTTGTAGCCTACAACCGCGGAGACCGGATTCCAGGAGAGATCCACACTGTGTTGCGGCGGAGCTACTCCCGTCCCCGTGAGGTTCTCGGCAGCTGAATTGGCAGCATTGCTGGCAAATGAGAGAGTGGCTGCAGCCGTACCGGAAGCGCGCGGAACGAAAGTTAGTGTAAATGGCATGTTCTGTCCCGCAGCAATCGTGACCGGAAACGCGATACCGCTAACCGAGAATTCGGAATAAGTCACGTTCGCTGAGGAGAGAGTGACGCTCGATCCGCTGGCGACCAGGACCGCGGACTGAGCCTTGCTGGTTCCAACCGTGACGCTCCCGAAATCAGCGGATGCGGGCGTGACGGCAAGTTGGCCTTGTGCCGCACCGGTGCCAGCCAAGGCGATATTCAGCGTTGGATTTGAAGCATTGGAATTGATGGAGATGCCCCCGCTTGCGCTGCCCGCGGACAACGGAGTAAATGCCACGCTGAAGGTTATGCTCTGACCCGCGGCCAGCGTGGTGGGTAGACTCAGTCCATTCAAGGTGAAGGCGTTGACATTCGTCGCTTGAAGGATCGTCGCCTGGGAGATGGTCACGGCCGTCCCACCAGAGTTAGTAAGCGTCGCCAACAGCGTCTGAGTGCTGCCTACCTGAAGCGAGAGAAAACTCATGCTAGAGGGATTAGCCACCAATACCCCTGGAGTCACAACCGTCGCAGGAGGAACGAATCCCGAACCGCTTAGAACAACTGTAGTCGTTGCGGCGATCACACTATCGTGTTTTCCGGAGTGATCATGGGTTGAGGTTGTCGAACTCAGCAACGACACACTGCCGCCTGCGCTGCCACCGGACGCCGGCGCGAACACAACGTTGACTGCCACCTTCTGGCCAGATGTCAGTGTGAGTGGCAGGGATGGACCTTGCAGACTGAACCCCGGTCCGGCCACGATTGCCTGGGAAATCGTCAAATTGGACTTGCCGGAATTGCTCAGAACTAGCGAATGGGCAGTTGCGGTGTTGGCCGGCACCGTTCCGAAGTTAACGCTGGCCGGGCTCACGGCGAGCTGGCCGTAAGCGACGTTCATCCAGCAAAGAACTTTAAGAAGAAGAGGAAATGCAGCTACTTTCGACGACCAGAAGAAACGTTTCACAGCCTTGCCTCGTTGATCCGTGCAAGCGCCTCACGGGGGATATGGTGCGCGGCATCCTCAATCCGCCAAGCCTGGTGGCATCAGCGAGTGAAAGCTGCAGCACTTGGGATTGTTTCCCTGGATACCCGGAGACGGAAAGGTTACGGAAGTGAACTCGAGACGTGATTGTCGATCAACAGGATTACTGTTTTTGGTAACCTGCGGAGGTTGATCGGGGATTCTCGAAGGTTTCGAGGCCGGCCACAGAGGTCGTTGGGCTTTGCCAGTTCCAACGCTGAAGGCGCTGTACGGTTCCTCGAAACGCGATATCTTCACCACTTTTGCGAGCTTCGCAGCGAGGCACTTAGCGATGCCGGTCGATCTTCGCTGAAGTATGCATCCGGATGCTTTTCATGGGCTTACGATTCTGAGAGTATGATTTTGCACACCAGGCTCCAAACTACAGCTCTTTCGCCCCAAGGCCTCATGAGATGAAGATCGCCGATGTCCTACGTGCAAGATCCAGCTTTATCGTGCTTCAGGTACTTGATTTGACTACGACCCTGATCGCATTTCATTACGGCGCCTTCGAAGTGAACCCGTTTGTAGGGCGCCTTACATACATCTTTGGTCCTACGGGCGGCGTCCTGTTCATCAAGGTGATCGCTATTCTCATCTTTTTTCGAATGCGGAGACTCATGTGGGTCGCTAACTTGTTTTATCTCGGCGTGGTGTGCTGGAATACCATCGTTCTTCTCGCCTTTGCATATATCATGCATCGCTGACATTTTTCGAGATTGACGAGCGGACCGCGGGGGACTAGGCTTTTGTGGGTACTCAGAGGGGTCAAAGTGAAGCTGCGGAGAGTGCTGGGGTCCGTCGTCGCGATTGCTGTTTTGTTTCCCGTCAGCAGCCATGCCCAGGGCGCTGCCGAATCTGTTTTGACCAACGCTCTTTCTTCTTCAACAACTGCGAAGGCCGGCTCTGCACTGAACCACGCGCTAAGCCAAAGCACCACACAGCTTGGGCTCCGTATTCAGGAGAGGACGGCGAGTCCGGTGCGGGTGGGAGTATCTCAGGGAGTGCCCCGAACGGCGGCGATGAGTGCAACTGCCGGAAATCCGTCCCGAGCAGCAATCCGCACCGGTTCGTTGCCGGCCCTGGGCGGCATTTCTGTGCAAGGCGGAGAGACTGCTTGTACCTCGGTCAGGCCGCCGAATCCCGCTTCTCCGGCGAGCCCAACTCCTGCCAACACAGTCTTGGCCGAATCGATGCCGCGAACAGAGCACGCCTCAGTTGATTGCCACGGACGCAATTCCGCGGGTGACTCCGGGGCGGGCGATATGTACAAGTCATTCGTCACGCTGCCCTTCCCAAAGTAAAAGAGTTTATTCCACTCTGATTCATGTTCCGGTGTCGGAGCGCCGCAGACGGCGGCCGCGCGAGGTTGCTTTGTCCAACCGCTAGAGTCTTACTGGGTCGAGATGGTGAAATTCACCGTTATGCGAGTCTCAGCAGGAACGGCTTTCCCGGCCTCGTGGTGCGGTTTGAAGTGCCATTGCTTGACCGCTTCCAGCGCGGCGACAGTCAACATGGGCGGACCGCTGATCACTTCGAGAGTGTCAACGGTCCCATCTTCCCTGATCCGGGCCTGGAGGACCACCGATCCTTGCACATTGGCTTGTTGCGCCAATAGAGGATAGACAGGCTCCGCAGGACGTCCGAGTATTTCAACAGTCTGGCCTGAGAAGCGAACCCGAACGCCGCCGGCACTCGCGCCTGTTCCAACCCGAGTTGCACCCGCCGGCATAACGAAGGACGGCTGTGAGTTCTGTTGGGGATCGATGTGGATGGCGGAATTACTGGCCAGCAGAGTCTGGTGTTGACCGCTGGAATATGTAACATCAACCCGCAAGGGGCTGAGAAGTGTTTCGTTAGGTTCTGCCATGACTGTAGTCTGAGCCTGAACATTGGACGATGCAATCTGTTCGGTGCGAGGTTTTCGGGACAGAGGAAGATTGAGCCGTCGCTCGCCTTTCTTTATCGCCTTTGTCGGGCTAGATGTCGTTTGGTCCCAAGCAACCTCGAGACCTATAAGGTCAGACCAGAACTGCCGATTCTTCAGTACAACTAATACCAGAGCAGTAATAAGCAAGGTCAATGCGAGAAGCAGCTGGAGGCGCCGTGTTGATGGCGAGGCCGACTGGACGGAATCAAAATTAATTTGCGGTTCGTTGTCAAACATGGCTTTGGCCACCCTTGATCAGCCCTGTGAGGGCGTGGAGGTATCAAAAAATCACGGGAGTGAAAAGTTCACGGTAATCTGGGTCTCAAACTCGACTGGATTGTTTTTGACTTGCTGCGGCTGGAAACGCCATTGTTTTACTGCTTCGACAGCCGCCCGCACCAGTTCCGGATTGCCGCTAATCACATTGACTTCCTGAACAGAGCCGTCCCTTGCGACCAACACGTTCAACACTACTGGACCCTCGACGCGCTGCTTCTCGGCTTGTTCGGGATAATTCGGAACTACTCGTCTTAGAAGATAACTACTCGTTGCCGGGCCGGGAACTTGATCCGACGTAGCTTGCGAGTCCTCGTCTCCCTTGCTTTCGGTTTGTGGTTTCGATTCGGATGGCACCGCTCCAGCCACGGCCTTGCCGTGTTCAAACATGATCAGGCCGCCATTCACCTCGGCAGCTTGGACCTTCGATTTCGGCACCGGGTTGGGCAGGGATGTCGTGGTATGCGACGAATGAGTCGATTGAGTATCATCAAGTGATTCTTCAGCGTTGGGCGAAGCTGGGAGAGCATCAGCGTTTACCTCGGCTCCGGCCAAAACTTCGGAAACGTCTGGACTTTGGATCTCTGCGCGATTAACCGCCATGCTCCAGCCGGCACGCCCCACCATCCAGCCCAACAACAGAGAGAGTGCGATTATCGCCGCCGTTATAGTGCCGGTCCAGTAGTCGCGGCGGCGAACTGCAAAACCCTGTTGCTCCGCAGCCATGAAGATTTCTCGTGCCAGTAGCTCTGGATCTGCCGGATCGATCGCAAGAGCAGTCGCTTGGTCTCCGCTGGCAGACCCGAGCCTGTCTTCTATCTCTGGCCCAAACTGCCAGGAGTCGGGCTCAAC